>Ga0163144_10000296_pt1 | contig 114027 bp, 89 predicted proteins | sample OliLak19BULKMAT1_FD_123175 | JGI IMG/M metagenome (GOLD analysis project Ga0163144, IMG submission 123175) | Freshwater microbial mat bacterial communities from Lake Vanda, McMurdo Dry Valleys, Antarctica - Oligotrophic Lake LV.19.BULKMAT1 | ecosystem: Environmental > Aquatic > Freshwater >...
AGGCTGATGAAAAACTCCGTTCTCCATCAGCCTGCTGCCTTCGCGCTCCCCGGGGGCGACCTGCGGTCGCTATTGTCCCCGGGAAACGCGAAGGGAGCTTTTTATCCAGGGGGGCAGACGCCCACCTGTAACCCCCCGCAGGCTGCTTTTTCAGCAGCCTGCTAGGAGCATCCCATGCGCGCACCCGCCCTCGTCCTCTGCCTCGCTGCCGCAACCGCAGTATCCGCCGCCGGTCTCGACGGCCTGATCGTCCCCGGGGCGATGGTCGAGAAGGTGTCCGGCGGCTACAAGTTCACCGAGGGCACGGTGTCCGACCCGGCCGGCAACGTGGTGTTCTCGGATATCCCCAACAACCGCCTGCACCGCTGGTCGGTGGCCGATAGCCAGGTGACCGTGCTGCGCGAGAACAGCGGCGGCGGCAACGGCAACGAATACGCCAAGGATGGCACGCTCTACACCTGCGAAGGCGGCGGCCGGCGGGTGGTGGCGATGGCCGCCGACGGCACCGTCACCGCGGTGGCCGAGGCATTCGACGGCAAGCGCTTCAACAGCCCCAACGACCTGTGGATCGATCCCGCCGGTGGCATCTACGTCACCGATCCGGTCTATGGCGGGAAAGGCCTCGAACTCGATGGCCGCTACGTCTTCCACGTCAGTGCCGACCGCAAGCAGGTGCGCAAGGTCGCCGAAGGCTTGAAGAATCCCAACGGCATCGTCGGCACGCCCGACGGCAAGCGCCTGTTCATCGCTGATCACGGCGGCAAGCAGACCTTCGTCTACGACATCCAGGCCGACGGCACCCTGGCCAACCAGAAGCTGTTCGCGCCCGAGGGTTCCGACGGCATGACCCTGGACGAGCGCGGCAACGTCTACCTCACCGGCAAGGCGGTCGAGGTCTACGGCCCCGATGGCGTGAAGCTCGGCACCATCGCCGTCCCCGAAGGCCCGGCCAACGTGTGCTTCGGCGGCAAGGATCGCAAGACGCTGTTCATCAGCGCGCGCACCTCGCTCTACCGCATCGCCATGCAGGTGACCGGGCAGTAAGCCGGCGACCTGGGACCGCGCGCCGCCGGCGCGCTCTGCCGGCGAGTGTTGCGGACTGGACGCGACGCGGCATAAGCCGCCGCGGAGACGACCATGAGCGATGGTGAACTGACGCGCGATTCGCGGGCTGAGAAGCTGCTGCTGGCGCTGTGCGCGCTATTCATCGGTTTCTATGTCACTGCCAACCTGATCGGCGCCAAGCTCTTCTCGTTCAGCTTCCTGGGGATCGGTCCGAAGCATTTCGGCCTGGGCGGCAGCGGCACCTTCGTCGCCACCGCCGGCATCCTCGCCTTTCCCCTCACTTTTATCCTCACCGACGTCATCAACGAGTACTTCGGTCGGCGGGTGGTGCGCACCTTCACCGTCCTCGCCCTGGCGGTCAGCCTGATCCTCCAGGTGGTGGTCCAACTGGCGATCGCGGCGCCGACGGTGACCTTCAATCCGCTGCCTGAAGCGTTGCAGTCCAAGACCGAGGCGATCGACGCGGTGGCGCGCAATGCCCGTGCCCACGCCGCCTTCGCCACCGCCTTCGGTCAGGGTTGGATGATCCTCGCTGGCAGCCTGTGCGCCTTCGCGGTCGGGCAGTTCCTCGACATCTGGGTGTTCAGCCTGCTGCGCCGCAAGACCGGCGGTCGACTCCTGTGGCTGCGCGCCCAGGTCAGCACGCTGGTCAGCCAACTCATCGACACCTTCGTGGTCATCTACCTGGCGTTCTGGCTGCTGCCCACGCTCACCGGCAAGGGCGAACTGTGGCCGGCCTTCAGCGGGCTCGATGGCTTCTCCTGCCTCTCGGTCTGCGTCATCAATTACGTGGTCAAGGTCATCATCGCCGTGGCGATCACGCCGCTGCTCTACGTCATGCACTTCGTCATCGATGCCTGGCTGGGCAAGAACCGCGCCGACAACCTCATCGCCGAGGCGCATAGCGGGTAGAACGTACGGGCGTACGGGCGTACGGGCGTACGGGCGTACGGTCCGAACGTCCGAACAGCGGCAATCATTCAAAAAAAGTCAGATAGCTGCCCTTAGCCAGCCGCTGGATCAGCACCGCCAGTTCCAGCGCGTGATAGTCACCCCACAGCGACGACTCGCCGCACGGCACCTTCCGTCCCGCTGGCACGTGGTCCCAACCGTTCGGGCGATGGTAGACGCTGTGTAGCAGCAGACCCTGGTGGGCCTTGGCGGTGGCCAGGTAGGGCGCGGCGAACAGCGTCCGCGACACGCTCAGCCCGGCCTGGACGTAGCGCTTGCCGCGGCCACCGAGGACACGGCCGAGGCGGATCAGGCCCTGGGCGGCGATGGCGGCCGCTGAGCTGTCGACCGGTTCGTGGTCGTTGAACGGTTCCGCTGGACGCGCCTGCCAGTCGCCCAGGCGATGCAGCTCCGGGGCGCCAGTGTCCCAATAGGGCACGCCGTCGCTGGCGGTGGCACGGTGGATCCAGAAATCGGCGGTGGCCGCAGCGGCGGCGCGGAAGCGGGTGAGCACAGCGGAGCGCGACATGGTGACTCCGGCGGCGATGAAGTCCCTGGCCGGCACGCTGGCGAGGTATTCGAGCTGCTCGGCGAAGCCGAGGATGGCCCAGGCCAGTCCGCGCGTCCAGGTGCTGAACGGGCTGTAGCCCTGCTGCGAGTTCGGGCAGCGGAAGCGACCGTCGGTGACGTTGAACACGCCTTCGTGGGCGGTGCGGCCGCGCAGGTCGTAGGCGTCGCGGCCGGTGCCGTACCAGACGATGTGCTTCGCGGTGGTCAGGCCGTGGTCGACCAGCCGGCGCAGCAGGGGGATGCGTCGATCATTCTCGCCCATCAGGACATGGCCGAGCTGATGGCCGACGGCGAGGATGCGCAGCGTGCGCATGGTGTCGATGAACAGCGAATGCGGCCCGTTGAACGAATGGATGTAGCCGCCGCCTTCGGCGGTCGCCGACCAGCGCGCTGCCTGCACCGCCGCGCTGGCCTTGATCGCCAGGTCGTAGAAGGCGAGTTCCCAGGCGTCGTGGCGCACGCGGCCTTCACGCATCAGCCGGCGCAGGTTGCCGTAGGTCGACAGGTTGTTGAAGCCGTGATCGTGGACGCCGATGTGGGTGATGTGCGACGCCATCAGTTCGCGGGTGCGTGTGCGGCCCAGGTCGAGATGGCGCTTCGAGCCGGTGCCGTCGAACACCAGCAGCGCGCAACCGTACTGGAAACCCTGCGTCCACTCCGTCCAACCCCGCGAGGTGTAGCGTCCCTGGACGGTGAACACCGGCGTGCCCTGGCTGGCGTCCCAGGCGCGGTCGAGCGCGAGCACCTTGCCGGCGGCGAGGTCGAGCACCCGGCCAACGGCGGTGGCGAGGTCGGAAGCGGATAGCCGGGGATCGATGTGCATCGCGCGGAGGCTTGCCGCCTGCACCAGGTGTCAACGCTCCGCCGTGCTTCCGCCGGCGAACGCTTCACCAGTCGGCCGGCACGTTCCAGGCGCGGCAGCGCCAAGGCGCCGCCGCTGGTGGACGCCACGGCTGCGGTCCCACGCGCCTTGACTCGCCCGTGGTGCATTTCATAGTTCCGCACCATGTCGGTCTCCGTTGCGCTGCTGCTGCTCGGCCGACTTACCCCGGGGTTCCTGGCGTAGGCCCGAGAACCCCTGGATTCCCGCGGGTCGAGCGTGCGCTCCCCGCTGCCGTCAACCAACCCAGCCCCACAGGACGCGGCCGCACTCCGGCCGCGCAGCCGCAGCCATGAGCCAGATCCCCGTCTCCGACCCTGACCGGGTCATCGTCTTCGACACCACCCTGCGCGATGGCGAACAATCGCCCGGCGCCTCGATGAACCTCAACGAGAAGCTGGAGATCGCGCGCACCCTCGAAGCCCTGGGTGTCGACGTCATCGAAGCCGGCTTCCCGATCGCCAGTCCGGACGACTTCGCCGCCGTCACCGCGGTGGCCCAGCAGTCGACGCGCGCGCGCATCTGCGGCCTGGCGCGCAGCCTCACCGGCGACATCGACCGCGCCGCCGCGGCGGTGAAGCCGGCCGGCGACCGCGCGCGCATTCACGTCTTCCTGGCCACCTCGGCCATCCATCGCCAGTTCAAGCTCGGCAAGGCCAAGCCCGAGATCGTCAAGCAGGCGCGCGAAGCGGTGGCCTACGCGCGCAGCCTGATCGACGACATCGAGTTCTCGCCCGAGGACGCCTCGCGCACCGAGCCCGAGTTCCTCGCCGAGGTGGTGCAGGCGGCGATCGCCGCCGGCGCGCGCACCATCAACATCCCCGACACCGTCGGTTACGCGTATCCCAGCGACTACGCCGATCTCATCACCTACCTGCGCCGCCACGTCGCCAACATTGGCGAGGCGGTGATCAGCGTGCACTGCCACAACGATCTCGGCATGGCGGTGGCCAATTCGCTGGCGGCGGTACGCGCCGGCGCGCGCCAGGTCGAATGCACCATCAACGGCATCGGCGAACGCGCCGGCAACGCCGCCCTCGAAGAGGTGGTGATGGGCATGCGCGTGCGCAAAGACCAGTTCCCCGGCGCCGTCGCCGGTGGGCGCCTGTGGACCAATATCGACGCCACCCGGCTGTTCGGCGCCTCGCGCCTGGTGCAGTCGATCACCGGTCTGCCGCTGCAACGCAACAAGGCCATCGTCGGCGACAACGCCTTCGCGCATGAGAGCGGCATCCACCAGCACGGGATGATCAAGAATCCCGAATGCTACGAGATCATGACCCCGCAGTCGGTGGGCGTGCCCAGCACCGACATGGTTCTCGGCAAGCACAGCGGACGTGCCGCTCTCGGCCTGCGTCTGTCGGCACTGGGACTGACCATCGGCGATGGCGACATGGACAAGCTGTTCGCCGCCTTCAAGACGCTCGCCGACCGCAAGAAGGAGGTCTACGACGGCGATCTCATCGCGCTGGTCGAGGAGGTCGTGCGCGGCACCCCGCTCAGCGCCTGGCATCTCGACCACCTGCACACCTCGTCGGGCACCGCTACCATCGCCACCGCCACCGTGCGCATGAGCCGGGACGGCCGCGTGGTCACCGACGCCGCCACCGGCGACGGTCCGGTCGACGCGGTGGTGGCGGCGATGAACCGCATCTGCGGCGTCGCCGGCATGGTCGAGGACTACCGCCTGCGCGCGGTGACCAAGGGCGGCGATGCCCAGGGCGAGGTGTCGATCCGCGCCAATGTCGGCGGCGTGGTGGTCGGCGGCAAAGGCCTTTCAACGGACATCGTCCACGCCTCGGCGCTGGCCTACCTCGACGCCATCAACCGCGCTGGCTACATGGCCAGGCGGCTCGACTACCAGGCGCCGGGGGCGGGGGCCTGACCATGGACGGCGGCCAACTGGTCGCCGCGCTGATCCTGGCGACGCTGGCCCTCGGCGTCGCCGGCATCGGCGTCACCTGCGTCGTCCACGGCCTGCGCCAGGTCGCTCGCGCCCGCGCTTTGGCGCGCGCGCCGCGACGACACGTGCGCGTGCTCGACCTGCACCGCGACTTGGGTCCACGACGTCCGGTCTACCGCGTGGAGTGGGACGAGGGCGACGCCGAGATCGTGGGGCCGCTGCCGGGGGCGCCGCGCCTCGGCGATCGCATCGAGGTGGCAGTCGAGGACGGCGCCCCGGTGGTGCCGGCACGCATCGCCCGCGACGCCTGGCGGCTGGTCCTCGGTGGTGCGGCGCTGGGTGTGCTGTCGCTCGCCGGGGCGGTGGCGTGGCTGCTGCGTGTGGTGGGGTAGCACGGCTGGCCACACCTCCCGATGATCCGGGAACGTGCGAACGCGGCGGCGACTCCTCTGGCAGGCTGCTGAAAAAGCAGCCTGCGGGGGTTTGGGGGGCCGAAGGCTCCCTGAAGCAAAAGCTGAAGCGCCGTGTTTTCGCGCAAAATTGGCGCGCCAGCGCCGCGCGAAAATACGGTGCGACTAGCAGACTGCTGTTCTTCAGCAGCCTGCTGGCCGCTACTTCAGAGCCACCCGTCTGATCCGATTCGCCAGCATCTCCGGCACCAGTGCCGCCGAGCCATCAGCGAGCACGCAGAGGTCGGCGGGTCCCGCCAGTCCATCGACCAGCTTGCGCGGCTCGGCGGCGCCGATGTCGAGCACCCACAGCGCGTTGGCGGCCCAGTCGGTGACGTAGGTGGTGCCGGCGTGGATGGCGATCCCATCCCACAGTCCGCGCGGGAAGGGGGTCGCGTCCGGGGGACCCTCAAGGTCGCTCGACCACACCCGTCCGGTCACGTCGGGCTTGCCGAGATCGGCGAGCGGGAAACCGGCGACCAGCAGCGGTCCGCCGGGCGCGCGCGCCAGTCCGTTGGCGCCGGGCAGGTGCTTGAGCGACTTCACCGTCACTGCGCCAGGACCAGCGACGCCGCTGATCGCCAGCACCTGGTCACCGGCGGTGTCCGAGCAGAACAAGGTGGCGCCGTCGAAGCAGAGGTCGTTGGCGAAGGTGACGCCGTGGGGCACCAGATCGACGACGCGGCCGGTCTTCCGCGAAGCCAGATCGACTTCGACCACGCGGTCGATATCGGCGATCCACAGCGCATCGCCAACGATGGCCAGACCCTTGGGACCGTTGAGCCTGGGCTCGCCGGCCCCGGGCAGGAAGCGCAGCTCGGCCACGCTGCCATCGGGATTGACGCGGCTGATGAAGCCGTTGCCGTCCTTGCCAGTGACCACCTGCACCGGTGTCGCGTCGGCGGCGCCAGCGCCGCCGATGTTCGAGCAGTACAGCGCCTGCGTCCGCGGGTGCTCGACGATGCTCTCAGGCATCTCCAGGCCGCTGGCGAGGGCCGGCGGCGTGGCGGCCACCGGCTCGCCGGCGGCGAGCAAGGTGGCGGCAAGCAGGATGAGGGGCAGGGGCTGCATGACGGCTCCGTTGGAAGTCGGATGCGATGGCAAGGCGGTGAGGCGGCAAGGCCGACGCCGACGGTTCCGGCGGTGCGCATGACGCCCGTCCCGGCGTCTCGTCCCGACCGCGTCAGCCGTGGTCAGGGCTTGCGCGTCTGCGTCAGCACCGCCGCCGGCACCGGCTTGAGATCGCGCACCAGGCGGACCCACGACAGCGCCTTCAGCACGTACCAGGTGATGTCGATCTCCCACCAGTAGAAGCCCTGGCGAGCGGTGGCCTGGTAGTGGTGGTGGTTGTTGTGCCAGCCCTCGCCGAGGGTGACCAGCGCCAGCAGCAGGTTGTTGCGGCTGGTGTCGGTGGTCTCGAAGCGGCGGGTGCCGAAGACGTGGGACAGCGAGTTGATCGTACAGGTGCCGTGGAACAGGCAGACGGTGCTGATGAAGAAGCCCCAGGTCAGCATCTGCATGCCATTGGTGCCCAGGCCCGGCCACACCGCGTTCAAGATCACTCCGACGAAGAACAGCGCGACCGCCAGCAGGATGGGGACGAGCACGTCGAAGCGGTCGAGGAAGACCAGTTCCGGAAACTTGGCGAGATCGGGGATGGCGTCGAGGTCGGTGGCGAAATTCTTCTTGGCGGTGATCCAGCCCATGTGGCTCCACCAGAAGCCGTGGTGGCGCGGCGAGTGGGCGTCTTCGACGTCGTCGCTGTGCTTATGGTGGTGGCGGTGGTGGGCGGCCCACCACAGCGCGCCGCGCTGCACGCAGGCGGCGCCGGCCAGGGCCATCAGGAACTGCATCGCGCGCGACACCTTGTAGGTGCGATGCGAGAAGTAGCGGTGGTAGAAGCCGGTGATCGCGAACATGCGCACGACGTAGAGCCCGGCCGCCACCGCCAGCGCGATCCAGCTCCAGCCGACGCCGGGGATGAAGGCGGCCAGGCACATGACATGCAGGATGAAGAACGGCATGCAGCGCATCCAATCGACCCGGTTGGGACCGAGGTGGGTGCGCTTCTCCTGGGTGCCGGCGTGGGTGTCGAACCAGCGCACGATGGAGAAGAGAAAGCTCTTCAGAAAATTGGTCGGGGCCATGGGCGCGGCTTATAGGTCGGCATGAGCCTACCACAACCGTTGCGCGGGCGGGCACTGTACGGGCGATCACCCGCTGCGCGTTGGACTCTTCCCGCTGCGCGTTGGACTCTGGTGCGGTTCAGGCACGTGGCGACCATGGCGACGTGCCGCATTTCGCCGTGACCTTCCCCGTCCCGTTGAGCGCTGCCGCGTGCTTCGCGTGGCACACGCGCACTGGTTCGTTCGCCCGGCTGATGCCACCGTGGGTGCGGGTCGCGGTGGAGGAACGTTGTGGGGGTCTTGTCGACGGTGGCGAACTGCACTTGCGCGTCGACGGTTGGCGCTGGACCGCCCGCTACCGCGACGTGGTCGCTGGCCAGGGCTTCATCGATGAGCAGGTCGCGGGACCGTTCCGGAGCTGGGTGCATACGCATCGCATGATCGACAGCGACCGCCCGGGCGCCTGCCAACTCGACGAGACGGTGGACTGGGAGCCGCCAGGTGGCGCCCTCGGCCGCGTCCTGGCCGGCGGGTGGATCGCGCGTCAGCTCGACCGCTTCTTCGCCTTCCGCGGCCGCCGTCTGCAGGAAGATCTCGCCCGCCACGCCACGGCGCCGCGACCACTGCGCGTGGCGATCAGCGGCGCCGGTGGATTGGTCGGCGGCGCGTTGGCCGACTTCCTCGACAGCGGTGGCCACCAGGTGCTGCGCCTGGTGCGCCGTGGCGCTGAGGCTGATGCGTCCAACCTGGCCTGGGATCCGGCTGGCGGACTGGCCGATCCCGAGCGCCTGAGCGGAACCGACGCGGTCGTCCACCTCGCCGGCCGCAACCTGGCGCACGGACGCTGGACGCCGGCGGTGCGTCGTGAGCTGGTCGCCAGCCGGGTCGACGCCACCCGTCGGCTGTGCGCGCAGCTCGCGGGCCTGGCGACGCCACCGCGCACCCTGGTCGTCGCCTCGGCGGTCGGCATCTACGGAGAGCGCGGCGACGCCGTGGTCGACGAGACCGCGACAGCGGGCACGGGCTTCCTCGCTGAGCTCTGCCAGGCCTGGGAGAGCGCCTGCGCGCCGGCGCGCGCCGCCGGCATCCGCGTCGTCCACGCCCGCCTCGGCGTCGTCCTGGCCGCGCGCAGCGGCGCGCTGGCGACCATGGTGTCGGTGGTCCGCTGCGGGCTCGCCGGACGGCTGGGTCACGGTCGCCAGGGCCTGGGATGGATCGCGCTCGATGACGCCATCTACGCACTGCACCGCATGCTCTGGGACGATCAGCTGTCCGGGCCGATCAACCTGGTCGCCCCCACACCGATCGATCAACGCACCTTCATCAGCACCCTGGCCGCGGTGCTGCGCCGGCCGGCGGTGCTGCCGGCTCCGGCCTGGGCGCTGCGCCTGGCGGTCGGCGCCATGGCCGACGAGGTGCTGCTCAGCGGCGCCCGCGTGCTGCCCGCGCGCCTGCTGGCCGCCGGTTTCCGCTTCAGCCTGCCCGACCTGGACGCAGCCCTGCGCTGGGAACTGGGACGGTAGACCGGCAGCGGCGGAGGTGTGTCGACGGCCGACGCCTCGCCGGTTGTCGCCCCTGCCCGCGCGGCCTACCGTGTCGGCGTGCAGCCGCCCGCCGTGATCCCGATGTTCCCGCTGCCCGACCACGTGCAGCTCATCGGTCTGCCGACGCCGTACCGAGTCTTCGAGCCGCGCTACCGCGCCCTGGTCGATCAACTCATCGGCCAACCTCCGGCCGAGCGTTGGCTGGCGGTGCCGCGGCTGGCGGCGGGCTGGGAGGACGACTACCTCGGAGCTCCGGCCATCCGCGATCTCGCTGCGGTCGGTCTGGTGCGCAACATCCGGCCGCTCGACGAAGGTCAGTTCCTGATCGTGATCGAAGGCCTGGCGCGCTGCCGGCTGGTCGAACTCCCATCGCCCCACCTCTTCCGCCTGGCCCGGCCCGAACTGGTGGTCGACCTGCCGGGCGCACTGCCCGACGAGCGCTTCGCCGCGGTGTGCGACGAGGTCTTCGCCCTGGTCGACGCCCTGTGCCGGCGGCTGGGTCCGCGCGGCCAGGCGGTGTCGGCGCTGGTGGGCAATCGCGCCGAACTGCCGCCGGTGATCGAACGCCTTGGTGCGGCGCTGATCGGCGACCTCGAGGTCCGCCAATGCTTCCTTGATGCCCGCAGTTGCGACCAGCGCGCGGAACTGCTGCGCGACAGCCTCAGTCGCGTGCTTGCCACGCCGCCGGGCGGACGGGCGTCGCCGCTGCGCGGGCCGTCGGAGAATTGATCAGTAGGCATCCTTGCGGTCCACGTTCATGACGATCATGACGTCATGACGGTCAGGTCGCGATCGATGATCTCGACGATGACGCGGACGCAGACGATCCCGTCCCAATGCAATCATCTCGGGCAGCGCTCCCGCAAGTCGCCGACGACGGCGACCGTGCCGGCGACCGGCACGTCCGGCGCGCAAGCGCCGGATCGCTGCCGCTTTGTGCGTGCCGCATGAGCTGCGATGCGGGGCGGCCCCCGCACCCCCTTGAGGCGGGTCAATGCTTGTCTGCGCGCGCCGAACGATTCATGCCCCGCCTCACGTGTACAGCCCGCCATTCACCGACAGCACCTGGCCGGTGATGTAGCCCGCGTTCGGGCTGCACAGGAAGCCGACCGCGGCGGCGACTTCATGGGCCTGGCCGAGGCGGCCGAGGGGGACGGCCTTGAGCATCTGCTCAAGCGGCAGGTCCTTGGTCAGGTCGCTTTCGATCAGTCCGGGTGAGACGACATTGGCGGTGATGCCGCGCTTGGCGACTTCGCGCGCCAGCGCCTTGGTGGCGGCGATCAGGCCGCCTTTGGCGGCGCTGTAGTTGACCTGGCCGGCGTTGCCCATCTCACCGCTGACCGAGGCGATGGTGACGATGCGGCCGGCGCGTTCGTGCAGCATGGCCCCGAGCAGCGGGCGCACGACGTTGTAGAAGCCGCCGAGGGAGGTGGCGATCACGCTGTCCCACTGCTCGGGCTTCATCCACATGAACAGCCCATCATGGGTGATGCCGGCGTTGACCACCACGGCGTGCGGCGCGCCGATCTCCGCGACCATGCCGTCGAGCGCGGTCTGGGTGGCGGCGCGATCGCTGACGTCGAAGGGCCGCAGCCAGGTGTTGCGGCCAAGGCGGCGGATCTCGTCGGCGACCACTTCGGCGGCGTCGCGACTGGTGCGGAAGCCGAGCACCACGTCGTAGCCATCCTGGGCCAGGCGCCGGGCGATGCCGGCGCCGATGCCGCGGCTGGCGCCGGTGACGAGAGCGTACATGGCTGGTGATCGTGGTCGGGGAGCGAAGGGGGCAAGGCGGGGGCGTGGAGGGCGGCAGGGGGCGCAAGGGCGGGCAGGGAGCGCAGGGGCGGGACCCGACCGCGCGCTCGGCCAGGAATGACAAGTGATCCTCGGCGACTAGGCTGGCGCCATGCCGATGGAAACCGTCGATCTGGTGCCGTGGGTCCTGGGCGCGGTGGTCGCCGCCCTCTTTCTTTTCGCCGGTGTGCTCGGCATCGGCACGCTGGTGGTCAGGCTGCTGAAGCTGGTTGCCGACAAGCCGGATGGCCTGCGCTTCGAGCCGTCTCCCCCCGAACTGGTCGACCGTCCGGATGCGCAGCGCGCGCGTCAGGTCGCGGTGGTGCAGGCGCGGCGACGGGCGCGCTGGGCGCTGGCGGGCGAGGCCTGGGTGGATGCGCAGAAGACCAAGGAGCTGGCCGAGTGCTGTCCGCACCCGCTGGGAGCGCACGCCGAGGCGGTGGCCGGCATCCATGCCGCCATCGCGGTCACCAGCGCGGCCGCGGCCGAGGCCGAGCGCGTGGTACGGGTCGACGATCGCGCCGCTGGCGACGACGACCTGAGGCCGCAGGCCGAGGCCGCACGCGCGGCGCGCCTGCGCGCCGAGGAACTCGCCGCCGGTCTGCCCGATCCCGGCGCGCGCCGACGCAAGCTGCTGCTCATCGCTTTGGCGGCCTTCGTGCTCGCCTGGGGCGTGGCGATGTTGGCCATCACCCGCATGACGCCATGACCCTGGCCCTGGAAGCGCTGCTGCGTCTGCATCCCGACAGCACCCGGCGCTTCCTCGCCGCCGCGCTGGCGGCGCCGCTGCCCGAGCTCGCGGCGTTGATCGCCGCCGGCGTGCCGCATTATCAGGCGGTCGATCTCTGCCGTCGTCTGCGTCAGGCCGGCGAGATCGGCGACAGCGGCTGGGTGGCGGCGGCCCAGGCCGGCTATGCCGAACTGCTGGCGCCGGCGCGGCGTCTCGACCGCCTCGACGATCACGAGCGGCCGCGAGAGAAGGCTCTGCGCAGCGGTATCGCCGTCCTCGCCGATGCCGAACTGCTCGCTCTGCTGCTGCGCACCGGTTCGGCATCGGCCGGCGTGCTCGAACTCGCCGAGACGCTCATCGCCGATCACGGCGGCCTGATCGGTCTCGCCGGTCGCGACGTGCAAGAACTGGTCGAATCCGCCGGCCTCGGCCCGGCCAAGGCCGCCGAGATCGCCGCCGCCTTCGAACTCGGCCGCCGCCTGGCGCAGTCGCGCCGACGCACCCGGCCGCGACTGAGCACGCCCGAAGAGGTGGTCGAGGCCCTGGCCGGCGACCTGGTGGCGCTGGTGCACGAGGAGTTCTGGTGCCTGCCGCTGGATGGCATGAGCCGCCTGCTCGGCGAGCCGCGTCAGGTCAGTCGCGGCGATGTCGACGGCACCGAGGCCGGTCCACGCGCGTTCTACCGCCATGCCCTCACCGCCGGCGCGGTGCGCGCGATCGCGGTGCACAACCACCCCGATGGCAATCCCGAGCCCAGCCCCGAGGACCGCGCCGTCACCCGCCGTCTGGTCGCCGCCGGCCGCACCGTCGATATCCATCTCGTCGATCATCTGGTGCTCGGCGACGGCGGCCGCTTCGTCAGCCTGCGCCGCGATGAACCGCAGCTGTTCGCCTGATCACCACAGCGCCAGCGCTACCGAGACAGCGTCGCCTACGGCGGGTCAGGCCTGGTGACCGGCCGGCGGTCCGAACGCGTCGGATCCAGCCCGAGGATCTCGCGCACCGCCGCTTCGGCGGCGACGTCGCCGGTGTGGGCGCGGAGAAAACGCAAAAGTTGGTGCTGGAGCTTGTTGCCGACGCGTTCGAGCCCATAGCGCAGTTGTTCGCGGTCCTTGTCCTTGACCGCCAGCTTGCCGGCCAGGCGGGTCTCCTCGGCGGCGACGACGTCGGCGAAGTAGGCGGCGACCTGGGCGAGGAGATCGCTGCGCGCGTGGTCGCTCTCGGCGGCATAGGCGGCGACCTGGGCATCGACCAGCGCGGCGGCGGCGTCGACCTCCTCGCTGCGCAGGGAACGGTTGGCGGCGACCACCTGTTCGAGGTGGTCGATGTTGTAGAGGTAGACGTCGTCGAGCTTGGCCACCTGGTCATCGACATCACGCGGCACCGCCAGATCGATCAGCATCAACGGGGCACGCCGGCCGCGCAGGGCCGCGCGCACCGTCGTCGCGGTGATCACCGCCTGCGGTGCCGCCGTCGAGCACACCACGATGTCATGCGTCGCCAGCGCGACACCTAACTGTTCCCAGTCCAGCACCGCCGCCTGCGGATGCTCGGTGGCCAGGGCCTGGGCGCGTTCGCGGCTGCGGTTGATCACCGACAGCGTGCGCACGCCGCCGCCGATGAGGTAGCGCACCGCCAGCTCGGCGATCTCGCCGGCGCCCACCACCAGCAGGCGCGCGGTCGCCAGATCGCCGTGGATGTGCCGCGCGAGATCGACCGCGACCGAGGCGATCGACAGCTTGTGCTTGCCGATGGCGGTTGAATTACGCACCTCTTTGGCCACCGCCAGAGCGCGCTGGAACAGTGGATTCAGCAGCGGTCCGGTGCTGCGCCCGCGCTGTGCCGTCTCGTAGGCGGACTTCATCTGATGGACAATCTGGTACTCGCCCACCACCAGGCTTTCGAGACTGGCGGCGACGCGGAAGAGATGGCGGACGCAGTCGCGCCCGCGCAACACGTAGCTGTGTCGCGCGATCACCTCGCCGGGCAGGCCCTGACGTTCGGCCAGCCACGAGATGAAGCGTTCGTGGTCGGGCGCACCGCCGATGTACCACTCGGCGCGATTGCAGGTCGACAGCGCCACCGCCTCGTCGCAGCCGGGCAGGCGGCAGAGTTCGCCGAGCAGCGCCTCGACGCGCTCGGTCGGGATGGCGAGGCGCTCGCGCACCTCGATCGGCGTCCGGTGATGGTCGATGCCGACGACGGCGATCGGCAGGTCAGGCATGCGATCCCAGCACCTGCTTCAGCGCCGAGAGCACCGCCAGGATCAGGCTGCCGACCGCGGCCAGCGCCAGACCGCGGCGGCCCAGGCGGTCAGCCGCGCGCAGACCGAGCGCGAGGCAGTTGAGCACCATCGCCGCCACCGCCAGCGTGACCAGGGGATCGCCCAGGCTCAGCCGGGTGCTGAGCTGGATGGCGGCGCCGCCGGTGGCGAGCACCACCAGCAGCAGCGCGGTGGCCACCACCAGGGCGCGTTCGTAGAGCCGCTCCAGCGCCGGCAGTTGCGGCAGCTTCAGCGCGCTGAAGCGCGCCAGCTTGAGCAGCCGCGCCGCCACCAGATAGGCCAGTGCCGACGAACCGGCGACCAGCGCGGCGGCGAGGTAGGCGACCACGAAGGCGAGGTGGACGCCGACGATCCAGCGGTGTTCGGTTGGCGCTTCGCCACCGGGCGGGCGCGAGGCCAGGCCGGCCATGGCCAGCAGCAGCGCCATGCCGCCGGCCGGCAGTACCAGCAGCCAGGCGCTGGGCATGGCCAGGTAGCGGCGCAGGAACACCAGCGCCGCCACCGCCGCCCACGCCGCCAGGGCACCATAGGCGAAGGCGCGCTGCGCGGGATCGACCAGCGACACCGTCAGTCCGGCGCTGTGCAGCGCGAGGGCGCTCCACAGCGCCCAGCCGCCGCCGGCCACGGTCTCGCCACGGCCGAGCGCCCGCCAACGCAATCCGGCTGCGAGCACGTAGCCGACGCCCGCGGCGGCGACCAGCACGACGGCGAGCATGTGCATCCGCCCTCCTCGCTGGCCGGGCCAGCCTGGGTGGCGCAGCCTACGGGCGAAGGCGGGGGCGCCAGGGGGGTTGGGAAGGTGGAGAGGCGGAGTGGTTGAGAGGTTGAGAGGCGCGCGAGGTGAAGGTGATGACGAATGAACGCGCGGTTCTGCGAATCCAAGAACCGTTCACCTCACTTCTGCTGCCTCTCCGCCTCTCAACTTCTCAACCTCTCAACCGGGGCATTCCTTCGCACTACCCCTTCTGCTCCGCCGCCGTCACCTCCGCCACCTGGATCTTCAGTTCGCCGCAGGTCGCGCTCAGGCCGGGGAGGAGCGGCATGCAGCGTTGATCGTCGCTGGCCAGCCAGAGGCGGCCGTTGACGTTGAGCAGCGTCAGCGCGCCGCTGGCCGCGGGCACCAGCGCCCCGCCGGCGGTGGTCAACCGGCAACTGCCGGGAATGAGCAGGTAGGCATGCTCGCCGCCGCTGTCGGGTTTTGGGCGGCCATTCTCTGGCCGCTCGACCACCAGCGACGCGATCGGGGCGCAGGCGCCGACGCCGTCGATGCGGTCGCCTGGACCAGTGGGGATCTGGCGCACCACCAGGAGCAGCGCGTCCGAGACCTGCACTGTGCACTGCGCCGGCAGCACCTGCGCCTGTTGCGGCGTCATGCGTTCGCCGTCGAACCAGGATCCGCCGGCACTGCCCAGGTCCTTCACCGTGGCGCCGGTGGTCGAAACCTCGAAACGCAGATGTTGGGCTGAAATCTTGCGGCTGCGTTCGGCGCTCTTGGCAGCCGGGAACACGCGCAGGCAGACATCCTGGTCGGCACGTTCGAGACCGTCACGGCCGCAGGTCAGCTTGGCACCGGCATAGACGAACCAGATGCGGCCGCCGGCGCTCAGCCGCGCGCGCACCAGACCGGGACTGGTGGCGGTGGGCTGGAAGACGCGCGCCACCGGCACCACGGGAATGGTCGGCCGGGTTGCGGACAGGAGATTCTCTGCCGCCATGGTCGGCATGGTCTGGGACAGTTCATCGACCGGCGTACCGCCGACGCTCACTGCCCCGTCGCTGGCGACGGTGTTCGCCGGCATGGTGGCCGAGGTGACGAAGGTCGACCCGCCGCCGGCCTTGGGCGGTTGGGCCGGCGCGGTGTACATCGTCATCATCGTCTGATGCTCGACCGGAACCGGGGTCGGATCGCGCTTCAGCGCGGGTGGCAGCGGCGGTGGTGGTGGTCGAGGTGGCGGTGGCGGCGGTGATGCTGGACGCGCCGAGATGCCGGCGGCCTTGAGCAGCGGTGCCAGCCGGGCGAGTGTGGCGGCTGGGGTCTGCGGGCGCTGGTCGGGGCGCTTGCGCAACAGGTCGGCGACCAGGGCGGCGAGCGGCTCGGGAATGCCGCGTACCTCTTTGACCAGATCGGGCGGGGCCTTCTCAAGGTGGCCGCGCATGATCTCGTAGACGGTCGGCGCCGGAAACACGGTGCGGCCGGTCAGGCATTCGAACATCAGCACGCCAGCGGCGTAGAGATCGGCGCGGATGTCGGTGTCGGTCTCGCCCCGCACCTGCTCCGGAGACATGTACGAGGGCGAGCCCATGACCATGCCTTCCATGGTCATGAACGAGCGGTCGCTCTGCGCCGGGCGGGCCATGCCGAAGTCGGTGAGTTTGGCGATGCCCTGGGCGTCGAGCAGCAGGTTGGCCGGCTTGATGTCGCGGTGGATGATGCCGTGCTTGGACAACGCATCGAGGCCGGCGAAGAGATCGTGCGCCACCGCCAGCGTGCGCGGCACGGTCAGCTTATGATCGCGCAGGATGAGGTCGGCCAGGCTGCCGCCGGTCACGAACTCGCTGGCCTGGTAGAGCGTGCCGTCGATCTCGCCGGCGGCGATCACGCGCACCACGTTGGGGTGCGAGAGATTCAGCCCGAGCTTGCCCTCGCGACGGAAACGCCGCGCTACCTCGGGATCTCCGGCGACGTGCTTGTGCAGCACCTTGAGCGCGAGTTCAGCCCCGCTGTCGTCGGTGGCGCGGTAGACGATGCCGAAGGCGCCCTCGCCGAGCTGCTTGATGATCTGGTAGGGTCCGAAGCGCGGAGTGCTCATGGCGACGGCGGGCACGAGTGTGCGTACCCGTCGGCCAGGACTCAAACGCTTTCCGGCCAGCGGTCGTCAGCCGTCCGGTCTCCGCCGGGGTCCCGCCTTGCCGGCGCGGCCGCCGGGCGAGGATCGCGACCCGGAGCGCGCGATGAAGGTCGGCATCATCGGCGGTGGGCCCGGCGGCGCGGTGGCAGCCGCCGTTCTGGCCAAGCGCGGCATCGCCGCCCACGTCTACGAACAGGCGGTATTCCCGCGTTTCCACATCGGCGAGAGCCTGCTGCCCTGCAACCTGCCGATCTTCGCCGAACTGGGCATCGACCGCGCTGAGTTCGCCGCCCACGCCTACCAGCCCAAGCACGCCGCCCACTTCGAGCACGTCGCCAGCGGGCGCTGCGTGCGCTTCCCCTTCGCCGACGGGCTGCCTGGCGACCCGCCGTCGGTCTATCAGGTCGAGCGCGCACGCTTCGACCACCTGCTGCTGAAGCGCGCCGTGGCGCTGGGCGCTGAACTGCGCTGCCCGGTCCGCGTCACCGCCGTCGACCTGGCGACGCGCACCATCCACCACGACGGCGGTGCCGAGGCGTACGACTTCATCATCGATGCCTCGGGTCGCGAGACCGTGCTGGCGCGCCAACTCGGCCTCATCGATCGCGCCAACGATCTCCGCCGCGCCGCCGTCTTCGGGCATGTCGGCGCCCTGCCGCTGGCTCCGGGCGCGCAACCCGGCGACATCTCCATCGCCAAGGCCGATGCCGGCTGGTGCTGGCAGATCCCGCTGTCCGCCGACAAGTGGTCGGTCGGTCTGGTGCTCAAGCGCGAATTCGTGCAGACGTCGTCGGCCGACGACCGCGCCGAGGCCGATCCGCTGCTGCACGTGCGCGGCGGCACCAGCGCCGACGAGATCTTCCGCCGTCACATCGGGCTCTTCCCCCAGGTCGCCGCCCGCCTCGCCGGCCAGGCTCCGGCGCCGGCGCGCGCCCTCCCCAACATCAGCTATCGCATCCGCGAACGCATCGGCCCGCGCTTCGCCCTGCTCGGCGACGCCGGCGGCTTCATCGACCCGATCTTCTCGTCGGGCGTGCTGCTGGCGACGCGGGCGGCCTGGCGACTGGGCCATGTCCTCGCCGATGGCGGTCCCGACGCCGGCTTGGCGGACTGGAAGCGGCAGACCGACCACGACCTCAGCGCCTTCTTCGCCTTCATCCGGCTGTGGTACGACGGCCACTTCATCGACAACCTGTTCTTCGCCGAGACCCGCCAGCCCGACATCTATCGCGGCATCATCTCGCTGCTCGCCGGCAACACGACCAACCCCGACAACCGCTTCCTGAGCATGTTGGCGAAGCGCATGACGGCGGGGTGAGGCGACGCCGTAAGTGGACGGACGGCCAGTGGCCGCAGCACTTTAGGCCGGTTGTTGCTGACGGATGCCGACGGGTGCGCCTGGCCTGGTCGCTGATCACACGTGACCGTCAGCGGTGCGCACCGGTACCGGCGTGGCGGCCGTTGGCGGACGATCCCTCATTCCGTTTTCATCTGCGCGCGCCAACGTCGCCCCCGGCTGTCCATGCGCCGATCACCGCAGACCATACCGTCAGCCGCGACCAGGACCGCAGGACCGGTATCAGGTGACGTCACCGTGGCGCCCATGTGGCGGGCGGGCATTGCGTGTGACATCCGCCACCTGCCCTGCCTGAACACGCGGGCGGCCGAGGTTGCGGAAAAGCTCAGCGTTGCGTAGATCATCACTCATCCATTCATTACCCTTCAGTCCTTTCGGAGCACCCATGCGCGCCTTCATCCCGGTTGCCGCCGTTTCAGCGTCCCTCGCCACTGCTGCGCTCCTCGCTGCCCTCGGGGGGTGCGGAGGTGGATACGGTAGTGCCACGCCGCTCTTCGCTGGTGCAGGAGGCCTGGTCGATGGAACCTACACCGTCCATATCGTCAAACCCGAAAGCCAGGCCACTGGGGGTGTTGATTTCAACGATACGGGAAACGTCACCCGCAACGCCGCCTCAGTGGCATGGACGGTCGCCGGCACAGTGGTGACGGGCGATATCTTCGATGGCGATGGGGCCGCAGAAACCGGAACGCTGGCGAAGGACACCAATGGGTTGTTGACCTTCACCTTCGTCGACGGCGCTGTGACCACCAAGTTCCAGGCATTGCCCAGCATCAACGCGCAGAGTTTCCTGGTTGGTACGACAGACCTCGTGGGCGTGGGTGCGAATCGCTATGTTGTTGGTCAGCGCGGCGTTGCCAATTTCACCCCACAGGCTGTGCCAGTGGCTGCCACCTTCGCGAACAAGACCTTCACGGTGACCGTCAAGCGCGTTGGCCTGGCTGACGAGCCACGCACCTTTACGACCCAGGTTGGCGCCAATACCACCGAGAACGCGAAGGATGGTGCGACTAACGGCACGATCCTTATCGACGGTGACCACGTGGTCTTCAAGTTCGGGACCCTCAACTATGCGGGCCAGTCGAATGCGGCTGGTAGCAGCATCATCGGCGGAACGGTGATCGACGTCACCAACGGAACCAACGCTGGAAGCTGGACGGCCACGATCGGTGGAGTCGGTTTCGCCAAGGCGACACCGATCTCGAACAACTGACGCGACCCCGAGCGAACGGGGCCTGAAACCTGCCCCAGTCTTGAATTCTCAGCGGCGGTTCCCAGGCCAGTGGTCAGAAGCTCCCCGCCCGCGCGATCGCCAACAGCGTCGCGCGGGCTTTGCGTAGGCACTCCTCGTATTCCTTCACCGGCACGCTGTCGGCGACCACGCCGGCGCCGGCCTGCACGTGCACCTCGCCGGGGGTGAGGATGGCGGTGCGCAGGGCGATGCAGGTGTCGAGGTTGCCGCGGAAGTCGAGGTAGCCGACGGCGCCGGCGTACGGACCGCGCTTCACCGGTTCCAGTTCGTCGATGATCTGCATGGCGCGCACCTTGGGCGCACCGGAAACGGTGCCGGCAGGGTGGCAGCAGCGCAGCGCGTCGAGGGCATCGAGCCCGTCGCGCAACTGCCCTTCGACGTGGCTGACGATGTGCTGCACGTGGCTGTAGCGCTCGATGACCATGCGCTCCTTGAGTTGCACCGAGCCCGGCTTGCACACCCGGCCGACGTCGTTGCGGCCGAGGTCGATGAGCATGGTGTGCTCGGCCAGTTCTTTCGGGTCGGCGAGCAGCGCCTTGGCCAGGGCGTCGTCCTCCTCGGGCGTGGTGCCGCGCGGCGCGGTGCCGGCGATCGGGCGCACGCTGACGCGACCGTCCTCGACGCGGACCATGATCTCGGGACTGGCGCCGACCAGGGCGGCGTCGGCGAAGCGCAGATAGAACAGGTACGGGCTGGGATTCAGGCTGCGCAGGCTGCGGTAGACCTGGAAGGGCGCGATCGTGCACGCTGCGCTCAGACGCTGGCTGAGCACGACCTGAAAGGCGTCGCCAGCGCGGATGAATTCCTGGATGCGGCGCACCGCCGCCTCGAAGGCCGGCTGCGGGGTGTGCTGGCGATAGGTCGGCTCGACGGTCAGCGGATCGCGGACCAGCCGCGGCGGCAAGGGCGTCGCCAGCCGCGCCTCAAGCGCGTCGAGTTCGCGACCGGCGGCGGCCCAGGCCGCATCGACGCTGGCGCCGACGCTGAGGTCGAGATGGGTGATGAGCAGGAGGTGGTTGAAGCTGTGATCGAACACCACCACGGTGTCGAAGCGCATGAGGTGCAGATCAGGCAGGCCGAGCGCGTCGCGCGGGCAATGCGGCAGCGGTTCGCCCAGGCGCACGATGTCATAGCCGAAATAGCCGACCAGGCCGCCGACGAAGCGCGGCAGGCCGGGCAGGTGCGGGCTCTTGAGAGCGGCCATGCACTGGCGGATGGCGGCGTAGGGATCGCCGGGCAGCACCTGCGGCGGCTGTCCATCGCGGTGCAGCACGACCTGGGTGAGGTCGCCAACCAGACGCAGCCGCGGGCGCACGCCGAGCATGCTGTAGCGCGCCAGGCGCTCGCCGCCGACCACGCTTTCGAAGAGGAAGGCGTACGGTTCATCGCGCACCCGCGCCAGGGCGGCGACCGGGGTCACGTCGTCGGCGATCAGCCGGCGCACCACCGGGATGCAGGTGTAGCCCTGCGCGGCGAGCGCGCGGCAGGCGGCGAGATCGGGCGTCATGGGCGGTGTCGTACGAGGCATGGCAGGGATGCCAATGGGACCACCTGGCGGTGCGCGCGGAGAGCGGAGTACGACCTGCGGAGGTACGCGGTGCTCTCGCACACCAGTCCGCGCGCCCTGCGCTGGTGCTGCCTGACGCAGCAGATGGCCGTCGCGCAGGGCAATGGGCACACGTCCCGGGACACGCCTACCTGATTGCAGCCACAACGGTTGGGCGCTGGCACCTGCGACAGCAAGGGGGGCCCACAATTGACAGTTCATCAGTGGCTCACATAGTCCCCGCCTTCACAACCGGCCGTCCGGGCCCTGTGTGGGGGTTCCGGGCCTTCGATCCACCCGCCGTCTTAGGAGTCTTCTCCGTGAACCTTCGCTACCTCGTCCCTACCCTCGGCCTGCTCGCCGTCGCCTCAACGGCGTCTGCGGCTGACGGCTTCCATGTCGGCGGCTTCGTCGACAGCATCCTGAACCTCACCCGCGATTTCGCCGCTGAGAACGATCCGGCCACGAGCCAGAACGATAAGGACGCCGACCTCTTCTTCACCACCACCGCCGAGATCCGGCTGACCGGCAAGATCGGCCAGGACGTGTCGGTCCGTGTCGAGGTCGAGTTCCAGAACCAGGACGCCGGCAACATCGATGACGAGGTCGACGTCGGCCAGGCCTTCGCGAACTACGCCTTCAACAAGGAGTGGTCTTGGACGATGGGCAAGTTCACCAGCTACCTCGGCTGGGTCGCCCATGACTCCGATGGTCTGTACCGCGTCAACGGCGGCATCATTCCCGCCCTGTACGGCAGCGATCTGCTTGGCAGCGCCCTCAACTGGAAGGTGAACGATGCCTGGGCGGCCAGCTTCTTCGTGGTCAATGGCTTCGGATTCGACGGACTGAACCAGGGCCTCAATGGTGTCAAGAATGCCGCTGATGATCGCGCCGACCACGCGGTCGGCCTGGGCATCGACGTGGTCTGGGATGCCTCGAAGCAGTTCGGCAAGGTCAACTTCGAGATCGCCTATGACATCCAGGGCTCGGGCAACGGCGGCGGGGCCGCTGGCAATGCCGGCGATGTTCTGCAGATCGGCGTGAACACGACCATCCAGTGCCCGCAGTACAAGGACCTGACGATCGGCGCCGAGGTCATCTACCAGGCGATCAGCGATTCCGAGGAAGCCAGCAATGGCTCCAACAACGTCGGCTTCCTGCTCATGGCCAATCACGTTCTGCCCAAGGGCTGGACGCCGTTCCCGGCCTCGGCCACGCTGATGTACCAGAAGGTCGGCACCGACCTGGACGACGATGTTGGCGACCATGCCTGGAACAACGAGATCGCGCTCGCGATTCTCACCAATCCGACCGGCGATTCGCACTTCGGCGTGAACCTCGAATTCTTCGTCCAGACCTCCGACGGCGGCACGGCTGGCGGTAATCCCGCGGATCCCAACGACAACGACAACTGGGGCGTCGCCTTCGAGGTGCTCGCCGTTCTCGAGTAAACGACAACGACCGGTTGTTGAAGACTCCCGACACCCCCGGCCTTCGGCCGGGGGTGTCGCTTTGTCTGGTGGCGCCATCACGGCGTGATCGCCATCCTGACCTGGGACTGACCTGGGACTGACCTGGGACTGACCTGGGACTGGCCTGGGACTGGCCTGGGACCGCGCGCCGTTGGCGCGCTCGAACCTAACTTGATCCAAGACCGCCGCCTGCCGGTGTGCGTATTCCGCTCGGTCAGGCTCCGCGCTGTGGCGTTGGCTTCCCAGGCCAAGTTCCCGATCGCTGTCTGCCCCAGATGATGCCGGACAACGTCGTCTGGAAATGCGGCGCCACAGCGCAGCGCGCAGGTCGGCGAGCGCTGCCCACGCACGCCCACCCTGCCGCCCGCCGCTCCCGTCCGGGTGACCCCGACCGCCACAGACCCCTGAGGCCATGGACTTTCTGGATTGTCTGGATGCTGGCCGGGGAGTACCACGTGGCTCCGCCCGCGCACCCGCGGACGCCGAGGACCCCTGGGCCATGGCCGCTCCCGACAAGATCCTGTTTGTCTGCACTGCCTGCGGCTATCGCGCCCGCATCCCGGATCGCTACGCCGGCAAGTCGGTGCTCTGCCCGGGCTGTCAGGCAGTGCAGATGGCGGCGCCGGAGATCGTCACCTCCGATCATCCCTCGACCGGCAGCACGGTGTCGGTGTCGCGTCTGGAATCCGCAGGCGGCGCAGCGACCTCGACCGTCGCCGCCCCGGCGGTCTCCGCCGCTGCCGTCACCGCGACCGCTTCGACGCCTACCCCCGCCGCCGCCGCGGTCACCACCGCCGATGTGCCGGTGAAGCCGAGCGAGGTGGCCAAGGACAAGCTCGTCTTCACCTGCGCGAGCTGCGGCTACAAGGCGCGCCTGGCCGCGCACTACGCCGGCAAGTCGATCCGCTGCCCCAAGTGCGAGCAACCGCAGGTGGTCGCCCAGGCCAGCCAGCCCGGCCCGATGCTGGCGAGCCTGTCCGACGACGAAGCGGTGTTCGGTGGTGCCGAGCGCCCCGACCGCATGCGCTTCGTGTGCGGCGCCTGCGGCTACAAGGCGCGCATCCCGGCCAAGTACGCCGGCTCGCCCATCCTCTGTCCCTCGTGCAAAGGCGTGCAGATCGCCCATCCCGCGCCGGAGGCCGAGGCCACCGGCAAGACCGTGGCGGTGTCGGTGGTGACCACTGCCAAGGTGGGCGAGGCGCGCGCTCCACGCGGCGCCATGACCAACGTCGGCATCCAGTTCACCTGCGCGGCCTGTGGCTATCAGAGCCGCATCTCGCCGTCCTGTGTCGGCGACGCCATCTACTGCCCGGATTGCCGGACGCCGCAGAAGGTCGACCTTGAGGCTCCGGCGCCCGACAAGAAGCCGAGCGCACCGTCGGACGGCCTGGAGGCGAAGTCGGTGGCGGCAGTGCAGCATGTCCAGGCGAAGGCGGCGGCTCCGGTGACCACGGCGAAAGTGGCCGCGCCGCCGGCGGCGCGCAGACCGGATCTCGACCGCATGGAGTCATTCCCGACGCCACTGCCCGTGGCGCCGACGGCTACGCCTGTGTTGCCGTCGCGTCCGCAATTGCCGCCTGACACCACGCCCGCCCCGACCACCGCGCGCACGGTGGCGCCGGCGGTGGTGAACGACGCCGACGGTCCCGCGATCGAACCGACCATCAAGCCGGCGACCATCCGGGCACCGAAGACCGCGGCGCCAGCGCCAGCGCCGAAGCCCACGATCAGACCGGCGGCCACGGCCAAGGTCGCCGAACCGTCACCGGCGAAAGCGCCGATTGCGCCGGTGCGCTCGCCCACGCCGGTGCGGGCCGCCGCACCCGCCGCCCGCGGCAGCGCTGACGCTGCGATGGGGGCTGACGACGAATCCGCCTACGACGATGCCGGCCCCGCGGTCAGTCCCGGTGGCGATGAACCGCGTCCGACGCGGCCCGGAGCACGGCCGCAATGGGTGGGCTACGCGGGCGCCGGCGCGGCGCCGGGCCGGAGCCCGGCGCCGGCCAAGAAGCCAAGCCGCATGATGACGCTGCTCTGGGTCAGCATTGCGGTGATCTTCGCGCTGGTGGCGGCGCTGCTGTTCCTCAATGGCCAGAAACTCAAGAAGAGTTATGGCGAGGTGATGGCAGACGCCCAGAAAATCGAACGGGCCCGCATCGACGCGGAGGGCAAGCTCGACATCGCCAACCAGGACAAGACCCGCCTGCTGGCCGAGAAGAACGAGGAGGCCAAAGCCAAGGCCGCCGCCGAGACGGCCAGGCACGCGGCCGATGCCGCCAAGGAGGTTGAATCCAAAGCGCGCGCCGAGGCCGAGGCCAAGCTCAAGGACTTCGAGGGCAAGCTGAAGGAGATGGAGACCAAGCTCGGCGACTTGCAGAAGCAGCTTGAGGCCGCGAGCAGCAAAGCGCCCGTCATCGAGGTCCTTCCCGGAGGCGACGCGCCCAAGGTTGAAGCACCGCGCGCGAAGCCGTCCATTCCGTTCTGGGCCGAACCGGCGCCCAAGACCGACGCGCCCAAGACCGACGCGCCGAAGACCGACGCGCCGAAGACCGACCCGCCCAAGACCGACGCGCCGAAGTAGGCCGTCGTGCGCCCCGCGGTGCTGCTGGTGATCGCGGTGGCACTAGGCGCTGGCGAGCCCAGCGACGCCGACCTTACCGTCCACGCTGCGCCGCGTCCGCTGGCAGCGGACGCGGTGGTCCACGACTGGCGGTCTTTCGGCGGCCCGCGTCACGACATGACCTCGACCGAGACCCGTCTGTCGGTGACGTGGCCCGCGGCGGGGCCGGTGAAGGTGTGGGAACGCCGCAAGGGCACCGGCTACTCCGCGCCGGCCATCGCCGTCCGAGCCACCGTGACCAAGCGCGCTGCAGACGAGGGCGTCGGGCACGACCGCCGGCTGGTCATGGTCCACCGTCGCGGCGACGACAACGTCATGGAGTGCGTGCACCCCGAGACCGGTGCCCGGCTGTGGTCGGCGCGCTTCCCGACCGCCTACCGCGACCGTTATGGCTACAACGATGGTCCGCGCGCCAGCCCGGTGATCGCCGGAGACCACATCTTCTGGCACAGCCAGGAGGGCATGCTGCGCTGCCTGGCGCTGGCCGACGGCGCCGTGCGTTGGAGCTGCGACACCACCACCCGCTTCAAGGTCCCGCAGGATTTCTTCGGTACCGCTTCGACGCCGCTGGTGCACGGCGACCTGCTGATCGTGCAGATCGGCGCGCCGGGCGGGCCGGGCGTGGTCGCATTCGATCTCGCCACCGGGGCCGAGCGCTGGCGCGCCGACGACCAGTGGGGACCAAGCTATGCGTCACCGGTGCCGGCGGTCATCCACGGCCAGCCGCGCGTGCTGGTCTTCGCTGGCGGCGAGAGCCGGCCACCGACCGGCGGTCTGCTGGTCATCGATCCCGCCGACGGCCGCGTGGTGACGCGGTTCCCCTGGCGCAGCCGGTCGTACGAGTCGGTCAACGCTTCGTGTCCACTGCCCATCGGCGACCGCGTGTTCGTCTCGGCCAGCTACGCCACCGGCGGAGCCCTGCTCGATCTGCTGCCGGACGGCGGCCATCGCGAGGTCTGGCGCAGTGAGGAGGCCGGCACCCATTTCATGACCGCGGTGCAGGTCGATGGCCACCTCTACGCCACCACCGGTCGCAACGAGCCCGACGCCGAACTGGTCTGCATCGAGCTGGCCACCGGCAAGATCCGCTGGCGCGAAGCGCCGCGCTGGCGCGAGACCGTGGCCGGCCGGGAGATGACGCTCGGCCTGTTCCGTGCCCAGCTCCTGCGCGTCGACGGACGCTTCCTCGTACTCGGCGAGGCCGGCCATCTGGTGTGGTACGACCTCTCGCCGCAGGGCGCCAAGGAGTTGTCACGCGCCTGGCTGTTCCCCGCCCAGGAGACCTGGACGCCGCCCGTGCTGGCGCACGGCCTGCTCTACGTCATGCAGAATCACGCCGGCATGGACGCATCGCCGACGCGGCTGATCTGCTACGACCTGCGCGGGCCGTGAGAGGCTGGGCATAATGCGTCCGGCGCGCGCAAGCGGGCTCGACCCAGCCTCGGGGGGTGCGGGGGGGCACCCCCGCCTGGCCGACCGCGCGACGCGCATGAAGCGACAGCAATCCGGCGCGGTCGCGCCGGACGTGCCGGTCGTCCGGCACGGTCGCCGTCGTCGGCGACTTGCGTGAGTGGTTCCCGCAACGGTCGTTCAACCCGGCGCAGGTCGAGTCCGTCCGCGATTCTCCCACTCTTTGACCGTCCGATCACTTGATGCCCACGCAGACGAGATCACCGGCCGCGTTGCGGGCATAGACGCGGCCGTCGGCGTAGGACGGCGAGGTCCAGCATTTGCCGCCGAGGATCTGCGTGCGGGCGGTGCTCTTGAAGCCGGCAGGGGAGGCGGGTGCGAACACCAGTTCGCCGCGTTCGCTGAGCACCACCAGGGTGCCGTCGAGGAGGATCAGCGTGCCCTTGCCCAGGCTGTTCTCGGCCCACTTCTCGGCGCCCGAGGCGGCATCGAGGCACTTGAGCGTGGACATGTCGAAGCCGTAGATGCTGCCGTCGTGGTGGACGCAGGCGTTCATGTGGTTCTTCATGTTCTTGTTCTGCCAGGCCACGCGCGGCTTGCCGCCGGAGAGCGGGCCGAGCAGGGCGCAGCCGTAGCCATAGCCGCTGGAGATGAACACGCCGTCGCCGACCACCAGGGGATCGGCGGAGTTGACCTCGTACTGGGTGGTCCAGGGATGTTCCCAGGCCACTTGGCCGGTGGCCGGATTGACCGCGGCCAGGCTGGTGCCGGTGAACACCAGCAGGCCGCCGGCGAAGGGGATCGGGCTGGCGTAGCCGGTGCCATTGCCGCCGCTCTTCCAGCGCACCGCACCGGTGGCGCGATCGAGACCGGCACCGTGCGAACCGACGTTGACCACCACCACATCGCCGACCACCGTCGGCGAACCGGAGAATCCCCACTGCGGCATCTTGGCGCCCAGTTCCTGCGCGAGACGCTTGCTCCACACGCCCTTGCCGGTGGCGGCGTCGAAGCACAGGGCGTGGCCCTCCTTGCTCAGGGTGTAGAGCCTGCCCTCGTGGACGGTCGGCGTCGCATTCGGCCCACCCTCGTAGAGATTGGGCAGGAGCTTGCAGGCGTAGGAGAACTTCCAGACCTCCTTGCCAGTGGCGGCATCGAAGCACCACACCGTGTCCTGGTCGTCGGCGTTGCCCATCGCATAGCAGCGACCGTCCGCGATGGCGATCGACGTGAATCCGATGCCCAGGCGCGCTTTCCATACCGGTTTGATGGCGACCGTCGCCGGCAGACCGACGCCGGTGAGCGCGCCGCTGCGGTTGGGGCCACGCAGCGTCGGCCAGCCGGTCGAAGAATCACCGGCGACGAGGCCGGCGGCGAGCAGGGCGAGGGCGAGCAGACGCATGGGTGTCACTCCGCAGGTGAAATCACTGCGGCCTAGCGTGGAGCCGGCCGGCAGGGCGGCAATGCCGGGGAGCCCTCGTGCCCTCGCGCCTACTTCACCCCTACCGCCACCACGTCGCCATCGGCATTTCGGCAATAGATGCGGCCGTCGGCGAATGCCGGCGCCGTCCAGCATTTGCCCCCCAGGACCTGGGTGCGTATCAGCGGCTTGAACGCGGTGGTATCGGCGGCGGCGATGACCAGTTCGCCCTTCTCGGAGAGAATCACCAAGGTGCCGTCGACTGCGATCAACGTGCCCTGGCCGAGGCCCTTGTGCGCCCAGCGTTCGCTGCCGGTAGCGGCGTCGACGCATTTCAGGCGGTCGCCACCGAAGCCATAGAGATGACCGCCGAGGTGGACCGCGGCATTGAGGGTGGTGCACAGCACCTTGCTGCGCCAGACCTCCTGCACGGAGCCAGCGGCCGGTGCGAGCACGGCGCTGGAGAAGTCATGGCCGCTGGCCACGAAGACGCGCTCGCCAATGGGCAGCGGATCGGCGGCATTGACCTCGTACATGCCGATCTTCCACGCGTGCTGCCACAGCAGCGTGCCGGTGGCTGGATCGACCGCGACCAGTGACTTGTGCGCGAACAGCAGGACGCCGCCGCCGCCGGAGACCGGCGTGGCGTAGCCCGCCGCCTTGGGGCCGCTCTTCCAACGCACCGCGCCGGTGGCGCGTTCGATGGCGCAACCGAACTCACCGACGTTGAGCAGGAGCAGATCGCCGAGCACCAGCGGCGAACCTGAGAAACCCCAGTCCGGCCTGGTCGCCTTGACCTCGTCGGCGACCTGCTTCATCCAGCGCACGGCGCCGGTGCGCGCATCGAAGGCATGGAGGTCACCATCCTTGCTCAGCGTGTAGAGGACGCCGTCCTGCCAGCTCGGCGTGGCGCTGGGTCCGCCTTCGTAGTACTTGGGTGACAACCGGCAGGGGTAGCTGTGCTTCCACACCTCCTTGCCCGTGACCGCGTCGAAGCACCACACGGTGTCGACATTGACGAGATTGCTGATCGTCCAGGCCAGGCCATCGACCACGGTCACACCCGAGAAGCCGAAACTGGTCTTGGCTTTCCACAGCACCTTCGGTGCCGCGCCAGCGAGCGCTCCGGGAGCGGCGATGGTGCCATCGTGGTTGGGGCCGCGGAAGCACGGCCAAGCGGTGGTCTCGCCGGCGGACAGGGCACTGACAGCGACGAGGGCGAGCAGGCGACGGATCATGGATGGCTCCGGGCGGGAGCGTCGGCCCGGCGCCTGCGCAGGGCAACCCTGCGCTGACTATCAGCGGCAGGGGGAGTCATTCATGGACGGGCGCGAAGGGACCCAAGCGGCGACGTAGGAAGATTCCTGGTGGAACGACCGACGGAGCCAACGCCGCAGCGTGGCCCACATGCGGCCTCAACGCGGCCTCAACGCGGCAGTTGGGCCACGCTGCAAGGCGGCGACGGAGGGAGATTCCTGGTGGAACGACCGACGGAGCCAACGCCGCAGCGTGGCCCACATGCGGCCTCAACGCGGCAGTTGGGCCACGCTGCAAGGCGGCGACGGAGGGAGATTCCTGGTGGAACGACCGACGGAGCCAACGCCGCAGCGTGGCCCAACTGCCGCGTTGAGGGTCACTTCCCCTTCACGTCGTAGCACAGCAGTACGTCCTGATCGCGCAGGTAGAGACGGCCGTTGGCGAGCACGGGATGGGCCCAGGCGTTGGCCTTGCTGCGGTCGGGCTGGTCGAAGCGGCCCTTCTCGCTGAAGGCATCGGGCTTGGCTTCGACCAGCACCATGGTGCCTTTGCCGCCTTCATTGCGGCAGTAGAGCAGACCGTCGGCGCAGAGCACCGCGCCCTTGCCGACGTTGCCGCTCGACCAGGCGACCTTGCCGGTGGCGAGTTCCATGCACACCAGACCCTTCTTGTCACTGTGGCCGTAGACGTGGTCGCCGAGCAGCACCAGCCCGCCGTGGTGGTTCACCAGATCCGTGTTGGCGTAGACCTGGGTGGCCGAGAAAGCGCGGCCCGATCCGGTGACCTTGAACATATTGCAGCCGACCCCGTACCCCGAGGCGACCAGGATCATGCCGTCCTTGTGCACCGGGGTGGGGATGACCGCGGTGGCGCCCTTGCGCGGCACCCGCCACAGGATGGCGCCGTCGGTGCCGATGCCGATCACCGCGCCCATGGTCATCTGCACGTACTGCCGCACGCCGCCGATCTCGGCGACGATTGGCGAGACGTACTGCGCGCCTTCGGTGAACGCGCCGGTCTGCCACTTCACCGCTCCGGTGGCGCGGTTGAGCGCGGCCACGGCGCCTTTGCCGCCGCCGGGTGTGCAGATCACCTGGTCGCCGTCGACCAGCAGCGACTCGGTGTAGTTCCAGCCGCCCGGCTTGCCGCCGAGATCACTTGCGAGGTTCTTGCGCCAGAGTTCCTTGCCGCTGGCCGCGTCCAGGCAGACCAGATCGCCGAACTGGCCGAGCGCGAACACCTGGCCCTTGTCGACGGTCGGCGTGCAGCGCGTGCCAGGGTAGTTGCCGCCGGGCTTGCCGACCTTGGCCTTCCACACCGGCGCACCGTCCTTGGCGTCGAGGCAGAGCACCTGCGCGTCGCCGATATCGCCCATGGTGAAGAGGCGGTCGCCAACCACCGCGACCGTCGAGTAGCCCTCGCCCAGTCCGGTGGCCTTCCAGGCCAGGGCCGGTCCGTCTGCTGGCCAGGTTTTGAGCAGTCCCGTCTCAGTGCAGATGGCGTCGCGGTTGGGTCCCCGCCACTGCGGCCAATCCGCGGCGATTGCGGCATTGGCGACCACGGCACAGAGAAGGAGGCGAATCATCGGAGGCTCCTGGCGGGGTCCTGGGGGAAGGTGTGATCGCTGCCGACCAGCGGCAGCGCCCTGCCCGTGCGTGCTTCGGGATCGGGCGGCGCGGTATTCACCGATTTCGATCAGTCGACTGCTGGAGCGTGTGAAACTGGCGCACGCAACGGGCTCTGGCCGGTGGCGTAGGACGTGGGGGTGACAGCGCCTGCGAGCACGCAACCGGGAACGCTCTTGCCGTCAGCGTGCACGGCCGAGCATGCGCCGCTCATGGACGCCTGCGCCGACCCGGTGCGCTACCAGCGCTCGCGCTTCACCACCCGTCTTCCGCCTGACCGTCTCTACACCGCCGCCCACACCTGGCTGGCGCGCGAAGAGCACGGTCGCTGGCGGGTCGGCTTCACCAAGTTCGCGGTGCGCATGCTCGGCGAGGTGGTCGACCACGGCTTCGAGGTCGGCAGCGGCGGCGCCATCGTGGTCGGCCGCATCATGGGGTGGATCGAAGGCTTCAAGGCGTCGACCGATCTCTATAGTGCGCTCAGCGGCAACTTCGTCGCGAGCAATCCGCTGCTCGCCAGCGGCGGCGCCGACCGCGTCCACGCCGATCCCTATGGCGCCGGCTGGCTCTACCGCGCCACCGGCACGCCGGATCCGGCAGCGCTCGACGTCGCCGGCTATGTCGCCGTGCTCGACCGCGCCATCGACAAGATCAAAGGCGAGTACGAAGGCGACAGCGAACAGCCGGCGGCCAAGCCGTATGTCGAGGACGAGGCATGAGCACGACGGATGGTGCGAAGATCCGTGGGTGCGCAGGCGCGCCGGTCGTGGAGCCCGGCGCAGCGGCGGATGCGGTCACGGCGCCGCCCCTGGGACGGGCACGTTACGTGATGATCGGCGGCTTTCTCGGCGCCGGGAAGACCACGGCGGTGCTGCGTCTGGCGCAGCACCTGCATGCGCAGGGCGAGCGCGTCGGCCTGATCACCAACGACCAGGGCGGTGAATTGGTCGACTCGCGCGTGCTGCGCGCGCAGGGCTTCGCGGTGGCCGAGATCGCCGGTGGCTGCTTCTGCTGCCGTTTCAATTCGCTCAAGGAGGCCGCCGACGGTCTGCGTACCCTGAGCGGGGCTACGCCCCCCAACCCACCCAGCGCGCGGCCAACGGTATTCATCGCCGAGCCGGTGGGTTCGTGCACCGATCTGGTGGCCACGGTCAGCTACCCGCTGCGCCGACTCTACGGCGATGCCTTCGCGATCGCGCCGCTCAGCGTGCTGGTCGATCCGCTGCGCTGCGAGCGCGTCCTCGGTCTGGCCAGCGGCGCGCGCTTTTCCGAGAAGGTGCTCTACATCTATCGCAAGCAGCTCGAAGAGGCCGACCTGATCGTGATCAACAAGGCCGACCTGATCGATGCCGAGCGTACCGACCGCCTGCGCAGCGCGCTGATCGCTGCCTTCCCGCGTGCCCAGGTGCTGACCATGTCGGCGCGCAGTGGCGCCGGACTCGACGCCTGGTTCGACGTGCTCGCATCCCGCGTGCAGTCCGACCATGCGGCGATGGGTGTCGACTACGACACCTACGCCGATGGCGAGGCGCGGCTGGGATGGTTCAACGCCACCTGGCGGATCCAGGCCAGCGGTATCAGCGGTATCAGCGGCATCGACGGCAATCGCCTGGTCATCGACCTGCTCACCACCGTGCAGCGCCACCTCGCCGACGTCGAGATCGCCCACCTCAAGGCCACCCTCGCCCCCGGAGATGGCAGCGGCGAACTGGCCAGCGCCAACCTGGTGCGCAGCGATGGCCGGCCCGAATCGGGGCAGGTGCTCATGGATCGCCTCGACGCCGGCGAACTGGTGCTCAATCTGCGCGCTGAGGCCGCCCCCGACCGTCTGCGCACCGCGGTCGAGGCCGCGATCGTGGCACTCGCCGCTGGCGGTGATGGCAATCCCGGATTGCAGGTGGTGCGCGCCCATCTCGAATGCTTCCGTCCTGGCCGTCCGGTGCCGACGCATCGGCTGGCCACGTCGGAGGTGCTGTGAGCGGAACGCGTGCCGGTGGATGCCTGCTTCATTGCCACTGCGTGCACGCGCAGGTGGTGCCGGCCGCGACCAAGGACGCCGTCCTCGCCGCCCTGGCCGCGTCGGGCCGGCCCTTCGAGGCGGTGGCCGACCTCTGCGAGATGGCGGCGCGCCGCGATCCCGCCCTCGCCCGCCTGGCCGCTCCCGCCGACCTCACCGTGATCGCCTGCTTCCCACGCGCCGTGCGCGGCCTGTTCATCGCCGCCGGCAGCCCGCTGCCGGCCGGGGTGATCATCCACAACATGCGCGAGGCCGACGCCGCCACGATCATCAGCGCGGTCGAATCCGGCACCGCCAGCAGCGCGCCTACCCCGCCAGCAAGCGCGCCGACACCAAGCGCTGCCGAGGCCAGCCAGCCGCCGGCAGCGACGAGCAGCCCGGCGCTCGGTGATCGCGCCATGGAAATCCAAGTCACCAGCACCGGAGCCCTGCCATGAGCGCCGCCACCGTCGCCCCGCCGGCCCTGCGCCTGGCGCTCTACGAGGGCGTCGGCGCCGAGCCGCTCGACGGTGCGCGCCGTGGCGCCCTGCTCGCGACCTTGCTGAAACGCGGCCACCAGATCGCCTGCACCGGCGTCGGCGGTGAACCGGTGGCCTGCGCCGGCCGCGATCTGCTGGTGTTCGGCCGCTTCGCCGGCCGTCAGCCCGTCGACGCCACCGACCCGTCCGGTGTCGCCGTGCGCTTCCGCGATCTCGATGCGCTCGACAGCGATGGCGTCCTGGCGGCGGTCGCGGAGATCGAAATCGAGGTCAAAAGCGGCAAGCCCGGAGCGTGGAAGCCGTGGTTTCCGGTCATCGACTACGACCGCTGCACCAACTGCATGCAGTGCTTGTCGTTCTGCCTGTTCGACGTCTACGGCGTCGACAAGGCCGGCAAGATCTCGGTCGGCGAACCGACCAACTGCAAGACCAACTGCCCGGCCTGCTCGCGCGTCTGCCCGGAAGTCGCGATCATGTTCCCGAAGTACAAGTCGGGGCCGATCAACGGCGAGCAGGTGTCGACCGACGACGTCCGTCGCGAGCACATGAAGATCGACATCTCGGCCCTGCTCGGCGGTGACATCTATTCGATGCTGCGCGACCGTTCGCAGCGCGCCAAGTCGCGCTTCGGCAAGGAACGCGACGCCGACCGCGCCCTGGCCGAACGCACCAAGTGCCTGACCAAGCTCCAGCAGGCGCTCGATATCCCTCCCGAACTGCTTGCCAACCTCCCTGGCGCCGAGGCCATCGCCGCCAAAGCGACGGCGGCGGCACAGGCCGCTGGTGTCGCACTCTCCCGTCCGGAAAGCCCCCGCGCATGAACACCCCGACCGTCACCTTGCCCAGGCCGGTCCCGGTCCAGGCCATCCGACCGCCCAAGGCCAACATCCCGCAGACCCTGGGCGAACGGCAGCACATCCGCGAACTGGTGGCGGACTACGTCCACCGCGTGCAGCCGGTGCCACCGCTGCCCCCCGCCGAACTGCGTTCGCACGCCGAGGCGCTCAGCCTGGAGCACGGCCTCGACAGCGCGCACGTCGACTACGTCGGAGTGCTGATCAACAACGAACTGTGGAAGGAGCAGCTCGCCAGCGTCCCTTTCGAGCGTCGCCTGCTGCTGATGCCGAAGTGCCTGCGCATCGAGGAGCGCTGCCCGGCGCCGTTCGACGAGTTCGGCCTGCTCTGCAAGCAGTGCGGACTGTGCTCGATCCAGGATCTGCAGAGCGAGGCCGAACGCCTGGGCTACGCCGTGCTGGTCGCTGAAGGCTCGCAGGTGGTGATGTCGATCATCGAGACCGGCAAGGTCGAGGCGATCGTCGGCGTCAGTTGCCTGTCGGTGCTCGAACGCGCCTTCCCGTTCATGGAGGCCGCCGCCATCCCCGGCGTCGCCATCCCGCTGCTGCAGGACGACTGCGTCAACACCACCGTCGATCTCGACTGGGTGTGGGAGGCCATCCACCTGACCAGCACCGACCGCACGCGCCGGCTTGATCTGCGCGCACTGCGCGACGAGGTCGATGGCTGGTTCCGCCCGGAAGCGCTGGCCGCGATCATGGGCCCGGCCGAAGGCCGCGCCGCCGCGCTCGGCCGTTCGTGGCTGGGCAAGGCGGGCAAGCGCTGGCGGCCCTTCCTGACCGTGTGCGCCTGGCGCGCCTGCCAGGAATCCACCGAGATCAGCGACGCCGTGCGCAAGCTGGCGGTGGCGGTCGAATGCTTCCACAAGGCCTCGCTGATCCACGACGACATCGAGGACGGCGACGCCGAGCGTTATGGCGAGCCGACCCTGCACGCCGAGGTCGGCATGGGCGTGGCGCTCAACGTCGGCGACCTGCTCATCGGCGAAGGCTACCGCCTGATCGCCGAGGCGGCCCCCAGCGAGCGCGCCAGCGCCATGATCCTGGCGGCGGCGCGCGGGCATCGCGACCTGTGCCTGGGCCAGGGCGCCGAGCTCGACTGGTTCTCGGATCCCCAGGCGCTGTCGGTGCTCGACGTGCTCGGCATCTTCAAGGGCAAGACCGCGCCGGCCTTCGACGTCGCGCTGACCCTGGGCGCGTTGCACGCCGGCGCCGATGACGAGGAACTGTCGGCGATCGCGCGCTACAGCGAGGCGCTCGGCATCGCCTACCAGTGCCGCGACGACCTCGACGACTTCGCCCGCGACGACGGCGACCTCGCCGCCCAGCGCCCATCGGTGCTGATGGCGTCCGCGCTCGATCGCATCAAGGAGGGCGAAGACCGCGCTCTGGTCGAGGCGTGGTGGAAGCGCGCCAAGCCCGCTGCCCCGGCCGAACTGATCCGCGAAGTGCTCGCCGACCACAAGATCCCCGACCACGTCCGCCAGCTCATGGAATCGTTCAAGGAACGCGCCGTGACCAGCCTGCGCGACCTCGGCAACGACAGCCTCAAGGGCCTCTTGCGCCGGCTGATGGGCAAGATCTTCGACGAGCACGCGATCAAGGGCTGGTGCAAGGAGGAGATGGTGAAGAAGGGGATCGTGGAGACGGGGATCGTGGAGACGGCCACCCCTGCGAGATCTGCGGGCTGATCGCCGTGGGTGGGGTACCTCAGGAGCGGATCACGGTCGAAACCGGCAAGCGCGGCGGCAGTCCGTGCGTCCGCGGCATGCGCATCACCGTCGCAGAGGTGCTCGGCTATCTCGATGCTGGCATGAGCGAGACCGAGATCCTGGCCGACTTCCCCTACCTTGAAGAGGCGGATATCGCTGCTTGCCGTGCGTTCGCTGCGCAGGGCGGCGCCTCTGATCCGACCACGTAGATGGATGATGCCAGCCGCCTGCGTGCAAAGGCGCAGGATATCCTTGAGCGCACTGACTTCGCTGGCCTGGTGCCCGATTGGCCGGTCGGCGTCGGGACGGTCCTGCGTTTCTATCCATCGTTCCATCAATGGCAGGTGTGGGCGTTCGTGCGCCGCGCCGAGTTCTACCATCTCGCCGCCTTGCGGTGGGACCTTGGTGAAGATCTGCGTCGCTTGCTGCATGAGCCTGATGTCGGTGTCGCCAAGGCGCTGCTTCCGGTTGCGGCGCTGGCGCAGCTCGACGACGATCTCGGACGAATCGTGGTACACATCTTCGAACCAAGTGCCCGCGTCGGGTGCGATGGTGCGACCTTCGCCATCGAACGTCATGGCTACTTCCAGCATGGGACAGTCGGCTGGTGGTGTAACCCGCCGCCGACTTGGCATGCATTGGGCAGATGGTTTGCTGATGCAGTTGCGGTGTTCGACCAGCACCTGCCGCCAACCTTCGCCGCCCTGTTCGGATACTACGTCGATCCTCCGCGCCCGTCATGACCCTCCGCCTGGAAATGCTTCAGGTCGCACGTCTCGCGCCCAAGGCGCTGGGCGCGTCGGCCGATCTGGTCGAGACCTTCGTGCGGGCGCAGTGGAATACCGACGGTGGCGTGCGTGACCGCGCTGGCGTCAGCGACCTGTACTACACCGTCTTCGGTCTCGAATGCCTGGCCGCACTGCAACGGCCGCTGCCGCGCGACACGGTGCGGCGCTGGCTGGCTGGTTTCGCCAACGGCGACGGTCTCGATCTGGTGCATCGCTGCTGCCTGGCGCGCTGTTGGACGATCGTCGACCCCGGTGGTCTCGACGCCGGGGTGCGCACCGCCATCGCGGCCGGCATCGTCGCGCATCGCAGCGCCGACGGCGGCTTCGCACCGCGGCCGGGAGAAGCGACCGGCACGGCCTACAGCGCCTTCCTGGCGCTCGGTTCATTGCAGGACCTGGGCCTGTCCGTCGAACGAGCTGACGATCTGCTCGCCAGTGTGGCGGCGGCACGCGCGTCCGACGGCGGCACCGGGAACCATCCCGGCGTGCCGCAGGGTTCGACGCCGGCGACGGTGTCCGCCATCCTCGTTCGCCACGCCCTCGGTGCCGGTCGGGATCGCGGCGCCGCCGATTGGCTGCTCGCCCGCCAGCATCCTGCCGGCGGCTTCGTCGCCGGACCGGGCGTGCCCATCCCCGATCTGCTGTCCACCGCCACCGCGCTGCATGCCCTGTCGTGCAGCGAAGTCGTTCTGCCGGCCGAGCGGGTCGAAGCGCACCTCGACTTCGTCGACACGCTGTGGACCGCGCAGGGCTCGTTTCACGGCCACTGGGCCGAGGACGTGCTCGACTGCGAGTACACCTATTACGGGCTGCTCGCTCTCGGGCATCTGAGCGTGTGAGCGTGGCCGATCCGTCGGGAGCCGCCGCCGTCGATCTCGACGGCGTCCTCGCCAATGCCCGCGCCGCCCTGCTCGCCGAGCTGGGTGACGGCGACCACTGGCGCGGCGAGCTGTCCTCCAGTGCGCTGTCCACCGCCACCGCCATCGTCGCCATGCGCGCCGCCGCCGACGACGCGCTGGCCCAGCGCGCAGCGCGGACCGACGCTCCGCGTCGCGTCGGAGCGTCGGTGCGTCCGGACGATGCCGCGATGATCGCCGCTGGCGTCGGTTGGCTGATCGCCCACCAGAACGCCGACGGCGGCTGGGGCGATACGGTGAAGAGCTTCAGCAACATCAGCACCACCACGTTGTGCTGGGCGGCGATGGGCTATTGCGGCGACGGCGCGGACGCACGTGCCGCGGCGCAGCGCGCTCAGATGTGGCTGAGCGCCGAGATCGTTCGCGCCGGCGCTGGCCGCCGGAAGGGTCGAGCCCCAGCTCGACCTGCGACATCCGACGGCGAGCCATCGTTCGTCGCTCCCGGCGCCGCCCCGTCCGCGACCCTCGACATCCCCGCCCTGGTCGCTGCCATCGAAGCCCGCTACGGCGTCGACCGTACCTTTGCCGTCCCCATCCTCACCCTGTGCGCCATCGCTGGTGTTCTCGGCGACGATCCCTGGCGCTGGGTACGCCCGCTGCCGTTCGAACTGGCGGCCCTGCCGCGCTGGTGCTTCCGCATCGTCAATCTCCAGGTGGTCAGCTACGCCCTGCCCGCGTTGATCGCGGTCGGCCAGGCGCGCTGCCAGCAGCGACCGTCCGGCAATCCGGTCGCCCGGGTCGCTCGCGCCGCCACCCGCCGCCGCACGCTGCGCCTGCTTGGTTCGATGCAGCCGTCGTCCGGCGGGTATCTCGAAGCCATCCCGCTGACCAGCTTCGTCGCCATGAGCCTGTGCGCGGCTGGCGAGCGCGACCACGGCGTCACCGCCAGGTGCCTCGGCTTCCTGCGCCGCGCCATGCGAGCGGACGGAAGTTGGGCCATCGATTCCGATCTGGCGACCTGGTGCACCACGCTGGCGGTGAACGCGCTTGCTGCCGGCGGCGACCTCGACGCCGTGCTCAGCGTCGACCAGCGTCGGCGCATCACCGACTGGCTGCTCGCCCAGCAGTTCCGCAGCGAACATCCCTTCACCGGCGCCGCACCCGGCGGTTGGGCGTGGACCGATCTGCCCGGCGGCGTGCCCGACGCCGACGACACCGCCGGTGCGCTCATCGCCCTGCATCACCTCGCCCCCGACGATCCGCGCGTCCACGACGCCGCCCGCCTCGGGCTGCGTTGGCTGGCCGACCTGCGCAATCGCGACGGCGGCATGCCGACCTTCTGTCGAGGCTGGGGAAAACTGCCGTTCGACCGCAGTTCGTGTGACATCACCGCGCATGGCGCAGCGGCGGCCGCGGCCTGGCGCCGACGACTCGGGGACATCCTGCCCATCGACGCCGGTTGGGCGTACCTGCGCGCCCAGCAGACCGCAGCCGGCGCCTGGCTGCCGCTGTGGTTCGGCAACCAGCATCGCGACGGCGAGGACAACCCGACCTACGGCACCGCGCGGGTCGTCCTCGCCATGACCAGCGACCCCGATCGCCTGGCCCATGACCCTGCGCTGCGCGCCATGTACGAACGGGCGCTCACCTGGTTGGCCGCTGGCCAGGCGGGCGATGGCGGTTGGGGAGGGGGGCCGGGCGCGCCATCGACGATCGAGGAGACCGCACTGGCGCTCGACGCCCTGGCCAGCGCGCGGTGCGTTGGTGTCTTGCCGAGCGATGGCGCGGCTCAGGAGCTGCCGCCGTGGGACGTACGTAAACACATCAATTCCGGCATTGGCTTCCTTGCCCACGCCACCGCCGACGGGAAGCGCTTCGACGCCTCGCCGATCGGCTTCTACTTCGCCAAGCTGTGGTATTTCGAGCGGCTGTACCCGGTGATCTTCACGTTGGCTGCGGTCGGCCGCGCGCGGCAACTACTGAATGGGGCAGGAGAGACGCGAGCCGGAGACTCCGTCATGGCGAAGGGACTTCGCGCGCTTTGAGGCGGATATGCGAAAGCTGGCTTCGCCAGAACGCTTCCTGGTCGGTGACGCCGTGCCCAAGCTTGTTGGCAAGCGTGAAGAAATGGCTGGCTGGCAGCGGGTGATCGAGATCAAGCACCGCCGAGGCCGAAAGGAGGCCGCGTCCCAAGGCATGTTCACGTTCCGCTATTTCATCCAGAAGGTCGAGCATCACTGATGATCGCCAATGAAGGGCTGGTTCAAGCGACCTGCCGAGGTCGTGGTAGGTTTCCAGGCGATCAGATTTCGCAAGGATCATCAATCGTCCAAGGACCTGCTCTCGCAAGGCGGCGACTTGCGGACCGTACACGAAGAACAGGCCACGATCTCCATCCGGCGGTGTGTGCGCCTGATCATAGGTGATCGCCTTGCGCAACCGCTCTCGGATGGACTCGAGCCAGTTGCGTACCGAAACACCATCAGTCTTCGGATCATACGAGCACTGCCAGACCGTGAAGACGAGGTGATTCAATGCGTGTTCATTAAGCGGATCATCGAGCAGCGCGCTGATCACCATCTCGGTATCGACGACGATCGCCGGCCCATTTCCGTTTACGAAGGATTCGATGACGCCTTCCCAATCCTTGGCATCCAAATCCCAGTCCTGGTGGAAATAGCAACCGAAGAACTGGGAAAGGCGATATTCATCATCTTTTTTCATAGAGTTGGGAACCCGGTAAGGACGATATAACCGTTCGGCATATCGCGGTTTTTCTTCAGGACGACGCGCGTGCGCCCAGCCGGTTGCGACATCGCAGCTGACCGCGTGTGCGTTCTTCCGGTGATCGGCGTCGAATTCGACTGGTGTTCGAACATGAGCGTCATGGCTGGTGTCCGCATCCAGGCATCGATCGAGGCTTGGTTGGCGATGATTGCATCGGCGGCGCTCCGTTCGGCGACCTCATAGTCGTCGAATGTCGATACGGCGGCAGGATTATCGGCGGCCATGCGGCCGGCCAATTCATGGTCGGTCTGTCCCACATGCTTCCTGAGCAGATGCCCTCCATTCGCCTCATGCATTCCCAAGCCGCCGCCTGGAATCGTCGCTCCCGCAGGTGTCGCCGCGTCACCGATCATCACCGTCGGCAGCCCGGCGACGATCAGGCCGCCGTGCGCCGTGCTGTCACCCATGCGCGCCGCCGGTCGGCCGCCGATGAATACCGACATCGACCCCTTGGCGATGGTGTCCGGCGGACCGACGCAGGTCGCCAGGTCGCCTACGCACGCCGCGGGCAGCCCTCCGATCAGCACGGTCGGATTGCCTGTTGGCAGGATTGGGCCGCCGACATGCGGCGTCGGTCCCGGTCCGACCATCGGACAGGTGTGCATATCGCTGACGCGTGCGGCGGGAGGCATGCGGTTCTCCTCAGTTCACCTTCACCATCGGACCCTTGACCTCGACGATGGCGGCGCCGATCTCGACTGCCGCCTTGCCCTTCACGGCAATGCGAGGCGCAGCGATCTCCGCCGTCGCCGACCCCTCCACCGCCACTTGGGTGCCCTTGATGGTGATCTTCCCCGACGCCTCCATCACGATCGACGCGGCGCCGACCTTGATGGTGATGTCCTTGCCGGCTTCGATGAGCACCGATTCCTTGACCTTGGCGGTGCTGTTGCCGCCGACGATCTGCTCAAGGTCCTTCTTGGCGTTGAGGTGGATGTGCTCGGCGCCGTCCTTGTCCTCGAAGCGCAGTTCGTTGCCGCTGACGGTCTTGATCACGCACTGCGTCTTGTTGGCCTCGCGTACCGGACTGGGGTGGTCGTGGTTGGGCAGGGCGCCGGCGATCAGCGGGCGGTCGGGGTCGCCGTCGATGTGGGCGACCAGCACCTCGGCGCCCACCGGCAGCGGGAAGTGGGTGCCGAAACCCTTGCCGGCGTAGGGCTGGGCGAGGCGCATCACCCGCGGCGCCCCGGCATCGCCTTCGAGCTGCAGGCGCACGGTGTAGGTGAAATCGGCGCTGTCGCCGTCGTCGCCGTGGTGATCGCCGACGCTATCGACCACCACGCCGAGCAGGAGACCGTCGATGCGCGGCCGTGGCGTCGACGGCGACGGCCGCCAGGGCAGGCGGTCGGCGGGGATGGCGGTGAAGGTGTTGCGGTAGCCGAGGGCGGCGTCGCCGCCGGCCGACGGGCGCGACCACTGGTGGCGGACGGCGAGCACCAGGAAATCGGCGCTCGCCTTCTCGGTGGGATGACCGCTGAGCGTGAGCAGACGCCCGGCGCGCAGCGCGCTGACATCGCTGGCACCGTGGAACACCGATTGATTGCACCAGGCGGCGGCGGCGCGCAGCTTGGCGAGATCGCCATGCGCCTTGCCGGCGGCGCGGAAGGGGACGCTGGCGGTGTGGTCGGTGACGGTGCCGATGCCGTGCGCGTGCTGACCTTTGGCCTGCGAGCGCGCGTAGGCACCGCCCTTGGGTTGGTACTCGAGGATCGCCGCCTCCTGCACCGTCACCTGTTCCGTGGTGGTGAACGAGGTCACGGTTCCGCCCTGCGCGGGCCCGGCGCCGTCCGGGCGCAGGGTGGCGGGGATGCCTTTGGCGGGATGGCAATTGCGGGCGTTGCCGATGCGCAGCTTGGCCGGTCCCTGGGGCGGGAAGTCGAACCAGTAGAAGGCGCCCTCGTTCTCGAGCAGACGGGCGATGAAGGCGAGATCGTGCTCCTGCCACTGCATGGCCGTCGGCCAGTCGCGCTGGGCGAGGTCGCCGCCTTCCCAGAAATACTCGGCGCTGACGCCGTGCTCGCCCAGCACCTGCTGAACCAGCGGCTGGAGCTTCAACCGCTTGGCGAAGACGCGGCAGCGGCGGGTGTGCACGGCCAGCGCGAGCTTGGGCTCCAGGGTGATGAGGTAGCACTGCTGGTAACCGGCACCGCCGCTCGGCCGCTCGACCGCGGTGATGACGCCGGGGACGCGTTCGCTGGCGGTGCCGCGGGTGATCACCAGCGTCGCCTCCTGCTGGAGCAGGCCGTTGAGATCGACGCCTGCCGCCTGCTTGCCGCTCTCCAACTCGATCGACCAGCGCCAGGTCTGCGAGAGTTGTTCCTGGCCGGAGCAGGACACCACCGCCATATCCTTGAGCACGGCGTTGTCGGCCAGAGCGACGGTGAACTGCAACGCGTTGGTGGCGGACATGCGTTCTCTGTTGGTGGCAGCGGGGTTCTAGGCGGCCTCCCCGGCCACGCCAGCGCCGCTCCGCGAAGCGGCCGTCGCCTTGCCGCTGGCCGCGGTCTGCCAGCATCCCGACGTGCCAGACACCGACCCCGAGGAGCCACCGATGCGCCCCGTCCTTCCCGCTCTGGTCGCCTTATCGGCGCTGACCGCGGCTGATCGCGGCACGCTGCCCGATCCGCTGCGTGGCACCGACGGCAGTGTCGTCGCCTCGTCCGCGCAGTGGGAAGCCACCCGTCGTGGCGAGGTGCTCGAACTGTTCCGCATCCACGTCTACGGCCGCACGCCGATCGGACGGCCGCCGTCGCTGCGCTGCACCGTGCTGGCGACCACGCCTGATGCCCTTGCCGGCGCAGCGACCAGCAAGCACATCGAGGTCGCCTTCGACGGTCCCGGCGGGGCGGGCGTGATCCGCGTGACTTTGTTCGTTCCCAATCGCCGCTCGGCACCGGCACCGGCATTCCTGTTGATCGACAACCGCAGTCGCCCCCCCGCCGAGAGCGGCCCGGTCGCGCCGTCAGCGTTCTGGCCGGCCGCGGCGTTGATCGCACGTGGCTACGCGGCCGCGGTCTTCGCCGTGTCCGATGTCGATCCCGATCGCGACGACGGTTTCCGCGACGGCGTGCATGGGATCTTCGGTCCGCCCGCAGACCGCCGTGGCGACGACGCCTGGGGCACCATTGCGGCCTGGGCCTGGGGCGCCAGCCGGGTCATGGATTGCCTGTCCGGAGATCCCGACATCGACGCCAGGCGTGTCGCCGTGGTCGGCCACTCGCGCGCCGGCAAGACCGCACTGTGGGCCGGCGCCGAGGACCCGCGCTTCGCCCTGGTGGTGTCCAACGAGTCGGGCTGTGGTGGCGCCGCGCTGGCGCGAGGCAAGCAGGGCGAGCGCATCGCCGACATCACCAAGCGCTTCCCGCACTGGTTCTGCGCGCGTTACCGCGCCTATGCCGGTCGCGAGGCCGACCTGCCCGTCGACCAGCACCAACTGCTGACGCTGATCGCGCCGCGGCTGCTCTACGTCGCCAGCGCCAGCGAGGACACCTGGGCTGATCCGGTCAGCGAGTTCGCGGCCTGCGTGCATGCCGCTCCGGTCTACGCGCTCTACGGTTTGAGTGGTGTCGGCGCCACCACGCTGCCGGCAGCCGAGCAGCCGCTGCACGCCGGCGCCATCGGCCATCACCTGCGCACCGGCAAACACGACCTCACGCTCTACGACTGGGAGCGCTTCATGGATTTCGCGGATCGGCATTGGAAGCCGCGGCCGTAGCGCCAAACGGCTCCTTCAGCCGCCCGCCCCATGCCGCTGCGCCACCGCGATCCAGCGTGTCGCCAGCGGCGCCGGCTCGGCGCCGACGCCCTGCGCCAGGTGCAGGGCCATGGCCATGGCTAGCGTGGCGGCGTCGCGCAGCGCGCCGTGGTCGGTCAGGACGGTGAAGTGGCCGAGCCGCTCGGCGAGCGCGGCGCGATGCGCCATGGCGTACGCCGTCGGGTCGGCGAGGTCGCCCGGTGGCGCTTGCATCAGCGCGTCGAGCCACGGCGTCGGGATCTCGCTGGCGCGCTGGTCCGCGCTGAGGCGACCAAGGCGGCGCCAACGCGGCAGCACCGCAGTGTCGCCACTGGTGGCCAGACCGGAATCGATGAGTAGCACCAGCGCGGCCTCGCCGAGATCCTGCACGACCTCGAGGTAGGCGTCCTGCGCGCGCTCGGCGATGGACGCGTCCTGGCCGGCGACGTAGTCGCGTACGCGCAGTTCCGGCAGTCCGCGCACCTCGGGGCAGCCGTCGAGGCAGGGGAAGCGCCGGCCGTCATGGACGTAGCGCACCTGATCGCCCTGGCGCTCGCGACCGAGCGGATAGAGGCGGCAGGCCAACGGCCGGCCGGCGTAGGCGCGACAGCCGCGCGTGGGGGCGTCGTACTGGCTGCACGCCGGCAGGCCGCGCCAGCCCGGTGCGCCGTCGAAGCGCAGGCGTATCCCGCCGGCGTCGGTGTGCGCAGCGCGGAACTCCGCCACCGCGAGGCCGCGCGAGGCAGCCAGCGCGGACAGTTCCCACGGATTCAGCCAGACCTCCTTGCCGTGGCAGCAGGTGCCGGCGCGCGTGCAGGTCAGCGGCAGCGAATCGTCGTCGTTCAGCGCGGTGCGCATCGCCCGCAGTCTGCAACCCAGACGGATGGCGCCAATGCGGGTCGCCGTTAGCGTCCGCCCCATGCAAGCGCTGCGCGGCATCATCTTCGATATGGACGGCGTCCTCTGCGACAGCGAGCCGTTCATCCGCGGCGCCGCCCAGGCGATGTTCCGCACGCGCTTCGGCATCACCGTGGCCGACGACGATTTCCGGCCCTTCGTCGGCGCGGGCGAGGACCGCTTCCTGGGTGGCCCGGCGCAGCAGCACGGGGTGCGCCTCGACATGCCGGCGGACAAGGAACTGACCTACCGGCTCTACCTCGACCTCATCCGCGGCCGCCTGCCGCCGCTGCCCGGCGTGCTCGCCACCATCGCTGCCGCGCGCACCGCCGGCCTACGCCTGGCCGTCGCCTCGGCCGCCGACCTGATGAAGGTGGCCGGCAACCTCGACGCCATCGGCGTACCGGCGGCGCGCTTCGACGCCGTGGTCACCGGCAGCGATGTGGCGCGCAAGAAGCCGTTCCCGGATGGCTTCCTGCTTGCCGCCCAGCGTCTCGGCCTGCCGCCGGCCGACTGCCTGGTGGTCGAGGACGCGATCAACGGCGTGCAGGCCGCCCGTGCCGCTGGCGCCGCCTGTCTGGCGCTGACCACCAGCTTTGCGGAGGATGCTCTGCGCACGGCGGGGGCGCACTGGGTGACCACGCACCTCGATGCGATTCCGGATGCTCTGCGCGAGCGGCTGGGGTTCGCCGACTGAGGACGACGCGTCAGCGCCAGTGCGGCGCGATGCGCTCGCCGTTCACGGCGCTGAAGCGATGACGCGAGCGCGACCGTTGCCGCGAAGACCAATGACGTGGTTGCAGGACCCAGGCGTAGACGACGACCAGCAGCACGGCTGGTCAGATCCACGTGAAGGGGAACGCCACCGCGTAGAGCTGGTCGAGGGGACCGGGTTGTCCGACGCAGGTAAGGTTGTGCCCACTCGCGAAAACGTCGGCCGCGGCTGGTGCGAGGAATGTGGCATCGGTGTTCATGCCGGCTCAACGAAGCCGGGTCGCTGGGGTTCGCCGCGCCTCGCCGATCTGATGCCGGTGGATCACCCGCGAGCCGTCACCGGACAAGCGGATCGGGACTTCCCGGGTCGATGTCGGGTCCATACTGCCACCCATGCCCGAACACCGTCCACGACTGCCGCCGTCGGCGCCATCACGGCCCGATGGCCTGCGCGGACGTGGTGCCTCGGTCAACCCCGCCAACCGCTTCGAGGCCGCCGCCCACGACGGCGATCCCGAGGCCGGCCCCGAGCCGGCGCCGACCACCACGTTCATCCCCGACCGCTCGCGCACCGCTCTTACCACCAACGACAGTCCGGACCTCGATTTCGACACCAGCCTCAATCCCTACCGCGGCTGCGAACACGGCTGCGCGTACTGCTACGCGCGGCCGACGCACGAGTACCTCGGCTATTCCGCCGGACTCGACTTCGAGTCGAAGATCCTGGTCAAGGAGCACGCCCCCGAACTGCTGCGCGCCGAGCTGCTGAAGCCGTCGTGGGTGCCGCGCACGGTGATGATGAGCGGCGTCACCGACTGCTATCAGCCGGTCGAGCGCCGGCTGCGCCTGACCCGGCGTTGTCTCGAAGTGTTCGCCGAGTTCCGCAACCCGGTGGCGCTGATCACCAAGAACCGGCTGATCGAGCGCGACGCCGACCTGCTCGGTGCGCTTGCCGGCCACGGTGCCGCGGTCGCCACGCTGTCGATCACCACGCTGCGCCCCGAGCTGTCGGCGGTGCTCGAACCACGCGCATCATCTCCTCCGGCACGCCTGGCGGCGATCCGAGCCCTGACCGCGGCCGGCGTGCCCGCGGGGGTCAACGTGGCCCCGATCATCCCCGGACTGAACGACCACGAGGTGCCGGCCATCCTCGACGCGGCGCGCGCGGCGGGCGCCGTCCACGCCGGTTTCACCATCGTCCGTCTGCCGCACGCGGTGGCGCCGCTGTTCGAACGCTGGCTCGATGAACACGCTCCGCTGGCCAAGGATAAGGTGCTCAACCGCATCCGCGCCGTGCGTGGCGGCGCGCTCAACGATCCGCGCTTCGGCAGCCGCATGCACGGCGAAGGTCCGTGGGCGCGGCAGATCGCCGACCTCTTCGCTCTCGCCCGTCGGCGCGCCGGATTCCCCGATGGCTTCCCCCTGCTGTCCGCCGCGACTTTCCGTCGTCCGGGTGAGGGTGTGCAGCAGACGCTGTGGTAGCAGTGTCGCGGGAGCGTCGGCGTCGACCCGGTGATCTCCGGCGATCAGCCAGCAGCTCCGCCCCCGATCAACCCTTCACCGCTCCCGATGTCAGCCCGCTGATGAACTCACGTTGCAGCAGCGTGAACAGCACGGCAACCGGCAGCACCGACAGCAGCGTCGCGGCGAGGATCAGGCCGGTGTCGTTGCGACCATACATGCCGCGCATCTGGTTGACCGCGATGGGCAGGGTGAAGAGGTCCTGCGACTGGAGGATGATCTGCGGCCACAGGAAGCTGTTCCAGGTGCCCATGAAGGTGATCAGGCAGAAGGCGCCGACCATCGGTCGCACCACCGGCAGGGCGATGTTCCAGTACAGGCCGAATTCGCTGCACCCGTCGATGCGCGCCGCCTCGATCAGTTCGTCGGGCACGGTGCGCATGGCCTGGCGGAAGAGGAAGATGCCGAAGGCGCCGACCATGCTGGTGACGATCAGCCCGCCGCGGTGGTCCATCAGGCCGAGGTTGTAGATCAACTCGTACTGTGGCGCGAGCAGCACCGGACCGGGGATCATGAAAGTGGCGAGCATGATCACGGTGAGCACGCCCTGGCCCTTGAAGCGGTACTTGGCCAGGGCGAAGCCGCCAAGCGAGGAGAAGAAGAGCTGCAACAGGGTGATCGATCCGCTGATGAACAGCGAGTTGACCATGAAGCGCGTGAAGTTGACGCTTGGCTTCTTGGTGATGTCGATTGCGGCGTGCGGGTCGCTCGGGAACAGGCGCGCGAAGTTCTCGGTGGTCCAACCCTTCTCGGTGGTGAAGAAGGTGCCGCTGGAGATGTCCTCGGTGGTCTTGAAGGCGTTGAGCGCCAGCCAGAGCAGCGGCGCGATGGTGATCGCGGCAGCGCAGGCCAGGCCGGCATAGACCAGCAGGCGGCTGAGCGGATGGGCGGTCCTCATCGCGGCACCCGTTCGCGGCCCTGGCGGAGTTGGATCATCGACATCACCAGCAGCACCGCAGCGATCACCCAGCCGACGGCGGCGGCGAAGCCGAGGTCGCCGGAATCGAAGCCGCGCAGGTAGAGGTACATGACGATGGTCAATCCAGCGCCCTGCGGGCCCGGGCTGTTGTTGAGCAGGTTGTAGGGCAGTTCGTAGACCTGGAACGATCCCACCGTGGTGAGCATGGCCACGAAGGCGAGCACCGGCCGGATGCCGGGCAGGGTGACCGCGCAGAAGCGCTGCCAGGCGTTGGCGCCGTCGATCGCCGCGGCCTCGTACAGTTCGCGCTCGACACTCTGCAGCGCGGCAAGGAAGTAGACCATGTTGAAGCCGGCGTGCATCCACAGCGCGGTCATGATCAGCGCCGGCATCACCCGGGCGGGGTCTTCCAGCCACTTGGTGTCGATCGGAAAGCCGGGGATCAGCGCCGCCAGACCCTGATTCAGCAGGCCGTACTTGGGCGCGAAGACGACGCCGAAGAGCACGGCGGTGAACACCTGGCCGACCAGGTACGGCGAGAAGAAGGCGAAGCGCCAGGCGCTGCGTCCCTTCAGCCAGGTATGGTTCAGCAGCAGCGCCAGCCCGAGCGCGATCGGCAGTTGGATGCACAGGGCGCCGAGCGTGAATACAGCGGTGTTGCGCAGCGCCTTGTAGAACTCGGGATCGCTGAGCATGAAGGCGTAGTTGCCGGCGCCGGTGAACAGCTTGGCGCGCGGGCCGACGGTGATGTGCAGGGACAGCCACAGGCTCTGGATCAGCGGATAGAGCGTGAAGGCGAGGAAGCTGGCCGCAAAGGGCAGCAGGAAGACGTAGGGCGCGCTGCGTCGGCTGAGGATGCGCATCAGAAGGGGGCTCCGAAGCGCGGGCGGACGCGGCCGGCTGCACGGTTGGGCGACCGACCCCGCGACCACTCTCGCAAGTCGCCGACGACGGCGACCGTGCCGAAGGACCGGCACGCTCCGCGCGACCCCGAGTCGATGAGGCCCTGCCCATCGACGCAGGACCGCGCCGGCCCTCTCGTGGCCGTGCTCGGCGCTTCGTGCCTGCGCTCTGCCACTGTCGGGCAGCGTCGGCGGGGCCCTGCCCGCCGACGCGGATTGCTGACGCTCTCAGCGCGTCGCGCGGTCGGCCGTGCGGGGGTGGCACCCCAAACCCCCCTGAGGCTGGGACGAAACCGTTCTGCGCACGTCGGACGATTCATGGCCAGCCTCTCAGAACGGATTCCGCGCCATCTGCTGACGCACCTCAGCGGCTTTCGCGCGCAGATCGGCGCGCACGAAATCGCCGAAGCCGTCGCGGCCGCGCGCCTTGTAGCGGGCCACGCAGGATGACAGCACCTCGGTGAACTTGCTTTTGGCCAGGGTGACGAAGGGATGGGCGTACTGCGGCGGCACCTGGTCGGCGACGCGGGCGTATTCCTGCGCCACCTGCTGGCCGGACCAGTACTCGCTGCGCTCCTGGAATGCCGGCCGCGACCAGGATTCCTTCACCGGCGGCAGGATGCCGGTCTCCCGCCATTGGCGATCCCAGCTTTCCGGCGTCACGTAGAGGTGCTTCAGCAACTGCCAGCAGCGTTCGTGGTCGGCGCTGGCCTTGGTGATGGCCATCATGGTGCCACCCCAGGTGCTGGTGCGTCGGCCACCCGCGACCATCGCCGGCATGGGTATCAGCGCCATGTTGCCGCGCAGTTCGGGCCAGGCGCTGGTGTCACGTTCGATGACCCCGGCTTTCCAGTCCGGGGCCAGGCAGGCGAGGTAGTCGCCGTTGCGCAGCGCCTTGTTGAACATCGGCCCGGAGGCGGCGAAGTCGACGCTGATGGCGTCCGGGCCGCACACCAGGGGGACGTACCATTCCAGGCAGGTCGCTGCGATCTCGTCGTCCATGCGCAGAGCGCCCTGCGCATCGAAATAGCCGCCATCGCATTGGAAGAGGATGGTCTCGATGCCTTGGATGGTGGCATCGGGAAGCTGGATCAGGAAACGGCCGCCGCCCGGTTCGTTCCTGGTCAGTACGCGCAGCCGACGCGCCTCGGCGATCAGCCCATCCCAGGTCGCCAGCTTGGCCGGATCGATGCCGTAGCGGGCGAAGAGATCGCGGCGGTAGGCGATGAGCACGGGATGCACATCGTGCGGCAGGCCATAGATGGCGCCGCGATGGCTATAGGGCGCGAAGCGTGTGCGCACGATGCGGTCGAGCAGACCCTCGCGTTCCAGGCGCGGACGCAGATCGAGGAAACCGATCTGCTCGGACGGTCCGCGGAAGAAGGTGCCGGCAGTGCTGATCTCGATGTCGACCAGTTCGGGCACATCGCTGAGCGACCACATCGCCGAGCGCAGGCGGTTGGTCACCGTCAGCATGTCGAACTGCTTGGGGTCGATGATCACGCCGGGATGCGCCCGTTCGAAGCCGGGCTTGGCGGCGAGGTAGGAATTGCGGTGCTCGGCAGCGAAGGTCCACACCCGCAGCACGGTGGCCGGGGTGCTGTCGGCGCCCGCCTTGGGCGGTGCCGGCCGCCCGGGCACGACCAGCAGATACAGCCCGGACAGCAGCGTGGCGACGACGATGACCAGCGGCGCCAGCCCCAGTGGCAGGCGATGGCGGAATTCGTCCCACCAACCCGGCAGGTGATCAGGCGTGGCCGCGGCGAGGCGGCGCGTCGAAGGCGGCACTGCCATGGGTCGGCGGTTGTAGGTTCCCGTGCGTCACTGCAACCCGGCGTCGGGGTCGGTTGACCATCCGTGGGTGGTGGAGGGAGGCGGGAATCCGTCGCTGGCCAAGCCGCTGCTGACGCTGCGGGTGACTGCCACGTCAGGCGTCGTCAGCGCGGCGCCCGGTGCTGGAAATGCGGCTGGTCAGGACCTCAGCAGCGGGTCGGCGATCCCTGCTTCGGCGAATCCCCTGGCGCGCAGCACGCACGCCGGGCACGTCCCGCACGGCGGCCGGCCGCCGTTGTAGCAGGTGTGGCTATGGGTCAGCAGATCCAGCCCGCCGAGATCGCGCAGCAGCAGCACGCTGCCCGCCTTGCTCAGGTGCATGAGCGGGGTGTGGATGGTGAACGCCGCGTCCATGCCCAGGCGCAGGGCTTGCTGAAGCACCGCCATGGTGTCAGCGCGGCAGTCGGGATAGCCGCTGTAATCGGTCTGGCAGACGCCGGTGACCAGCTCGCTCATGCCGCGCGTCCAGCCCCACGCCGCGGCCAGGGTGAGGAAGACCAGGTTGCGTCCGGGAACGAAGGTGTTGGGCAGCTCGCTGTCGCTGCGCACCCCCGCGGCCACGGACTCGTCGCCGGTCAGTGCGTTGCCACCCAGAGCGCGGAACGAATCGCAGGGGATGACCGCATGCTCTACCCCGGCCAGGCGGGCGATGATCGCCGCGCACTCCAGTTCGACGCGGTGGCGCTGACCGTAATCGATGGTCACCGCCGCAACGCGCGCGAAGCGTGCCTTCGCCCACACCAGGCAGGTGGTCGAATCCTGCCCGCCCGAGAGCAGGACGACGGCGGCGTTGGGATCCAGGCGCATGGGTGGCACGGTGGGGCCACGATGGCGGGTTGGCAAGTTGGGAGGTGGGCGCTGGGCGGTCGGTCCTCAAACCAACGCCGGCAATTCCCGGATGCCTGCGCTGGCCTCGGGCCGTGGCGCCGCTACCACCCCGCCATGCGTGTCCTGCGTGCCATCCTCCGCCAGTTCTGGGGTCCGGCGCCGTCGTGGGGATGGATGCTGGCGCTGGGTCTGGCCGCCGGGTTCATGTTCGGCATCGCGGTCGGCCTGGCCGTCGTGCGCGTCGGCGTCCGTGAGCACTGGAACTTCGTCGAGGTGCTCACCCTCGGGGACAACACCGCACTGCCACGGCCGGTGACGCCGCCGCCGCCGGGCATGGTGTGGGCGAAGGTGCTGACCACCGGCTATTGCCCGTGCGCGATCTGCTGTCCGGGGTCGGACGACAACCGCACCGCCATCAATCGCGACGTGCGCGAGCATCCTTTCGGCATCGCCAGCGATCGGCTCAGCCGCAACGACCCCGGCCTGTTCACCGCTGGCACCATGCTCGACGTGCCCGGTTACGGGCACGCCATGGTCGACGATGTCGGCGGCGCCATGCGTCAGGACGCCAAGAAGGGCATCATCCACCTCGACCTGCGTTTCTCCGACCACCAAGTGGCGCGGCGATGGGGTCGGAAACTGCTTTGGATCGCCGTGCCGGCTGACAGCGGGGCGGCGCGGTTGGCGCCGGCCAGCGACCAAGCGGGACGCTGACATGGACGTCGCCGACGACAGCAGCGGAGCGCGGCCGGGCTGGGAGCGGTTCGCCAATACCGAGGCGCTCGTCCTGATCGCCGCCAAGCGCACCATCCCGGTGCGGATGCTGCATCTCAGCGTCGAGCGGGTGGCTGACGGCCATCGCTTCCGACCAGTGCACTGCGTCATCCCGGCCCTCGCCACCGCGCTGACGCCGGCCGGTGAACTCACCATCTACGACGTGCAGGCGCGGCGCATTGTCGTCGCCTTCATCCCGCTGGCGATCTACGCCCTGGCCGGCGAGACCAGCGAACTGCACATCGACGGACGGATGATCACTGGGCTGGCAGGCTGAACCGGCGCGCGTGCGCCTGCGCACCGCTGGTTCAGCCGGCGAGATCGACCTTGAACACCACTTTGCGATACGGCGTGGGCGCACTGCCCACATGCAGCACCGGCTTGTGCGCGTCGGCTGGCCAGAACATGGCGACGTGATCCACCGGCACGGCCAAGCGGGTGACCGGGCGCGTCGGTTCGACGTAGAACGCGATGTCGCCATCAGGCGTGAAGTCGTCGGCGACGGTCAGGCCCGCCACCGGCGTCCATTCCATCGCCTCGCCACCGGCGAGGTTGATCTGGATGTCGATGTAGCGGCGGTGCGACTCGAAGCGGCGGGTGGCGCGATCGTGGGTGGTGCCGACATCGAGGAGGGCGAACAGCCGGTCGTCGTGGATGGCATGTCGACCTGCGGTGGCGTCGCGGTGCGCCGCCAGCCAGGCGAAGGCGTCGGGGAAGAGCGGGTGCAGTCCGACGTAGCGGGCGACGTCGGCGAGCGCTGCCAGGATCACGCGGTCGCTCCTGGCTGATGGCGGGCGATGTGGTCGTCCAGCGCGCGCAGGCTGGCGAACGCCACCTTGCCGATCTCCATGTCGGCGATCTTGACCTGGTAGTGGCGTTCGATGATCACCGCCAGTTCCAGGGCGTCGATCGAATCGAGTCCGAGGCCGGCGCCGAAGAGCGCTGCGTCGGGATCGAGATCGTCGGGAGTGGTCTCCTCCAGATTGAGTCCGGTGATGACTCGGCGGGCGAGCGCGGTCTGGCGTTCAGTCAAAGGCATGGGCGCGGAGGCTAGGACCGTGCCGGATGGCGCAAGTCGGTGAAGGCCAGGGCGATCGGCAGGCGCGAGGGCGGATCCCCGACCACGATCCGGGCCGGCGTCGCCTACGCCCGCCTACGCCCACAATTCCGCCCACGCCAGATGCGGGGGCTGATCGGCTTCGACGCGGGCGAGCACGACCTGCGGATAACCGTCGGCGAGCAGATCGTGCGCCACCTGGCGCGCCTGCGCGTCGTCGACGCCGAGCAGCGCCAGCCCGGCGCCGTGTAGGCCGCAGCGGATGCTCAGTTCACCGATCGGGGTGGTGGGCAGGGTGTAGATGAAGCGCTGTGGTTCGCATTCGCCACGGCGGCGTCCGCTTTCGAAGCGGCGGTCGGACTCGGCGCTTCCGCGCTCGCTGGCGAGCACCACCGCCGCTTGCGTGGCGATCGTTCCGAGCCGCCGTCCAAGGGCGACCAGCAGGCGGCTGGCGAGATCGAGACGACCCCAGCCGGGATCGGCGACGCCGAGCGCGGCGCGCGCGGAGAGCAGCGGCAGTTCGCCATCAACTGCCGGCTGCGGCCAGGGCCCGCCGTCGATCGTTCCGTCGCGCTGGCATGTCCACCCGAGGTGATCGAACCGTGCGGTCGCCAGCAGACGTGGCGCGATCGACCGCGGCGGAGCTGGCGGCGTGGCGCCGATCACCACCGCGGCGTCGAGGCCGCCGAAGCCGGCGTTGGCGGCGAGCACCGGTCCGTCGGCGATGCCGTGGTCGCCCGGTGCCAGCAGGCGCAGCCCGTCAGCGTCCGGCGTGCGCAGACCGATGATCCCTGCGACCCGGCGGCTGCGCTGAGCCGTGACCGCCAGCACCGCCTCGGCCACGCCGCAGGCGCCCAGACCGTGGCCGAGCAGCCCCTTCACGGCGGTGATCGCGGCCTGCGGACACACCGCGGCGTAGGCCTTGGCCTCGGCGGCGTCGTTGTAGCGCGTGCCGGTGCCATGGGCGATCACCAGCGCCGGGGTGGCGCCACCGGCACGTGCCAGCGCCTGACGGCAGGCGCTGGCCAGGCCGCTGCCAGCGCGATCGGGCCCGGTGAGGTGGTTGGCGTCCATGGCCGCGCCCCAGCCGGACAGGTGCGAGTGGTCGTCGCCGGCAGCTGCGGTCCCTTCGGCGTCCGCAGCGACCACCACCGCCGCCGCCACCTCGCCGAGGGTCATGCCGGCGCGCGCGGCGTCGAAGGGATGGCAGCCGGTGGGATCGATGGCACCCAGGGCGGCGAAGCCGGCGGCGACGAAGGCGCCACCGCGGTCGCCTCCCACCACCACCACCGTGCGCACGCGGCCGGCGACGATGGCGCGCGCGGCGACACCCAGGGCGGCGGTGCCGCTGGCGCAGGCGGCGCTGACTGCGAAAGCCGGCGCCGCCAGGCGTCTGCCGAGTTCTCCAGCCAGTGCCGCCGGACCACCGGACCCGGTCGGCGGGGACGCGAACAGGTCGTCGCACCAGCGCGCGCAGTCGCCTTTGGTGGTGGCGAGGACGACCAGATCCGGCCGCCGGCCAGCCAGGGCCTGCGTCGCCACCGCGACGAGATCATCGAGCAGGGCGCCGGCCAGGGGTGCTGCAGCCACTGCGCCCGGTGTTCGCCAGGCGGCGATGGTCGCCGCGAGATCGCCGGAGGGCGAGCGCAGCGCATGGCCGATGATCAGCGGCATCGGCCTACGCTCGCCGCCGTGGTCGCACCCGCAAGGCGCCGGCATCCCGGTCTGGACTTGACCGCCCATCGCCGGTACGAGCCGGCGATGGCCGTCGAGGGAGCTTCCGCGATCGATTGGCGCTGCGGCCCAGCGCTGCCGGCGCGACGGCCGCGCACGCTGGCGCAGCTCATCGCCATGTGCCTGTCGGCGTTCGGCGACCGCATCGTGCTGCGTGCCGGCGAAGCCGAGGCGAGCTGGCTGAGCCTGGCGGTGTGGTCGGGCAACCTCGCCGGCCATTGGCAGGACCGCGTCGCCGCCGGCGACCGCGTCGCCATCCTGGTCGGCAACGGTCTGCCCCATCTGATCGCCGAGCTGGCGGTGTGGCGGCTCGGCGCGGTGGTGGTGCCGGTCTTCACCGGCCTTGGCCCGGAACGCGTGCGCGCGGCGCTGGCCGCGGTCGCGCCGACGCTGGCCGTGGTCGACAGTCTCGGCCAGGCGCGCTGCTGTCCGCCGGGTTGTGCGCCGATCACCGTCGCCGAGGTGGAGCGTCTCGCCGCCACCGATACCGCGCCCTGCGACCGCATGGTGGCGCCGGCGACGCCCTGCCTGGTGCTGTTCACCAGCGGTTCGAGCGGGACGCCGCGCGGCGTCGTGCTCACCCACGACAACCTGTGCAGCCAGCAGGTCGCTTTCGCCCGGCTGTGGCCCGAGGTCGGCATCCACGATCGGCTCGCCGCGTATCTGCCCTGGCACCACAGCTTCGGCGCCCTCGCCGAGCGGCTGTGGGCGTTGTGTCGCGGCGCCTGCCTGACCGTCGTGCCCGGCGGCGGACGCGACCGCGCGCAACTGCTCGGCACCGTGCGCGCGGTGCGGCCGACGGTGTTCCTCAGCGTGCCCAAGATTCATCGCCTGCTGATGAATGAGGATGCCCTCGACACCACCTGCCTGCGCTGGGCCTTCACCGCTGGCGCCGCGCTGCCCGCGGACGTCGCCGCCTGGTACGCGCGCCGTGGCGTCACCCTCTACGAGGGCTATGGCATGACCGAGACCAGCCCATGCGCGACGGTGATCGGCACGCGGCCGGATCAGCAGCGCGCTGCCGGAGTGGTCGGAGATCCGATCGCCGGCGTGGCGGTGGGCGTGCGCGCCGACGGCCACATCCTGGTCCGTGGTCCGGGCGTCATGGCCGGGTACTTCCGCGATGACGCGGCCAGCGATGCCTGCCTGACGCCCGGTGAGGTGACCGACGACGACGAGGGCGATGTCGGGCAGGCGGCGCTCGTCGATCCCGACGGCCTGGCCATCTGCTGGCCCACCGTGGACAGCGGCGACCTTGGCGCCTGGACAGCGACCGGACTGCGCCTCGACGGACGCGCCGACCGCATGCTCAAGCTGCCCAATGGCGAGAAGGTCGCGGCCGAAGCGCTGGAGGACGCGCTGCTCGCCCGCCCCGGCATCGTCCACGTCGTGGTCGCCGCCGAGCCCGACCTGGTCGCCATCATCGAAGCCGCCGACGCCGCGGCCGTGGCGGCAGTGACGGCGGTGAACGCCGCCCAGGACCTGCACTACCAGCGACTGGCCGAGATCGTCGTGGTCACCCGTCCGCTGGCGGTGGAAACCGGCGGACTGACGCCGTCGCTGAAAGTCGCGCGGGCGGCCGTGCTGGCCGCGTTCCGACGCTGGCGGGCGGAGGGGGGCGAGGAGTTCCGCCGGATCGGTTAGTAGCCTTTTGAACCCAGCCTGAACGGAGCCGATGGCCTTCGGCTAATACCCGCCGTCCTGTCTTCAAAGGGGGCAGCGCCAACGGCGCGTTCGTTGGGGGCGCGAGCCTGCGTCGAGCGCTCCCAACAAAAAACGCGTTCGTTGGGGGCGCGAGCCTGCGTCGAGCGCCCCCAACAAACAGCTACGGTGTCGCCTCGATCAGTTCGGAATCGACCATGTACGAGCGGTGGGAGTTGCGCTGCTCATCGAGCAGGCGGTGCAATTCCATGTTGGCGAGATCGACGACGTCATCGCGACGGGTGATCACCGCGGTCGGGCGCTTGGGCCAGTCGAGCACCCGTTCGTCGCCGAGCACGATGCGTTCGCAGCGGCCGCCCAGGGCCTTGAGCGCCTGCACCGCCGTCACCCCCTCGATGTCGGGCATGATCACCGCATCAGGCATCTCCTTGAGCGTGGCAGCCTTGCCCGCGACCAGCGCGATGTCGGTGAAGATCAGTTCGGCGTGCACGGGCAGCGTCTCTTCCTGGAAGGCGCACTGCATGCCCGACAGTTCCTTGAGGCTCTCAGCCTCGGGGAGGGTGACCCCGCGCACTTCGCGCGAGCGGCCGATGAAGGCGATGCGCCGGCAACCCTTGCGGATGAGGTGGCGGGCAGCGAGGTAGCCGCTGCGGAAGCTGTTGGGCACCACGCTGGACGCGTTGCAGCGGTTCGGCGTGGTGCCGATGATCAGCATCGGCCGGCGCAGATCAGCGATCTGCTTGAGATGCGGTTCGTGGGCCAGGCCGATGCACAGCAGCACGCGGCCGGGCCGGCGGATGCGATCGACATCCGGGCCATAGCTGGGATCACCGGCAGTGACGTGGTAGCGTTCGATCTCGATGCCGTCGGCGGCGCAGCGCTCGCCGAGCTTGCGTTCGACGTAGCCGTAGAAGTCGTCCTTGGGTTCGGACGAGGTGCTGCCGACCAGCAGGGTGAGCTTGCGGTTGGGCAGGCTGCGCACGAACAGGCCGACGCCGCGACGCGCCGTGCACAGTCCGGATTCCATCAGCCGGCTGACCACCTTGGAGATGGTGTTCGGGCTGGCCTGGAAGCGCTTGGCCAGAGTGCGCACCGAGGGCAGTCGGCTCGATGCCGGGTAGCCACCGGCTTCGATGTCGCCGCGCATCACGCGGTAGATCTCCTCCTGGCTCGCCTTCTCCTTCGTTGTCGGCTTGGGCTTCTCGATCGACGCCGTGTCGGCTTGATCCGCGGTATTGTCCGTCTGGTCGGGAACGGTCATGGCTCGGGATCACACGCCCGTGTTCGGCATTGTCAACCTGCGCATGGGTTGACGCCGCCGACGGCGCAGCGGCCAAATACCGGGAAATCCCGCTGCGCGCTCGCGGCTCTCACCAGGCACTCACTCAGCGGGTGGCGCGCCGTCGTCGTCGCTGGGCGTCGCGCGGGCGCCGCGGAACGGATGCAGAAACTGCCCGACCAGGCTGTCCGGCAGGCGAGCGGGTCGAGCACGAACCAGTCGAGGCCGATGGGCAGCAGGCTGAATGCAGAGCTGCCGTCGCTGTGCGTGGTGGCGCCGCCGAGCAGGTGACTGAGCGTGGCTCCGGCCAAACCCAGGTGCTTCAGCATTTGCTTCAGGGGGCTCCACAGCCGCCCAAACAAATCCCCGCAGGCCGCTTTTTCAGCGGCCTGCCAGCAGTCAACGCGGCTTGCGGTTTCCGCTCGGGGTGGCGGTGCGGTTCTTGACCAGGATGAGTTGGTTGCGCTTGCCGGCATCGTAGTGGTACTCGATGTGGTCCATGATGCGGCGCATCAGGAAGACGCCCAGACCACCGGTCTTGCCCGTGCGGACGTGTTGCTCGATATCGACGTCGGCGATCTCCTCGGGATCGAAGCTGGCGCCATTATCCTCGATGGTGATGCGGAACGACCGGCCATCGACGAGCAACGTCATGCGGATGGCGGCGGTGCCGGCGGCGACTCCGGCGTAGCCGTGCTCGATGATGTTGGTGATCGCCTCGTCGACCGCGATCTGCAGGCGGTTGAGGTAATGGACGGGGAAGGCGCCCTGGTCGACGCCCTGGCGCACCAGCTCGCGCACGCGCGGCAGCTCGGCGAGATCGTTGCCGATGGTGAGGTGGCTGCGGAACACGTCAGGCGGTCAGGCGCACGGTGATGCCGGTGAGATCATCCGACTGTTCCGCCTCGCCACGGTGCGCGGTGACCTCAGTGACCAGGGCGGTGAGCAACGCGCGCGAGTCGAGATGGCCGCTGCGCGCCACCGCCTTGTAGAAGCGCTCCTCGCCGAATTCCTGGTCGGCGGCGTTCATCGCCTCGGGAAAGCCGTCGGTGTAGATGACCACCGCGTCGCCTTTCTGGAGCTGCACACGCTCTTCGCCCAGGGTCTTATCGAAGATCGGCCCCTCGTTGAAGCCGATGGCGATGCCCTTGGTGGTGGCCAACTCGTAGGAGCGGGTGGCGGCGCGGTAGACCACCATCGGGTTGTGGCCGGCCGAGGCGTAGGTGAAGGTGCCGGTGGATTCGTCGAGGATGGCATAGAAGGCGGTGACGAACATGCCGCGTTTGATCTGCTTGGCGATCAGCCGGTTGGTCTCGCGCAGGGTGTCGGCGGCGCGGTTCTGATGCTTGCCGGCGACCAGGCGGACGATGGTGCGGGTCACCGCCATCACCATCGATCCCGGGATGCCCTTGCCGGAGACGTCGGCGACGATGAACCCCCACAGGCCGTTGCTCAGCGGGATGATATCGAAGTAGTCGCCCGAGACCGCCTTGGCGCCGTGGTAGAAGGCGGCGCTGTCGTAGCCGGCGATGCGCGGCGTCTCGGCCGGCAGCAACTGATGCTGCACCTCGCGCGCCAGGGACAGTTCGTAGGCCGCTTTCTCCTGTTCGACCACTGCCCGTTGCGCGTGCTTGAGGTTGTGGGTCATGCGATTGAATTCGTCGGCGAGCAGGCCGATCTCGTCGCTCGAATGCGGCTTGGTCTGATGGTCGAGGTTGCCGCGCGACACCGTCTGCATGTCGCGCAGCAGCAGGTCGACCGGCTTGGTGATGTTGCCGGCCAGCCAGTTGGCCACGGCGATGACCAGGCCGATGCCGGTGAGCACCGCGATGCCGATCACGACGTAGAGGTTGCTGCGCGCCTGGGCCAGGCTCTTGGCCTCGACATCGACGCGCACCGTCGCGCTGTCCGGGCGGCTGTCATCGAGTGCGACCTTGAAGCGTAGGATGGGGACCTCGCCGGCGTCGGTGCGCCGAGTCGCCGCGTAGACCTTGATGTGCGCGGGCAGCGCGAAGGTGCGGTTGTACTTGGGGATGAACACCTCGCGCAGTTCGCCGCCGAGCTGGGCGCCGGCCTTCTCCTCCTCGCCGATGCCGAAGCCGGCGAGTTGGCCGTTGACGTAACGCACCGCGAGGATGTCGCTGTACTGAGCCTGCCCAGGGTGCCACTGCTGGGCATTCCCGAGCAGGGTGCGCAGCTGGTTCTCGATCTCCTTGGGCGCCTCTTTGATGCGCTGTTGCCGCTCCACCGGGTCGCCGGCGGTCTCCTTGTCGATCAGGGCCAGGCGCAGCTTGAACTGCGCCTCGACGGCGTTGCCGATCTGCGCGGCCAGGCGGGCGATCTCGATGCCATCCTGCTGCTTCAGACCGGTCAGGTAACGGCTGGTGACGTACATCACCGCCAAGCCGAGCAGGACGAGGACCACCGCGGTGACGCCGGAGAGCACCAGCATGAACTTGTTGCGCAGCCCGAGACCACGACCGGAATGCACCTTGCCGCGCTTGCCGCTGGTCTCGCCGACGCGCTTGTTGGCGCCCGTATCGGCGCTGCCGGTAGCCATGCGCTCGCTGCGCACGGCGGTCTTGGTGGTGCGCGCGGTGGCGGCGGCGGTGGTGAGGCGACCGGTGGGCCCGCCGACGCGGCCGTTACTCGTCTTCATCCGCCCGCTTGACATACCCTGCTTGGCCATGGGCTTCCTGGATCTGGGATACCCTACCAACCGTGCCGGCGCCTGCCAGAAGTCCGACACTGCGGTTCATAGTGGCAGCATCGGTATCGCCGGCAGTGCGAGCGCGCCGTCGCGGTCCGGCTGATCAGCCAGCACGTGGCGGTTTGGCGGCTACCGTTTCGCCGACCGGCAGGTCGCCGTCGACATCAACCTCGCCGAAGCGGCCGTTGACCAATTCGACCAGGGCGCCGACCGCTGCAGCCGCGTCCTCGCCATCGCCGCTGATGGTCAGTTCGCTACCGCAATCCGCGGCGAGCATGAGCAGTTCGAGCACGCTCTTGGCATCGACCACCAGGCCATCCTTGGCGATCTGGACATCGGCGGCGAAACGGCTGGCGGTCTGCACGATCTGCGTCGATGGCCGGGCGTGCATGCCCATCTTGTTGAGCAACGTCACCCGTGCCTCGGCCTGCGCCATGACGTCCCCGTGGTCAGCCGACCTGCCCTGGACCACCCGCGGCGATCGTCGACCGATCGCGCTGCGTTTCGGGTGGTTCGATCGGGTGTTCTCGGTCGAGCGCCGGAACGTTAGGGGGCCTGTCGCTCAAGGAAAGGGGGTTATCCGCACATCTGTCTGCTCGGGGGCTTCGCCCCCGCGGCCCTGCGGGCCTGCCCCCCGGGCTTTGTCGGGGCTCGGTTCTGTCGCTGCGCTCCAGAACCGTGGGCGGATGGGCTTCGCCCATTTTATCCGCCCACCGCCCCTCGGCGCCCGCCCCGTCGCTGTGCGACGGGGCCCGGGCCTGAGTAGTTACTTTTCGCTCAGGGGCTTCGCCCAATGCGGTGAAGCTCAAGCGCAGACGCGTGCGAACGTCGGCCTGGGACCGCGCGCGGCCCGCGCGCATCCTCGCCTTTCCGCTGCGTGAAGGCGCCGTCTGGCGCCTTCACGCAGCGGAGCGGGTCCACGGCGAGCGTTAGGCTGCGTCCGATGCCTTAGCTTCACAGCATTGGGCTTCGCCCCCACGGCCCTGCGGGCCTGCCCGCGGGCTTTATCGCGGCTCAGTTTCGTCGCTCGGCTGCGAAACCGTGGGCGGATGGGCTTCGCCCATTCTATCCGCCCACCATCACTCGGCGCCCGCCCCGTCGCTGCGCGATCGGGCCCGGGGTGAGCCAGCGCGCGGGTATCGGAAGCCAGCGTTGGTGCCGAAGACACCGCCACGCAGCGCGTCGCCGGAGACCAGGAGTCCGGTGGCGCCCTATTCCCCGCGGAACAGGCGCTCGGCGAAGCGTTCGTCGAGTTCCTCGACCTGGCGCACGCGTTCGGCGGTCTCGGCGACATCGTATTCGACGCGGCGGAAGTAGACCGCGTCGCCGCTGAACAGGGTGTAGCAGGCGCGCGGATCGCGGTCGCGCGGTTGGCCCACCGAACCGACGTTGATCAGGTACTTGCTGCCGTCGCTCACGTCGTAGCCGTCATCGAGTTCGCCGGCGGGCAGGAAGCAGCGGTCGGCAGTGAACACGCCGGGACGATGGGTGTGGCCGACGAAGCACAGCCGGCTGAAGGCGGCGAAGATGTCGTCCATCTTGGCCGAGTCGGCGCCTTCCCAGAGGTCGCTCTCCAACACGTATTCCATCACCGGATCGCGGGGCGAGCCGTGCACCAGCAGCACCTCTGGCAGTTCGTGGCGGATGGGCAGATTCTCGAGCAGTTCCCACAGCGCCTTGCGCTGCTGGGTGCCAGTCACCTTCTGGAGCTGGTCGCGCGTCCAGTCGATGGCGCGCTTGGCGGCGGGGTGGAAGCCGTAGGCGCCGTAGAGCACGGCGTGCTCGTGGTTGCCCATGAGGATCAGTTTGCAGCGCGAGGCGACGATGTTCAGGCATTCGACCGGCTGCGGTCCGTAGCCGATGACGTCGCCCAGGCAGTAGATGCGCTCGACCGTCCCGAGGGCGTCGATATCGGCGAGTACCGCCTCGACGGCGGGCAGGTTCGCATGCAGATCGGAGATGAACGCGATCACGTGGTGGGCCTGGGAGCGGCGTGAGGATACCTCGCGCGCATCGGCGGGGCAATGCGTGGGCGCCGGTGGGTGGTCAGGTCCGCCGCGAGTCGGCAGTTGGGAGGCCCGGCGCTCTGCGCGTACCAACCCGGCAGCAGCGTCACGGCCGCACCTTGGGCTCGGTGATGCGGCGGTAGACGGTGCTGCCTTCGGCGCGATCGCTTTCGGTGCGGCAGCCGGACAGGGCGGTGCGGTAGAGTTCCAAGGCCGCTCGTCCGATCAGGGTCATGGCGTAGCGCTCGCTTGCCAGGGTGCGCGCGGCCGTCGCCCAGCGCTGACGCAGGGCGCCGTCGGCGATGGCGCGCAGGGCGCCAGCCAGGGCCTGATGGTCGTCACCGACCAGCGTCCCGGTGGCGCCATCGTGCACCACCTCGGCGAGCTCGGCGGTGGCGGGAGCGATGACCGGCCGCCCGGCGGCCATCGCCCGCGCGGCGGCGACATCGGCGGCCTCGTCGGCGCCGACCAGGACGACGATGGCGGCGGCGGCGGCGAGGACGTCGAAGCGGGCCTTGGCGGCGGCCGGTCGCACGGCCCCGGCCAGTCCGCGCGCGGCTGCGGCCGCGGTCACCGCCTCGGCCGGACGATTGGCCACCACCACGTCGAGCTGGAGGCCGCCGGTGCGCAGGTCGTTGAGCACTGCCAGCAGGCGATCGAGGGCGGCCTCGCCAGCGACCATCGCCAGCACCGGCAGGGGGTCGCCGGTGGGCGCCGGCGGTGCAGCGAGACGGTCGAGATCGATGCCTTCCGGGAGCAGCGCCACACGGTCGCGGGGCAGCCCCAGGCGCGACACCAGGTGGGCGCGGTGCGACTCGGTCGGCGCCAGCACCCAGGCCACGCGCGGGTCGGTCAAGCCGTCGGCCTGGTCGACCAGGGTTTCGCAGGCCGCCACCACCTTCACCCCCAAAGCCTTGGCCAGCGACAAGGCGAGCGGCAGGGCGGCGATGGCGTGGACGTGGATGAGGTCGGCATTCCAGATCGCCAGCGCGGCGACCAGTTCCTTCTTGCCACGCAGCCACCAGCGCGGGCGCGAAGTGCGGTAGCGCAGAACGGTGAAACCTTCGTCGGTGACCGCCGTCTCGTCGCAGCCGCCGGCGGTGAGCAGGGCGGTGGCGTGGCCATCGCGAGCGAGCCAGCGCATCAAGTCCAGGGTGCTGGTGGCGAGCGGACCGCCGTCGCAGTCCGGCAGCAGGTGGAGGACGCGCAGGCCGATCACCGGGGCGCCTGACGCGAGCGTGCATCGCCAGCCGGACGTCCGCACGTCAGCACGTCCGCAGCGCGCGCTGACGCGCGTCCGCGCTCTGGTGTGCCCCCGCGAACCTGCTTCATGCCGAGGCGTCCAGCCGATCGCTTCCCGGCAGCGCCACGTCGTCATCGGCGAGCTCGGATCCGGCGACGACATAGCCGCCGTCGGACCAGCGCCCGAGGTCGATCAGGCGACAGCGCGCCGAGCAGAACGGGACGGTGGAGGAGACCGCCGCCCAGACCACCGGCCGTCGGCAGATCGGACAGGGCACAGTGGTGGGCATCCCGGGCATGCTCGCAGCCCTGCCGACTTGGCAAGGAGCTGGACCCGCGAACAATCCCGCGATGCCGCAGGTCGCAAACCCCCACTTGGCGCTTCGCCTGCATCGCGTTGCACAGGCCTGGCTGCTGCTGGCGCTGGGGCTGGGCCACGCGGCCGATTGGCGCGACACGGTGGCAACTCTGGTGGCCGGGGCGCCGGCCGGGGCCGAGGTGGCGGTGGCGGTCGACGACCTCACCGGCCAGCAGCCGCCGCTGCGGCGCGGCGCCGAGGGCGCGCTCAGCCTGGCCTCGTTGACCAAGCTGGCGGTGTCGGCGGCGGCACTGACCGAATTCGGACCGGCCTGGCAGTTCCGCACCCGGGTGGTCGGCCTTGGTCCGATCGCTGATGGCAGCGTGCCCGGCCTGGGGGTGATCGCCGGCGGTGATCCGGGCTTCGATGAGCATCTCCACGACGACGCCGACCAGGCCTTCGCGGCCTGGGCGGTCGAGCTGCTGAAGCAGGGCGTACGGCGCATCGCCGGCGATATCGTGATCGACGTCTCGTTGTTCAGCGGACCCATCCGTCCCACCACCTATCCCCAGGACGCACGCAACCAGCAGAGCTGGTTCAGCGCCCCGGCCAGCGCCTTCGCCTGTGCCGACAACTGCATCGAGGTACGCGTCGTCCCCACCAAGGCCGGCCAGGCCGCCGAGGTGCAGGTGCGGCCGCGCTCACCGCGCATCACCGTGCGCAATCAGACGCGCACCGTCGCCACCAAGGTGCCATCCGACCTGGTGGTCAACCGCGATGCCGACGCCAACGCCATCACCGTCTCGGGCACGTACAGCCGGACCACCGCCTGGTTCCCGCTGGCGATCCACAGCGAGCCCGACCAGCTCGCCGCCGACCACCTCAAGGCGGTGTTGACGGCCAACGGCGTGACCGTGTCGGGCTCCGCACGGTTGGCGGCGGTGGCCGCCGATGCCGGGCCGTTGCTGATCGATGTCCGCCACGATCTGCTGCCGGCGCTGACCGTCCTCAACCAGCACAGCCAGAATTTCTACGGCGAGCAGGTGCTGCGGATGCTCGGCGTGCAGCGCAGCGGCACCGGTTCGCTCGCCGCCGGTTGCGAGGCACTGGCTGCCATCCTCGTCCCGCTGGCCGGCGAGGGCGCCGCGCTGCTCGACGGCAGTGGTCTCAGCTACGACAACCGCGCCAGCACGGCTTGGGTGGTCGGCCTGCTGGCAGCGATGCAGCGCACGCCGCACGCCGCCGCCTACAAGGCCACACTCAAGGACCATCCCGCCGGCAAGGTGCAGATGAAGGTCAAGACCGGCACCCTGGCCATCGCCCGCAACCTTGCCGGCTACCTCGATACGCCCAGCGGTGGCCGTTACGCGTTCGCGATCATCCTGAACAAGGGCACCGCCCCCGGCATGGCCTGGGCTCCCGCCCTGCTCGACAAGCTGACGGCGGCGCTGGTGCAGGGCTTGCCATGACGACGGGGTGCTCGACACCGCCGGCCACCGGACTTAGGAACCCCGCGATCAGTCCACGCGGCTGCCGTGGCCATATAAGAACGCCGGCATGATCGCGATCATCTACCTGATCTTCGCCATGCTTTTCTTCGCGCGCATCGGCCGCGAGTCGCGGGTGCCAGCCCGGTTCTGGGCCGTGCTTGCCGTGCTCACCTTCGTCCTGGGATGCTGGCTCGCGTCCGGCGTGGTGCTGGGCGGGATCGCCGCCCATGTCGTGCTGTTCCTGGTGCTTTGCGTGGTCTGGGTGCTGACGCCGCGCCAATCCGCTGCCGAGCGCATGCGCCGCGCTGTCGAGCCCCCGGTCGAGCCCCGTCCGCCCGGTGACAACCCGTATCAACCGTCGGGATGATCCCAAGCGTGGCCGCGTCGCTCTGAGCCCGAGCACAGCTCCTGCGCTCACCGCCGGCGGCAGGCATTCGCTTGTCCGATCAGTCCGGCGACCTCGGCGGAGGTAAGCGGGCGGCGCAGGACATCGGCACGCAGCTCGGGCAGCTGTCCCACGCCGACCAGCGTGGTCGGCGTGGCTGCCGGTGCGTGTTGGGCCACCACCGCGCTCACTGCATTCTCACCATCCGCCGGCGTTGCCGCCCAGCGCTTGCCCTGCCGATGACTGCCCGAGCATCACCGGCCATGCGCATTCTCGTGGTCGAGGATTATGCCCCGCTGCGCCGCTCGCTCAGCCAGGGCCTGAAGGAAGCCGGCTTCTCGGTCGACGAGAGCGGCGACGGCGAGGAGGGGCGCTGGTATGCCAAGAGCAACGCCTACGACGTCATCGTCCTCGATCTCATGCTGCCCAAGCTCGACGGCATCAGCCTGCTCAAGGGCCTGCGCGCCGAGGGCAACCGTTCGCACGTCATCATCCTCACCGCCCGTGACGGCGTCGAGGATCGCGTGCGCGGTCTCGATCTCGGCGCCGACGACTATCTGGTCAAACCGTTCGCCTTCGACGAGCTGCTGGCGCGTGTGCGCGCCCTCACCCGCCGCGCCTACAACGCCAAGAATCCGGTGATCGCCATCGGCGATCTCGAGGTCGACACCACCGCCAAGGAGGTGCGCCGGGGTGGAGTGCGTATCGATCTCACCGCCCGCGAGTATTCGCTGCTCGAATGCCTGGCCCTGCGCGCCGGAGCGCTGGTCACGCGCAGTGAATTGGAAGAGCACTGCTACGACTTCAACGCCGACGTCTCCTCCAACGTCATCGACGTCTACATCGGCTACCTGCGCAAGAAGATCGAACGGCCCGACAAACCCAAGCTGATCCATACCCGTCGCGGTCAGGGCTACGTCCTCGCCGCCGAAGAGCAGGCAGCGCCTTGAGACGTGCGGAATCCGCAGTCCGGGCTGCGCAGCGCGGACCCGCCGCCTGGCGCGGCGCGCATCGCACTTGATCATGTTCACGTCGCTGCGCTCCCGGCTGCTGGTCGGCACCGTCGCCGCCACCGTGCTGCTGCTCGCGCTCACCGGCGTGGTCATCTACACCCTCACCCGGCAGCTGGTGCTGGCGCAGTTCGATCAGGATCTCGGCCTCAAGGCGCGCATCATCGCCTTCAGCGTGGTCAGCGAGCAGGGCCGGCTGAAGCTGGTCTACAATCCGATCCTCTTCCCCGAGTACGAACGCCGCACCGACGCCGAGTACTACCAGCTCTGGCAGGCCAGGGGCGGGCGCATCATGGCGGCGTCGCCGTCGCTGTCCGGCAGCCGGCTCGACCAGATCGCCGGGCCGCAGAGCGCGCCTGAGTTCCGCACCGTCGCCCTGCCCGATGGCCGGCACGGCCGCCTCGCTGGCGTGCGCTTCATGCCGCGTGACGCCGACGGCGGCACCCCGGCGCCCGATCCCGAACGCGAGATGATCCTGGTGGTGGCCAAGGGCCTGTCCGACATCGACCGCAACCTCGGCTGGTTCCGCTGGCTGCTGATCGGCACCTGCGGCCTGGCCATCCTCACCTCGGCCGGCGTGCTCACCGGCGTGGTCAATCGCCTGCTGCGGCCGCTGGCACTGGTGGCGCGGCGCATCGCCGGTCTCGACGCTGCTGATCTCGCCAAACCCTTCCACGCCGGCACCGTTCCCGACGAACTGCGCCCGGTGGTCGACCGCATCGATGATCTGCTGCGCCGGCTGGAAGCGGTGTTCGCGCGCGAGAAGGCGTTCACCTCCGATGTCGCCCATGAACTGCGCACGCCGCTGTCAGGCCTGCGCATGACCATCGAGGTGATGCTGGCCAAGCCGCGCGCGCCGGCCGCCTACCAGGAATCGATGACCGAATGCCTGGGCATCTGCGGACAGATGCAGGCGCTGATCGACAACCTGCTGTCGCTGGCCCGTCTGGAAGCCGACAAGGTGGCGGTGGATCTCGGTCGGGTGCCCATCGCCGACCTGCTGGAGGAATGCTGGCGACCGTTCGTGACCCGTGCGCACGAGCGCGCCGTGCGCCTCGACTGGCGCGTCGATCACGGCGTGGTGCTGGCCACCGACCGCGAAAAGGTCCGTCTGGTGATCACCAACCTGTTCGACAACGCGGTGTCCTACGTCGACCACGGCGGCGCCATCACCGTCACCACCGCGGTCGATGCCGCCGGTTGCGGCTTCTCGGTCGCCAACAGCGGCAGCCAACTGCCGGCGGAACAGGTGCCGCGCATCTTCGATCGCCTGTGGCGGGGTGACCGCTCGCGCACCGCCGCCGGATTGCACTGCGGCCTCGGCCTGTCGCTGTGTCGCAAGCTGGTCGACCTGCTCGGCGGTTCGATCCAGGCGCGCTCCGCGGTGGGGGGGATTTTCAGCATCGACGTGCGCTTCCCCCCGGAGCCAGCCGCCCGTCGACGCACCCCGGCGACCGCGGAAGGAAACGTTATCAATTCGACTTGAGGATTCGCCCGATCCGGCCATGCGCGCCCGTCCGTGCATCTCGCCGCGCCGTCGTCGTCGAGGTAAGCCACAGCGCGCCAGGTGGTGTCCCGGTATACGCTTGGCGATCATGCACTTCGCCGTCGTCCGTTACACCGTCGCCATCTTGGGCGCCCTGTCGCTCGCCGCGGGCGAAGCCACCGCGCCACCCGTGGCGGCCAAACCGCCGGCGGCGTCGGCAGCGATCGATCCGGCCAAGCTGTCGTTCGACCAGGACATCCTTCCGGTGGTCAACCGGGTGTGCCTCGAATGCCATGGCGAGACGCGCGCCAAGGGCGGCATCAAACTCGCGCGCTTCACCTCGACCTTCGAGGTGCAGAAGGCGGCCGGTCAGTGGGAGGAGGTGCTCAAGGCGCTGCGCGAGGGCGCTATGCCGCCGAAGTCGGCCAAGGAGCAGCTCACCCCGGATGAGCGTGAACGGCTGGTGCGCTGGATCGACCACACCCTCGACACCATCAATCCCGATTCGGTGCCGCGCGATCCCGGCCACGTGGTCTTCCACCGCCTGAGCCGCTCCGAGTACAACAACACCATCCGCGACCTGTTCGGCACCGACAGCCGACCGGCCGACAAGTTCCCCGCTGACGGCGGTGGCGGCGGCGGGTTCGACAACAACGCCGAGACGCTGTTCATCCCACCCCTGTTGCTGGAGAAATACCTGGAGGCGGCCGGCGATGCCGTCGATGCCGCCAGCAAGGACGCGGTCTACACCGCCAAGCCGACCGCGGCGACGCCCGCCGCCCGGCGCGAAGCGGCCAAGTCCATCCTCACCACGCTGGTGCGCCGCGCCTACCGCCGGCCGGTCTTCGGCACCGAGGTCGACCGCTACCTGCGCCTGTTCGACACCCTGGAGAAGAAGCTGGTGCCGTTCGAGGAAGCGGTGCGCCAGACCATCAAGGCGGTGCTGGTCTCGCCGTATTTCCTCTTTCGCGTCGAGACCATCAAGTATCAGGCGCAACCCTACGAGATCGGCCAGCACGAGCAGGCGGTGCGGCTGTCCTATTTCCTGTGGGCGTCGATGCCCGACGACGAATTGATGAAGCTCGCCGACGACAGGAAGCTGAACGACCCGGTGGTCATCGAGGCCCAGGTCCAGCGCATGCTGAAAAGTCCCAAGGCGCAGGCGCTGGGCGAGGAGTTCATCACCCAATGGTTCGACCTCGGCCAGTTCCGCGCCGCTGCCGGCGGGCCCGATTCCAAGCGCTTCCCGCAATTGACGCCGGCGCTGCGCGACGCCATGTGCGATGAACCGGTGGCCTATTTCAACGCCCTGCTGCGCGAGAACCGCAGCGTGCTGCACTTGCTCGACAGCGACTACAGCTTCCTCAACGAGGGCCTCGCCGCGCTCTACGGCATCAGCGGGGTCAAGGGTGCCGAACTGCGCGAGACCAAGGTCGGCACCTCCAGCCGGGGCGGGGTGCTCGGCATGGCGGGCGTGCTCGCGGCCACTTCGCATCCCCTGCGCACCAGCCCGGTGCTGCGCGGCAAATGGGTGCTCGAGCAGATCTTCAACGCCCCACCACCACCGCCGCCGCCCAACACGCCGACCCTGCCCAACGACGAGACCGCCAAGGACGAGCAGAGCCTGCGCCAGCGCCTGGAAGCGCACCGCAGCAATCCGGTCTGTGCGTCCTGCCACAGCCGCATCGATCCGCTCGGCTTCGGACTGGAGAACTTCGACCCCATCGGCCGCTGGCGCACCCAGGACGTGCGCAACCAGCCCATCGACGCCACCGGCACGCTGCTCACCGGCGAACGCTTCTCCGGTCCGGCCGAACTGAAGACGCTGCTGATGCTGCGCAAGGCGGCGTTTGCGCGCACGCTGACCGAGAAACTACTCTCCTACGCCCTCGGCCGCGGACTCGAGTTCTACGACCGCACCACGATCAAGTCGATCAGCGACGACCTGATCAAGGCCGACTACAAGGCGCAGACCCTGATCGTCAGCATCTGCACCAGCTACCCGTTCCGCTTCAAGCGCAACCAGCCGGTGAAGGCGGCGCCGTGAGCGCCGGGGCGGCCAGAGTCCGCGCTGGTGCCGCGACGGCGGTCGCCGGCCTGAGCGGTACGCAGCGTCCACGACTGGTCATTTCCCGCATTCCCGCCCATGCCTCCTGCGTACAACCCAAGCCATCCTCCAGCCGCGTGGGGTCATCATGAATCCGCTCTTCGGCCGTTGGCGCCTGCCGCGCCGCACCTTCCTCAAGGGTCTGGGCGTGAGCATGGGCCTGCCCCTGCTGGACGCGATGATCGCGCCCGGTGCCTACGGCGCCGATGCCAAGGTGGTGCCGCGCAAGGTGCCGGTGCGTTTCGCCGCGCTGTACATGGCCAACGGCGTCCCGCCTAAGGAATGGACCCCGGCCGCGGAAGGCCCGCTGACCCTACTCTCGCCCATCCTCACGCCGCTCGAAAAGGTGAAGGCCGACGTGCTGGTGCTCACGGAAATGCACAACCAGCGCGCCAACGCTGGCGGTGGCGATGGCCATTATTTCAAGGAGTCGGCCTGGCTGACCGGCGCCACCATCACCAAGACCACCGGCGCCGACGTCAATTCCAACGGCATCTCGGTCGACCAGTTGATGGCCGAGCACCTCGGTCACGCCACCAAGATCCCGTCGCTTGAACTCGCCACCGAACCGACCCGTACCGGCAACGACAACAACGTTCAGATCACTCAGCTCTACGGTGGCCACATCTCGTGGGACGGCGCTGGCAAGCCGGTGCCCAAGGAGATCCAGCCGCGCCTGGCTTTCGACCGGCTGTTTCGCAGCAGCCTGCCGACCGACAAGACCGCCGTGGCGCCCAAGCCGGTGCACCTCGGACCTGCCGATGACAAGGGTGTGCTCGACCTGGTGGTCGAGGAGAGCACCAGCCTGAAGAACCGCCTCGGTCTGGTCGACCAGCGCAAGCTCGACGAATACCTGACCAGCGTGCGCGAGGTCGAGAAGCGGCTGGTCCGCTCCGGCGAGCCTCGCCGCATCGATCCCGCCGCCATCCAGGCGCTCAGTCCGCTCGACGTCGCCGTGCGTGGCTTCAAGAAGAACGGCCACGCCGAACACGTGCGCCTGATGCTCGACATCATGCTGCTGGCGTTCTGGACCGACACCTCGCGCGTGGCCACGTTCATGTTCGGCAATTCGGTGAGCGGGCGCAGCTTCTCCTTCCTCGACGGTGTCACCACCGGCCACCACGACAGCTCGCATCACGAGAACAAGCCGGAGAAGCTGGCCCAGTACCAGAAGATCGCCACTTGGCACGTCCAGCAGTACGCCGGCTTTCTTGAGCGCCTGAAGGCGATCAAGGAAGGCCCATCCACCCTGCTCGACAACAGCATGATCCTGTTCGGCTCGGCTCTGCGCGACGGCAACGCCCACGCCAGCGGCAACCTGCCCATCCTGCTCGCCGGCAAGGGCGGTGAGACGATCAAGCCTGGTCGCCACATCGTCTTCAAAAAGAATACGCCGCTGTGCAATCTCTACGGCGAGATCCTCGCCCGTATGGGCATCCAGGTCGCGAAGTTCGGCGACAGCACTGGAACGCTGCCGCAGCTCAACGGGGCATAGCTCAATGCTGTGAAGCTAAAGAGCGCAGACGCGGGCGAACGTCAGCCTGGGACCGCGCGCGGCCCGCGCGCATCGTCGCCATTCCGGTGTCTTCCAGCGCCTTCCAGCGCTGGAAGGCAGCCGAGCGTGTCCACAGCGAGCGCCGGACGGGCCACCGAGCCTTAGCTTCACAGCATTGGGCGTAGCTCCCTCGCTCCCTCGCTCCCTCGCTCCCTCGCTCCCTCGCTCCCTCGCGCCCTCGCGCCCATCAGTCCTCCCGTCGCCCGCGATCGCGTTTGCGAGCCGCGGTCGCGGCCTTGTCGCTGAGCCGGCGCTCGATCGCCCCGCGTCCGGGTCGCGTGCGCTTGCGCGGCTTCGGCCGCACCAGCGCTGTCACCACCAGAGCGCGCAGGCGATCGATGGCGAGGTCACGGTTGCGGCGTTGGCTGCGCGTCTCGTCGCAGGTCACCAGCAGGACGTCGCCGGAGATGAGGTGCGCTCCGGCGAGGCTGCGCAGACGTTCGCTCGCGTCGCCGGAAAGGCCGGCGATGGCCGTCACCGCCAGCCGCAGTTCGACCTTGGTCGCTGTCTTGTTGGCGTGCTGGCCGCCCGGTCCGCCGGAGGCGACCGCGGTCACCACCAGGTCGCCGGGGGCGACACTGACGCCGGCAGCCAGGCGCACGGGACCGGGGGACTCAGCCATGGCCCTATCGATGCTGTCCAGGTCCTGATGGCAACGGGTGTTCGGAAGCAGTTCGACTTGACGATCTAATATTTGCACTCGTTAGCCAATTAAATACCCTGGGCGCCATGCCACCCGCCCGCCGCCTGCTGTCGCTGCTGTTGGTCGCCACGCTGGGGCTGACCGGCTGCCACGGTCAGCGGGTTACCTGCTGCCAGACGTCATGCTCGTCCAGCGGCGACGCGGCTGGCCTCGTCATCGCTTACGCCGTGCTGATCGTGCTCGACGGATTGCTGAAAGCGGCTAGCCACTGAGTCTGGCGCCGGTGCTGACAGTGAGCGGGACGCTGGACCGTTGATTTTCAGAAGGAGGACACGAACCGCGGACGTGCACACGGCGCGGCCGGACGACCGTTGCCAGAACCGCTCTCGCAAGTCGCCGACGACGGCGACCGTGCCGGACTACCGGCACGCCCGGCGCCCCTCTCGGCAGCATGCTCGACGCTTCGCGTCTGCGCGTGCCGCCTGCCGGGCATCGTCGATGGGGCCCTGCCCATCAACGCAGGAACGCGCCGGCCCTCTCGTGGCGGTGCTCGGCGCTGCGCACCTGCGCTCCGCCACTGACGGGTTGCGTCGGTGGGGCCCTGCCCGCCGACGCGAGTTGCTGACGCTTTAACCGCGTCGCGCAGTCGGCACCGCGGGGGCGCACCCCCGCCCCCCCCTGAGGCTGGGTTGAAACCCTTCCTCGCGCGCCGAACAATTCATGCCCAGCCTCTCACACCGCTGGCACATCCTCGCCCGCCGTCGCCATCAACCGGGCGACGCCGGCGCGGTCGGGGCGGGTGATGACGCCGCGTTCGGTGATGATCGCGGTGATCAGCGTGGCCGGGGTGACGTCGAAGGCGGGATTGACCACGGCGACGCCGTCGGGTGCGAAGCGCGTGCCTTGGGGTCGGGTGACCTCCTCGGGTTTGCGTTCCTCGATCTCGATGGCTTCGCCGCTGGCCAAGGCGAGGTCGAAGGTGCTGTAGGGGGCGGCGACGTAGAAGGGGATGCCGTGGTACCGCGCCAGCACCGCCAGTCCGTAGGTGCCGATCTTGTTGGCGGTGTCGCCGTTGGCGGTGATGCGGTCAGCGCCGACGATCACCGCCTGCACCAGGCCGCGCTGCATCAGCGCGCCGGCCATGCTGTCGCAGCACAGCTTCACCGGCACGCCGGCGTGCATGAGTTCGAGCGCGGTCAACCGGGCGCCTTGCAGCAGCGGACGGGTCTCGTCGGCGTAGACGGTGAAGCGCTTGCCGGCGCGATACGCGTGCACGATGCAGCCGAGCGCGGTGCCGACGCCGCCGGTGGCCAGCGCGCCGGTATTGCAGTGGGTGAGCACGCCGCCCTGGTCGGGCAGCAGGCGGGCGCCGTTCTCAGCGATGCGTGCGCACAGCTCAGCGTCCTCGCGGTGGATGCGCTTGGCCTCCATGAGCAGACGCGCGCACATCTCGCGAGCGGTGAGATGCGCAGCGTGCCGGTCGTGGCAGTCGCGCATACGGTGCAGCGCCCAGCGCAGATTGACCGCCGTCGGCCGGCTGGTGACCAGGCGGTCGACGGCATGGCGTAGGGCGTCATCGAGGGCTGTGGCCGGCTGCGCGGGCGGTCCGCCGTAAGCCAGTGCGGTCAGGTGAATGACGACCCCGTAGGCGCCGGCGATGCCGATCGCCGGGGCGCCGCGCACGGCGAGATCGAGGATAGCGGTGCGCAGGGTTTCCAGGCCGGTGATGCGCCGGTAGGTGACCTCGCCGGGCAGCAGGCACTGGTCGAGCAGCATCAGGCAGCCGTCCTCCAGGCCGCCCTCCCAGGCAACGCCGCGCAGCGGCTCGCGGGTGCTGACCGTGGCGGCGCTCACCGTCCGCACCGGCGGTTGTCGACCTGGTCGCGCGGCAGCAGGCAACCGCCGCTGGCGCACGGCACCAGATCATCGGCCTTGGAGGTGACGAAGCCGAGACCCCCGCTGATCACCCGACGTACCGCTCTGCCGGTGGCTGGATCACGGGTCAAGGCGGCGTCGGACATGCGCTGTTCGACCTCGAAGCGGCGCACGTTCGCGTCGCCGCCGTCGATCACTTCATAGACGTAGGTGGGCATGGCAGGCTCGCTCTGTCGGGGGTTCTCGGGCGGTTGCCGGAGGTGGCCGATCCTCGGCGACCGCTCCAGGCTCTGGGCAACGCGCAGTGAAGGGGCAGAGAAGACGACGACGCACCGGCGGCGGCCGCAGCATAGCGGTTGACCGCGGTCAATCGCGGCCGACCGCCTTGAGCAGGGTGTCGCCGAGCGTGGCCGGGCTCTCGGCGATCCACACGCCGGCGGCGCGCATGGCGGCGAACTTGGCAGCGGCGGTGCCGGTGTTGCCGCTGACGATGGCGCCGGCGTGACCCATGCGCTTGCCCTTGGGCGCACGGCTGCCGGCGATGAAGCCGACCACCGGCTTGGTCACCGCGGCCTTGATGAAGGCGCAGGCGCGTTCCTCGGAGTCGCCGCCGATCTCGCCGATCATGATGATCTGCTCGGTCTCGTCGTCGTCCTGGAACAGGCGCAGAGCGTCGATGAAGTCGGTGCCTTTGATCGGGTCGCCGCCGATGCCGATGCAGGTCGACTGGCCGAGACCGCAGCGCGTGCTCTGGAACACCGCCTCGTAGGTCAGCGTTCCCGAACGGCTGACAATGCCGGTCGAGCCGCGCTTATGGATGTAGCCGGGCATGATGCCGATCTTGCACTCGCCAGGCGTGATCACCCCTGGGCAGTTGGGACCGACCAGCCGCGACGACGACTCGGCCAGGCGCTTCTTCACCGCGTACATGTCGCGCACCGGGATGCCCTCGGTGATGGCGACGATCAGCGGGACGCCGGCGTCGATGGCTTCGAGGATGGCATCGGCGGCCGCCGGCGGCGGCACGAAGATCATGCTCGCCGTGGCGCCACCTTGCTTGACCGCCTCGGCGACGGTGTTCCACACCGGATAGGCCTTTCCGTTCTCACCGGTCCAGGTCTGCCCGCCCTTGCCGGGGGTGACGCCGCCGACGAAGCGGGTGCCGTACTGGATGGCGCCATTGGAGTGGAACGTCCCGACCTTGCCGGTGATGCCCTGGCAGATCAGGCGGGTCTTCTTGGAGACGAGGACGGACATGGGGATTCCTGGACCGTTAGGCGAAGAAGTCGGCGATAGAGACGGAGAAGCCGGGCAGCTCGGCGCCGCCGTCGATGCGATCGTCGCCGACCAACGTGCGGCGGCTGGTCGCGGTGACGACTTCCACCGTGCGCTCCTTGGGATCGACCAGCCAGATCAGCGCGACGCCGTGGCGCAGCCACCAGGTGGTCTTCGCCTCAACCTCGGACCACGACTCCGAGGGCGAGACCACCTCGACCACGAGTTCGGGTGCGACGATGACCCAGGAAGTGCCTTCGGCGCGGCGATACCGCGCGGCGCTGACGAACGCGACGTCAGGTGCCCTGACCGTGTCCGGATCGCGCTCCAGCCAGAAGCCGGTTTCGGCGGCATAGAGTCGACCAAGCGGATGCTGCCGCACGAAGGCATGCAGCAGGCCGCCGATGTTCAGCGCTACGAATCCATGTTCATCGCCTGCCGGTGACATGGTTGCGATCTCCCCGCGGATCAGTTCGCACCGTCCCGGATGCGCAACGAGATCCGCCGCCCGTACCAAGGTGATGCTGATGTCTGCCATGGCTCGACTCCGGGGCCAACCCTACTTCCGGCCACCACGCTGGCCAGCGCGCGCGGCCATGCGTTTGACAGGAACCTTGGCCGCCGGCGGGCGCCGCTTGGCGGCCTTCGTCGCCTTCACACCCTGCTTCCCCTTCGTTCCCTTCCCCCGCGGTGCATACGCGATCGCGGGCGGCACCGGCATCGCCGGTCGTGGCGTCAGTCCCTTCTCGCCGCGGTAGCGTGCCGCCGCCTCGGCAGCTTTGACGCAGCCGTCCTTGAGGTCGTCGGCGGCGATGATCGGCAGGCCGCTGGCGGCGAGGGCGGCCTTACCTTCGGCGACGCGGTTGCCTTCCAGGCGCACCACCAGCGGGCGATCGAGGCCGGCATCCTTCACCGCGCTGATCACGCCTTCGGCGATGGTGTCGCACTTCATGATGCCGCCGAAGATGTTGACCAGGATCGCCTCGACGCTGGCGTCCTTGAGGATGATCTTGAAGGCGGTGGTCACCTTCTCCGCCGTGGCGCCGCCGCCGACGTCCAGGAAGTTGGCGGGGAAGGCGCCGAGATGGGCGCCGTACTGGGCGATGGCGTCCATGGTGGCCATGGCCAGGCCGGCGCCGTTGACCATGCAGCCGATGTTGCCGTCGAGCTTGACGAAGGCCATGTCGTGGCTCTTCGCTTCGAGTTCGGCCGGATCCTCCTCGCTCGGATCGAGCATGGCCGCGATGTCGCCGTGGCGGAACAGCGCGTTGTCGTCGAACGACATCTTGCTGTCGAGCGCGATCACCTGGTCGTCGACGGTGACCACCAACGGGTTGACCTCGACCATGTCGGCGTCGGTCTCGATGAAGCAGCGCGCCAGCGCCTGCACGGTCTTGACGAAGGCGCCGACCTGCGGCGCGGTCAGTCCGATGGCGAAGCCGAGCCGTCGCGCCTGGTAGGCGCCGAGACCGACGTGGGGATCGAAGTGGGTCTTGAGAATCCGGTCCGGCGTGTCGTGGGCGACCTGTTCGATGTCCATGCCGCCTTCGCTGGAGACGATCAGCAGCGGCTGACCGAGGGCACGATCGAGCACGATCGACAGGTACAGTTCCTTGGCGATGCGGCAGCCGTCCTCGACGTAGATGGTGGTGACCTGCTTGCAGCCGTCGCCGGTCTGTGCCGTCTTGAGATAGTTGCCGAGCAGCTTGCCGGCGATGTCCTTGGCCTCGGCCGGGCTCTTCACCACCTTGACACCGCCGGCCATGACCTGGCGGGTCATGGCGGCGTCGGCGAAGACCGTGCCTTTGCCGCGGCCGCCGGCGTGGATCTGCGATTTCACCACCACCACCGGCGAGCCCAGTTCGCGGGCGGCGGCCTCGGCGGCGTCCGGCGTGGTGCAGGCGATGCCGCGCAGCACTGGTACGCCGTAGGTGCGGAACAACTGCTTGCCCTGGTATTCGTGGATCTTCATCGGGTTCCTCGCGCGCGGCCACGATGCGGGCGATGTCAGTGAAGGCAAGGCGTCCGGAACTGGGCGTGCGCGTATCAGACGCGCGAAGCTGCTACAAGGCGCGATCGTCGGGGAGATCGCCATTGGTGCAGGCAGCGGACAAGCACAATCGCGCGCCATGGTCCAGGTCGCCGTCCCGCTGTCCGCTGCCGATGTGCCCGCGCTGCTCTCCGCCGCGCAGCGCGCCGAGGCGGAAGGCGCCGATCTGGTCGAGCTTCGGCTGGATGTCTGCGCCAAGCTCGGAGCGCCGCTGCGCGACGTGATCGCGGCCATCCCGCGCTTCGGCCTGCCGGTGATCGTGACCATCCGTCATGGCAGCGAAGGCGGCGAGTGGCGCGGCAGCGATACGGAGCGCGCGGCGCTCTACCGCGAGGCGGTGACGCGCGGCGCGGCGTGGTGCGATATCGAGCTGGCGCAGTGGGCTGCCCTGCACACGGCCGGCCTCGATCGCCGGTTGGGCGATGCCCAGACCAGGCTGATCCTCAGCCATCACGATTTCACCGGCCCGGGAGGCGACCTCGCGGCAATCGTCACCGCCATGCACGCCGCCGGCGCCGCCATCGCCAAGGTGGCGGTCACCGCGCGCGACGCTGGCGACCTCGCCATCATCGAGGCGCTGTGCCGGCAGACCGCCACCGGGCCGGTCGCCGCCATGGCCATGGGCGAGCATGGTCTGCCCTCGCGGCTGCTGGCCGGGGCGTGGGGATCGGCGCTGACCTTCGCGCGGCTTGACGGCGATCCCGGCACGGCGCCAGGACAGCCCAGCCTGCGCGAGCTGCTCGGGCTCTACCGCCTGCGCAGCCAGGGCGCGGACACCCGCATCTTCGGCGTCATCGGCAAGCCGGTCGGCCACAGCCTGTCGCCGCTGATCCACAACCGCGCTTTCGCCCATCACCGCCTCGATGCTGTCTACGTGCCTTTCCTGGTCGATGACGTGGTGGCGTTCTGGCGCGATTGCGGCGGCTGGATCGACGGGCTGTCGATCACCATTCCGCACAAGGAGGCGCTGCTCGACGAGGTCGACGTGCTCGAACCCCTGGCCGAGCGCATCGGCGCCATCAACACCATCTGGCGTGACGACCTCGGCCGCGCCATCGGCGCCAACACCGATGCCCATGCCGCCGCTGCCTGTATCGAGCAGCAGGTCGGCACGCTCAAGGACCGCCGCGTGCTGCTGCTCGGCGCTGGCGGCGTCGGTCGCGCCATCGCCTTTTCGCTGCATGAACGCGGCGCCCGGGTGACCATCGCCAACCGCACGCTCCCGCGTGCCGAGGCGCTGGCTCGCGATGTCGGCTGCGCCGCCGTCGATCCCGCCGGCGCCCTCGCCCAGACCTTCGACGTGCTGGTCAACGGCACCAACGTCGGCATGCGCGATCCCGGCAGCAGTCCGTGGCCGTCGTCGGCGCATCGCGCGCACACCGTGGTGTTCGACACCGTCTACACGCCGCTGGAGACCCGCCTGCTGCGCGACGCCCAGGCCGGCGGCGCCACCACCATCTGCGGCCTGTCGATGTTCATCGGCCAGGCGCTCGGCCAGTACCGGCGCTGGACCGGCCTGGAAGCGCCCGACGCGCTCATGTACCGCACCGCGCTGGAACGCCTGGGCGGCGATACCGCGCGGCTGGCGGCGCCGGCCGGCGCCGGATGAGACGACTGCCACAACGGCGGCGCCATCGCCGCCATCGCGGATAACACCCACTGGCCTGAGCCGGCCCGTTTCCTACGACCCGGCGCGGGAGCCGGAGATGGAGATGAGCCGACCGACCGACTGGACGCGTCCGTGGCGTTGGCCGGCGCACGCCCAGGTCGCCCTGGCCATCGCCATCGGCGCCGGGCTGGGCACGATCAGCGGAATCACCGGCGCCAGCGCAGCGCGCTACGACCTGATCATCTACGACCTGCTCGGCACGGTGTTCATGAACGCGCTGAAGATGCTGGTGGTGCCGCTGATCGCCAGCGCGCTGATCGCCGCCATCCTCGATCTCGGCAGGCTCGACGGACTGGCGCGCATGGGTGGCAAGATCCTGCTTTATTACCTGGGCACCGGCCTGATCGCCATCCTGGTCGGGGTGGCGCTGGTCCACCTGGTGCAGCCCGGCGTCGGCGCCGGACTGTCGGCGGATCAGGTTCATCAGGCGGTGTCCACCGCCGGCAGCAGCGAGGCGGGCCATCTCGCCGAGATCACCGCCAAGAGCGCCGGCCGCAGCGGCACCAGCTTCCTCGACGTGTTCAAAGACCTCTTTCCGCCCAACCTGATCGACGCTGCGGCCAAGGGCCAGACGCTGGGCATCATCGTCTTCAGCGTCTTCTTCGGCGTCGTCGCGCTGCGCCTGGGTGACGCCCAGCGACAGGCGCTGGCGAGTTTCTGGCAGAGCACCTACGCCGTCATCCTCGGCATCGCCGGCGTCATCATCCTGGTGTTGCCGATCGGCGTCTGCGCGCTGATCGCCAAGACCACCACCGACACCGTCGCCAGCGGCCAGGTGGGCGAACGCCTGACCCAGCTCGCCAAGTTCACCGGCGTGGTGCTGGCCGGTCTGGCCATCCACTCCCTGGTGGTGGTGCCGCTGGTGCTGGCGCTGATCGCGCGGGTCAATCCGCTACGCCATTTCCGCGCCGTCGGCCCGGCGCTGCTCGCCGCGTTTTCGACCTCGTCCTCGAACGCCACCCTGCCGCTGACCCTCGACTGCCTGCGCCGGGCCGGCGTGTCGACGCGGGTGACCAGTGTGGTGGTGCCGGTGGGCGCCAACGTCAACAGCGACGGCACCGCGCTCTACGAATGCGTGGTGGTGCTGTTCCTGGCGCAGTTCTATGGCATCCACCTCGGGCTCGCCGAGCAGCTCACCGTGGTGCTCTACGCGCTGGCCACGTCGGTCGGCGTCGCTGGCATCCCATCGGCCAGCCTGGTCGCCATCGTGGTGATCATCAACGCGGTGAACGCGCGCATCGCGCCGCAGTCCATCCCGGTCGAAGGCATGGCGGTGATCCTGGTGGTCGACCGCCTGCTCGACATGTGCCGCACGGTGGTGAACGTCCTCGGCGATACCACCTGCGCGGTGGTGGTGGCGCGCAGCGAGGGCGAGGACGGGGTGCTGGCTGGACAGACAGGACGATGACGGGCGGTTGTGCGCTTCTGTTCTTTCGGGGCAGCAGCGGGATCAGCGTAGTTGAGTAGTTGAGAGGTTGAGTAGTTGAGTAGTTGAGTAGTTGAGAGGTTGAGAGGTTGAGAAGTTGAGAGGCAGGCGAGGTGAGGCGAGACCAGTACGCTGCCCGCTGCCCGCTGCCCGCTGCCCGCTGCCCGCTGCCCGCTGCCCGCGGACCACCAGATTCGCCCAAGCGCACCGGTCTCGCCGCCTCGTCAGGCGGCGACGTGGTCGACCAGGCGCATGCAGGACCGACCGAACCGGCCAGGCGCCGGCAGCCACCTCACCTCGTCCGCCTCTCAACCTCTCAACTACTCAACCTCTCAACCCCCCCCACGCCGCCCTGTTCAACCCTGACACCGCAATTCCCGCAATCCCCGCATCCCCGAGGTACGTTTCCCCGCACCCCGGCCCTAGGCAGGACCGGCACCCGGCGCATGCTTCGCGCCTCGGAGCGGCGATGGGACCGGAGTTGATCAACAAGATCGAGCAGAACGCCTGGCGGATGTTCCGCATCATGGGCGAATTCGTGAACGGGTTCCAGACCCTGAGCGAGATCCCCAAGGCGGTGACCATCTTCGGTTCGGCGCGCACCCAGCCCGACCATGACCATTACCTCGCCGCTGAGGAGATCGCCCGGCGCGCCGTGCTGCGCGGCTTCCCGGTGATCACCGGTGGCGGGCCGGGAATCATGGAAGCGGGCAACAAGGGTGCCTATGGCGCCAAGGGCCAGTCGGTCGGCCTGTGCATCCGCCTGCCCATGGAGCAGTCCTCGAACCCCTACATCAACACCAAGGTCGAGTTCCACTATTTCTTCGTACGCAAGGTGATGTTCCTCAAGCACACCTGCGCCACCGTGGTCATGCCTGGCGGTTTCGGCACCCTCGACGAACTGTTCGAGACTGTGACCCTGGTCCAGACGCGGAAAATACCGCCCATGCCGATCATCCTCTACGACCGCTCGTACTGGGCGGGGATGATCGACTGGATCCAGCGCACCATGGACGTCGAGCACCACTACATCAGCCCCGGCGACCTCAAGCTGCTCACCGTGGTCGACAGCGTCGACGAGGCGATGGCCGCGCTCAGCGGAGTGAAGCTCGAACGCGGCGGCGCCTTCGGCATCGACATCGAACCACATAATTTGATCTGAGCTGGCCCCCACGCCAACGATCGGGCGGAACACCTCCGCCCCAGCGACTCGTCATTCCCGACCACCCCACCCACCGAGAGCGTCAGCACGCGGCGCTCTCGCGCCGCGCGTGCCGGTCCCCCGGCACGGGTCGCCGTCGTCGGCGACCTGCGTCAGCGGGGTCCCGCAGCCGCGCCCAACCGCGCGGTCCAGTCGCGTGCGATGCGTGCCGCCGCGAAGACCCAAGCTGGCCCCCACGCCGGCGATCGGGCGGACAATATCCGTCCCAGCGACTCGTCATTCCCGACCACACCCTCCACCGAGAGCGTCAGCACGCGGCGCTCTCGCGCCGCGCGTGCCGGTCCCCCGGCACGGGTCGCCGTCGTCGGCGACCTGCGTCAGCGGGGTCCCGCAGCGGCGCCCAACCGCGCGGTTCAGCCGCGTGCGCTGCGTGCGGCCGTGAAGACCTGAGCTGGCCCCCACGCCGGCGATCGGGCGGACAATACCCGTCCCAGCGACTTGTCATTCCCGACCACACCACCCACCGAGAGCGTCAGCGCGCGGCGCTCTCGCGCCGCGCGCGCCGGTCCCCCGGCACGGGTCGCCGTCGTCGGCGACCTGCGTCAGCGGGATCCCGCAGCGGCGCCCAACCGCGCGGTTCAGCCGCGTGCGCTGCGTGCGGCCGTCGTCTTGTCGTTGCGCTGCTTGCCGTACGACCGACCGCGCGACTCAGCCGCTTGCGATGCGTGCCGCCGCAGCGGAGTCTCTCCGCCATCCACCCTCACCACCGTTCCGCATGCCGCCGATACCACGCACAGCTGTCTTCCAGCCCACCGTAGCGGCAACGCGCCAGCCACGTCTGGCGGTGTTCGCCGATCAGCGCCGCCATCCCCGCCGCCAGCTCCTGGCGTTGGGCGATGGTGGGTCGCGAGCGGCGCCACAACGCACGATCGGCGGTCCAGGCCGCTACGGCGTGGGCGTGATGCAGTTCGTCGCCGATCAGCGCGTCGGCGCCCGCCGGCAGCGTCGCCCCCAGCGTGTCGAGGCGTTCGCGAACCGCCTGCCATGCCGATGTCTCATCGACGCCGGTGATCTCGTGGAGATGCGTCTCGTCGAGTTCGTGCCACAGCGCGGTGCGGTTGCGTCGGCGCCAGCCGCCGACCGGGTCGCTGCCGCGGCACAGGCCTTCGTCGACCTGACCCAGGCGTTCGAGCCAGGTGCCGATGGCGGCGTCGCCAAAGAGCGCCTGGCCGGCAGCCGCGGCGTCGTAGCCGCCGGCGCCATGCCAGGCGGCGTGGGCGCCTTCGGCCAGTCCGAAGCGGGTCAACGGCCATTGCTGGCGATGACCGCGGTCGCCCCATTCCGTGACCAGGAAGCCGCGCGCGCCGTGGGCGGTGCCCTGCGTCGCGGCGGCGTCGAGGTTGCCGCGGCGGTTCCAGGTGCGCGAGGTCGAGGACAGCCAGGTCGAGGTGCCCGGGCACACCCAGGTCTCGCGGCCAGCCGCGCGGTGCGCGGCCAGGCGGCCGGCGAAATCGGCGTCGTATTCATAGCCCCACACCAGCGCGACCAGATCGCGCGGTAGCGCGTCATCCTCGTTGGGCTGGGGATCGCACCAGAACTGCGGCCGCTTGCCGAGACCATGCGCGAGCGCCGCCACCTGGGTGACATAGGCCGAGAACACCGCCTTGGCCCCGCGCTGCGCGCAGGCCGCTGCCGAACGGCCCTGGCCGATGTCCCACGGTTCGTCGCAGCCGATGTTGACGTCGCCGCCCGAACACAGCGGCACCAGTTGGCGGAGCAGATCGCCGACCAGTTCCAGGCTGCGCGGGTCGGTCGGACAGAGCGTGCTCGGCTCGACGTAGCGCGGACCGTGCACCGGCGAGATCCACGGCTGTTCGACCTCACCCAGGGCGGCGTAGGCCGGTACGCGCAGCCAGCGTTCCATATGGCCGAGGCAGTTCTGGTTCGCGGTCAGCGCCACGCCGCGATCGCTGCACCAGGTGTCGAGCGCACGCAGATCGTCGCCGCTCAGCGCATCGGCGGCGCGCCACACCGCTTCGTGGCCGGCATAGGCGACGGCGTGTTCGCAGTAGAGCTGGAGATGGTTGACCTTCAGCGCGACCAGATCGTCGACCAGCGCGCGCAGCGTGGCCAGGGTCGGGATGCGGTCGCGGCTGATGTCGAGCATGACCCCGCGCACCGCGAAGACCGGGGCGTCATCGATGGCGACCGCCGGCAGCGCGCCGGCGACCGCCCCGCGGATGAGCTGGGCCAGGGTGGCCAGGCCGCGGCGCAGGCCGGTCGCCGTGCGCGCAGCCAGTTGCGCGCCGCGGTCATCGAGCACCAGCCGGTAGGCCTCGTCCCCAGGCTCGCGCACCGCTCCTGCATCGATGGCACAGCGGCACCAGGCATCGCCTCCTGCGACCACCCGTGCGCCTGGCAGGGCCAGTCCGGCGAGCAGGCCCGGCGCGATTCCGGCGATGCCCAGTGTCGCCGGCAGGCGGCTGATGCCGGGCAGCACCTCGATCCGGCGTGGGCGCGGCAACAGGGAGGGGACGGCCGGCATGGCGGGGCAGTGTCTGAGTCTGGTCCGGCAGTCCACGGCAACGCACCTGATCGGCTCAGGGCGCCCGAGAGTCCGACACCAGCCGGTGCAGGACAACGCACGAAGGACAACCAGCCGCAGAGCTAGCAGATGCACGCAGTACGCCCTGCGCATCAGCGTGATCTGCGGAATCTGGGGCGGGATGTTCCTGTCCTTTGCACCGACCAATAGGGCCCTGCTGATCGGCTGGCCATCAGGAGCAGCGTCGGCTGTCGCTGGCGCGCGCAGAATGCGGGCCCGGATTCCCGTCTGGCCGGCATTGGGTTCGCTCCGAGTGGGCACCAATGACCAAATGCTGCCCCCTCGTCCCTTCACTGGCCCTGCTCGTCGGGGTCCTGGCCGCCGAGGAGACGCCGTCGCAACCGCTCCCGGTCACGCCGCCAGTGCCTCCCGTCGTTGTCGCGCCGCCAGCCGCGGGCGCGCCCGTTGCCGCCACACCGGCCACGGACGCCGCCCCGGCTGGCGGTGGCTACGCCGCCGTCGTGGTCTCGGCCACCCGCCTCGATGACGAGCCTTTCAACCAGCCCTACGCCTTCCACCGCTACGACGACGCCACCTTGGAGCGCCGCCACGGCCGCACGCTGTCCGACAAGCTCAGCTACACGCCCGGCGTCATCCTCCAGAACACCGCGCCGAACCAGGCCAGCCCGTTCATCCGCGGCCTGACCGGCGAGCAGACCCTGCTGATGTTTGACGGCGTGCGCTACAGCCACGCCGGCATGCGCCCGGGCGCCAACCAGTATTCCGCGCTCATCCCCTACGAGGCGGTGGGTGCGGTCGATGTCATCCTCGGCAGTGGCTCGACCGTGCTCGGCTCGGACGCGCTCACCGGTGCCATCGACTACCGCCTCGCCGAGGCCGGCCGCGGTACCGAGAGCGGCGTCTCGCCGTGGATCGAAAGCCGCCTAGGCAGCGCCGACGGCTACAACACCGCGGTCGGTCTCGATGGCCGCAGCGGCGACTGGGCGTGGAGCGTCGAGGGTTCGTACGCCAACTACGGCGACCTCGAAGGCGGCAAGGACGCCGGCGACCATCTGTTCTTCGATGCGGCCGGCGACGACACCATCCCCAACACCTCCTACCGGCAGTCGTCGTATGGCGGGCGCTTGGCGTATCTGGGGCTGAAGGACCACCGCATCGAGTTCGCCGCCGGCCGCATCGACCAGCGCGACGCGGCGCGACCGGACGGCTACGCGCAGAACAGCAACGTCGCCACCAACTTCGCGCGCTTCTTCGATCCCCAGGCCTTCACCTACGGCCATCTGCGCCACGTCGTCGCCAACCTCGGCTTCGTCGATCGCTTGCAGAGCACGGTGTGGGGGCACTGGCACGAGGAGGGCCAATTCCGCGATCGTCTATTCACCAACAACACCGTGCTCCGCCACGAGGAGTTCTACGACGACTTCTGGTCGCTGGGCACCGACGTGCAGGCGACCTCGACCATCGCCAAGCAGCACGCGGTGACCTACGGCACCACCGTCTACCAGGACACCGTGGCCAGCCGCTACGTGCGCACCAACAACGGAGCGCCCGCCGTCGCGCAGACCAACGACCCCGGCCAGACCACCCTGCCCGACGGATCGCGCTATTACGGCATCGGTCTTTACTTGCAGGACCATTGGAGTTTCGCCGACCGCTGGGCGCTGCTCGCCGGCGCCCGCTTCGATCGCTATGCCTGGCGTTTCACCGCCACCGACAGCCGGCCCGGCTTCGACTTCATCGATCCCAACGCCGCGGCGAACGCCGCCGCCAGCCAGGAGTTCGAGGAGGACACCGCGGCGGTGACCGGCAACCTGCGGCTGTCCTTCCAGGCGACCAAGGAGTGCATGGGCTTCGTCGGCCTCAGCCAGGGTTTCCGCGCCCCCAACCTGACCAACCTCGCCGGCCGCCAGGACCGCGGCAGCAGCGGCAATGTCGTCGCCGGCAACCCGGCGCTCGACCCCGAGTACAGCTACACAGCCGAGATCGGCGCCAAGTACCGGGCGCCGGTGGGGACCGCCAGCGTCACCCTGTTCGCCACCTACATCGACGACCTCATCCAACCCGGCTTCGTCGGCGCGGAGCAGACCCAGCTCAACGTCGAGCATGCGCTGCTCACCGGCGTCGAAGTGGCCAATGACCTGCGCCTGCCCACCGGTGATCTGCTGCCCAAGGGCCACGGCCTGTGGGCCTACCAGGCGACCAGCTATGTCAGCGGCGAGGCCGACGTGCCGCAGGGCGACGGCGTCAGCGTCGCCGAGGAGAACCTCTCCAAGGCCAACCGGCTGTTCGGTGAGATCGGCGTGCGTTACGAGACCGGCGGGCACTGGTGGGCGGCCTGCCAGGTGCGCTGGTCCGATGTCTACGACGAGGTCACCGAAGGCGACGCCGGCGACGCCCGCCACCTCACCTTCGCCGCCTCGGGCGAGGACGCCGGCGCCATGCCCGGCTACGCCGTGTTCGACGTGATGGCCGGCTGGCGCTCGCTCGATCGCCGCTACTGGGTGACCACCGAGATCGAGAACGTGCTCGACCACAGCTACCGCCCGGTCGGTTCGGGCAATGACGGCGCCGGCTTGAACCTGATCCTCAGCGCGGGCGCCCGATTCTGACCGCGGCCGCTGGCTGATCGCGCCTGGCTTTTGACCCGCGCTTTTGGCGTACGCGGGTGCGCCAGGCAGGGTGCGACACCGGCCGCCGCGACCGCCGCGGGTGACGGTCGATCCGGCCATCAGCCATCAGCCATCCGCTCCGGCGATGCTCAGCCGTCCGTCATCAGCGCCGTGCGCACCGCCGCCAGCAGCACGTCGTGGCGCACCGGTTTGGTCAGCACCACGTGCACGCCAACGGCGTGCAGCGCGCGCTCCTGGTCATGGTCGACTGAGCCGCTGGCGATGATGATGGGCAGCACGGGCCAATGCCGGTGCAGCTCGCGGCTGGCGGCGAGGCCGTCGATTCCGGGCATGGCCAGGTCCATGAGCACCAGCGAGGCTTCGCCGGGATGGGCGCCGCACCAGGCCACGACATCGGCGCCGTCGGCCAGCGCGACGCAGCGGAAACCGGACACGGTGAGCAGCTCGTTCATCAGCGTGCGGACCAGCGGATCGTCGTCGACGACCAGCACCATGCCGCCCACCGCCGGGGCGGCGCCGGGCGTCGGCGTCGGATAGGCGGCCGTCGTGGTGTTCAGCGGCAGGTACAGCGTGAAGGCGCTGCCGGCACCCAGGGTCGAGTTGATCGCCAGCGCGCCGTGGTGGGCGACGGCGGTGCCGTGCACGGCGGGAAGGCCGAGGCCGGTGCCGCGGTCGCCCTTGGTGGTGAAGAACGGCTCGCGGCAGCGCGCCATCACCTCGGTGGTCATGCCGGTGCCGCTGTCGGCGATGGTCAGGCGCAGCACCGGTCCAGGCAGGATGCCGTAGGGCGTCAGCAAGACGCAGGCGGCGTGGTCGAGGTCGAGGTTGGAGGTCTCGATGGTGAGGGTGCCGCCGCGCGGCATGGCGTCGCGGGCGTTGAGGCAGAGGTTGAGCACGGCGTTCTGCAGCTGCATCGGCCAACCGCGCAGCACGGCACTGGTGGCGAGCAGGCGGCGCTCCAGGCGCACCTGGCGCACCGGCAGACCAGAGAAGATGCCCAGGGCGTCGGCGATGGCGAGGTGGGCGTCGTAGACCTGCGGCACTTCTTCGCCCCGGCGTACGAAACGCAGCAGGCTGCCGGTGAGGGCGCCGGCCTGGCCGACCACCTTGTGGATCATGCGCACCGACTCCCCGACCCGCGAGTCGTTGGAGCGCAGAGCGATGAGGTCGGCCGAACCGGCGATGACGCTGAGCACGTTGTTGAAGTCGTGGGCGACGCTGCCAGCGAGCTGACCGGCGGTGGCCAGCACCTCGGTGCGTCGGCGTTCATCGAGGGCGCGCCGGCGCACCAGCTCGGCGGTGGCGCGTTCAGCGAACAGGCGCAGCAGATCGACCAGTTCAGGATCGGTCTCGACCGGCGCGTCGTGCAGCGCCGCGAGCAGGCCGATGGCGGTGCCGCTACCATCGAACAGGCCGAGGCCGATATAGGCGTCGACGCCCATGTCGCGCAGCAGCGCGTCGTCGGGGAAGCGCTCCGCCGCGCCGCTGGCCACCTGACAGGCACCGCTGCGGGTCGCTTCGGCGCAGGGCGTTCCGGCCAGGGGGTAGCGCAGTTCGGGGCCGGGCGCGCCACTGGCCCAGGTGGCCACGGTGTGCGCCTGGCCGCCTTCGACCTCGGCGATCAGCGCGTAGCGGAACTGGAAGACCTCGGCCACCGCCCGCACCAGGGCGGGGAAGACGTCCTCCTCGACAGCGGTGTGGGCGAGCGCGCGCAGGGTGCGTTCGAGACGGTCGCGTTTGCTGGTGTCGCGCACGCTGGCGACCACCGCCGGGGCGCCGTCGTAGGTGAAGCGCTCGACCACCACCTCGATGGGGAACTGGCTGGCGTCCTGGCGGCGCGCCATCCAGGGCAGGCGCTGCGCCTGACCGGGGACGAGATCGTGCCAGATCGCCACCAGCCGCGGCAGGTCGCCGCCTGGCGCCGAAAAATCGGCCACCGTCCGTCCCACCGCCTGGTCACGGGTGCAACGGAACATCACCAGCATGGCCGGGTTGACCTCGGCGATGCGGCCATCGAGATCGTGGATCAACAGAGCGTCCTGCACCCCATCGAACACGGCGCGCAGGCGGGCGCGGTCGACGGCGACGTCGTGCAGGCGGCGCCGACGCTGCTGACCGTCGATCGCCAGCAGCATCAGTCCGAGCGCGGCGATGGCGAGCGCAGGCAGCAGCACCGCCACCCACGGCGAGGGGACCACCGCCACCATGGCCGGCGTGCGCCGGCCGATCGCGGCGATCGACAGGCCGGGCACCGGCAACGGGTGCATGGTCGACAGCCAGCCGGGCGGGGGCTCGGCGCCGGCTAGCGCCGCGCGCAGGGCGGGGCCGCCGTCCTGGTCGGAGATCGCAGCGACCGCCAGCGACCCCTTGGCGGCGAGGATGCGCGCCTGCACGCGGTTGGAGAGAATCACCCGACCCTCATGCAGGAGCATCAGGTGGTTGGTCGCCAGCTCGGGATGCAGGGTGATGGCGCTGAGCAGACCTTCCGGAACGATGTCATGGCCGGCGCAACCCGCGAAGGCTCCGCGGCGATGGATGGGCGCTGACAGGCCCAGCCACCATTGTCCGGCGGCGGGATCCCAGATCGGCGGCGTCCACGCCGGCAGGCCCTGCGGGTTGCGCTGCGGCCGCACCACGTTGATCCAGTCGCTCTCGCGGTAGTCGGTCTCGATCGAGGCGTCCCAGATGTAGGTGCGATGGCCCGGCCAGTAGAGCAGGTTGGCGCCATCGGCGGTCACCGCGTAGGCGTCGCTGATCAGGCCGCGCACCGAACCGGAACCGTAGAGCGCCAGCACGTGTGCCATGCCCAGGTATTCGGCCAGGCGATCGTCACTGCGCGCGGCGTAGGGCGGTATCCAGATGGCGCAGTCCAGGCGGTCGTCGAAGCCGGCTTTGCGGGTGCGCAGGATGCCGTCGGGATGCGCCTCGGTGATCGCGGCGAAGCGCCCGCCATCCTCGCTCGACGTCGCGATGGCGATGTCGATCGCCGCCGCCAGACGGGCTGCGCTGGCCTCCATGCCCCGCAATTCGGTGACCAGCGTGTCGTACCAGCGGCCGACGTCGCTGCGCCAGGTGTCGGCCTGGGTGATGCGGATGGCCGCGGCCGCGCGGTCATGGCGCAGCCAGAGCAGGGGTATGACCACCAGCGCAGTGGCGATCAGCACCAGGCCGGAGAAGCGCAGAGACAGGAAACGGGCGCCGGCCATCGATCAAGGTACTAGAAGGAAGCGGGGGAATGCAACCCCGCCGGCAGATGGCTGAAGGGTGGCAACCGCATCACGTCGCGCCCGTGTTCAGGTGAAGGCGATGGTCGCCGGCGGAGCCCGCTGACGTCCAGGCCTGGCCCCGTCGCAGTCGGTGGCAGTGCCGACTCGGGTCGACGCAGCGGCGCCGCTGGTCGACGCGCGCTTCAAGCGCGGTCGCCACCCTGGCGACACCGCCATGGAGGCCGGTTCCTGACTGCGTTCAGAAGCGCAAGCCAATCGAAACGTTGGCGGTCGGACCGAGGATGGTGACCTGGTAGTTGATCTCGCCGATGACGCCACCGCCGATTTGGGTATCGATCGAGGTGTCGACCTGGCCGTACATGAAGCCGACATCGGCGCCGATCTGCATGCCGGTGGGATGGCTGTAATAGATTCCGATGCGGGCGCCCGCCTCCCAGTAAGGGCCGTCTCCGCTGAAGGCGGTGGTGCCGACGGCGTTGAACTTGTCTTCGACGTTGGCCGAGCCGTAACCGATGAAGGGCACCAGTTCGATATGCGTCCGGCGCGCCAGGGCCCACGCCCAACCAACGTGCAGATCAACCACCACCACTGACAACTCAACCGGCCCGATGGCGGTGAAGGTATTGCCGCTGCCGTCGTTGATCGTCGCCACCCGGCTGATGCCGTCGGTGTCCTGGTCCTGAAAGGCGACGCTCAGGCCCATGACCAGGGCGCCGCCACGCCCCACCGTGCCCAAGGATTCGTAAAGGCCGATCTCGACACGCGAGCCAATTTCGAATTCTTCCTTGTCGAGATCGAAGGACTGGACCACCAAGCCCTGGGCGGACGTCTCCTGGTGTTTGACGCTGGGCGGTACGGCGCCGATCGCGATGCGAAGATCGAGGATCTTCATCGGGCCCTCGTCGTCATCGGCCGCCGCCAAAGGCAGCGCCAGACCGGCGATGAGCGAGAGTGTGGCGACGATGTGCAGGCGCTGGGTGGGCATCATAGCGGAGGCAAAGTACTCCGCAGACCCTCGCGATGCAACATCGGCAACGCAGCGCAGTCGTGGCGCAGCGGTGGCCGGCCCTGGGACCTTGCACCGATGCTCCCGAGCGCCGAAGCCGATCCGCGCCCGGTCCCGCCCAGCCTCTTCGCGGCGGCGAGCGTGCTGGGCTGAGGGTGTGGTGGCCCGAGCGGCGAAACCCGCCGGGCTGCGAAGCACCGACAACGCAGCGGGCTCGCTGGCGCCAGGGATGGGTTCCAAGTCATTGCCGTTACTCAGGCAACGCTGACGACCGTAGGCCGACTTCCGGTTTTCGCATGGGCCGCGTACTTACCCGCGTAATCGCCCACGGATGGGCCCAGTCCTGAGCGAGGTTTCGTGCATCCCGCCGATCGACGCCCCCTGGCGCCGCCGTTCCTTACGGAGATCCGTGAAGGCATCTTGGTCGTGGTCGTCTGCCGAGACGGCGACGTGGGGATGCTGCGTCCCGATTGGCCGCTGGCGATCATCAAGGCCCATCCCGGGCCATTCCAATCCGTCGAAGTCGATCTCTCCCAGCGCGGAGCCATGAACTCGTCGTTCTATGCCGGTCTGATCCGGCTTCATCACGCCTACGTGCGCGCCGGAGTGGCGCTGGTCCTGGTGCAGCCCGATCCCCTGGTCGTCCGCGACCTGCGCAGCATGCGCCTGGACGGCATGTTCACCATCGCGGCCAGGACGGCGTGATGGCCTTCGAACGCGGTTTCATCGTCCCCAGCGTCGAGGCCCTGGTCAGCGAGATCGACCAGTTGCGGCGGTCGCAATGCGCCGATCCTGCGCGGATCGAGCCGCTGCACCGGCACTGCTCGCGCAAGCTGCGCCACTACCCGCTCGACAAATACATCGCCCGCTTCGCGGAGGGCCCCGACCGCTTGGCGGCACGTGAACGCTGGGAGGTCCTGCGCGCCTTCGTCGCCCACGGAGCCAACGGCTGGCCGGATCCGCCGAAGCAGCGGGCCGGACGGGCGCAGGGGTGAGGCCGACCGGGTGCGGGGTGCGCGGTCCGGAGCACCGCGTAGCTCCTGCTGCCCACCCGTCGGGTCAGCGCACCACCACCCGCGCCTGGGCCGTGGCTCCCAGCGCGTCGACGACGCGGACGACGTGGGCGCCGGCGGCCAGCGGCCACCACAGCGGTTGATCGGCGGTGGCGCGGCCGACCAGATCGCCGTCGACGAACCACCAGCGCGGGCCGTCACCGCCGTGCGCGGTCAGGCAGAGGCGCTGACCGATGGCCGGCTGGTCGTCGTCGCGCAGCAGGCGGGCGCCGTCGAGCGGACTGGTCAGGGTCAGACGCGGCGGCGGCACCGGCAGTGCGGCCGCGGCGCTGAGCGCTGCCGGCGGTGGCGGAAACGACGGCCCACCGCGATCCAGCGCGGCGAGCACGCCGAGCGCCAGCGGTGCCGCGACGCCGCCGCCGGACAAGGCCGGGACTTCGCCTCCGGTCGGGTCGCCCAGCCATACCGCCACGGTCAGGCGCGGCGTCGCCGCCAGGCACCAGGCGTCGCGGGGGCCGCTGCTGGTGCCGGTCTTCCACGCCGGCTCCAGATCCACGGCGGCGCGACAGCAGGCAGCGGTGCGGTCGGGATCGGCCAGCGCCGCCAGCACCTGCCGGCAGGCGCGTTCGGGCAGCGCCGACGTTCCCGGTCCGGCTTCCCCGGCGTCGATCCGGGGCGCGCGACGCCGGCCGCCGCGGGCGAGGGTGGCGAAGGCGCCAGCGAGTTCCCAGGCCGACGCTTCGGCTCCTCCCACCGCCAGGCTCAGCCCGGCGCGCGGCACCGCGCGCGCCGCGGCGTCGAGGCCACAGGCGGCGAGCACCTCGGCGGCGCGCACCGGTCCGAGGCGGTCGAGGAGATCGATGGCGGGCAGGTTGCGGCTCTCGGCCAGCGCTGTGGCTGCGGTCATCCGACCGCGGAAGCGGCGATCGAAGTTGGCCGGGACGTAGGCGCCCCAGGCGCGCGGCCGGTCGTCGACCACGGTGTCGGGCGAGCACCAGCCGTCGGCAAAGGCGGCGGCGTAGAGAAAGGGTTTCAGCGCCGAACCGGTGGACCGCCGGCAGCGTGCCAGATCGAGTCCGTCGCGGCCCCGGCTGGCGGTGGCATGCAGCGCGCCGCTGACGGTGTCGAGCACCACCGCCGCGCCGGCGACACCGGGAACCGCTGCGAGCTGATCGTCGAGCAGCGCCTGCACGGTCCGGCAGGCCGCGCTGTCGAGGCTGGTTCGGCGTTCACCACCAGCGTGTTCGCGCGCGCACGCCACCAGCGCCGGCAGCGCGGCGGGCAGGGCGTTCTGGGGCAGCGGCTGGCGCGCCAGGGTCAGCGGTTCTGCCAGCGCCTGGGTCAGGGCGGCAGCGGAGATCGCGCCGGTGGCGCCCAGACGGCGCAGCACGTGGTCGCGGCGCGCGCGCGCGGCATCGGGATGACGGTCGGGACGCAGGCGTTCCGGCGACTGCGGCAGGCCGGCGAGCAACGCCGCCTGGGCCAACGTCAGGTCGCGGCTGGGCAGCGCGAACCACCAGCGGCTGGCGGCCTCGGCGCCACGCAGGTTGCCGCCGAAGGGGGCGCGATCGAGCCACTCCGCCAGGATGGCGTCCTTGTCCAGCACGCGTTCGAGCTGGGCCGCGCGCAGGCTTTCGATCAGCTTGGTCGCCAGCGTGCGCGGCCGCGGCTGGCGCAGGCGCTGCACCTGCATGGTCAGCGTGCTGCCACCACGCACCACCCGGCGCGCCCACGCATTCTGCGCCGTCGCCGCCACCAGCGCCGTCCAGTCGACGCCGGCGTGATCGCGGAAGCGGCGATCCTCGACCGCCACCACCGCCGCGATCAGCCACGGATTGAGCGCACTGCGATCGATGGGCAGGTGCCAGTGCCCGTCGTCGGCGGTCAGCGCCAGCAACGGCTGGCCGCGCTGGTCGCACAGCCAGGTCGCCAGTGGTGGCGGCTGGGCGCAGTCGTCGGGGTAGGGCAGCCAGCGCACCAGGGCGTGCCAGGTGACGGTCAGCGCGATGGCGGCCGCCGCGGCCGCGAGGAGCAGCCTGCCCAGCCGGCGGACGCGCGTGCCGATCCGGGTCCGCCGGTCGTTGCCCAGCGGCTGACCGCCCCTGGTCACGGCTCCACCCGCAGCCGCCCGGCGCCGGACAGTGAGCGCAACGCGCTGTCGTACTGGGCTTCGACCCGTGCGGGCGGGACGGCGAAGTCGCCGGCAGTGACGGCGCGCGCGAGGTAGACGAAGCGTTGCGGCGTCGCCGGCAGGTCGCCGAAGGCGATCACGCGATCGTCGCGCACGTCCAGGCGCTGCGCCTGCCACCTGGTGTCGGTCGGGCCCGGCGTGGCCGCGCCGGCGCTGGTGGCCAGGCGCGGGTTCTCGGCTTCGAGACCGGCGGGCAGCAGGTCTTCGACCACGGCGTTGGCGAGGTCGGCGTCGGCGTCCATGACCAGCTCGACGCGCACCAGTTGGCCGAGGCGCAGCGGACCAGTGAGCGCGCTGCCGTCGGCGGTGAGGTAGCGTCGGCGCACGCTGACGCCGTGGTCGGCGGCTGGCGGGGTCGCCAGCGGCACGCCGTCGCGCAGCCAGTCGACGTGGGCGCGCGCCGCTGCCGGCCCGGTGCAGTGCACGCTGACCGTGGCTGTCACGACGCCGGGCGGCGCCTCCCAGTGCAGCGCCACGCCAGCGCCGGCCACGGCGACCACCGCGCCATCGACGCGCAGCTCGATGCCGTCATAGGGCACGCTGTCCGCCGCCCGGCGCAGCCAGCGGCCGAGCGCGAACGTCGCCCAGGCGAGATCCTGGGTGCTGCGCCAGGCGCCGCCGAGGCCGTCGCGGGCGAGGGCATTGGCCAGTTCCGGCAAGGCGGGATGGTCGCCGTGGAGATCGATATAGGTGGCGAGCACCAGCGCGCGGTCGCGGATGGGCGAGCCGCACCAGCCACGTAGGTCGCGTCCGCTGCGCGCCGTCGGCGGATCCATCGGCAGCAGGCGACGGCCGCGCGCAGCGTCGCCGGCCAGGGCCCAGGCCCCGGCCACGAAGCAGCGCGTCGCCGGCGTGGCGTCGGCGGCGAGACCGCCTTCCAGCCGCGCCAGCGCCGGCAGCGGCGCCTGGCCGCCGCGGGCAAGCGCGTAGGCGGCGTAGGCGGTCAGTTCGTTGACATCGCCGCGCTCCAGGCGTTTGCGGCACCACTGGTCGAGACGTTCGACCAGTCCGCGCGGCGGCGCGTGGCCGGCGGCGGCGCACTCGTGGAGGAAATGCGCGGCGTAGACCGACGCCCAGTCCCAGGTGTCGTGCGCTCCCGGCCAATAGCCCAGGCCGCCGTCGGCGGTCTGCATGGTGGCCAGCCGCGCCCAACCCGCGTCCAGGCGCAGCCGGATGGCTTCCGGTGCGAACAAGCCGGGGGCGATGCGTCCGCCCAGCTCGGCGAGATGGACGAGCGGGAAGGCGCTGGACACCGTCTGCTCGGCGCAGCCATGGGGATAGCGGAACAGCTCGTCGAGCGCCTTGGGCAGAGCCAGCGTCGGCACCGGGCCGACGCGCACCCGCAGCCGCGTGGTGCCGGGAACCGCCGGCGCGCTGGCCGGCAGCGTCGCCGGTGCGTCGGGCGCGGCGATCACCACGCCGGTGGTGCTCAGCGCCGGCTGGGCCGGACGCACGGGCAGCGCGATGCGCTCCTGGAAGTGTTCGTCGCCGAGTTCGACGTGCAGGGTGGCGTGCGCGGCGCCGACGGCGTCGGCGGCGGCCAGGGCCAGCGCCAGCGTGGCGGTGCCATCGACGGCGAGATCCGTCTCGGCGCTGCTGCTGCCGACGGCCAGCGGCGCGCCGCCGGAATCCAGCCGCAGCCGCGCCCGGCCGGCGCGGCCGGTGCGGTTGAAGATCGTGATCGGCACCTGGCAGCGGTCGCCGGGCGCCAGGAAGCGCGGCCACGCCGCCTGCACCACCAGCGGCGAGCGCACCGTCACCGTCCGGCTGGCGGCGCCGCTGCGCGCGCCGGCGACGGTCACCGCCATCAGCCGCACGGCGCCGGCGAAGGACGCGGGCAGCGGCACGGCGACGCGCACCTGGCCGGCGTCGTCGCTGCGCAGCACGCCGCTCGACCACGCCAGCACCTGCACGCGCTCGACGCGCACCGGCGAACGGTAGTGGCCCGGACCGTCGCCGCCGGGCGCCTCCTTCTCGTCCGGCACCTCGGGCATCAGCCGGGCGTACGCGTCCCAGGTGGTGACCTGATGGCGGCGGGCGCCGTGGAAGAAGCCATGCGGATCGGGGCTGGCATGGCGGGTCAGGCGCAGCACGCCCTCATCGACGGCGGCGACCAGCACGACCGCACCGGGCAGCGGCCGGCCACTGGCGTCGGCGACGGTCACCGTCGCCTCCATATCGCCGCCTGGCCGCGTCTGGGCGGGCGCCGCGATGCCGGCGATGAGCGCGACCGCGGAGTGGTCGAGGCGCACCGCCGTGGCGCCATGCGCGCGGTGCACCCGCCAGGCCGAATCGTTGCGTACCGCGCGCACCACCGTGGCGGTGACCACGGCTGACGGCCCCCAGTCGGCGACTGGCAGCGCCACGCGCGCGGCAGTGGTGGGCATCGGCTGGCTGGTCGTCCACACCACGCGGTCGGTCTCGACGGCGATCAGCAGGTGGCCGGGGAAGGGGCCCTTCACGATCACCGCGGCGGTGGAGCCGGGAACCAGGGCACGGCTGGCAGGTTCGACCGGGTTTGCGCCGAAGGCTTCATCGGCGACCACGGCGACGTCGAGCGCCTCGGGACGCTCGCGATCGATGGATTCGTCCCAGGCGCCGTCCTGGCTGCGCGCCAGGGACAACGTGGCGACGGCGGCATCGCCGGGCGCGCGCACGCACAGCACATGGCTGCCGGCGCGCGGCAGCGGGCAGGCGAATTGGGCGCGGCCGTCGACGACGCTGACGGTCTGCGCCACGCCGGCGGGATCGAGGCGGCGATGGCAGCGGTAGCGCAGCTCGCCGCCCTGCTCGACCAGGACGTTGTTCCATTCCACGCGTTGCAGCTGCGCCTGCACGCTGCCGCTCCATGACGCCAGCGCGCCGTCGGGCCGCACCAGCGCGACGTCGATGAGGGCGATCGCCGGATCGCTTCCCGGCGCCCGGCGCAGTCCGAGATACTGCGCCTGCGCATCGACGATGACGTCGTGCCGGGCGGTGACCGCGCGGCCACCGGGTTCGTGCACCGTCGCGGTCAGCAGCAGGCGCCAGGGCTGCCACGATCCGGCGGCATGATCGAGACCGGCAAGTGCGATGGTGGCGCCGCCGCTGCTGTCGAGCGCGCGCGCGACCGTGGCCAGGTCATGCGCCTGCACTGGCCGCAGGCCGAGTTCGTCGGCCAGGCCGGCGGCGTCGCCGAAGGCCCAGCCCGTCCACGCCGGGGCGGCGAATTGCGTGGGTTCCAGCCGACCTTCCACGCCCGCGGCGCAGCCGGCGGCGGGCTGGCCGAACAGCCAGTCGCCACGCACGCGGGCGGCGAGGGCGCCGCTGCCCAGACGCCAGCGGCCGGCGACGGCGCCGTCGGTGTCGACGCGCGCGGCCAGGCGGTCGGGCAGGAACTCCTCGACCAGGACGGCGACCTGGCCGCAGGGTTCGGCGCCGGGCAGGCCGAGGGCGACATCGTAGGAACCGGTGGGCAGGTCGTGGGGAAGGGCGAGGTCGCAGAGCGCCAAGCCGTCGGCGTCGAGCTGCGCCGGCAGATCGCGCCACTCCCGGCGGTCGGGCCGCAGGATGCGCCAGCGCAGCGGCAGGTCCCCCGGCGGCAGCGCGCCGTCGGGCCCGCGCACGATGGCGCGCAGACGGACGGTCTCGCCGGGACGGTGTACGCCGCGGTCGCTCCACACGTAGGCCTCATGTCCGCGGCGCAGCCACGGCCGACCGCTGCTGGCGAGGCGATCGTCGCGCAGGTGACGACCGGACAGTTCCAGCCAGGTCAACTCGCGGGGGTGGGTGGCGGCAGCGTCACCCGGACTGCGGTCGGCGATCACCGCGGCGGGTTCCTCGCCGCGCGCCGGCGGCGGCACCGCGATGCGGGCTAGGCCGTGCGCATCGCTGATGGCGGCGCCGATCTCCTGGCGCGAGCGCGAGAACAGCCGCACGCGGACGCCGGCCTGGGGCGTGGCGTCGGCCAGCGAGGTGCACCACACCACGGCGGCATCGCCGCCGACGCGCGCCGACAGGGCGAGGTCTGACAGCGAGATCACCGCGCTGTCGTCGAGCTGCCAGTTCCAACGTTCAGCGCTGAAGTTGCCGGCGCGCACGTCCTGTGGCTGGGCGCGCAGGGTGACGTGGTAGACGCCGTCGGCGGCGGCGCCGGCGAGCAGGCGGTCGAGGTCGAGGCGCAGCGACTGGCGACGGTTGGGCGCGGCGTCGAGGTCGAGGCGCGTGCGTGCGACCTCCTGGGCCAGTTCGAGCGGCGCGCGGTGGTAGCGTTGATGTCCCTGATTGCCCTGAGTTCGACAAGCCCACTCCACCAGATTGCCGTCGTAGAGACGGTGCATGACCACCTCGGCGTGACGGAGATTCACCGTCTCGGCGGCGAGGGCGCGGCGGCCGCGGCTGCCGAGTTGGCCGCGCTCGTAGGCCAGGCGCAGGCCAGGAGGCCGATCGGGGAAGGTGGCGGGCAGGCGGTCGGGGGTGGGAAAACGGCCGACGGCGCCGGGCGGAGCGGGATTCACCACCAGCACGTAGCGCTGGCCTTCGACGAAGTCGGCTTCGACGCGGGCGGCGTAGGCATCGCCGCCGACGGTGAAGGGCAGGGCGGGGTCGAGGGCGAGGACGCGGCGGAGATCCTCGATGCGCAGCGCGCCGTTGCCGCGCAGCTCCAGCCACGGCTTTTCCAGGGCGCCGCCGCGCGCGCTGACCGCGGTCAGGCGGAGATCGTCGTCGCAGACCACTTTGGCGACGTGATCCGCTTCCAGTCCCAGCGGTCCGTCGGTGCCGACCAGTCCGGCGCGCACGACCACGGTCAGCGTGCGCTTGGCCGACGGCGAGGCGGACAGCGGCACGCGCAGACGCACGCTGGTGGCAGGCGCCGCATCGACCCACGCGGGCTCACGCCGGTCGCCGGCCTGGTCGGTGACGCTCAGCCGCGCCAGCACGTCGGCGGGCAGCACGCGTTCGCTGAAGGTGCATTCCAGCACGACCTGATGGGGATCGTCGCCGATCGGCCGCACGCTGACCACCGCCAGCGCTGGCGTATGCACGCTGGCGGCGAAGCCGCGTGCCAAGGTGAAGCCATCGCGCGAGCGCAGACCGGCTGGCACCGCCAGGCTGAAGCGTGTCGCCGGTTGCAGCGGCCGGTCGGGCGTGAACGCCAGCGTGCGTTCGTCGCGCCAGCGCCAGCCGCCGTCGACGCCGGGATGCACCAGCACCGGCGCGCCCACCACCGGCGCGTCGGCGTCGGCGACCATGGGCAGATTGAAACGCAGCGTCCACGGCTGCGAGCGGGCGCACACCGCGCCATCGCCGGGTGAGAAGTCCTCGATCCGCACCAGGGCGCGATCGCGCGCCGACCACTGCCACCAACCCGCCCAGGCCGCGAGGTTGGCGAGGGCGAAGGCGATCAGGACGAGCGGTCGGGGCATGGGATTCCGAGGGGCAGGGCGTGAAGGGCGTGAAGGGAGTGGAGGGAGTGGAGGGAGCGAAAGGCCGCAGTTGCCGACGGCAGCGCGCGTCGCCGATCCGCGCTCGTCGGTGCGACTACAGCCCCTGACCCAACGCCGGTCCGGTCACCGGTGCCGCCATCCGCGTCCGGGCGTTGAACACCTCCCGCCATTCCAGCTTCGCGGTCACCGCCATGAGCACGGCCAGGGTGAGCACCGATCCGATGGCGACGGTGAGGCCGGTCATGCCGGGCAGGAAGAAGCTGTAGGAGAACAGCACCAGGAAGAACGCCTGACCGCCGATGGTGACCAGCAGCGGGAAGCGCGGACCGAGCGCGGCGCGCAGGTAGAGCGTGACCAGGCCGACAGCGGCGACCATGGCGAGCGCGAAGGCGAGGTGCAGGTCGACGTGGTCGACCAGGTAGGCGAGCAGCAGGTGGAAGGCGAAGAAGCCGGCGGCCACGAACAGGTAGTGCATGGGATGGACGGTGACGCCGCGCACGATGGCGATGGTCGCTACCAAAACGAAGAAGAAGAGCAGGCACACCGGCGCGAAGAAGGTGATGCGGGTGACCAGAGGCCCCGGATTCAGCCGCTCGGGCATGACCACGCCGACGTCCTGGCGCGTGATCAGGTCGCTGGCGGTCCACGCCAGGCGCAGGCCGCCGGCGATGGGCTCGGGCGGCGTGGTCGGCGAGAGCGCGCCCGACGGGTAGTCGACGGCAGTGAAGTCGGTGTCGACCACCAGGCGCAGGTCGCGCACGCGGCCGTGCTCGCCGCCAGGCCGGTAACGCCACGTCCCCAGGCCGCGGCTGCGGTAGCCGAAAGCCAGACTACGGCGTTGCCCGGGTTCGAGTTCGACCACCAGGTCGACGCCCTTGGCGGTGTCGACCGCCGCGCCGGCGACGGCTTGGCCATCGAGCGTCAGCACGAAGGCGTCGTAGGTGGCCTCGGCGGCCGGGAAGCCGAGATGGACGTGCGCCTGCGCCGCACGGTCGCCCGGATTGGCGATGACGTAGGTGGCCGCGAAGTCGCAGGTGTAGGTCGGATACCAGATCAGACCCTTGCGGCGATGGTCGCAGGCCAGGCGGACCTGGACGTGGTTGGACACCGGCAGCAGCGCCGCACGCGCCTCGCCGAAGCTGCCCAGCGCGATCTGCGGCGCCTCCTGGACCAGTTCGCCACCCCACAGTTTCTCAACCTCGTCCTGGAGACGGTCGCTGAAGCCGCCGGAACGCACCAGGGTGGTGGTGCCGAGCACCGCCCAGCCCGCGCAGGCGACCGCGAAGACCAGGGCGATGGCGACCAGGCGCAGAATGCTCATAGGAGGCTCCGGCACCGGCTCTACGCCTCGCTGATGGCGTGGTGATGCGGCGGCGGTGGGGGTTGCGTGGAGGTCGTGTGTGGTGGGTGTGCAGCCGACGGTCGCGGCGGCGCGGCCTGCCACCGCGTCGGTGGTCACCCGCCCGCGTGTGGACACCCGCCGCCCACCCGCCCACACTCGCCACGCATGGGGGCGTCATGCAGACTTTCGACCTGATCGTGATCGGCAGCGGGCCCGGCGGTGAAGGTGCGGCGATGAAGGGCGCCAAGGACGGCAAGAAGATGGCGGTGATCGAGGCCTACAGCCAGGTCGGCGGCGGCTGCACGCATTGGGGCACCATCCCCAGCAAGGCGCTGCGCCACGCCATCCAGCGCCTGACCGAATTCCGCACGCATCCCCTGTTCGTCACCGCCGCCGAGAGCGTGCAGGTCAATTTCCCGCACCTGGTCGCCACCGCTGCCGGGGTGATCCGCCGGCAGGTGTCGATGCGGCACAGCTTCTATGACCGCAACCGTGTCCATCTCATCGAAGGCACCGCCGTCTTCGTCGATGCGCACACCGTCGAGGTCGCCCAGGCCAACGGCGGCAGCGAACGCTACAGCGCCGATGCCATCATCATCGCCACCGGCTCGCGGCCGCTGCGCCCCACCAACATCGACTTCAGCCATCCCCGCGTCTTCGACAGCGACACCGTCCTCGGCATGAAAAACACCCCGCAGTCGATCACCATCTACGGCGCCGGCGTGGTCGGTTGCGAGTACGCGTCGATGTTCCGCTCGCTGGGCGTGAAGATCAACCTGGTCAACACCCGCGACAACCTGCTGTCGTTCCTCGACGAGGAGATCTGCGACGCGCTCAGCTACCACCTGCGCGACCAGGGCGTGCTCATCCGCAACCACGAGGAGCATGACCACGTCGAGCCGCTGCCCGACGGCGTCGTCCTCCACCTCAAGTCGGGCAAGCGGCTGAAGACCGACGCGTTGCTGTGGGCGGCCGGCCGGGTCGGCAACACCCAGGGCCTCGGACTCGATCGCGCCGGCGTCACCCTCAGTCCGCGCGGCAACATCGTGGTCGACGAGCACTACCAGACCGTGGTGCCGCGCATCTACGCCGTCGGCGACGTCAGCGGCCCGCCCAGCCTGGCCAGCGCCGCCTACGACCAGGGCCGCTTCGCCGCCGCCCACGCCATCCACGGCCACTGCGACGCCCGCTTGGCCAGCGCCATCCCCACCGGCATCTACACCTCGCCCGAGATCAGCTCGATCGGCCGCACCGAGCGCGAACTGACCGCCGAGAAGGTGCCCTACGAGGTCGGTCACTCGCTCTTCCGCAGCCTGGCCCGCGCCCAGATCACCGGCCAGATCGTGGGCATGCTCAAGGTGCTCTTCCACCGCGAGACCCGCGAGATCCTCGGCATCCACTGCTTCGGTGATCAGGCCGCGGAGATCATCCACATCGGCCAGGCGATCATGCTCCAGCCGCGCCCCAACAACACGCTCGACTACTTCATCAACACCACCTTCAACTATCCGACCATGGCGGAGGCGTATCGGGTGGCGGCGCTTAATGGGCTTAACCGGCTATTTTAGGGGGGAAGTGGTGAGGGGGGCAATATGGACGCAGCGTGGGGGAGAGGAAGTTGAGAGGTTGAGGGGTTGAGAGGTCGAGAGGCGGAAGAGGTGACGACTGCCGTCGATACCGGGCTTCACCTCTTTCACCTCGCGTGCCTCTCAACCTCTCAACCTCTCAACTTTAGGAGAAGTGGTGAGGGGGGGCCATGCGGACGCAGCGTGGGGGAGAGGAAGTTGAGAGGTTGAGGGGTTGAGAGGTCGAGAGGCGGAAGAGGTGACGACTGCCGTCGATACCGAGCTTCACCTCTTTCACCTCGCGTGCCTCTCAACCTCTCAACCTCTCAACAGTGGCAATCCACAGCGTCATTCCACCACCCGCACCGTGCTCCCATGCGCGTCGCCATCGACGTACAGCGCATAGCGCTTGGCCGCAGGCTTGGCGTCGCCGGTCAGCGACAGGAAGTCGAAGCGGCCGCGGCGGTCGCTGGCACCGTCCTTGTGGAACACCGCGCTGGAGCCCTCCTCGCGGTAGACCTTGATGTAGGCGGCGGGCAGGACGGCGCCGGTCGAGCGCACGCGCACCTGCACCTGGCCGCTGCTGGCGGACACCGCCACGTCGAGGTCGTCGGCCAGGCAGAGCAGCGAGGTGCGCGTCGATCCCGACACCGCTGCGACCACGGCGTTGCGCCGGCGCCAGTCGTCGGGGATGCGCACCGCCGGTGGCCCGCCGCGGGGAGAGCGGGGGACCTCCTGCACCAGTCCGGGCGCCGCCACCAGCAGGTGCTCGCCGCCCTGGTCGAGGGCGAACGGCGCGCGCGAGAACAAGGCTTCGAGGTCGATGGCGTGCCAGCGCAGTTCGCAGCGCGGCAGGTCGCCCATCGCCACCACCAGCGTGTCATCCCGGCGATCCAGGCGCAGGCTGGCGACGGCGCGCGGGCCGACCATGGCGAGCGGATCGCTGGCCGGGGCGCTGCCGGCGATGATCTCGCCGGCCTGGACGGCGACGGCGGCGAAGCGTTCGCGCCAGCGTTCGACCGGGTGCGCGGCATACGTTGCCGCCAGGCTGCGCGCGCCGACCGCATCGCCGCTGGTGATCGCCAGCCAGGCCTTGGCGTAGTCGTACTGCACGCGGCCGGAGAGCGCCGCCGGGTCGATGCGCGCGAACTGCGCCGTCGCCTCGGGCACGCGGTCCTGCATCAGCAGGGCGGCAGTCAGGACCAGCCGGTCGCGGGCGTCGGGAGCGCCGCGATGAGCGAGCCGGCCCAGCAGCGTGCGGTAGCGCTCGCGCACCACCTCGGCTGCGAAGGCCAGATGGTCGCCGCTGCGGTGCAGGCGGGGATTGACCAGCGGAGCGATGTCGACCAGGTCGAGCCGTCCGTCAGCGAGCGGCTCGCTGGTCAGCAGCGAGCCGACCAGGTGATCGCCGAGCCGGCTGACGAAGTGGTCATGCTGACCGAGGAATTCGCGCGCCGTGGCGGCGTCGCCATGGCGCAGTGACCACGCCCACAGTCCAGGCAGGTACTGGCCGCGTCGGCGCAAGGTGGCGGTGGCGGCAAGGAAGAAGGCGCGGTCGGCGCCGCGCCAGGCCAACTGGTCGAGATTGACGGCGGTGAGATCGGCGCCTTCCAACGTCGCGAGCACGGCGACGGGATCCGGAAGATCGATCCACGACCGCGTCGCCGCGGTGTCGGCCACCGTCCACTCCGCCGGCGGCGCCACCGCCAGGCGCTTGCCGTCGGCGCACACGCGGGCGCCGGCCTGGGCGAAGCGGCCGGGTGCGGGCCAATAGAAGGCGGTGGCGAATTGCTGCGAGCCATAGGCGGCCAGGCTGACGTGATCGACGGCGGTGGACGGCAGGCCACGGAAGGGCAGAGCGCCCTCCGGCACCTGACGGAGCACCTGCACATCGCGGCCGCTGCTGCCGAGGTTGACCACCACGGTCTCCAGGATGTAGGCGACCTGCGGCCGCGCCGCGCCGCTCACCGCCGGCGCGCGTTCCTTGAGCCGACGCAGATCATCGGCGGCGACCACGCGGCAGTGCACGGCCAGGCCGGGCTCGCCGATCGGCAGCACGTGCACGTTCTCAGCGACGATCAGCGCCGGTGTGGTGACGGTCAGCCGCCGTCCGCCCGCCAGCGCGTCCCAGCGCGGCGCTGCGGCGACGAAGGGCAGGTCGCAGAGCGCGATGGCGAGCAGCAGCTCGGTGCGCGTGTGCAGGCGTTCGAGTCCCGCCGCGGGCAGGAAGGGCGTGGCCGGATCGTGCGCCGCCAGCGCCGCCCACAGCGGGCCGTCGGCGACGATGCCGGGCCCGCTCTCACTGGGCGGGACGCGGTACCAGGCCGATTCGACGTAGAGCTTGGGCCGGCCGGGGTGGCGGTGGACGTCGTCGTCGGGGGTGATGACGGACTTCGCAGCGTCCTCGGCCACCTTGTCGACCTCCATCACTTCCAGCGCGGCTTTCTCCTCGGCCGCCGGCTTGGGCGCTGGTACTGGCGCGGCCGGTGGCGGAGCTGGTGCTGGTTGCGCAGCCGGCGTCGACGCGGTCAGCGCCAGCGCGGTGGCGATGAATGCGGCGAGTTCATCGGGAACCGCACCGGCGCGATCCGCGCCTTCGGCCAGGGCGCGGCGCAGTCCGCTGTGCGCGGGCAGGCGCTGCGCGAGCAGCGCGGTTTCGCCGGCATTCAGCCGCGCGCGGTGGTCGAGCCCGAGTTCGCCGGCGAGATCGCCGCCGGCCAGCCAGCGATCGACGAACGTGGGCTGCAGCTTGCTGGCCAGGTAGGGGGCGAGATTGGCGCGGAACCAGGCCGGATCGCGGCGCGCCAGGAACAGATGCAGTTCGTGGCTGGCCAGGGCGTCGTACAGGCGCCGGCGCGCTGCGGCATCCAGGCGCGGCCAGTCGGCGAGCACAGCGAAGTCGCCCAGGCCGGCCTCGGGATGGGCGCCGGACAGCAGCGTGATGAACGCGCCGAGCGAATCGATCAGCCGATGGCGCACCACCGGCAGATCGGCGAGGTCGATGCTCTCGCCGGCGCGCAGCGCACGCACGCCGGCTTCGATGCCGAGCGTGCCGTCGCCATCGAGCCGCTTGGCCAGCGCGCGTGCGCGCGGCGCCGGCAATGCCCCGGGCAGGATCAGCGTGGCCTGGGCGGTACGGCCGTCGTCGGTGGCGATGACGCGCACGACGTGCGCGCTGCCCAAGCTGGCGCGGGGGATGCGCAGCACGCCATCGGCACCCGGCCGCAGATTGGCGAGCACCGGCGCCACGGCGGGCAGCCAATCGAATGCCGTCCACGAGCGGACGCTGGACTCATTGCGCGAGCCGCCGCCGAATTTCCCGAGCGCGCGCCGTTTGCCACCGCCGCTGCGGCTGCCGAAGGTGCTGAGGGCGCCACCGCCCTCGCCGGCGACCACCAGGCTGGAATCCTCCCACGGATTCAGCAGCAGGCCCGGACGGTCGAGCATCACGCCGGGCAGGCGCGGCTGGCCGCGGCGGTCGAGGATGTAGCGGCTTTCGGGATCGAGCGCCTGGCTGGGGACGAGAACGCTGTCCGGCGCCGACCACGTGCTGGCCGCGCTCGGCAGCGGGACGAATCCCGGCCAGGGCTCGGCGTCGGACCAGGCATGCGCGCCCAGCACGTGCACACGGGTTGCCGTCCGGGCGCCGATCACCCGCACCTCCAGCGCGTCGGCCTGGACCGCAGCCGCCACGGTCAGCGCGGGCGTGACCTCGGCGGCGCCATCGCGGTCGCTGACCAGGCCACCGCGCAGCGGGCCGGCGACGACGTGGATGCGCAGCACGAACGCGGTGCCGGCGCTGCTGCCGACCAGCCGGTAGTCGCCCACCGGCAGACCGTCGAGATGCAGGTGGCCGGCGCGGCGCTCGATGGCGCCGGCGCGCTCGTCCAGCCAGGCCTCACCGCCGACGAACAACGTGGCGACGTCGGCCGCGTCGTCGCTCCATGGCACCACGATCGCCTGGCCGGCGACGGCGTGGATGGCGGTGGGCAGGCCGACCGGCGCGTCCGCCAATTGCCAGTCCTCGACCGCATCGCCAGCGGGCAGATGCACGCCGAGGTGGACCACGCCCGGGAGCGGACCCAGGACGATGCGTCCCTGGGCATCGGTGCGCGCGGCCTGCTGGTGGACCAGACCGCTGCGATGCGTGCCGGCGACCAGCACGCCGCGATCGGCCAGCGGCTCACCAGCCAGTCCGCGGTGGTGCAGCAGCCAGCCGCCGTCCTCGCGGCGCAGCAGCCAGCCGTCGGCGCGGTCGTGGCCGAGGCTGGCGGCGAGGGCGACGCGGCCGTCGGCGGACAGCGCCACTTCGCCGGAACGCCGGTCGATGCGCGCGCTGGCACGCCAGCGCAGTTCGATCGCGCCGGCGGGCACCGGCAGCGTGAGCACGCTCTCGGCGGCATCGGCCAGGGTGAGGTCGCTGTCCTGGGCGGCGAGGACAACGCCATCGCCGCCGTGCCAGGTCAGGTGCAGACGCGGCTGGCGCAGGGCGGCGACCGGCAGGGTGGCACGGGCGGCGGCGCGCAGGCGCACCAGGGCGGTGGCCATGCCGCCGGGAACCGCCTGTTCGCGGTCGAGCAGCACCTCGGCGATCAGCCGGCAGTCCTCGCCGGGCAGGTCGAGCGTCGCCAGGGCGGCGCGGGCTCCGGCGACGATGACGGCGGTTTCGCGCTTGTCGCCGTCGCTGGCGGGCACGGCGATGACGCCATCGGCAGCGGCGGCGAAACGGCGATCGCCGATCCAGCAGGCGGCGCCAGCCACCGCTGCGCCGCGCTCATCGACGACGTGCAGCCCGACGCCGTCGGCCGCAGGCTGGACGTGGACATGCAGGTGTCCCTTGCGGATGACGGCGTGCGCGCGCCGCGGCCCGCCGATCAGTTCGACCACATAGGTGCCGGGCGCGGCGCAGGCGGGCAGGGCGATGCGCTGGTCATGGCGGCGCTGCGCCGGCAGGTCGTAGGCGAGACTCAGCTCGGCATGCGGTGACAACCCGGTGAGGTCGATGCGCGCCTCAATCGGCTTGCGCGTGCGGCGCAGGATGGCCTCGTCGTCGAGGCGGAAGACGCGCACCAGCAGCCGGTCGACGTGTTTCAGCCGCGCCACCAGTTCGACCGCCTCGTCACCGTCCCACTGCCGCCGGCAGACCGGAGCGAAGCCGACCTCGACGCGCGCTTGCAGCTCCGCCACCGCCGCCTCGTCGAGCTGGCGGAACCAGCTCGCGGCGTCGCCGACGCCGGCGAGCAGCTTGGCGGCGGCGAAGCGGGCGCGCGCGCCAGCCTGCGGCAGCGCTGCTGCGATGAACGGCTCGGGTGCCGGCGCGGCGGCGAGCAGGACATCGAGGCGTTCGTCGACCAGGTCGTCGGGGATCGGACCAAGTTCGCCGGCCAGGCGCGGTTGGCTGTCATTGTCGGCCTGTGCGCGTGACGCCTGCCAGGCCAGGAAGCGCGTCGCGTCGTCGCGGCCTTGGCGGCGGTCGCAGTCGACCAGCAGGCCGAGCAGCCAGGAGTGCAGGCCCTTGGCGGCGTCGTTGCTGGCCACCGCCAGGGCGTCCTCGAGGTAGCGTTGACGCGCCGCCAGGTCGCGCCGCCAGGGGCTGTCGGCATGACGTTCAGCGACGTGGCTGAGGGCAACCGCGACAAAGGCGCGTGTCTGCGCGGCCGCGGGGTGGAGTCGGCTCAGCTCGGCGAGCTGGGTCGCCGTGAGCAGGGAGTGGATGCGCAGCGCGCCGAACGCGCGACCCGATCCGGCGGCGAGATCGGCAGCGATGGCGGCGGCCAGGCCCGGCACTGCTGGCGTCGACAGGCGTTCCAGCACCAGGCGTCGCTGCCCCGCATCCTGCAAAACCGGCAGGATGGCAGCCAGCCCGTCATCCCGCAGGGAGGTGACCGAGACGTCGCGCGCGAGCACGCGTGCCGATAGCGCTGGCCAGGTGAACGCCGTGGCATCGAACACCGGCGCCGCGCCGCCTGCGGCCACCGGCGCGCTGGCATCGAGGCGCAGGTCGAGTTCACGCTCCAGGCGACGGAACGCCTCGGCCGGATCGCGGTCGTGCCAGAGCACGGCCTGACGGCGGCGGATGGTCGGCAGCAGTTGCGAGCGCGGATGTTGCACCTGCCACGGCGGCAGCAGCGCTTCCACCGCGGGCAGGTCGCCGGCGATCTGGAGCTGGACGCAGCGCCAGTAGAAGTGCTCGTCCGAATCCGGCACCAGGCGGGCGAGCGCCTTGGCGCGGTCGCCATTCCAGGCCAGCGCTTCCAGGGTCTCGATGTCGACCGCGGTGAGGGTGGTGAATGTGGTGAGCGCGGTGAGCAGGACGGCGATGCGGAGGCGGCGGGACATGGTGGCTCCGAGAGCCACCAACGTCCGCAACCGCGTCGGGTTCGCCAGCACGTGCCCGGCCTTCAACCGGTGCGGCAGTCGCAATCAGCGGGGAGCGTCGCCGTCGACGTCGACGTCGACATCGGGTGGTCGCCGGATCCGCGGCGTGGCGATGGCCAGCGCGAGGTCGACGCTCATGCGAGCGTCGACCTCGCGCCGAGAGCGCTATCCCTTCGCGGTCAGCAATTCCTTCACCGTATCGCGCTCACCCACCAGTTCGGCGTTGGTCGCGGCGATCTTCGCCTTGGCGAAATCATCGAGTTCGATGCCCTGCACCACTTCGTAGGTGCCGGGAGCGGTGGTGCGCACCGGTACGCCGGCCCAGACGCCGGGAGTGAAGCCGTAGGCGCCTTCGCTGCACACCGCCACCGAATGGACGGTGGGGCCGGGCGTGGACAGCGCGCGTACGTGATCGATCAGGGCGTTGGCGGCCGAGAAGGCGCTCGACAGGCCACGCGCCTCGATGATGGCGGCGCCGCGCTTGCCGACGGTGGGGATGAACTGCTCGGTGAGCCAGGTGCGATCGGCGATCATGGTCTCGGCCGGCTTGTCGCCGATGAGGGCGTTGGCGAAGTCGGGGAACATGGTCGGGCTGTGGTTGCCGTAGATGACCACGTTGCCGACCTCGGACACCGGCACGCCGGCTTTGCGTGCAAGCTGGGTGGCGGCGCGGTTCTGGTCGAGACGGACCATGGCGGTGAAGCGCTCCTTGGGCAGGCGTTTGGCCTGGGCGGCGGCGATCATGCAGTTGGTGTTGCAGGGATTGCCGACCACGGCGACGCGGCAGTCGTCGGCGGCGACGCGGTCGATGGCCTGCCCCTGGCCGATGAAGATGCGGCCGTTGTCCTTGAGCAGGTCGGCGCGTTCCATGCCTGGGCCGCGCGGCTTCGAGCCGACCAGCAGGCACCAGTCCGCGTCCTTGAACGCCACCGCCGGATCGCCGCTCAGCACGATATCGTGCAGCAGCGGGAAGGCGCAGTCGTCGAGCTCCATGGCCACCCCGCGCAGCGCCGCCTGCACTTTGTCGACCGGGATCTCGAGCAGCTGCAGGATGATCGGCTGGTCTTTGCCCAGCATCTCGCCAGCGGCAATGCGTGGCAGCAGGCTGTAGCAGATCTGACCGGCGGCACCGGTGATGGCGACGCGGATGGGTTTCTTCATGGGATCCTCGGCAGGCGGTGGGATGCGGAGACTATGGGCCTGAAGAGGGGGGCAACGGCTCGGAAGGCCCCGGTGCGGACGTACGGATCCGATTGCCCCGGATGCGATTGCCCCAGTGCGGACGTACGGGGTGCGGGGTACGGTGGCAGCCGCACACCGTCAGTAGGTCCGAACGTCCGAACGTCCGAACGGTGGCAATCCGCCCCGCATGGTGGCAATCACTCCCGCCATGGCGAAGCTCCGCCACGTTGCGCCCATGAAGACCGCCGAGCTGCTCCGCCGCGTCCGCGAAGAGGCCCGCCGCCAGGGCGTGCGCTGGACCAATCAGCGTCAGGTCATCGTCGAGACCTTCCTGATCTGCGGCGAGCACATCACCGTCGAGGAACTGCACCAGCGCGTGCGTGCCATCGATCGCTCGGTGAGCGCCGCCACCGTCTACCGCACCGTCAACATGCTGGTCGACATGGGCGTGGCCAACAAAGGCAACTTCGGCAGCGGTTCGGCCAGCTTCGAAGTGGCGGTGGGCAAAGCCCATCACGACCACCTAGTCTGCCAGAGCTGCGGCGCCATCGTCGAGTTCAACCATCCCCAGATCGAGGCCCTGCAGGACGAGATCGCGGCCAAGCACGGCTTCGCCCTCGACCATCATCGCATGGAGCTCTACGGCATCTGCACCGCCTGCCAGCGCAAGGGCGCCACCAAGGGTCGCGGCGTGGCGGTGACGCGGGAATGACGGGGGACCCCCTCACGGCGCTGTTCGGAAAGCAGGAATCAGGACAACCAACCGCAGATCTCGCAGAGGCCGCAGATCTCCAGCGGTTAATTGCCGCAAACCGCGAGATCGGCGGTTGGTGGTGCATCTCCCTGTGCATTTCTGAGGTGCCCAGCCACCTGCACATCCGACCGCCTTGCGTGCCCTGGCACCCCCCATACGCTGCCGCGCGCCTGACAGTTGGGGCCCTGTAGCTCAGTTGGTAGAGCAGCGGATTGAAAATCCGCGTGTCGGCGGTTCGATTCCGCCTGGGGCCACTTTCAGCACACCCCCGCCGTGTCCCGGCGGGGGTGTCTGCTGGTGCCCGACCGCCTGTTCGGTGTTGCCCGTCGCTGCGGATCCCGGTGTATAGTTCCCCGAGCCCCGTCCGAGGTCCGTCATGGCAACCACCGACTCCGCCGTTCCCCGCCCCTACGTGTCCAAGGCGGAGGGCGATCTGCTGACCATCACCATCCGCAAGGAATTCGACTTCGGCAACTTGCACCAGGACTGGGCGCAGTCGGTGCTCACGCAGCATCCCGGTCCGTTCCGCGAGGTGCGCCTGGACCTGTCGGCCTGCGGCCTGGTCAGTTCGACCTTCTTCGCCGGTCTGATCCAGCTCCACCACGCCTACACCAGCAAGGGCGCCCAGCCGCTGGTGCTCGACCGCGTCGATGCGCGCGTGGTGCGCAACCTGACCATGCTCCACCTGGCCGGGATGTTCACGATCAAGGCGCGATGAGCGCGCTGGCATCGGCTCCTGCTGGCCTGTCCGTGCTGACCATCCACGGGTCGGCGGGCGACGTGCGCTTCGCGCCTGCCCTGCTGTTGGCGCCGATGGAGGGCATCACCGAGCGCTGTTTCCGCGATCTGGTCATCGCCCTTGGCGGGGTCGGGGGCGCGTGCAGCGAGTTCATCCGGGTATCCAGCCACGCCATCCCTGAGCGCACCGTGCGCCGGCATCTGGGTCCAGCGCAGGCGGTGCCGGTCGGCGTGCAACTGATGGCCGCCGATGCCACCCATATCGCCGACAGTGTGCGCGCCGCCGAGAGCGCCGGCGCCGCCTTCATCGACCTCAATTTCGGCTGCCCGGCTCCCGTGGTGTTCGGCAAGTGCGCCGGCTCGGCTCTGCTCGCCATGCCCGATCGCCTCGCTGCCATCATCGCCGCTGCGGTGGATGCCACCGGCCTGCCGGTCACCGCCAAGATGCGCGCCGGCATCACCGACCCCGATGCGATCGAGGCCATCGTCGCCGCCGCCGTCGGCGCTGGCGCCGCCGCGCTGACCGTGCACGCGCGACTGCGCACGCAGTCCTATGCCAGCCCGGCGACCTGGGCCTGGCTGACGCGCGCCAAGGCCGCCCTGGCGGCCAGCGCGCGGCCGGTGCCGCTGATCGGCAATGGCGGCGTCGACACCGTCGCCGACATCGTCCGCGTGCGCGCCGAGACCGGCTGCGACGCAGTGATGATCGGTCGCGCCGCCCTCGCCGACCCGTGGATCTTCGCCCAGGCCGCTGGCGCCGCGCCACCGACGTCGGCGCACGCCGCGGATTTCGCGCTGCGCTACGCCGCCGCGCTCACCGCCGAATACGGCGAGCGCACCGCGCTGGCCAGGCTGAAGCAGCTGGTGCGCTACTACCGCGCCGGCGAGCTGTTCGCGGGGCAGGAAGACGTGCGCCAGGGGCTGCTGCGCAGCACTGGCATCGCGGCCATCCTGGCCTGGTTCGCGCGGGTCTGATCAGCGGCTGACCACGGATCGTCGGCGTCCGCGATAGCAGGCTGCTGAAAAGCAGCCTGCGGGGGGTTACAGGGGGGCGTCTGCCCCCCTGGATAAAAAGCTCCCTTCGCGTTTCCCGGGGACAATAGCGACCGCAGGTCGCCCCCGGGGAGCGCGAAGGCAGCAGGCTGATGGAGAACGGAGTTTTTCATCAGCCT
>Ga0163144_10000297_pt1 | contig 113908 bp, 105 predicted proteins | sample OliLak19BULKMAT1_FD_123175 | JGI IMG/M metagenome (GOLD analysis project Ga0163144, IMG submission 123175) | Freshwater microbial mat bacterial communities from Lake Vanda, McMurdo Dry Valleys, Antarctica - Oligotrophic Lake LV.19.BULKMAT1 | ecosystem: Environmental > Aquatic > Freshwater >...
CGCGCCCGACGATTGGTACGTCGTCCAGGAACACATCGATCCGGTCCGGGTCGAAGCGGGCGCCACTGTATCCGGCCGCGCAGACGACGCGGCCCGCGTAGGGATCGCCGCCGCAGAAGGCGCTCTTGCACAAGGGCGAACGGGCGATCGTATCCGCCACCCGCGTCGCCTCGCGGGCCGTGCGCGCCCCGCGCACGACGATATCGACCAGGCGGGTCGCCCCCTCACCATCCTTGACCACCAGGCGCGCCACCCGCCGCAAGAGCGCGGCCATCGCCGCCGCGAAGGCGGGATAGCCGCGAGAACTCGTCGTCAGCGGCGGATTGTCGGCGACGCCGTTCGCCAGCACCAACACCGTGTCATTGGTGCTCATGTCGCCATCCACGACAATGGCGTTGAGCGAACCCGGCAACGCCGCCCGCAACGCCGATCGCAGAGCCGGGCGCGTGACGGCTGCATCCGTCAGCACATAGACCAACAGCGTCGCCATGTTCGGCGCGATCATGCCGGCCCCCTTGGCAAGGACCGCGATGGTGGTGTCGCGCCGACCGAGGCGCACCCGATCCACGCCGAACTTGGCGAAGGCGTCTGTCGTCATGATACCGTCCAGGGCGGACTGAAATCCACCCGGCGCCAACGCCGCGACAGCGTCGAGAATCCCACGGCCTAGTTTTTCGCGTGGCAGTTGCACGCCGATCCGCCCAGTCGACGACGGGACCACCAGCCGCACATCGATCCCCAATGCGCGGGCGGCCACAGCGGTCATTGACCGAGCGGCGGCGAGGCCCGCGCGGCCCGTGAAGGCGTTGGCATTGCCGCTGTTGACGACAATGACCTGGACGCGGCCACCGCGCAGGCGCTCCCGGCCGATGCGCACCGGCGCCGCCTGGACCCGATTGGTGGTGAAGACGCCGACTGCGGTCGCGGGAACATCGGAGACGATCAGCGCCACGTCGCGGCGCCCGCTCTGCTTGATTCCGCAGGCCACCCCGGCGAAGCGGAAGCCCGGCACCCGGATGACCGGGCGCCGTACCTTCAACTTCACCGGCGCCCTCGCCCGGCAGTTGTCACGAGCCGTGGCACTTCTTGAACTTCTTGCCGCTGCCGCATGGACACGGATCGTTACGGCCGGCTTTCGCCGGCTCGGCGCGTCCGGCAGCGGCGGCGCTGCGGCGAGGCGAGACCACGGGCTGCAGGGTCGGATCGCCACCGCCGCTCATCATCATCTGTGCCTCGGCCGGGCGCTGGCGCTGCTCAAGCCTCTCCAGGTCGTCGGCCCGCACGGCCTGGACCGTGAACACCTTCTGCACGGCGTCAGTGTGGACGCGTCCGAGCATCTCCTCGAACATCGCGAACCCCTCTTTCTGGTACTCTTGGAGCGGGTTCTTCTGCGCATAGCCACGCAGGCCGATGCCCTCCTTCAGATGATCCATGTTGAGGAGGTGTTCCTTCCACAGCTGATCAATCGTCTGCAGCACCACCAACTTCTCGAGATGGCGCATCACCGGCGGCGTGAACCCGGCCTCGCGCTGCGCATGCATGGCGCGCGTCGCCTCGCGCAGCGCCGACTCGACATCCGGCGCCTTCAGACGCTCCCGGGCCTCGTCGGGTACCTGCAAGCGGACATTGAACTGGCTGACCGTCGCTTCCTCGAAAGCCGCCCAGTCCCAGTTGTGAGCCGGGACATCGGCCGGCATGTAGAGATCGACCACGCTTTCGATCACCGCATCCGTCATCTCGAGGACCTGCTCGGTCACCGTCTCGCCTCCGAGCACTTCGCGGCGCTGGGTATAGATCACCTCGCGCTGCTTGTTCATGACGTCGTCGTACTCGAGTAGGTGTTTGCGGACGTCGAAGTTGTGCGCCTCCACTTTCTGCTGGGCGTTGGCGATGGCGCGCGTGATCAGGCGATGCTCGATCGGCTCGCCCTCCTCCATGCCCAGGCGCGTCATCAGTCCCTGGATGCGCTCAGCACCGAAGATGCGCAGCAGATCGTCCTCGAGCGACAGGTAGAACCGCGACGCGCCCGGATCGCCCTGGCGCCCGGCACGACCGCGCAGCTGGTTGTCGATGCGCCGGCTCTCGTGGCGCTCGGTGCCGAGGATGAACAAGCCCCCGGCCTCCACAACCTGCTGCCGCTCGATAGCGCACAGCTCCCGGTACTTCTGCAGCACGTCTCCGTAGACACCGCGCTGCTCTTCTGGAGCGGCCTCCATCTGTTCGCGGACGTCGTCGATGACCTTGGTGTACTTGCGCCGCTCGCTCTCGTAGGCGTCGCGGGCCGCCGTCACCGCCGCCTCGAACGGCAGGCGCGCCTCGGCGTACGCCGACTCCGCCTCGTGATACGTGGTCTGCGCGGCGGCGTACGCCGCCGCGGCATCGCACGCCGCCTCGCCGTCGGTCGGTGGCGTCAGGATGCGCTGCATCGTGCGCTCGAAGTCGGCCCGCACGCGGTCGAACGCGGTGCGCGGCGCGGCGGGGGCGCTCTGGCCCGCCGCCGCGCGCAGCGCGCGGCACCAGTCGTCGAGAGCTCGCTGCAGACGCTCCTGGCCTTCGTCGCCGAAGTGCGGACCGGTGACGTGGTCGATTTCGCGCAACGTCGCGCAGTACCGCTCCGCCGCCGTCGCGCAGGCCTCGCCAGCCTGATCATCGTGACCAAGCTGACCGAGGGCGGCGTCATAGGCGGCGCGGGCCCGCCAGAACTCCTGGTCGAGGCAGGCGCGGTGCGCAGCGGTCAGTTCCTCGAGGGCCTTGGCCTGGTCCTCCGCGAGTGGCCCCCACTTCGGCTCGTGTGTCGCGCGGGCGTGCTCCACCGCCTGATCGAAGCGGTCGCGCAACTGCGCCAGCACATCCTCGTAGCGCATCCCCCCCTCGGGCAGGTTCGAGGTCCGCCGCACCCAGTCGTTCTCCATCTCGGCGCGGGCGAGGAATTCGGGATTGCCGCCAAGCAGGATGTCGGTCCCGCGACCGGCCATGTTGGTGGCGATGGTCACGGTCCCGAACCGTCCGGCCTGCGCAATGATGTTCGCCTCGGCTTCATGATTCACCGCGTTGAGGACGTTGTGCTTGACGCCGTGGCCCTTGAGCAGCTTCGACAGCTCCTCGGACTTTTCCACCGACACGGTGCCGACCAGCACCGGCTGCCGACGCTCGTGACACTCAGCGATCTGCATCGCCACGGCGTCCATTTTCTCACGGTGGCTCTTGTAGACGACATCGGCGTGGTCGAGGCGCGACTGCCCTTTGTTCGGCGGAATGACCACGACATCGAGTTTGTAGATCTTCTTGAACTCGGCCGCCTCGGTGTCGGCAGTGCCGGTCATGCCCGCCAGCTTGCGGTACATGCGGAAGTAGTTCTGGATCGTGATCGTCGCGAGCGTCTGGTTCTCGCGTTCAATACGCACGCCCTCCTTGGCTTCAACCGACTGATGCAGCCCATCCGACCAGCGTCGCCCGGGCATCAGCCGTCCGGTGAACTCGTCGACGATGATCACCTGGCCGTCTTTCACCAGGTAGTGGACGTCGCGCTTGTAGAGCGTGTGAGCGCGCAGGGCCTGGTTGACGTGGTGCAGGATATCGATGTGGCTCGGGTCGTACAGGTTCTGGATGCTGAGCATCCGCTCGACCTTCGACACCCCGCTCTCTGTCAGGTGCACGTTGCGGGCCTTCTCGTCGACGGTGTAATCGCCCTGGGCGTCGACCGCCGCCCGATCCTCCTGCCGTACGTCGCCGACGGTCGTGGCGCCGCGACGCAGTCGCGGCACGACGCGGTCGATCTCAAAGTACTTTTCTGTCGACGCCTCGGCCGGCCCGGAAATGATCAGCGGGGTGCGCGCCTCATCGATGAGGATGTTGTCGACTTCGTCGACGATGCCGAAGGCGAGCTCGCGCTGCACGTATTCCTCGAGCGAGAACTTCATGTTGTCGCGCAGGTAGTCGAAGCCGAATTCGTGGTTGGTGCCGTAGGTGATGTCCGCCGCGTAGGCCACTTTTCGCTCGACCGGCCGCAGATTGAGCATGCGGTAGTCCTTGACGACGAAGCTGGGGTCGAAGGCGAAGCTGGTGTCATGCACGATCGACGCGCAGGTGACGCCGAGGGCGTGATAGATGGGCCCCATCCACTGCACGTCGCGCCGCGCGAGATAGTCGTTCACCGTCACCAGATGGACGCCGCGACCGGTGAGGGCGTTCAGGTAGATTGGCAGGGTGGCCACCAGGGTCTTCCCCTCGCCGGTCTTCATTTCGGCGATGGTCCCCTTGTGCAGGACGATGCCGCCGAGGATCTGCACGTCGTAGTGACGCAGGCCGGTGGTGCGCCTGGAGGCCTCGCGCACGCACGCGAAGGCCTCCGGGAGGAGGACCTCGACCACCGCCATTTCCGCCTGATAAAGCGCGTCCTCCTGCTTGCGGATCTCGTCGCGCAGCTCATCGGGCGTCGGCCCACCGCTCTCGTCGCGGTCGCGCAGGGCGTTCTTCAGTCGATCGAGTTCGGCCCGCACGGGGGCGGTGTCGGCCTCGATGCGGGCTCGGAAGGCGGCCGTCTTGGCGCGCAGCCCCTCATCGTCGAGGGCCTGGATCTCGGCCTCGAAGGCGTTGGTCTGCTCCACCAGCGGGCGCAGACGCTTCAGCTGGCGATCGTTGCTGCTGCCGAAGACGCGCTTCGGCTCGGCGGCAACGGCGCCGCCGATCAGCCCGATCAGGGCGCCGGCAGCAGCGAGGACGGCCGCACGGGTCCACTGGTCGACGCCGCCGAGGACCAACCCGATCGAGCCGCCGACGATGATGCCGACAACGAGGCCGCCGAGGGCGGCAAGCAGGATCTTCTTACTCATAGATGGGGCACGGCCTCATGCAACGACCCATGGTGCGTCTCGGGTCGCCAAAGATCAAGGTCGGGTCCGCTCATCGGTCGAGTTGCACCGCCGAGTCCACCTGCGACCCGAGGAAGCGGGCCCCGACCTTGACGAAGCGCTCCGGGGCGTCGGTGACAAAGAACGACGGCTCGCCGCCGCGCCCGCGGCGCAACAGACCGCGCTCCTGCAGCGCATCGCGCACGACGACCGCGGTCGCGACGCCCGAATCGACCAGGCGCACGCCCGCCCCCATGGTGGCCCGGATCACCGCCTTGAGCAGCGGATAGTGCGTACAACCGAGGATCAGGGTGTCGATACCGCTGCGTGCCAGACTGGCCAGGTAGAGCCGCGCCGCGCGGGCAGCGACCTCGTTGTCCACCCACCCCTCCTCGGCGAGCGGAACGAACAGCGGGCAGGTACGCGTGTAGATCTCGAGGTCGGCGCGCACACGGCGCAGGGCCCGCGAGTACTCGCCGCTGCGGATGGTCGCCTCGGTGCCGATGACACCGACCTTGCGGTTGCGAGTGGCGCGCGCCGCCGCCTGCGCCCCGGGCTCGATCACCCCGATGACGGGGACATCGACCCGCTGCTGCAAGGCCTCCAACGCCAACGCGCTCGACGTGTTGCAGGCGACGACCAGGAGCTTGACGCCCTTGTCGACGAGAAACTCGGTATTCTCGAACGAGTAGCGCCGCACCACGTCGGGGGATTTCGTACCGTAGGGCGTGCGCCCGGTATCGCCGAGGTAGATCAGCGACTCCGCGGGCAGCAGGCGCGTCAGGGCCCGCATGACGGTGAGCCCGCCGATCCCGGAATCGAAGATGCCGATGGCGCGATCGCGCGCGGCGCGATCGGAGCGAACGGAACGGGGTACGCGGCGGGTCATGGCGGCTAAGCGCGGAACATTGTCACAGGCGCTGCGGGGGCTCAACCACAGACCACCAGACCGCAGCGGGGATTTGACCTGTCACGCGCACCAACCCTAGTGTTCATATCCTGGAGGAACGACATGGCGAGCGTGGGCAAGCTTCTGACTGCAGTGGTGATCGCGGCGTATGCGGCGACCGCAGGCGCCGCGGCCTCTGGGGAGGACCTGAAGCCCGGTACGACCCTCGACCAATCGAACTGGCAACTGGCCGAAGGCCTGCTGCCGCCGGAGATCCTGAACCATTACAAGGATGGCGGCTACTCGAACACCGTCGTCGATTGGCCGGTGGGAACTTTCAACTGGCCGCCGGACTACAAGGCGTCGACCGAAAAGAACGCCGGCCAGTTCAAGATCAGTGACAGCGGCACCGTGGTCTTGAACTCCACCGGGGAACAGCCCCCCCATATCCTCGGCCAGCCGTTCCCGGTCATTGACCCCGCCGACCCGCAGGCCGCCGTGAAGATCCTGTGGAACTACTTCTACATCACCTGGTACTACGGCAACCTGCACGCCCAGTCGCAGGTGAACTGGATCGGGCAGCGCGGCCTGGAGCGGCGCACAGACCAGGACGTCAACTTCATGTATTACGACGGCATCTCCGAACATGATCGGGTGCCGAATCCGCAGAACCTCGCGAGCCAGCAACTCGTCGTCGTGGATTCTCCCGCCGACCTCGCCGGCACCGCCGCCCTCACCTGGCGCTACCGCGACTCCGCCAAGCGCGATTCCGCCTGGGCCTTCGTGCCGGCCCTGCGCCGTGTCCGCGCCGTCAGCCCGGCGAACCGCTCCGATGGCTTCCTCGGCTCGGACATGAGCCAGGACGACGGGCCGTTCTTCGACGGTAAGCCGGAAGACTTCACGTGGAAGCTGAAGGGCGAGCAGGACATCCTGCGCTTCGTCGATCCGCTCAACCTGGAGGGCAAGTCCAACTCGGTCTGGCAACCGAGCGGCGGCTGGCGCGCCAACTGGGACCCCGAGCTGAAAATCATCGGCTACCAGGATCCGGATTGGAAGGGCCTCGCCTGGGCGGCACGCAGCCCCGCTCTCGCGAAGCGCCGCGCCTGGGTCCTCGAAGGCGTCCCGAAGGACAAGTACTACTTGTACGGCAAGTTGGAACTCTACCTCGACAAAGAGACCTACCAGGGCTCCTGGAACCGCAAGTTCAGTTGGCAGGGCGAGCTGCTCAACACCCTGCAGGTGATCGCGTACAATCTGAAGCCCCACACGCGTCCGGACGGCCAGGTCGACTACATCCAGGGATCGAACATGTCCTACCAGGTGGCGGAGAACATCAAGGCCAACCGCGCCACGGTCGCAGGACTGAAATCCAACCCCAAGTCGGCGCTCGACGTGCACGTGCCGTACAAGCCCGAGTTCTTCGACATGAACTCGCTGTCGCGCTTCGGCAAGTAGTCAGTCCGCCGCCCAGGCGTCGATCACCTGCCACAGCGCCGCCGTTCCCTCGCCGGTCACCCCGGACACGGGGAGCGGCGGCGCATCGCCGGCGGCGGCGGCGAAGCGCGCCAACGCCACCGTGCGTGCGCCGCGGCCGAGCTTGTCGACCTTGGTCACCACCACCCGCGCAGGCAGTCGGTGCGCGGCGAGGAAGGCCAAGAGTTGCGCGTCGTCCGGCTCGATGCCGCGCCGAACATCGACGAGCACCAGTACGCCACGCAAGACGCGACGGCGGATCAGGTACCCTTCGACCAGACGGCGCCACTGGTCCTTCACCGGTAGCGGCACGCGAGCGAAGCCGTAGCCGGGCAGATCGACCAGGACCACGCGGTCGTCGATGGAGAAAAAGTTGATTTGCTGCGTCCGCCCCGGCGTCTTGCTGACGCGCGCCAAAGCGCGCCGGCCAGTGAGGCGATTCAGCAGCGAGGACTTCCCGACGTTGGAACGCCCCGCCACGGCGATCTCGGGTCGCTGCTCGGGCGGCAGCCGGTCGAGGGTGTCGACACCGAAGGCGAACTCCGCCCGCCCCGGCGTGCTCTGCCGGTCGCTCACGTCAGTCTGCCCGCACCCTCAGCGCTCAAACGAGGGTCCGTTGAAGTACACGGGGTTGTTGCCGGCCACCATGTCCGGCGTCAGCACCCAGGTCCCACCGACCGACGGGTACCAGACCGACCGCGCCGCATCATCGCTCCCGGCCGTGAAGATCCACGCCAGGCCACCCACCACGCCGCCACCCGCCGCGTACAGCAGCTTGGCCGGAACGTAGCCGAGGTTCAGGCCGATCGCCGCCAGCCCCCACCCGAACTGCGCCGCCACGCCGTCGTCCTGCACCGACACCTCGCGTGCCGACGCCACGCCACCCAGCCCGCCGACCAGCAGTCCGACGAGCACCATCACTGCAACCATCCGCCGCAACATACGCCTCCTCCTTCGTGACACGCGCGTCACTCCGTCCGAACCACCGCCTCCGGTGGTAGCATGGCGAGCAGGGCCGCCAAGGCCCGCTCGACGTAACCCCGATCCTTCGATTCGAGGGTGATGCGAACCCGGTACTCCGGGTCGTTCAGCTTCGGGTACGAACCCAGCAGCAGCGCCGGAAAGCGCGCCAACGTTTCGTCGAGAAATGCCGCGATCGCGCTCTCCAACTCGCGCGTGTAGACGACGCGCAAATGAAAGGGATCGCCGGCGAACCGGTCGCGCAGGGCCAGCACCTTCTCGCGAAAGATCTCCGGGATGCCCGGAAGGATGTAGATATTCTCGACTCGGAAGGTTGGAAAGCTGACGTTGCCGGCATAGTCGAGTTCGGTGCCTTCGACGGTGTCGGCGAGCTTCAGATGCGAGGCGTTCAGGCGGTCGCCGAAGTAGTCGCGCAGCATCTTCTCGAGCGCCGGATGGCGAATGACGCCGCGTCCGAGCCCCTGAGCAACCCCGGCAATGGTGACATCGTCATGCGTCGGCCCCACTCCGCCGGACGTGAAGAGCACGTCGACGCGCGGCGCCAGCGTGCGCACCGCCTCGGCGATCACCTCGATCTCATCCGGGACCACGACGATGCGCGCCAGCGTGACGCCAGCGCCGCGCAGCTGCTGGGCGAGAAAATGGGAATTTCCGTCGGCAATCTTGCCCGAAAGAATCTCGTTGCCGATGACGACCAGTGCCGCCGTGGTCTCCTGGGTCATCCGCCGCACACTCAGATCGAGATCGCGTCCTTCCGGAAGTCGCTGCCGCCGATCTTGATGTTGACCAGGGCCGGCTTCCCGGCGGCGAGCGCCCGCTGCATTGCCGGCCGGATGTCCTCCGGTCGCTCGACGTACTCGCCGTGGCCGCCGAGCGCCTCGACGACCTTGTCGTAGCGGGTGAAGGACAGCGCCGTCGCCACCGCCCGCTCCTCGCCATACACTTGCACCTGGCCACGGCGGATTTGCGTCCAGCCTGCGTCGTTGCCGATGACGCCCACGATGTTGATCTTCTGACGGATGCAGGCCTCGAACTCCATGGCGTGCAGGCCGAACGAGCCGTCCCCGTAAATGATGATCACCGGCGACTCGGGCTTGGCCAGCTTCGCCGCCATCGCGTAGCCGGGGCCGACGCCGAGCGTGCCGAGCGGGCCGGGATCGAGCCAATGGCCGGACTGATACACACGCACCACCGAAGCCGCGGTAGCGACGAAGTCGCCACCGTCGCCGACGAAGATCGCGTTCTCGCCGACCGAGTCCGCGATCTCCTTGCAGGCGCGCAGCGGGTTGACGGGCACGTCATCGGCCTCCAACTGCCCGCGCACCTTTTCGAACTCTTTCTGCTCGCGGTCCCGCATGTCATCGAGCCACGGCTTCACCATCGCCGCGGAGAAGCCTTCCGCAGCGGCCGCCTGCACCAGTTGCTCCATCACCAGGCCCGTGTCGCCGACGATGCCGACGTCACACGGGCGGTTGCGGCCGAGTTCCCGCGGATCGAGGTCGATCTGGATCAGCTTCGCATCCGGGTTGATGTGCGAATCGCGCCCGTAGCCGATGCGGAAGTCGAGTGGCGTGCCGAAAATGAGCACCACGTCAGCCTGCTTGAGCGCCTGCTTCCGGGTGCGCGAGAAGAAGTTGGGATGTTCCGGCGGCAGCGAACCGCGGCCGAGGCCATTGACGTAGATCGGCAGGCCGAAGGTCTTCGCGAACTGCGGGTACGCCTCGCGTCGCACCGACCACCGCAACTGCGTCCCGACCAGCGCCACCGGCCGTGACGCGCCCTTCAAAAGCGCCAGGGCCCGGTCGATATAGCGAGGATCACCGGCAATGCCGGCCTCGCTGCGGTACTGCGTCGGGAACCAGATCTTCTCCTCGTCGTACTGGTCGAAGAGCTGGTCGATCGGCATCTCGAGGAAGACCGGACCCGGCAGGCCCGTCGTCGCCGTACGGAACGCCATACTCATGTACTCGGGCAGGCGACGCCCCTCCGGCACCGACACCGCCCACTTGGTGATCGGGCGCATGAGCTCAACGTGGTTCATGTCCTGCAGCGAGCCCATGTCGGCAAAGGGCCGCGGCCCCTGCCCGCCGATGATGATCATCGGGATGTTGGCGCGGTGCGCGCTCGCGACACCGGTGACGGCATCGGTCAGGCCCGGCCCCGCGGTGACGATGGCGACGCCCGGTCGCCCGGTGACGCGCGCCCACCCGTCGGCGGCATGGGCAGCGGTCTGCTCGTGACGCACGTCGATGACACGGATGCCCTCGTCCACGCAGCCGTCGTAGATCGGCATCACGTGCCCGCCGCAGAGGGTGAAGACGAACGGCACTTGCTCCGCGCGCAGCGCGCGTGCCACCAACCGGCCCCCGTGTACAGATCCCATCACGTTGCTCCCTCTTCGCTCGGCGCGCGACGCGGCATTCGGGGGACCATACACTCGCGCTCCGCGCATGGGCAAGATCGCGGCGGCGGCAGGTCGCGGCGGCGCGCCTCGTCAGTCCAGATCGAGCGGCCCGTCGCGCAGATCGGCAATCTCGGTCTGCAGGTAGACGCGCAGCCGCTTCTTGAGCCGCTCCTCGAGCTGGCGCACGCGCTCGCGGCTGATACCGTATCGATCACCGATCTGCTGCAGGGTGAGCGGCTGCTCGGCGATCAGCCGCTCGCGGAAGATGACCGCCTCCTTGTCCTTCAACGTGGCACCGAAGGCGTGGATCTTCGCGCCCACCTCCTGGCGGAACTCGGCGTCCGCCACCTGCTTGTCGGGCCCCTGCACCGTGCCCGGCAGAACATCGAGCAACGTCGCGCCGCCGCCACCGTCGTCGTCGCCGCTCGGCTGATCGAGCGAGAGGTCGCCCCAGCCCAAGCGCTGCTGCATCTCGACGACCTCGGACTCCTTCACGTCGAGGCGCTGCGCGATCAGCCGCGGCTCCGGCACGATACCCTCCCGCTCGAGGCGCTCCTTCTCCTTCTGCAAGTTGAAGAAGAGCTTGCGCTGCGCCTGCGTGGTGCCGAGTTTCACCATGCGCCAGTTATTGATCAGGTAGCGGATGATGTAGGCGCGCACCCACCAGACGGCATACGAGGGGAAGCGGATGCCGCGATAGGGATCGAACTTCTTCACCGCCTCCATGAGGCCGATATTCCCCTCCTGGATGAGGTCGAGGAGGTTGCGGGTGGCGCGCTGGTACTCGCGCGCGATCATCACCACCAGGCGCAGGTTTCCGGTGACCAGCTTGTACGCCGCGTCGAGGTCTTCGTGCTCGCGGAAACGGATCGCCAGTTCTTTCTCCTCCTCGCGGGTCAGGAGCGGATGACGGCGGATCTCGGTGAGATAGCGCTGCAGTGGGTCGAAGGGGACGACGGCGCGCCCGTCGCTGCGCTCCGGGGCCGCGTCCTCCGGCTCAACCGCCGCCACCGCGTCGACGAGCGGCTCTGCGGCGTCCAGCGGGGCCGCCTCGATTTCGATCTCGATCTCGGCATCCGCGTCGCCCACTTCCTCGTCCCCGTCGCCTCCCGGCTCGACGACTTCTGGCTCCGGCCGCGCCGCTTGCGATGGCGTGGCGGCGCGGCGGCTGGGGCGGCGCGTGGCCATCTCACTCCGCCATGCGACGGCGCAGTTCCGTCACGAGGTCGCGCAGCACCGTGTCGAACTGGCGCTGCCGGGAGCACACGTCCTCGCGCATGTGCAGGATCACCTCGACGCCCGCCAGATTGACGTCCAGGTCGCGCGTCAACACGGCCACCAGCCGCAGCCGCTCGGCCTGGTCGAGTGAGAGCATCGCTTCGTCGTCGACGGTGCTCACCTCGACTAGGCCCTCGGCGCAGGCCTGCCGCAGTAAGGCGTCGTCGATGGCGAAGCGGGCGCAGATTTCAGTCAGTCGCACGTAACGCGCGTCCATCGCTCACAGGCTCCATCCCTCGCGCGGCGCGCGCACGTAGGCCGCGTCGAGGGCCCGCGCCGCCTCGGCCGCGGCGAGCACGTCGCCGGCGGGCACCTGCACCGCCAGGGTCAGGTAGAGATCGCCGCGGCCACCGCCGCGCAGGTGCGGCACGCCACGCCCCTTGACGCGCAGCTGCGTGCCCGTCTGGCTGCTGGCAGGCACTTTGACGCGCACCGGGGTGTCAGCGGTCGGGACTTCGATCGCCGCGCCGAGCATCGCCTCGCTCACGGAGACCGGCAGCGGCATGTACAGGTCGTCGCCGCGTCGCTCGAGCAGGGCGTGCGGCCGCACCGTGATGCGGATGTAGAGATCCCCCGCCGGCGCGCCGCCGCCACCCGGGCTGCCCTTACCCGCTACACGCACCCGCGAGCCATTATCGACGCCGGCGGGAATGCGCACGTGCAACCGCTCGCTGACCTCCTTCGTGCCACGGCCGCCGCAGGCGGCGCAGGACCGCGTCGAGACGCGGCCCCGGCCGGCGCAGCGCGGGCAGGCACGCATGAACGCTACCGGCCCCTGCCCAACGCGCACCCGACCTGCACCCGTGCACTCCGGACAGGTCATCGTGCTCGCCGGGTCCATGCCATCGCCCTTGCAGGCGCCGCAACTCTCAGGGCGACGGATACCGATCTCCGTCGAGAGACCGCGCACGGCATCGAGCAGGTCAATCGTCAGCTCCGACTCGACGTCGCCTCCAGGCTGTGCGCCGCCGCGCCCGCTGAAAATGTCGCCGAAAATGTCCTCGAATGACTCGTAGCCACCGAACCCTCCCCGACCCCCGTTGCCGTCCGCGCCGGCGCCGTGATCGCGGTAGGCACGCGCCTGTTGCGCGTCAAAACCCGGCTGCGCGCCCGAAGCGCCAAACTCGTCATAGAGTTTGCGCTTCTCTGGGTCGCCGAGCACGTCGTGCGCCTGAGAGATCTCCTTGAAGCGTTCCTCGGCCGCGCGGTTACCCGGATTGACGTCCGGATGATGGGTGCGCGCGAGCTTGCGGTAGGCCTTCCGGATGGCATCGTCGGACGCCGTACGCGGCACCCCAAGGACGGCGTAGAAATCGCGCTCCGTCATCCCCGTCCGCCCGCCTGGCCCAGCGGTACGCCGCTACTCGGCGTCAGGATACTCCATCTCGACCTCGCCTGCGGCGATCTCACGCAGCGCGGTGACGACTTCCTTGTTTTCGCTCTCAACGAGCGGTCGGGCACCCTTGAGCAGTTGCTTGGCCCGCCGCGCCCCCAAGAGCACCAACTCAAAGCGATTCGGGATCTTGTCCAAGCAGTCTTCAACCGTGATGCGAGCCATAGTGGGTATCCTTTCAAGCAAAAGCTTGTAGCGGAAAGCGGGGCTTAGGCAAAGCCGGGCTCGACCTCAGACGGGATCGGGCAGGCGCCAGGCGACGAAAAACTCGCGATTGCCCTTCGGCCCGACCAGGGGCGACGGGCACTCGCCCAGGTAGCGCAGGCTCAGTTTATCGGCGGCGGCACGAACGCCCGCCACGGCCGCCACGTGCAGCGCGGGATCGCGGACCACCCCGCCGCGGCCCACCTGCCCCTTGCCGACCTCGAACTGGGGCTTGACCAGGGCGACGATCGTCGCACCCGGGACGAGCAGCGCCACCACTGACGGCAACACCAGCGCCAGGGAAATGAACGATGCGTCGATGACCGCCACCTCCGCGCGCCCGGGTAAGCGGTCGACCGTCAGATGGCGGACGTTGCAGCGCTCCAGCAGCGTCACGCGCGGATCCTGGCGCAGCGACCAAGCGAGCTGCCCATAGCCGACATCGACCGCAAGGACATGGCGCGCGCCGCGCTGCAGCACGCAATCGGTGAAGCCGCCGGTCGATGCGCCGACGTCGAGCACCAGGCGATCGCGCACGTCGACGCCGAGGACGTCGAGACCGCCGGCGAGTTTGACGCCTCCGCGGCCGACGTACGGAATATCCACCGTCGCGACGGTGACGGCCGCGGCGGCGTCGATCTGCGCGCCCGGCTTGTCGACGACGCGGTCGCCGACGCGTACCGAGCCGGCCATGATGAGGGCGCTGGCACGCTCGCGACTGGCCGCGTGACCGCGCGCCACCAGGAGCGCGTCGAGGCGGCTACGGGTCACGCCGCGAGCGCCCGGTCGACCGCGCGGTGGGCCAAGAGACGCAACGGATCCGCCGCCTCGGACCAGCCGCGCAGGGCGTCGAGCGCCTGCTCACGCAGGTCGCGGGCCCGTTGCCGCGCGGCCGGTACGCCGACCGCGGCCGGAAACGTCGCCTTGCCGCGGGCGCGGTCGCGCCCGGGCATCTTCCCCGTGGTGGCCGGGTCTCCCGCGGCGTCGAGGACGTCATCGGCGATCTGGAATGCCAGGCCGATGCACTCACCGTAGCGAGTCAGGCAACGCAACTGCGTGGCGCTGGCGCCGCCGACCAGGCCCCCGGCGCGAATCGCCGCCAGCAGGAGCGCACCGGTCTTCCGCACGTGAATGAATTCGACCAGGGCGAGGTCGATCTCGCCGCCCTCGGCAGCGAGATCGGCGGCCTGGCCGCCGACCATGCCGCGGGCCCCTGCCGCGTCCGCCAGCTCGCGCGTCGCCTGCAGCAGACGGCGCGGCCGGGGCGTCGCCGCGCCGGTGCGCGCCAGCAGCGCGAACGCTTCGGTGAGGAGCGCGTCGCCGGCAAGGATCGCCACCGCTTCGTCGAAGGCCACATGCACGGTCGGCCGACCGCGTCGCAGCGCATCGTCGTCCATGGCCGGGAGGTCGTCATGCACGAGCGAGTAGGCATGCACCAACTCCACCGCGCAGGCCACCGGCAGGGCGGCCTCCTCGTCGCCGCCGACGCTGGCGCAGGCGGCGAGCGCCAGCACAGGGCGCAGCCGCTTCCCCCCGCCCAGCAGGGCGTAGCGCATCGCCTCGATCAAGCGATGCGGCGCGGCCACCACGGGGGGAAAGAGATCCGCCAGGGCTGCATCGACGCGCGCGCGCTGTCGGTCGAGGAAAGCGGCGGCGTCGTTCACAGCTCGTCCTCACCCGCCAACCGCGTCTGCAGAGCGCCGTCGGGCCCGCGCGTCAGAATCTCGATGCGCGTCTCCGCGGCGGTGAGTTGGGCGTTGAGCGCGCGCACCAGTCCCATACCCGCCTCGTAGGCGCCAAGAGCGGATTCGAGCGCCAGGTCGCCGGACTCCAGCTGGGCGACCAGGGCCTCGAGGCGTTCCAGGCCAGCCTCGAAGGTCACGGCATCGTCGTGTTGCTCAACCATCACCGGCTCCTTCTGGTCATCTCGCTTCCGCTTCTCAGTCATCGCGTGTCGTCTCCACCCGCACCCGGGCGCCGCCCTGGCGGAACGTCAGCTCGAGTGCGTCACCCGCGGCAAGCTGGGCGGCCGCCTGCACGACGCGGCCATCGTCGGCGCGGCGCACGATCGCGTAGCCGCGTTCGAGCACCGCCATGGGACTGAGCGCCTGGAGCTGTTCGCCGGCGCCGCGCAGGCGCGCCCGCGCCAGCCGCAGCGAGGCCAGCAGCGCGCGGCGGGCCCGCTCAGCAAGCTCGTCGATGCGCAGTCGCTCGCTCTGTAGGGTGCGCCGAGGATCGCGCAGGAGTCGCTGCAATGCCGCGAGTTTCTCTCGCCGGACGCGCAGGACGGCGAGCGCGGCACGCCCTAAAGCCCCACTGCGCTGGGCCAGCTGGTGTGCGAGCGCCGCCGCATCAGGCACGACCAGCGACGCGGCGGCGGTCGGCGTCGCGGCGCGGCAGTCGGCGGCGAGATCGGCCAGCGTGACGTCGATCTCGTGCCCGACCGCCGAGACCACCGGCACCGGCGCCGCGGCGATCGCCCGCGCCACGCGCTCCTCATTGAAGGCCCAGAGGTCCTCGAGGGATCCACCGCCGCGCCCGACGATGATGACGTCGACGCTGTCGTGCGCCGCCGCGTCGGCCAGGGCGGCGACGATATCCCCACCGGCAAACTGCCCCTGCACGCGCACCGGGCAGACGACGATGCGCACGCCCGGCAGGCGCCCGCGCAGGGTCGTCACGACGTCATGCACCGCCGCCCCCGACAGCGCCGTGACGATTGCCACGGCCCGCGGCCAGGCCGGCAGTGGACGCTTCCTCGCCACGTCGAACAGGCCCTCAGCGGCCAAGCGCCGCTTGAGCTCCTCGAGCGCCTGCTGGGCGCTGCCGAGGCCACGTGGCTCGAGGCCATCGACGTAGAGCTGCAGGTCGCCGCGCGCCTCGTACAAGCTGACGCGGCCGCGCGCCAGCACTTCCAGACCGTCCGCCGGCTTGCAGCGCAGACTCCGCGCGGCGGAGCGGAACATCACCGCGGCGATTTGCCCCTGCGCGTCCTTGAGGCGGAAGTAACAGTGCCCCGATCCGGCGACCTTCAGGTTGGAAATCTCGCCCGCCACCCAGACCTCGGGAAACTCCCGCTCGAGCGACCCGCGCAGCAACCGCGTCAGCTCCGTGACGCTCAGCACCGGCGGGCGTCGTGGTTCGCTCGACGGATCGCGCATGTCGCCGTCCGTAACAGAGCCGTCAGCGGCCTGACAATCGAGGGGTCTGCGCCGGTGTCGGTTGCGGCGTCCCCGCCGGCGCCGCCACCAGCTCCATCGCCGACAGCGGCACGACCTCGAGCCGAGCCCCGCGCCAGACCGGCAGCAGTGTCCGCAGCGCGCTGAGCATCGCCTCGGTCGGTGGACCAACCGCGATCGCCCGCCCGTGCTGGCGGGCCGAGCCGGCGGCCTTCTCGAGCTGCTCCGCGACACCTTCCGGCCGTTGCGCATCCTCGATCACCAGACGCGGTATCGGCAGCGGGGCGGGCTTCTTATCGCCGCGATCGCCGAGAAATCGCAGTTGGCGCTGATCGACGGCCGCGAGTAATCCCCGGTCGGCACGAGGCGGCGTCGAGTTCGGGCCGAGCCAGGCGACGCCTACCGCATCGGGCACCTTGCTCAGGCCGTCGGGCAGGTCGGGGGGCGCCGGCGCGCGCGGCCGCCGCACGGTCGGCATCGGCGTAAGCGGATCGGACGGGGTTGGCGGCGGCGGTGGAAGCGGCGGCGGTGCCTCGAAGACCAGCACCGATTCCCGATCGAACATCTTGCCCAGCTCGGCGACCTGGGCCGCGAACGGCCGCTGCGGCGCGATGCCGAGGACCAGCGGCGCGTCGACCGATTCGACGATGTGCCGCGCCAGCCGCAGATCCTCGCCGAGCGGCGCCACGACGATGGTCAGCTGCGGCCGCGACTCCGGACTCTCCCGCCAGAGGACGCGCAGCGTGGCCACCAGCAGTCCGTCTAGACCGAAGCGGACCTCGGTCTGCTCGGCTCCCGGCTCGCTCGCGATCACCAGTCCGCGGTCGACACCGTCAACGGCGGCGACCGCCGCGTCGGCGCGCGCCTGGTCCGCCCGCGCCAGCTGAACCTCGTAGAGGCGATGCTTGAACCGCAGCGGTCCGGCGCCGCGGTCCTCCTCGATGGGCGCCGCCAACCGCAACGGCCCCTTGCGCAACGCCGTGTCGATGGCCCCGATGCGGCCCGGCAGCTGCGCATTCCAGTCGCTGGTGGTCAGCGGCACCGGCGTAGGCTCTGCGCTGCGCTGCGGCGTGTTGATGTGCTGGGCGGACAGGAACACCGTCGCCGCCAGCACGGCGCTGAGCGGCCAGGAAATGACCCAGGCCAGCCCGATCGGGGGCCGATCGCCGCGCAGAGCCATGGCTCGATGTCATCCCTGCGGCCGCCGCGGCAGCCGCCCAGCCGTCACGGCTGCTGCTGGGCCACCACGGTCTTGAAGACGTCCCAACTCTTCAGCAACTCAAGCGCACGGTCGAGCTGCGGGTCGGCCATCTCCGCACCGGGAACGCCGGTATCCGCGCGCGGGTCTCCCTGCTCGTCCTTGTCCCCGTCCGCGCCGCCGCCCTCGGGATCCGGGGCGCCGCCTTCGAGGTGGCCGGGCAGGTTGCTCTCGCGGATCGACTGGGGTTGACCCGGCGTTCCCGCCGCGGCGACCTGCGTGACCCGCTCCATGATGATGTCCGGTGTGATCCCCGTCGCCTGGATCGAGCGGCCGTTGGGGGTGAAATACCGCGCCGTCGTCAGGCGAATGGCCGCATCGCCGTCAGCCAGCGGCAGGATGGTCTGCACCGAGCCCTTGCCGAACGTCTGCGTACCCAACACCAGTGCCCGCTTGTGGTCCTGCAGCGCCCCGGCGACGATCTCGGAGGCGCTGGCGCTGCCGCCGTTGACAAGCACGACCATAGGAAAATCACCCGCCGTCGGTCCCTGGTGCGCGTAAAACTTCTGCGCCTGATTGTCCAAGCGCCCCTCGGTGTATACGACCATCCCGGACTCGAGGAACAGGTCGGAAATCTTCACCGCCTGCGACAGCAATCCACCTGGATTATTGCGCAGATCGAGCACCAGACCCCGCAGGCCGCCGGTCTCCTTCTGCAACTCGGCCAACGCCGCCTTGGCGTCGCGCTCGGTGCGCTCTTGGAACTGGGTGATGCGCAGATAGCCGTAATGCGGCTCCAGGACGCGATACTTGACGCTCTTGATCTGAATGACCTCGCGCGCGAGCGTCAGATTGATCCAATCCGGCTCGTTCTCGCGCCGCAATGTGAGCTTGATCTTCGTCCCCTCAGCGCCGCGCATCAATTTGACCGCCTCGACCAGACTCATATCCTTGGTGAACTTGCCGTCGATCTTGATGATCTGATCGCCAGAGTGGACGCCGGCGCGGAAGGCGGGCGTGTCCTCGATCGGCGACACGACGGTCAACACGCCGTTGCGCTGCGTGATCTCGATGCCCAGACCGCCGAAGCTGCCGCGCGTGTCGACCTGGAGCTCCTTGTAGAGATCGGGGGGCAGGTAGGCACTATGCGGATCGAGCGAGGTGAGCATGCCAGTGATGGCGCCGTCGATGAGCTTGTCGGTCCCGACGTCGTCGACGTAGTTCTTCTGCACCAACGTCAACACGTCGGCGAACGTTTCGATGTTCTGGTAGGCCTCGTTGCCGACGGCCGACACCTGCCTGGCCAGCCAGCTGCTGAGCAGCAGCGTGCCGCAGACGACGACCAAGAACAGGGTGATTCCCGCGCGCTGTTTCAAAATGTTCGCGCCTCCACGACCCGACTATATAGGAGAAGAGCGGAGAGGCCAATTGCCGAATCGGCGGCGCGGACGAGAGTTCGCCTTGCATTCACTGAACGACACGGCGAACATCACCGCGTGGCGTGGGTGGTTGGCCCCTCGTTGATCGAGTGCTTTCGCGAGTTGGTGCGCGAGGCCATGCGCGCCCACGCCGTCCAGGCGAGCGAGGGAACAGAACACTACCTCGTCAGCCTGCTGGAACGATTCGCGCGCCCCGAACCGGGCTGGAACGACCGCCCCCTGGGCCTCGACTACCTTGCCGCTCTCGAACAGCCACCGCCGCAACGCCATGCCGCCTTGCAACGCGTCGGAGACACCTCGCTGTTCCTCTCGGGCGTATTCATGGAGCACCTCGAGCGGCAGCTCGTCTCGACCGACGACTACATGACGCTCGGGCGCACCGCGTACCGGCAACTCGCCCAGTTGGGTCCGCGCGACACGGCCGGTCGCAGCGGCGGCTTCGGGGAGATCGCGTCGCGATTCCCCAATCTCGTCCGCGTGCTCGCCGAGATCAGCTTCGAGACTCTGTTCCGGGGCGAGGTGCAACTCGTCCGGGTCTACACTCGCTGGCTGCGAACCCGCGGCCGCCAGGACGCGGAATGTCTCCTGCGCCGCGGCCTCGTTCCGGTCGATCCATCCGTCAAGTCGCGACACTGATCGCCGCGGCGGGCCCCTTGCGATTGCGCGCCACGACGATCGTGAACAGCGAGTTGCGCGAGGTCTTGTAGACCCGCTCCAACTCGAGCGGCAGCCCGGCAAAGACCTCGCGGCGACTCAGCGTGTGCCACCCCCAGCGGCGCGTAAGGGGCTCAAGCCGACGGTCAAAGGCATCGAGCAGGCGCTGCTGACTGCGGAAGTGGTTGATCACCACGATCCGGCCGTCGGGCCGACAAACGCGCTGGACCTCGCTCATCATGCGGCTGGCGTCGGGCACGACGCTGACGACGTGGAAGGCCATGACGTAGTTGAAACTGTCGTTGGGCAGGTCGAGGTTCATGGCGTCGCCCTGCATGACCTGGATATGACGCCACCCGTTGCGCACGATGCGCTCCTGGGCATGCTCGAGCATGTCGGGCGCCAGGTCGACCCCGGTCACCTGGCAGTGCGCTGGATAGGCGCCGAGCGCCAGTCCGGTACCGACCCCCACCTCGAGCACCCGCGCGCCGGGCGGAATACCCAGCGTACGAATGACCGCGGCGATGCGCGGGTAGAAAATGCGCGCGAAGACGAGATCGTAAAACTGAGAAAACTCCCCGTACAGCTTGCTCTGATAGGCATGCGTGGAGTTCTCGAGAATCGGCATGGGCACTCCTGTCGAACCGGAGGACTGGCGGCTGGGGTGCGGGCTCACGCCGCCGTCATGCCGCGCAGCTGGCGCTTGAACGACGCGATATCGCGCCGACGAAAGCGCCACTGCCGGCCCTTTTTGATGCCGGGCAGGATGCTCTTGCGCGCATACTCGTTGACCGTGTCCGGGCTGAGGTCAAGTATGCGTGCCACGTCCTTGCTGTTGAGCAGCGTGTCGTCTCGTTCCATATCGACCCAACCGGAGAGGAGTCGGACTAACACCGCGTGTTAGAGCAGTCAAGGTTGTGCGCCGGACTGCGCGACACGGGCTGCCGGCATCAGGTGGACCCATGCGGTCGCAGGTCACGCAGCCGCAACTCGGTGGATAAATTGCCGTTCCACTCGTTCGTCAGGACGCCGAAGACGATGTCGAGGCGGTCTCCGGCGGCCACCGCCAGGTCGCCCATGCCGAAGCCAATGGCGGGGATGTTGCGGCCCTCCTGCTCGACGACGAGCTTGAGATGGTGCTCGCCGACGATACGCCGGTCGCGCACCCGCACGTCGCGGGCAAGGAACAGCGGCTCCGGGTTACCGATCCCGCACGGCTCGAGCCGGTCCAGGTCGGCGTGGCAGCCACCATCGACGGCGCGCAGGGCCAGCTCGGCATCGACCCGCAGGCGCGGGACGAAATCGTCGGCGACCGTGACCGCCGCCATTGCCGCGTCAAAGCGCGCCGCCAACTCCGGCACCCGATCAAGGCGTACGGTGAGGCCGGCCGCCATGCGATGGCCGCCGAAGCGCTCAAGCAGATCCTGGCAACTCGCCAGGGCCCCGTGCAGGTCCACTCCGGCGATGCTGCGTCCGGAGCCGCGCCCATTGCCGCCCTCCTCGGCGGCGATCAACAGCGTCGGCCGATAGTAGCGCTCGACCAGCCGCGAGGCGACGATGCCGACCACGCCGGGGTGGAACACCGGCGACGCCAGCACCAGGCTGTGCCGGTTCGCCACCCCGCCCTGCGCCTCGACCAGCGCGATTGCCTCGTCGAGCATCTCGCGCTCGATGCCCTGGCGCGCCTTGTTCTCCTCGTCGAGGCCTATCGCCAGACGCTCGGCGAGGACCGGATCGTCCGTCGTGAGCAGTTCGAGCGAGCGCATGGCATCGTCGAGCCGACCGCCGGCGTTCAGGCGCGGGCCGAGGCGGAAGCCGACGGCGGCGCTCGACAGCCGTCCGACGCCGGCCACCCGCTTCAGCGCCGCGATGCCAGGGCGCGTGCTCTGTGCCAACTCGCGCAGGCCGTGTTTCACCAGGACGCGATTCTCCTCCAGCACCGGAACCAGGTCGGCGATCGTGCCGAGCGCCACCAGGTCGAGTTCGCGGCGCAGGTCCGGCACGACCGCGCCCCGCTCGCGGAGGCGCATGCGCACGCCGAGCGCGAGGTAGAACGCGACGCCCGTGCCGCACAAGCCGGCGAATGGAAATCCGCCGTCCGGTTCGATCGGGTTCAGGATCGCAAACGCCGGCGGGCGCGACTCCGCCACCTGGTGGTGGTCGCAGACGATCACGTCCATGCCGCGGGCATTGGCCAGAGCGATCTCGCGATGGCTGACGGCGCCGCAGTCGACGGTGATCATCACCCGCACCCCACCGGCCGCGAGCCGCTCGATGCCGGTGGCACTGAGTCCGTACCCTTCGCGCAGGCGGTGCGGGATGTGCACCAGCGGCTCCGGGCGGGCGCCGACCGCGCGCAGGAAGCGCAGCAGCAGGGCGCTGCCGCTGACGCCATCGACATCGTAGTCCCCGTGGATGCCGATGCGCTCGCCGGCAGCGAGCGCATCGGCCACGCGGCCACTCGCCCGCTCCATGTCGCGGAACAGCATCGGCGACCGCAGATGCTCGCTCAGCCGTCCGTCGAGGAACGGCGCGGCGCGGGCGACGTCGTCGATGCCCCGGTTGACGAGTAGCTGGCCGAGCAGCGGCGACACGCCCAGCGCCGCGGCCAGCCGCGCGCCGGCCTCAGTCGCCGCAGCGAGCTGCCAACGCCGCGCGCGGCTCATGTGGCCCGCGCCGGCCTCAGGTGCGCCGGCTCGCCGGGGCGGTCGAGCGCGCCGCGCCGCGCTCCGTTGCCGCCGGCGCGCCGGCGGACTCGAAGAACAGCACCACCGGTGCGGCGATGAAGACTGACGAGTAGGTGCCGACGATGAAGCCAACCAACAACGCGAAGGCAAAGGCGTGGATCACCGAGCCGCCGAGCACGAACAGCGACACCACCACCATCACCGCCGTGCCGGTGGTCAAGATGGTGCGGCTCAGCGTCTCGTTGATGCTGCGGTTGATCACGTTAGCGAGCGGAGCCCGGCGATCCTTGGCGCGGTTCTCACGAATACGGTCGGACACGATGACGGTGTCGTTCACGGAGAAGCCCACCACGGTCAGCAGCGCCGCGACGATCGACAGGTCGAACTCATAGCCGAAGAGCACCAGGAAGCCGCTGGTGATAATGACGTCGTGCAATAGCGCGATGCCGGCACCCAGTCCGAAGCGCCACTCGAAACGGATCCAGATGTAGACCCCCATCGTGAGCGTCGAGAACAGTACCGCCAGCAGCGCTTTGACTCGCAGTGCCTCGCCGACGCGCGGGCCGACGGCCTCGACGCGCAGGATCTCGACCTTGTCGGCGCCGAAGGTCTGCGCCAGCTTGCCGGTGACGCGCGCATTGACGCTCTCGCTGTTCTCCTCGCTGAGCGGCACCCGGATCAGGAACTCGGTGCCCTCGCGACCGAGATCCTGCACATCAACGGCGCCGAACTCGGCGACGGCGGCGCGCACCTCGTCGGTCGCCTTGGGGCTCGCGAAGCGTGCCTGCACCAGGGAGCCGCCGGCGAAATCGATGCCGAGGTTGAGCCCGTGAATGAGGATCAGCGCCAGGCAGGCGAGGATGGCGGCGAGCGAGATCGCCAACGCAGTCTTGCGGACGCCGACGAAGTCGAATCGGGTATTGTTGGGAATGATCTCGAGCATAGTCAGATACTCACGGTGTGCATCTGCCGGCGGGACAGAAGGTAGTCCCAGATCAGACGCGTGCCGACGACGGCGGTAAAGACGCTGCTGACCAGTCCGATGCACAGCGTCACGGCGAAGCCCTTGATGGGCCCGGACCCGAACTGGAACAGAATGAGTCCGGACAGGAACGTGGTGATGCTCGAATCCAGGATCGACGGTAGCGCGCGCTCATAGCCGGCCTCGATCGCCGCCCGGGCGCTCTTGCCAACGCGCAGTTCCTCGCGAATGCGCTCGTTGATCAGCACGTTGGCGTCCACCGCCATGCCCAGCGTCAACACCAGTCCGGCGATGCCCGGCAGCGTCAGCGTGGCGCCGAACGCCGCCAGCGCCGCGGCGATGAACAACACGTTCCACACCAGCGCCATGTCGGCGAGCAGACCAGCGAAGCGGTAGTACACGGGCATGAACAGGATGACCATCAGGCCGCCGACGATGAAGGACCGCATGCCCTGGCGAATCGAGTCCTGGCCGAGCGTCGGGCCGACGGTGCGCTCCTCCGCCACCGTCACCGGCGCCGGCAGCGCGCCGCTGCGCAACACGATCGCCAGATCTTTGGCTTCGTCGGGGCTGAAGCTGCCGCTGATGATCGCCTTGCCACCCGGGATCGCCTCGCGAATCACCGGCGCCGAGTAGACGGTGTCGTCGAGGATGATCGCCAGCCGCCGGTTGACGTTGGCGGCGGTGATCTCCCCGAACAGGCGCGCGCCGCGCGCGTTGAGATCGACGGATACGACGCGGGAATTCGGCAGGTCGCCCGGGCGCACGCGCGCGTCAGTGACGACGTCGCCGGTCATGAGGGTCTGCGTCTCGACCACCAACGGCGACCCTTTGCGCCGCGTCCCGCCAGGATCGCTGGTGGTTTCGAAGAGCACCTCGGTGCCGGCCGGCGTCGGCTGGCTGCCCTTGGCGATCGGCTCCGCATCGACGTCGCGCACCAGCTTGAATTCGAGCACGGCGGTCTTGCCGATCAGGTCCTTGGCGCGCTCGGGATCCTGGATCCCGGGCAGCTGGATGAGGATGTCGCGATCCCCCTGGCGCTGAATCACCGGCTCGCTGACGCCGAACTGGTCGACGCGGTTGCGGATCGTCTCCAGCGACTGGTCGATCGCCGACTGCTTGATGCGGCGCACTTCCTCGGGCAGCAGCGTGAGGTGCTGCACGAGTTGGTCATTGACGGTCTCGGACGCCGCGACCTTAAGGTCCGGGAACTGGCTCGCCGCCAGTTCGAGCAACGCGGCGCGCCCGTCGCTGGGCAGCGTCACCGTCAGACCATCCGCCGTCGGCTCGACCTTCGGCGATCGGATGCCCGCTTTGCGCAGCTCGCGGCGCAACTCGTCGGCATTGATCTCGAGCGAGTTGACCACCGCCTGGTCGCTGTCGACCTGCATCACCAGGTGCGTGCCGCCCTGAAGATCGAGGCCGAGGGCGATCTTGTTGCCCTTCAGGAAGCTCAGCCAGTCGGGCAGGGGCTGCCAGACGCTCGGCAGCAGGACGACGATCGCCGCGATGGTCAGGCCGACCACCAACACGGTACGCGAGAAAAGGCTCGAATTGCTCACTTGCCCTTATCCTTTTCCTTGTTGGGGAGACCGAGCACGGTGGCGATCTGCGGCCGACTCACCCGCACCCGCACGTTCGGCGCGATCTCGGCCGTGACCACGTCGTCCTCGATGGCGATGATGCGTCCATAGAGGCCGCCACCGGTGATCACCTCGTCGTTCTTCTTCAGGTTGTCGAGCATCGTCTTGTGCTCTTTTTGCTTCTGCTGCTGCGGGCGGATGATCAGAAAATAGAAGACGCCGAACAGCAGCACGAAGGGCAGCATCTGCACCAGCGCCGGCGGCCCTCCCATCATGCCGCCGCCGCCCTGCGCCCACGCCACATCGATCATGCGCCCTCCCCCGCCTCGATCGCCTCGATCCGCGTCGCCGCCCATGCCGTGTAGTCGCCGGCCGCGATGTGCGTCCGCGCCTGCGCCATGAGGTCGAGGTAGAAATGCAGATTGTGCAAGCTGGTCAACTGCGCGCCGAGCATCTCGCCGGCGACGCTCAGGTGCCGCACGTAGGCGCGCGAGACCGTCCGACAGGCCTCGCAGGCACAGGTCGGGTCGATCGGCCCCTCGTCGCGGACGTGGCGAGCCAGGCGCATGTTCACCCGTCCCGCCGCCGTGAAACAGGTTCCGTTGCGCCCGTTGCGAGTCGGCAAGACACAGTCGAAGAGGTCATATCCCATTCCAATAAAGCGGAGGAGATCCTGCGGCAGTCCGACGCCCATGAGATAGCGTGGCCGATTCGTTGGCAGCGCCGCCGCCGTCACCGCCGCCACCTCTCGCGTCAGTCCGCGCTCCTCCCCCACGCTCAAACCCCCGACCGCATAGCCTGGAAACTCGTGGGCGGCAAGCCGCGCCGCGTGCTCGCGGCGCAGCTCGGCGTCGAGGCCCCCCTGCACGATGCCGAACAGGTGGCGGTCCGGTCGCACCGGCGTCACCGCCGAGCGCCCGGCCCAGGCGGTGGTGCGCTGCATGGCTTGCAGAACCGCGGCGCGGTCGGCCTCGGCGCCGACGCATTCGTCGAGCGGCATCAGGATGTCGACGCCCAGGCGGTGCTGCCCGAGCACCACGTCCTCCGGGGTGAGGAACAGCTTCCCTCCGTCGAGATGGGAACGGAACGCCACCCCGTCGTCGGTGACCTTGCGCAACGCCGCCAGGCTCATGATCTGGAAGCCGCCGCTGTCGGTGAGAATGGCTCCGCTCCAGCCCATGAAGCGGTGCAGGCCGCCGAGCGCCTCGACGGTCTCGACGCCCGGCCGCAGGGAGAGATGATAGGCGTTGGCCAGCACCATCGGCGCGCCAAGGTCGACCAGCTGCCGCGCGGTGATGCCTTTGACCGTTCCCTGCGTCGCCACGGGCATGAAGATCGGCGTCGGGATGTCCCCGTGCGCCGTCGGCAGCAGGCCGGTGCGCGCCGCCGAGGCGGCATCGCGCGCCGCGACCCGGAACGGAGACGGTCGCGGCGCCGCCGCTACCAGGTCGTCCACGGCCGTGGTCATAGGATCAGCATCGCATCGCCATAGCTGTAGAACCGGTAGCGCGCGCGCACCGCTTCCGCATAGGCCTCGAGCACCCGTTCGCGGCCGGCGAAGGCGCTGACCAGCATGAGGAGGGTCGAGCGCGGCAGGTGAAAGTTGGTCAGCATGCCGTCGAGGACGCGGAACTCGAAGCCCGGTCGGATGAACGCCTCGGCCAGACGGCGCCCGGCGGCAAGGCCGCCGGGGCGGCGCGCCGCCGACTCGAGCGCCCGCGTCGTCGTCGTGCCGACGGCGATGACGCGGCCGCCGGCGGCGCGCGCGGCCGCGATCGCGTCCACGGTCGCGGCGGGAATCTCGGCCCACTCCCCCTCCAGCGCGTGGCCCTCGACGTCGTCGTCGCGCAGCGGCAGGAAGGTCGCGGGTCCGACCTCCAGGGTGACCCAGGCACACGGCACGCCGGCCGCGCCGAGTTGCGCCAGCAGCGCCTCGGTGAAGTGCAAACCGGCGGTGGGAGCCGCGATCGCCGCGGCACGGCGGGCAAAGACGGTCTGGTAGCGGTCGCGGTCGGCCGCCAGGGGGCCGTCGGGCCGGGCGATGTAGGGCGGCAGTGGTACCTCGCCGTGCTCGGCGAGCAGCGCCTCGACGCTGCGCCCGGCGCCGAAGTCGATCGCATAGCGGCCGCCGGGCACCGGTGCCACGACGCGTGCCGTGCTGCCGTCCGGCAGCCGCACCACGGTGTCCGGCCGCAACCGTTTCCCCGGCTTGCCGAGGCACTCCCAGGTTCCATCGGCTAACTCCCGCACGAGCAACAGCTCGACGGCCCCGCCGCTCGCCAACCGGCCGTGCAGGCGCGCCGGGCGCACGCGCACGTCGTTGAACACCAGCAGATCGCCACCGCGCAGCAGACCCGGCAGGTCGACGACCGCCGCGTGCCGCACCGGGTTCACGCCGCGCCCGAGCACCAACAGGCGCGCCCCGTCGCGCCGCGCCGCCGGCGTCTGGGCGATCAGCTCGGGCGGCAGGTCGAAGTCGAACGCCGCCAGCCGCGACGCCGCGGCGGCGACCGCGCTCACGCGGGGTCCGTGCCGCCCGACGGCAGGAACGGCTTGAGCAGATCCACCGGCAGCGGGAAGATAGTGGTCGAACCGTGCTCGGTGGCGATCTCGCCGAGCGTCTGCAGGAAGCGCAACTGCAGCGCGGTCGGGTGCGCGGCGATGATCGCCGACGCCTCGGCGAGCCGCTGCGCCGCCTGGAACTCGCCCTCGGCGTTGATGACCTTGGCGCGGCGCTCGCGCTCCGCCTCGGCCTCGGCAGCCATCGCCCGCTGCATCTCCTGCGGCAGGTCGATGTGCTTGATCTCAACCGTGCTGACCTTGATGCCCCAGGGGTCGGTCTGCTGGTCGAGGATCTCCTGGATGTGCTGATTGACCTGGTCGCGTGCGGCCAGCAACTCGTCGAGTTCGCGCTGGCCGCAGACGCTGCGCAGCGTCGTCTGCGCCAGCTGCGAGGTGGCGACGAGATAGTCCACTACCTCGGTGATCGCCTTCGCCGGGTCGACGCAGCGGAAGTAGAGCACCGCGTTGACCTTCACCGAGACGTTGTCCTTCGTGATGACGTCCTGCGGCGGCACGTCCATGGTCACCGTGCGCAGATCGACGCGCTCCATGGTCTCGAGCAGCGGGATGACCAACGTCAACCCCGGTCCGCGTACGCCGACCAGCCGACCGAGCCGGAAGATGACGCCACGCTCGAACTCCTTCAGGACCTTGAGGCCGCTGACGAGGAGGGCGATGACGAGGAAGGCGATGGGGGCGAGCGGACCGAACATGGACTCGAACATGGACTCGAACATGACTCTCCCTCTCTACTCAGCGGACGGTGGGCCGGCGCACGCGCAGATGCAGACCATTGACCGCGGCGACCTCGACGGTGTCGCCCTCGAGCACCGGCTCGTCGGCATCCGCGTCCCAGTACTCGCCGTGCACGAACACCTTGACGCGCCGGCCGCCCGGCGCCACGCGCCGCACGTACCCGATCTCGCCGATCATGCCCTCGGCGCCGACGACCGACGTGCGTCGCTGCGCCCGCACCACCAGCCAGGCGGCGGCCAGCGTCACCCCGCCGAGCGCCACGGCGGCGCCGGCGATGAGACCCCGATCCACATGCAGCGTCGCATCGGGGGTGTCGAAGAGCAGCAACGAGCCGATCACGAAAGCGATCAACCCGCCGATCCCAAGCACACCGACACTGGGCACGAACAGCTCCGCCACCAGCATCGCCAGGCCGACGCCGATCAGCGCCAGACCGCTGTAGTTCACCGGCATCACCTGCAACGCCGCCAGCGCCAGGAGCAGGCAGATCACACCGGCCACGCCCGGAAACAGCAAACCGGGATTGGTGAACTCGACGTACAGGCCGAGCATCGCCGCCATCATCAACAGGTAGGCGATGTTCGGGTTGGCGAGGAAGTCGAAGACCTTCTGCCCGAGGCGCATCGCGAACGGTTCGAGGGTGGCACCGGCGACCGCCAGTGTCCACGGCGTCCCGGCCACGGTCACCGTCCGGCCGTTCGCCTTCGTCAAGACCTCCGCCACGCTGTCGGCAACGAAGTCGACGACCTTCAACTTCACCGCCTCCCGTTCGGTCGCCGACACGCTCTGCCGCACCGCCTTCTCGGCCCACTCGACGTTACGGCCGCGCTGCTCGGCGATGGTGCGGCCGAGCGAGGCGGTGAAGTTCTCGACCTTCTTGCCGAGGTCGCCGTCGATCGACTCGCCCTGCCCGCCGACGGGATGCGCGGCGCCGATATTGGTGCCGGGTGCCATCGCCGCGACGTGCGCCGCCAGGGTGATGAACACGCCGGCCGAGGTGGCGCCGCCGCCGCTCGGGGCGACGTAGACGATCACCGGCAGCGGGGCACCGAGGAGTTCCTTGACGATGCTCTTGGTCGACTCGAGCAGGCCACCCGGGGTGTCGAGTTGGATCAGCATCGCCGCGGCACCGCGCTCGCGCGCCGCCGCCAGACCCTCGGCGATGTACATCGCGGTCGCCGGATTGATCGTGCCGTCGATGGTGAGCTGCAGCACCAGCGGCGCCGGCAGCGGCGCCTCGGCGCGCGCGCCGCCCCCCACCACGGCGGCAAGCGCGACCGCCAGGGCGGCGACCAGGGGCAACCGGCGCCTCACTGCGGCAGCCCCAACTCCGCCATGACCAGCTTGATGTCGCTCCACACCAGGCGCTTGTCGCCCGGGGAGCGCAGCAGGTAGGCGGGATGAAAGGTCGGCATCACCCTGATGCCGCGGTACTCGTGCCAGACGCCGCGCATGCGGGTGATCGGCGTCGTGACCGACAGCAGCGTCTGCGCCGCGAAGGTGCCGAGGGCGACGATGACCCGCGGCTGTACCAACTCCACCTGGCGCTGCAAAAACGGCATGCAGGTGGCGATCTCGTCCGCTTCCGGATTGCGGTTCCCCGGCGGCCGGCATTTGACGACGTTGGCGATGTACACGTCGGCGCGCGCCAGCTTCATGCCCTTGGTGATGATCTCGGTCAGCAACTGGCCGGCGCGGCCAACGAACGGCTCACCCTGCAGATCCTCGTCGTGACCCGGCCCCTCGCCGACGAACATCAGCGCGGCGGCGGGATCGCCGACCCCGAACACCAGGGTCGTGCGGCCGCCGGCGAGCTTGCAGCGCGTGCAGTCGCCGATCTGCGCGCGCAGTGCCGCCAGCGAGTCGGCGCCCGCCAGTTCGCCCGCGCCGCCCGACGCCGCGGGCGTGGCCGGCGCCGCCCGGGCCGCCGGCCTGGTCACCGGAGGCGCCGCCGACGCGGCGCGCCGCGTCGGCGCGCCGGACGCGAGCCACGGCGCCCCGCAGTCGCGCTGCCACTCGAGGTGGGCGCGCACGCTCGCCAGCGCCGCCCGCAAGTCGGCCGTGAGGTCGTCATCCGCCATCGAATCAATTGTTTCTGATGGCTAACACCCGCCTGCCGGCGGGGCAATCGGCCGCGGACGCCGCCTCAGCCGCGCCGCTGGCGCGGACGCCGCGGTGCGGCGCCGCGGCGCCTGCCGCGCCCGCCGCAGGACCAGGGCGCGGTCGAGGATGCGATCGGCCACCGCATCCTTGCTCGCCAGCGGCACGGCGACGCGGCCGCCCGCGTCGATCAAAGTAACCGCATTGGTGTCGACCTCGAACCCGGCACCCGGCGCCGTCAGGTCGTTGGCGACGATGAGGTCGAGCCCCTTGCCGCGCAGCTTGCGGGTCGCGTTGGCGAGCACCTGCTCGGTTTCGGCGGCAAAACCGACCATCAGCCGGTCGCCGGCGCGGCCGCGCAGATCGGCCAGAATGTCGACGGTGCGCTCGAGGTCGAGGCGCAGCGGCGCGCGGCCCTTCTTCACTTTCTGCCGTGCCACCGTTGCCGGCCGGTAGTCCGCCACCGCCGCAGCCATGACCAGCATGGTCGCCGCGTCGAACTCGCTCAGCACCGCGGCGTGCATCTCGGCGGCGGTGCCGACGCGCACGCAGCGCACGCCGTGCGGCGCCGACAGCGCGGTCGGGCCGCTGATCAAGGTCACCGCCGCGCCGCGGCGCCACGCCGCCGCGGCGACCGCGTACCCCATGCGACCGGTCGAACGGTTGGAGAGGAAGCGCACGGGGTCGAGGGGCTCGCGATTCGGGCCCGCCGTCACCAGCACGTGCTCGCCACGCAAGTCGCCGCCGCCGACCGCCCGCGCGACTTCCGCGACGATGACGGCCGGCTCGGCCAGACGGCCGGCTCCCTCGTAGCCGCAGGCGAGTACGCCCACGCCCGGCTCGACGACCCCCCACCCGAGCGCACGCAGACGCGTCAGGTTGGCCTGCACCAGTGGGTTCTCCCACATATGGACGTTCATCGACGGGGCCAGGAGCACCGGCGCGCGGGTGGCCAAGAGGACGGTGCTCAGCAGGTCGTCACCGAGGCCGCCCGCCGCCCGGCCGATGAGGTTGGCGGTGGCCGGCGCGACGATGATCGCGTCGGCGGAATCGGCGAGGCGGATATGGCCGATCTCGGACTCCTGGGTCAGGTCGAACAGGTCGGTCGAGACCGGCTCGCCGGCGAGGGTCTGCAGCGTCAGCGGCGTGACGAACTGACAGGCGCCGCGGGTCATGACGACGCGCACACGGGCGCCGTCGGCACGCAGCAGTCGCACCACGTCGACCGCCTTGTAGCAGGCGATGCCGCCGCTCAGGCCGACGACGATCGTCTTGCCGTCAAGCCGCATCGGCGTTGCCGCCCTGTTCGCTCGCCTCGACTTCGCGCAAGCTGATTCCCTCGCTCCACAGCGAGTATAGTCCGGCCCCGATGACGCCGACAAACTGCGTCAGATGGACGACCAGGGAAAAGGCCAGCGCTTCGCTCTCGGGCACGTTGAAGATCCTCAGCGCCAGGACGCACCCGAGTTGAAACGACCCAATGAACCCCGGCGCCGACGGCACCGACACGGCAATGGACACCAGCGCCGTCAGGACCAGCGCGCCGCGCAGCGCCGGGACGTCCAGATGGAACGCCCAGAAGCCGAGCACGTAGACCAGGGAGATCACCAACCACAGGAAGAGTGACCAGGTGAAGGCACGCACATATGCCATCGGGCTGTCGAGCATCTTCAGCGCCTGCACGAACCCCTCGGCGAACCGGTAGGCGGCAGCGCCGCTCGCCCCCGGGAGCAGCGCGCTCAGGCGCCGCGCGATCGACAGCGCCAGCTGTTCCTGGACGCGAATCAACACGATCACCGCCGCCACCGCGACCGCCAGGCCACCCAGCATCCAGCCCCACTGCTGCACCTGCGGCGAGACGTGCACCAGGCTGGCGGCGACGCCGAACAGGAAAAGGATGGTGAACATATCGAAGATGCGCTCCAACAGCACGCTGGCCAGCACCCCGCTCAGTACCAGGTTGGCGCGGCGCGCGAGCAGCACCGGGCGGATGACTTCGCCGATGCGCAGCGGCAGGACCATGTTCGCCATGAAGCCAATGTTGGTCGCCGAGACCAGCGGCCGCAGCGCCGGCACGCCAACGCCCTGCAGGAAGACCCGCCAGCGCTGCGCGCGGATGACGAGCGACCACACCGTGATCGGCAGCATGAGCAGCACCCAGACGTAGTTCGCCTCGCGCAGCGCCGCCGCCGCCTCGTCCCAATGCACGCCGCGCACCGCGAAGCCGAGAAACACGGCCGACAGGACGACACTGATACCGATGCGCAGGCTGCGACTCTTCATGCCATCCTCCCGGCGCCGCCGCGCGCCTGCATCATCCCCAGCGCGAACAGCGCCGCGCCGCCCACACACACGGCGCCGCCGAGGCACACCGCGTCGCTGTCGAGCACCACGCCGGCGCCAAGCATCCACAGAAAGTAGCCGAGCACCCGCCACCCCTTGCCGCGCAGTTCACGCATGTGGGGCTCCGCGCAGGGCGCGGCTGACATGCGCGATGCGCTGCAGCGCGGTCAGGTTGGACAACAGCGCCAACAAGACGATGCTGACGGTCAGGAGCACCTGGTCGCCGCCGACCATACGCGTGGCGAGCGAGCTGAAAATCGACCCGAAGCCGAGCAGCACGAAGCGCTCCGGACGCTGCAGCAGACCGATCTCGCAGTCGACGCCGAGCCCCTCGGCACGTGCGCGCGTGTAGCTCACCATCGTGCCGCCGAGCACCGCCAGGAGCACCGCCCAGGTGCGCCAGTCGCCGGTGAAGAAGACGAGCAACCCCGCGTAGCCGACGAACTCGGCATAGCGATCGGTCACCGAGTCGAGAAAGGCGCCGCGCCGGCTGGCGCCGCCGACGCGCCGCGCCACTTTGCCATCGAGAATGTCCAGCGTCCCGGCACACAGGATGAGGAAGCCGCCGCTGAAAATCAGCCCCGCGCCATAGGCCAGTGCCGCCGCCACGCTGACGACGACCTGCGCGTAGGTGATGGCGATCGGTTCGATGCCGGCGCGTGCGCAGAGGGCCTCGAAGGGATCGAGGTTGCTGAAGTACCAGGCCCGCGCCCGACTGCTGAGCAAGCGCGAGCCCTTCACGTCGCCCGTGTCCGGATGCGCCCTCCAGTAGAGGCGCATGCCGATGATCGGCGCGCCGAGGATGAGACCCAGGTTGAGCAGGGCGAACGCGGCGCGCATGTCACCCGACGATGCGCGGCGCCGCCGTGCGCGCGGCTTCGATGCCTTCGCACACCTGCTCGGCCATCGCCGCGTAGAGGCGGCTGATCGGATGCTCGGGCTGGGCGACGACGATCGGCACCCCGGCGTCGCCGCCCGTCCGCACCGCCGCATCGAGCGGGATGCGGGCGAGGATCGGCAGCCCGTAGGTCTGCTCGAGATGCACGGCGCCGCCGGCACCGAAGACCTCGTCGAGGCGGCCGCAATGCGGACAGACATACCCGCTCATATTCTCCACCACGCCCAACACCGGCGTGTTGACCTGGTTGAACATGGCGATGCCGCGCTCGACGTCGATCACCGACACCGGCTGCGGCGTGGTGACGACGACGACGCCGGACAGCGGCACCTGCTGGGCCAGCGTCAAGGCCGCGTCGCCGGTGCCCGGCGGCATGTCGACGATGAGCAGGTCCAGTTCGCCCCAGCGCACGTCCTTGAGAAACTGGCGCAGGAGTCCCGTGACCAGCGGACCGCGCCAGATCACCGGCGAGGTGTCGTCGAGGAAGAAGCCCATCGACATCACTTTCAGGCCATGTGCCTCGAGGGGATACACCGTCGTCTGCTCGACCCGCGGCCGTCCCGCGATCGCCAGCATGGTCGGCAGGCTCGGGCCGTAGATGTCGGCATCGAGCAGGCCGACGCGCAGGCCCCGCCGCGTCAGCGCGCAGGCGAGATTGACCGCCACCGTCGACTTGCCGACGCCCCCCTTGGTGCTCGCCACGGCGACGATGTCGGCGACGCCGGGGATCGCCGCTTGCGCCTGCTCCGAGGGCCGCGCGATCTGCACGTCGACCCCCACCACCTCCGGCAGCGCGCCGACGACGCGTTTGATGTCGGCGATGGTCGCCGCGAGAATCGGCGGCGGCAGCGGACCCGGCAGCAACTGCACCATCGCCACGCCGTCGCGCAGCGTCACCTCGCGCACCAACCCGGCGGCGATGAGGTCACGGCTGAGGCCGGCCGGCCGGATCTCGGCCAAGCGCTCGCGCACGTCGTCGATGGTGGTCATGAGGCGGCCCGCGCGGCGGCGACGGCACAGGCTTCACATGGACAGAGGTCGCGCAGCGTGCGGTAGGCGTAGATCCCGGTATCGTGCCCGTCACTCCACTCGACGCTGACGGCATAGCGCCCGACGACGCCGATCTGCACCGGGTAGATCTCCTCACGCGGCTCATTGAGCACCGCCAGGCTGCGCTGCGGCCGCGCCCGGCAGCCGGCGCAGGGACAATGCGCGCGCAGGTAGGTGTTGGGAAACTCGCTCTCGTGGCCGTCCGCCCAGACGATGCGCACGGCACGCGCGCCGAGGCGGCGGATCTCGGTCGGCAGCGCAGACGGTGACACGCGCCGGACCCTACCGAGTGACCGCCATGAAGGCAACGCGGCCTCCGGCTACCTTGACAGGTACCGGCAACCTGACATGATCCGCGCAGCCATGCGTGTCTGCCGACAGGCCGAAAGGGCCGCGTGAGCCCCGCGACAACGTCGGCCCCGGTCGCCGCCCCCAATGCACCGGCGGCGCTCGTCGGGGAGGAGTTGCGTCTCGTCGAAGCGCGGCTCGCAGAGTTGCTCGGGGCCCGCGAACCGCGCCTGACGGAGATCGCCCGTCACCTCATCGGCGCCGGCGGCAAGCGCGTCCGCCCGGCCGTCGTCCTGCTCGTCTTTCGCGCCTGCGGGGGCCGCGTCCTGCGCGACGCCGTCGATGTCGCAGCGGCGCTGGAGTTGATCCACTCCGCCAGCCTGCTGCACGACGACATCATCGACGGCAACCACGTGCGGCGCGGGCGCGACTCGGCGCGGCACAAGTTCGGCGTCGCCGACACGCTCATCGCCGGCGACTTTCTCTTCAGCCGCGCCTTTCAGATCTGCGGCCGCTTCGACGAGCGCCTGATCACCTGGGCGGCCGAGGCCTGCATCGCCCTCACCGAGGGCGAGATCATGCAGGGGCGCTTCCGCCGCAACCCGGCCGTCACCTATCAGGACTATCTGGAGATCATTGCCCGCAAGACGGCGTCGCTGTTCGAAGTCGGGGCGCGTGCCGCCGCCCGCCTCGCCGATGCCGACGAGGCGGTGATCGAGGCCATGGCGCGCTGCGGCCGCCATGTCGGCCTCACCTTCCAGATGGTCGATGACCTGCTCGACGTCACCGCCGCCGAGGCGGCGCTCGGCAAACCGATCGGCTTGGACGTGCGCGAGGGCAACCCGTCTCTTCCGATCGTCCTCGCCGCCGCGGAGGACGCAGAGGTGCGCCGACTGTTCGGCAACCCCGAGTTGTCGGACGCCGACGTCGCCGCCATGCTTGGCCGCCTGCGCCGATCGACGGTGATCGAGCGCGGCTACGCGCTCGCAGCCGAGCAGGCCAGCGCCGCTCGCCACGCGCTCCTGACGCTGCCCGAGTCCGCGTACCGGGATTACCTGCTCACCCTCGTCGATCAGCTCGTCGAACGCCCGGCCTAGTGCGAGCGCCGTGCGCCCCGGCGTTCACGGCGCGATGTGTAGGACGCCCTGCCACCACAGCGCCAGATACGCGGCGACCAGCCCGAAGAGCGCCAGCGCCGCCAGCACATCACCGCCGCGCGCTGGCCACGCGTCGAGGATGGTGCGCACCTGCCGCGATTGAAAGCCGCGCGCCTCCAGGGCCATCGCCATCTGATCGGCGCGGCGCAGGGCGCCCATGAACACCGGCACCATCACCGGGACCGTGCGGCGCAGCCGCTGCCAAGGCCCGCCGTGCTCGAGGTCGAGGCCGCGACAGCGCTGCGCCTGCAGCACCGTCACCGCCGACTCGACAAACACCGGCACCAGACGGAAGGCCAACGTCATGGTGAAGCCGAACGCGTACGGAAGCCCCAGCCTGGTGAGCGCGTAGGCGAACTCCTCGATGCGGGTGACCGACAGGAAGAGAATCCCGGCGGCGAGAAAGATCTGCAGTTTCAGCGCCATGCCGAGGGCGAAGCGCGGCGCCGTCTGGCTGATGTGGATCGGCCCCCACGCCCACAGGGGCGGGCGGCCGTCAGGCCCGTAGAACAGGGTCCAGACCAACAGGGTCATGACGAACGCCAGACCGAACAGCCAGCGCAACCGCCGCACGTTGCGCCAGCCGCCGCTCCACCACAGGAGCGCGGCCAGCGGCAGTAGCACCGGCGCCTGCCACGCCGGGCGCTCGACCACGAAGGCGGCGACGAAGAGGGCCAGCATGCCGAGCAGGCGCACCACCGGGTGGAGATGGTGCAGCCAGGTGTCGGTGTCGAGGTAGAGCGACATCAGTAGCGCGCAGGATTCACGCGGCGCCGCCCGGGGAGACGGCGACCAGCAACTCGTCCACCGACAGAGGGGTGAGACCTAGGGCGCGGCCGATGCGCGTGCAGTCGGGAAGGCGGAAGCGGGCCGATGCCAGCAGCGCCTCCTCGGCGAGCAGGGCGCGCAGCGGGCCGTCGAACACCACCCGCCCCTCGCTCAGCACGACGCCGCGCTGAGCGTACTCGGCGACCACCCACGGCGTGTGGGTGATGATGACCAGCGTCAGCCCGCCAGCGTGCAGGGCGGCGAGTCGGTGCATCATGCGTCGCTGTTCCGCGTAGTCGAGGCCGGTGGTGGGCTCGTCGAGGATCAGCAGCGCCGGCTCGAGCGCCAGAAGGGAGGCCACCGCGAGACGCTGCCGCTCTCCCTTGCCGAGCAGGAACGGATCGCCCGGACCACAGTCGTCGAGCCCGACGGCGGCAAGCACCCGCTGCACCCGTCGCGCCACTTCGTCCTCCGCCAGGCCGGCGTTGCGCGGCGCGAAGGCGACTTCGTCATACGCACTGGCGGCGAAGATCTGCTGGTCGGGATTCTGGAACACGTAGCCGACATCGGCGGCGACCTCCGCCAACGTCAGGTCGCGCAGCGCCCGACCGCGCACATCCACCCGTCCCCGCTGCGGCACCAACAGGCCGTTCAGGCATTTTGCCAGCGTCGTCTTGCCCGACCCATTGCGACCGATGAGGGCGACGAAGTCGCCGCGGCGGATCTCGAGCGACACGCCGTCGAGGGCCGCGCGGTCTGGCGCGTAGGCGTGCCGCAGCCCCGCGACGCGCACCAGCACCTCCGCCCCGTCTGGAGGGCGCCATCCCCCCTGCCCGGCTTGCACGACGTCTCGGCGCGCCGTGCCAATCGGCACCCTCGGGGCGGCGCCGCACAGGGGCAAGGGAGCCGGCGCCGCTGGGGCAGCGTCCGCGAGGGCGCGCGGCCGCATCAGTGGGCGCAGCCGCGCGGCGGCGTCCTCAACCGAGGCCGCCCGGGTGCGCCAGCCGAGCGCAGCGCCGAGCCGGTCGCCGTCGAGCGGCCGCACCCCCAGGGCCTCGAGGCGGACGACATCGGGCAGCAATGCGGCCGGGGCGCCGTCGGCCACCACCCGGCCCTCCTGCATCAGGACCAGGCGATCGGCAAACTCCGCGGCGCCCGTCTCATGCTCGATCAGCAGCACCGACGCGCCGCGCCGCCGCAGGGTCGCCAGGACGGCGAAGATCTCGCTCTTGCCGGCCGGGTCGAGGTCGGTGGTCGGCTCATCGAGCACCAGCAGCGCCGGCTCCTGTGCCAACAGCGCCGCGATCGCCAGGCGCTGCTTCTCGCCGCCGGAGAGCGTCACCGGGTCGCGGCGGTCGAAACCGGCGAGGCCCACCACCGCCAACGCCGCCGCCAGGCGCCGTGCCATCTCCGGCCGCGGCACGCCGAGCTGCTCCATGCCGAACGCCACCTCGTGACGCACGCTGGTCGAGAAGAGCTGCGCCTCGAAGTCCTGCGAGACCAGCCCGACGACGCCGGCGAGATCGGCCACCGTGGCGCCGCCGACATCGCTCCCCGCGACGACCACGCTGCCGGTCAGGATCCCGGGCAGGAACTGCGGGATGGTGCGGTTGAGGCACCGCGCCAGCGTCGACTTGCCGGCCCCGCTGGCTCCCATCAACAGCACCACCTCACCCCGCCCGATACGCAGCGACACATCGCGCAACGCCGGGGTCGCGGCGCCGCGATAGGTGAACGTCACGCCGCGCAGGGCGGCGGCGGGCTCCGCAAGGGGGCTCACAGCAGCAGCAGGCCGAGCAGCAGGAGCAGCAGGAAGGGCGCGACGCCGACACCGACCTGCGCCGCGCGGGGGCCGGGTGGAACGCTGGCCAGGGCGGCGATTTCCAGTTGACCGGTCGAGATGGCATTGCCGGCGATGAAGCCGCCGACGACGCCGAGGACCACCAGCGCCAGGCCGAGACGGCGGACGGCGCGAGCGCGCGGCGCCGGCGGGGCCAGGTCGTCGATGCGCAGCCCGGCCGCTTTGACGCGCGGATAGACCGCCCGCAGCAGCAGCGGCGCCAGCACCATGGCCATGACGAAATTGTTGAAGAAGACGACGTTGGCGAGCAGGGCGAAGGGCACGAAGCCGAGCAGGTTGAGGCCCCAGCCGACCACCAGCGCGCAGGCACCCGCCGCAACCGCGACGACGGCGGTAAACGCGACCCATTGCGCCGCCGTACGCGGCAATGGGTCGCCGTCGCTGAGTGCGCGCCAGGCCCGATAGGGCAGAAATCCGTACAGAAAGTTGCCGGCAAATCCGAACAGGTCGCCGGGTCCGATGCCGCCGAAGAAGTCGCCGATGAGGTTGCCGATCGCCGCGCCCCACGCCGCGGCCGGGCCGAAGAGCATCGAGCACACCACCGGCACGGCGTTGGCCGGCCGCAACTCGGTGACGCCAGGAATGAGCGGCAAGACCTTGAACGGGATCAGCAGCGCCGCGTACAGCGACGCGGTCATCGCCGCAAGGACGACGAGACGGGTGTTGCGCCACATCGCCACCGCCTCGCGCATGCCGAATCAGCTCGCCGGCGGCAACGCCGACGGCGCGCCCGCGGGCGGCGACGGCGGCGGCGGCGGCGGCGCCGCCAGGACCGCCGCACTCTCCAGCGTCAGCTGCTCGAACGCCGCCGTATCGTCGCGGCCCTTGATCTGGAAGTAGGCGAAGGGCGAACCATCGCGATGGGCGACGCGCAACTCGACCGGCTGCCCGGGCGTGATATCCGACGCCGGCACCAGCAGGCGCCAGGCGCCGGAGAGATTGTTGCCCTCTGTCTCGGGCAGGAACTCGAGCACGTAGGGGCCGTTCGTCCAGCGCTGCGGCGTCGGCAGCCGGCCAGTCGGGAAGGTCAGGGCCAAGCGGCGGTTGACCCACAACTCGGCGGTGCCGGGCAACTCGCTCAGGGCGGCGGTGAAATCGAAGACCGTCGGCGCGCGTTTCGGCACCGCATCGGTGGTCCACACCACCTGGCCGTCGCCGTCCTCGAGCGCCTCCCACCAGGCTGGGGCGTTGCCGCGATAGTCGCTGAAGAGATCCGAGCGGCGGCTGGCGCGGCCCGGCGCGGCGAAGCCGTCGACCTGCTGGGTCGGCACTTCGGGCCCTCCGGCGAGCGCCGGCGCCGGCACCGTCGGCCGCACCACGACGTCGAGCATGTCGCGACCGTCGACGCCGACGACGCGGGCGGTGAAGTACCAATCCCCGGTCTGTTTGCAGACCTTGAGCAGCAGCTGGTTGACGCCGACCTGGAGCTGAATCGGCCAGCGCTGCGGCGTCGGCGCCACCGTCACCATGCGCTCGGTCAGCGGCTGCCCGTTCATCCACGCCTGCACCGGCTGCGAGGCGGCGCCGATCTCCAGCGTGGCGCGGCGCGGCGTCGGCGCGTCGAGCTGCGTCGTCGCGTAGGCGCACAGCCATTCGAGCGGCTTGCCGGCCGCCTCCGCGCTGGGACGATAGAAGGTGTTGAGGTCGATGCGCACGAACTGCGGCACGACGCGTCGCCAGTAGACCGGCCCCCAGGCCCCGTCGACCGCCTCGGCGCGCAGGGCCTCCGGCTGCACGAAGTTGCTGGTGACGCCGGCGTTGCCGGCATTGGAGAACGGCCCCAACAAGAGCCACTCGCGCAGGAAGCGCTTGCGGCTGCGCACCTCGGCGATGACGAACTCGGGGCGACCGTCGGGTCGCAGCACCCGATGCAACTCGGTGTAATCGTCGAACAGGCGCAGGTCGTCCTCGCGTACCGCCGCGAGGATGCGCTGATTCATCTCGTAGCGCCCGTACTCCGCCGGATCGAGAATGAGATAGCCATGCTCGCGCACCGACGGCGCGCCGCCCGCTCGATCGGCGTTGTAAAAAGCGGCGAAGATCTGCGGCATGTTCACCCGCGTCGCGGTGAGGAGCAGCAGATCGTACTGATCGCGGCGCGACTCCATGAACTGGATGGTCTCGCGGTAGCCGAACTGAAACTCGGGCGCCGCCACCTGCGGATAGACGGTCGTGTAGGCCAGCGCGTACTGCTGTCCCTCACGCCCGAGTGCCAGGAGCAGCGCCGCCACCGCCGCCGCCTGCAACAGGCGCGCGGCTGCCGGCCACGGCACCACGCGGCGCAGCGCGTCGAGCACCAACGTCGCACCGGCGGCCGCCACCAGGCAGAAGCCGGCGACGCCGATGAACCCGCGCGAGGCGCTCGGCGCCTCATTCATCATCGCCGGCGCGAGCGGATAGATGACCAGCCACCAGAGAAACAACTTGCCCTCGGGGCGACCGGGCCACAGGCACCACAGCAGGCCGAGGCCGAGCAGCGGCAGCATCGCCCAATACAGTTCACCGAACCCCGGCACCGCGTGGCGCACCAGCGGATCGCCGTTCTCGAAGAGGAAACTGCGCGAGAAAAAGCGCTGGTACTGCTCGCTGACGCGGCGCAGATTGTCCGCCGCCGGACGCGCGGAGTCGAGGATGGTCGTGCGGCCGAAGTACTGGCTGGATCGCTCGCGCTGCTGATAGTCGAAGACCGCCAGGGGCAATGCCGTGGCGATCATCAGCCCCACCGCCAGCGCCGCGGTGCCGCGGACCGCCCACAGGCGGCGGCCGTACAGCACCAACGCCGCCAGCAGGAAGAGCGGCACGAACAGCTTCGCCGGGCCGTAGGTGTAGAGGCTGAGCGAGAAGAGCGGTCCGGCGGCGAGCAGCCAGCGCGGCCGGCCGCGCACCCCGGCCGCCAGTGCGGCGGCGGCGAAGACGAAGACCGCCGGGAACGAGATCAGCTCGAAACCGATGCGGCTGAAGTGCACGTGCCAGGGGACGACTGCGAGCAGCAACGCCGCCACCAGGCCACCCGCGGCGCCGAAAGCGAGGCGGCCGAGCAGCCCGATGCCGAGCACGGTGGCGATGCCGAACAGCGCCGCGGTGAGGCGAACGCTGAACTCGCTCAGGCCGAAGATCCCGATCGGCCCCATGGCGGCGTAGATGAAGACCGGGTTCTTGTAGCTGACGCCGAACGACCAGATGTACAGCGGCAGCCAGGCACCGGTCTCGTCGCGACCGGTGTGCAGAATCGAATGCGCGTTGAACCCGAGGCCCGCCTCGTCGCAGAACAGGCCCGGCGGCAGGGTGTCGAGACCGGCGATGCGCAGGACGGCGGCGGCGACGGTTATCGCCAGCAAGCCGGCCCAGAAGAGACGTCGCGACAGCACGGGGACTGCTCCTAACGGGAACCGCGCTCCGGCTCCAGCCCCCGTCGCCCCCCGCGTGCCTTTCCTGCGTCCGCGTGCTTCCCTGCCGTTATGCCGCGTCTCGGCGATCTCGATCTCGGCGCGCTGCCGCGCATCGCGGTGGCGGTGACCGACCGCGACCTCGCCGCGCCGAGTTGGGTGGCGCTGGCCGACGTCGTCGAGGTGCGCCTCGACCAGTGCACGCGGCGCAGCCCCGATGACGCCGCCGACATCTGCCGCGCCGCCCGCCGACTCGGCCGACCACTCCTGGCGACCGTGCGTAGCGCCGCCGAGGGCGGCGCCGCGACGGATGACGACGCGCGGCGCGCCGTATTCGCGGCGGTCGCGCCGCTGGTCGACGGGCTCGACGTCGAGATGGCCTCGCCGTCGTGCGACGAGATCGTCGCCCTCGCTCGTCGGCACGGCGGCCTGGCGCTCGTCTCCCGCCACGACTTTGCCACGACGCCGCCCGACGCAGCCCTGCGCGCAACGCTCGCCGAGGGTGGGCGGCGTGGCGATGTAGTGAAGCTGGCGGCGACACCCACCGGCCCCGCCGACCTCGCCCGCCTCGTCGATCTGCAGCGCGTCCCCGGACCGGCCCGCATCGTCATCGCCATGGGCACCGAGGGGGCCGCCTCGCGCGTCTTCCTGCCGCTGCTCGGCTCGCTGCTGACCTACAGCTTCGTCGGCGCCCCGACGGCGCCCGGCCAACTGCCGCTGCGCGAGCTCTACGATGCGCTGCGCCGCTACTCGCCCGCCTTCGCGGCGGCGCACCCGGCGCGTTGACCGTCCCCCAGACGCGTACTAGATCGACCCTCTTGCCCGGGCCTCCGCCCGGGTGCACGCAGCCATCGGGAGGACAGATGCAGGAGATCCGCTTCGACGACATCGACGCCTTGCGCGCTAAGGTGAGCGAGACGTTCGGCGCTTGGGGGCCGGAGGTCGAGATCACGCAGGACATGATCAACAAGTTCGCCGAGCTCACCGGCGACCATCAGTGGATTCACGTCGACGTCGAGCGTGCCCGCCGCGAGAGCCCGTTCAAGACCACCATCGCGCACGGCTTTCTCACCCTCAGCCTCCTGCCGACGCTGCGCGCCGCCTCGGACTACAAGATCGTCGGCTATGGCAACGCCACCAACTACGGCTCCGACAAGCTGCGCTTCGTCAGCCCGGTGCCGGGCGGCGCCAAGGTGCATGCCCGCGCCCGCCTGGTTGGCGCCGAAGCCAAGCCGAAGGGCACCCAGGTCACGCAGGAGATCGCCGTGCATGTCGTCGGCCAGGACGAGCGCCCGGCACTGACCTACACGATGCTGGTGCTCTACCACCCGGCGGTGCAGAAGTGAGGCGGTGACCGTCCCGATCCTCGACCTCGTCGCCGAGTATGCGAGCCTGCGGGCGGCGGTCGATGCCGCCGTCGCCCGCGTCATCGACCGCACCGCCTTCGTCGGCGGTGCCGAGGTGCAGGGCTTCGAGGCGGAGTTCGCCGCCTATCTGGGCGCCCGGCACGCGATCGGCGTCGCCAACGGAACGGACGCCATCGAGCTGGCGCTGCAAGCCCTTGGCATCGGCCGCGGCGACGCGGTCCTCACCGTCCCCTTCACCTTCGCCGCGACGGTCGAAGCGATCGTGCGCTGCGGCGCCACGCCGTTGTTCGCCGACATCGGCGCCGACTTCACGCTCGACGTCGACGCCGCCGAGGCCGTGCTGCGAGCGCGTCCCGTCCGGGCCATCGTCGTCGTCCATCTGTACGGCCAGCCCGCCGACCTCGACCGCCTGCTACCGCTGGCACGGCGTTACGGCGCGGCGGTGATCGAGGATACGGCGCAGGCGCACGGCGCCTGGGTGACCGTCGCCGGCCAGCGGCGCCGCGCCGGCACCGTCGGCGACGCCGGCTGTTTCAGTTTCTATCCGACCAAGAATCTCGGCGCGATGGGCGACGCCGGCGCGGTGGTCACCGATCGCGACGACCTCGCGGCGCGCGTACGCCTCATTGCCAACCACGGCGACCGCGCCAAATACGACCACGTCCTTCCCGACGGCCGCAACTCGCGCCTCGACGCCCTGCAGGCAGCCGTCCTGCGCGTCAAACTCCCGCATCTCGACACCTGGAATGGCGCCCGCCGCGCGGCCGCCGCACGCTATGCCGCCGGGCTCGGCGACCTGCCCCTGGGGCTACCGAGCACGCGTGCCGGCGTCGAGCACGTCTATCATCAGTATGCCGTGCGGCATGCCCGCCGCGACGCGGTGATCGCCGCCCTTGCCGCGCGCGGCATCGGCACCGGCATCCACTATCCGTGCCCCCTGCACCTGCAGGACGGCTTTCGCGCCTTTGGCTGCGGGGCCGCCAGCCTGCCGGTGGCCGAGGCGGCGGCGGCGGAGGTGTTCTCGCTGCCCATGTCGCCCTTCCTGAGCGAGGCGCAGAGCGCCGAAGTGATCGCCGCGGTGCGCGCGGTGGCGTGACGGGAAGGCGCGGCTCTACGCGCTGGCCGCGGCCGGCGCCGTGTCGGTCTGCGTCAGCAGCAGCGCGATGATGCCCTCGTAGCGGATCAACCCGATGGCGCGGCCGAGATCGCGAGCGCGCTCAAGGGCGCGCCGAGCGACCACGACATCGTCGCGGTCCAGCGCCAGGCGGGCACGCGCGAGCAGGGCCTGCGCCTCGACAGAGCGCGCTCCGATGGCAGCGGCCAACGCCAGCGCCCGGTCGACGGTGCGTTCGGCCTCGGCCCACGCTGCGGGCCCGAGCCGCACCAGCACGTCGGCGAGGGCCGCCGCGGCGACCGCCTCGCGCTGCCGGCCGGCGGCCCGGTCGAGCGCCAGGCGCGCCACGCGCTCGGCGCGTTTGAGCTCGCCCATGCCGAGGTAGGCGTCGACCAGGGGCTGGACGACCATCATCATGTTGCCGCCCAGCGCCACCCCCTCCTCCAGACTGTCAGCGATGTCGCCAATCGACACCGACTCGCCGCGGCCGACGCGCGCCGCCAAGAGCAGCACCTGGCCGCGCTGCACGCCGGCGCTGCTGCCGATCTGCTCCGAGATCTCCAGGCTGCGCGCCGCCCACGTGCGCGCGGCTGCGGCGTCGCCCCGCGCGAGGTACAGCTGCGCCAGGGTCGCCATGGTGCCGCTCTGCACGGTGCGGTTGTTCGACCGCTCGGCGAGCGCGAGGGTCTCCGCGGCGTCGGCCGCCACGCCGGCCAGGTCGTCGGTGGCGAACAGGATGCCGAGACGCATCCAGCGCGACCCGATGTACAGGTCCGAGCCCGCGGCGGCGTGCCCGCGCGCCGACAACTCGCGCACCACCCAGTCGATGGTGGCCACCGCGGCGGCGAAGCGCCCATCGAGCAGCGCGTTCCATGCCACCGCGCGCGAGGCGCTGATCGCCGGCATCGGATCCGCGGACTGCTTCGCCTCGCTCACCGCCGCCTCGCTGATGGCGACGCCCTCGGCGAAGCGGTCGGGGTCCGCGGTGAGCAACATGCCGTGCATGGTCCGCAACAAGATGCGCGCTTCGGCGGCGCCCAGATCGTCGGCCAGCTCGGCGCCGCGCCGCGCGGCGCGCTCCGCCTCCGGGTCCGACGAGTTGCCGTAGAGCACCGTGATGCGCACGTAGGCCAACGTCGCGTCCAGCGCCCAGCGCAGGAACCGCGCATCGGTCGACGCGTCGCGCAGCGCCGCCTCGGCGATCTCCCAGGCGCGCCGCGCCAGGTCGAGCGCGGTGCGGAACAACGGCGCCCGCTCGGCCTCCTCGACCGCGCGCAGCAGCGTCTCGACCGCCTTGGCGCGGTCGTCGCTCTGCGCGTAATGGTGGGCGATCAGCGCCGGGCGCGCCAAGGTCGGGTCGCCGCCGCCCTCTTCGAGCAGCGCCGCGACGCGCCCATGCAGGCGGCGGCGTTCGCGGTGCAGCAGCGAATCGTACGCCACCTCCTGCGTGAGGCTCTCCCCGAAGCGGTATTCGTCGTCGGAGAACAGACTCTTGCGATGAATGACGCCGCGGCGCGTCAGCTCGGCGAGCTCGGGGTCGACGTCGACCGCCTCGGCGACCAACAGGCGACCCAGGTCGCCGCGGCGGAACTGGCGCCCGAGCACCGCGGCGAGCTGCGCCACGCGCTTGGCGGTCGGCGACAGGCGATCGAGGCGGGCCGCAATCACTTCTCGCACGCTGCCCGGGATGAGGATCTCCTCCACCGGACGGGTGAGGCGGACGACGCCGTCGTCGGGCGCCAGGAACCCCTCCTCGAGCAGCGAGCGGATGATCTCCTCGGCGAAAAAGGGGCTGCCCTCGGCCTTGGCGAGAATGCGAGCCTCGAGCTCGGCCGGCAGCGCGCCGCCGGCCAGGGCGCGGGCAATGCGCACGACGTCGCCGTCGAGCAGCGGCCGTAGGTGCAATTGCGTCACCGCCGCGCCGGTGCGCCAGGCCGGCCGGTAGTCCGGTCGGTGGCTGAGCACCACCATCACCTGGGCCCGCGCCAGGCGCGCCAGCGCCATCGCCAGCAGCTCCTGCGACGACTCGTCGATCCAGTGCAGGTCCTCGACGATCATCACCACCGGGCCGCGTCGGGTCTCCGTATGCATGAGCCGCGTGATGGCCTCGAACGTCTCCTGCTTCAGCGCCTCGAGCGGCAGATCGGCCGGCAACGTCGCCGGCACCGCCAGCACGCGGCAGAGCAGCGGGTAGGCCTTCTCGGTGTCCGGCGCGGCGCCGCCGAGACGGGCGGCGACCTTTGCACACGCGTCGGCCTCGCTATCCGCCGCAGCGAGGTCGAAGTACTGGCGCAGCATGCTGACGATGGGCGCCAGGGGGACCGTCTGATTGAGCGCCGCGCAGCGACCCTCGAAGAAGCACACCGGCTCGCCGGCGGCGAGCAGGCGTTGCTTGAACTCGTAGATCAGGCGCGACTTGCCGCTGCCCGCGTCGCCGTCCACCGCCACGACCTGTGCGTAGCGCCCGGCAATGCGGTGGAATCCGGCGTCGAGCAGTGCCAGCTCCTCGTCGCGGCCGACCAGCGGCGTCAGGCCGCGCTCGGCGGCGACCAGCATCGGACTCTCGAGGTCGCGCGCGTCGAGCACCTCGAAGGCCGCCACCGGTTCGGCCTTGCCCTTCACCGCCAGCGGGCCGACCGCCCGCAGGGTGGCGACGCCGCGCACCAGACGCGCCGTCGTCTCGCTGATGAGGATCGTGCCGGGCGCCGCCAATCCCTCGAGACGGGCGGCGAGATTGGTCGTATCGCCGATCGCCGTGTAGTCCATCTTCAGGTCATTACCGACCGTGCCGACCACCACCGGTCCGGTGTTGATGCCGATGCGCGCCGGCAGCGTCAGACCCCGCTGGCGCTGCAGGTCTTCGTTGAAGAGCGCCAGCGCGTCGCGGATCGCCACGGCGGCGCGCACGGCGCGCTGCGGCGCATCCTCGTGCGCGATCGGCGCGCCGAACAGCGCCATGAACCCGTCGCCGGCGAGTTGGTTGACGATGCCCTCGAAGCGGTAGATCTCGCGCATCGCCAGGGCCGTGTACTGGTCGAGCAACTCGCGGTACACCTCCGGATCGAGTCCGGCGGCGATCGTCGTCGACCCGGCGACGTCGCAGAACAGCACCGTCACCTGTTTGCGCTCGCCCGCCAGATCGCGTGCGGCGCGAAACTTCTCCGCCAGGCTCTCCGGCACCGGCGCCGGCGCGGCGATCGGCGCCGCCGACGCCGCGTCCAGGGGATGCCCGCAGTCGGGGCAGAAGCGGAAGCCGGCCGCGACCTCGGCTCCGCAATGGCCGCACTGCTGCGCGGCGCGCGCCCCGCACGCGTGGCAGAAGGCCTTGCCCGGGAGGAGCTCGGTATCGCAGGCTCCGCAGCGCATGCCTACGACCATTCGTCTCGACGGGTGGGCGAGTCAAGCACACCCCCGGGCGCCGCGGCCCGCCGCACGCCTACGGTGCGAAGCGCGTCGCCAGAGCGACGCATTCGACGTGATCGGTCTGCGGCAACATGTCGAATGGATCGACGCGGTCGATACGCCAGCCGCGTTCGGCGAACCAGTCGAGATCGCGCGCCAGCGTGCCCGGCTCGCAGGACACGTAGACCAGCCGTGTCGGCGCGGCGGCAACGATGGCGGCGCGCGTCGCGTCGTCGGCGCCCTTGCGCGGCGGATTGAGGGTGATCAGGTCGAGCCGCGGCAGCCCGGCGGCGAGCTGCGCCAGGCCCTCGGCCGCCGGCGCGGCGCGAAAGCGGACATTATGGTAGCCGTTCAGGCGGATGTTCTCCTTCGCGTCGAGCACGGCGAGCGGCGATGCCTCGACGCCGAACACCTGCTTGGCGGCGCCGGCGAGGAAGAAGCTGATCGCCCCGACGCCCGCGTACAGATCGACGGCGATCTCGTCGGGCTGCGGCGCCGCGAGATGCAGGACGCGGTCGTAGACCCGCCGCGCCACCGCAATGTTGGCCTGGAGAAAGGCCCCCGCACGGCTGGTCAGTTTGAGGCCGCCGACGCGTTCGAGCAGCGCCGCCTCGTGCGTCACGGCGACGAAACGCGGTCCGAAGATGACGTTGCCGCGCGTGTCGTTCGGATTGAGGGCGACGCTGATCACGCCGCGCACCCGCCGCAGCCGCGTCAGCAGAGCCTGCTCGCCTCGCCAGGTGCGGTCGCGGACCACCAGAATGATCTGCGCGCTGCGCTGCCAGGCGCTCGTCCGCACCACCACGTAGCGCAGCCAGCCGCTGCCGTCACGCTCGTCGTAGACCGGGACGTCCGCCGCCTCGAGCGCGGCGCGGGCGGCGGTGAGGACGCTGGTGATGAGCGGCTGGTGCACCGCGCAGCCGGTGATGTCCACCACCTGGTGGGTCCCCGGCCGATAGAGCCCGAGCAGCAGCCCGCGACCAGCGCGGCGGACGACGAGCTTGGCCTGATTGCGGTAGCCAAAGACGCGCGGTGAGCCGACCATCGCGCCGACCGCGACCGCCGCCAGGCGTGGGTATTCGGCCAGGGCCGCCAGCACGCGCTCGCGTTTGCGCTCCAGCTGGCGGCCGTATGGCGTGCCGATCAGGGCGCAGCCGACGCACTCGGGCGCGTGCGGACACACCGCGGCGGCGGATTTGGACGGCTGCACGGGCGGCATGGCCGCCGAGCGATACTATGCCGCGGCCGGCGTGTCAGCGGGCCCCGCACGTCAGGGACAGCCCCTCAACGAGTGCCGCACGGCGGCAATCACGTCGAGCACGCTGAGCGCCCCGTCGCCGAGCGCGTCGGCCGGCGGACAATCCTCGAGCGGGGCGCTGCCGAGCACGATGGCGATGACCCGCGTCAACTCATCGATCGACACCACCCCGTCGCCGCTGCAATCGCCGGCGCACGCCGCCACCGGCGGCGTCGCCGTGGCGGTGCTGGTCGGTCCGTCGGGCGTCGGTCCGGTCGCCGTCGCCGTCGCCGTCCGGGTCTCGGTCCGCGTCCGCGTCGCCGTGGCGGTGCTGCGCACGGTGTTGGCCGGGGTGTTGGTCGCCGTCGGCGTCGCCGTGCGCGTGCGGCTTGCCGTCGCCGTCGCGGTGGGCGGGCGGCTCGGCGAGCGCGTCGGCGTGGCGGTGGGGGTGGCCGACGGGCTCGCCGTGCGCGGCGTCGCATCGCCGACCCGGACGACGAGCTCGCGCGCCGCCCCGAGGGCCTGCTCGGTGCCGTCGGCGATGCGCGCGGCGACAATCGTGTCGCCCTCCGGAAAGCGCCAGGCACTGGCGATGCCGCCGCAGAACTGCAGATTCGAGCCGCGATCGACGAAACCGAAACCGAAGCCGGCATCGGAGCGCGTGCAGGCCTCCGGAGAAGACGTGCGGGCGATCAGCTCGCCGGAGCCGTCGACGAAGCGGCAGCCGAAGTCCTCGACGATCGCGGGCGCCGAGGGATAGGCGAAGGGCACCGTTGCCGGCACGCCGCCGAGATCCGGCATGGCGGTGTCGCAGATGACCGGGCTGCCGTCGCCGAGGGGCCGCGAGAGGATCATCTGCAGGTCAGGCGGGCGCAGCTCGCCGTCGACGAAGTAGGGCCCGGAGAAGCGGCCCGGGTTGCGCCGATTGGCGCCGGCACGCGCCTCGACGACCAGGGAGAACCCCTGTCCGAACGGTTGGTTGAAGACCGGGCGGCCAACCGGATCGAAGCCGATCGGCCGTTGCGGGTCGTTCGACGCATTGGCGACACCGAAGTGCGTCACCGCCGGTCCGACCGGACACAGATCGTCGAAGAACTCGAGGCGATAGTCGGCACTGATCGGGCGGCTGCACGCGGCTACCAAAGCCGTGTAGATGCCGGTCGTACCCGGGTCGATGGTGATCGTTCCGGCGCATCGCGACGGCAGGGACACCTCGACACCGTCGGGATCGAAGAGACGCAGGGCCGGCGCCCCGGCGGCGGACGTGTAGTTGACGCGCACGATCGCGCGCCGACCGGCTTCCAGCGAGAGCAGCAACGCATCGACCTCGCCCGGCAGTTCGAGCCCGACTCCCTCGGGGGTGGCCCCGCAGACCACGGCGCGGCCACAGCTACCGGCGCCGTCCGAGACGACGTTGAGGCTGGTCGTGAAGGTGCCAACGCCGCTGCCGTTGCACGCCGACACCTGCAGTTGCAGGACGCCGGCGCGGCCGCTGAACTTGGCGATACCGGAACAGGTGTCGAGGATCTCGGTGCCACCTGGACCGGTGAGCCGCATGCGCACCAGCCCGATGGTACCCGAGATGTCGCTCGTCTGAATGAAGACGGTGGCCCCCGGCGCGGTGCTGAGCGCGTAGGTCTGGACGCCGCCGGCGCCGAGGGTGCCGCTGACCGGAACCCCGCACGCCAGCGGCGGCTGCGCGAGTCCCGGCGTCGCGACGAACAGGGCGCCGAGAAGGAGGGCCAGCGCGCCGACCACGGCACCGCATGGCCGGGCGCGCTTCTGCTGCGGGTCGGCGCTCACCGGTTACTCAAAAGCCTCCCGCCCGACCCAACCCGACGTACCGCCATCGAGGCGGACCTCGTACCAACCGCGCTCCTCACCGGCAACCTCGACCATCGCGCCGCGGCGCACCTGCGCCACGACCGCGGCCTGGCCGCTCGGCCGCTGATACACCGAGGCATCGGCGGCCGTGACGCGCAGGCGGGTCGCCGCCGCCGGCAACGCCCGGCTGCGCTCGAGGCTGTCCGTGGCGCCAGGCTGCGCACCGGGTCGCGGCGCCAGGACCACCAGCGTCAGGGCGGCGGCAGCCGCCGCCAATGGCGCCAGCACCGGCAGTCGGAGCCAGTCGCGCAGGCGCTCGAACACCCCCGGCGTCGCCGCAACGGCCACCGCCGCGCCGCGCCGCGCCGTCGGCGCCAGCTCCTGCATGGCTGCCGGCAGCACGGCGAGGGCGCGTTGCGCCAACGCCGCCGGGATCGGCGTCGCCACGTCGGGCAGCGCGCGCAGGCGACGGTGCAGCTGCACCATGGCGCCGACGCAGGGGTCGCAGCCGCCGACGTGCGCCGCGATGGCGGTGCGCTCGTCGCCGCGCAGGCCGCCGCTGGCATACAACACCAGTCGCTCTTCGCCGGCACATCCGGAGCCGCCGATGCCGCCGTCGCGGCGGCTGACGTCGCCGTCGAAGCCCTCCCGCAGGCGCACGGCGAGTGAAGCGCAGCGCCCGCACGACGCCAAGTGGACGCCCACCGCGGCGGCCGCTGCCGCCTCCAGCTCCTCGTCGGCAAAGCAGGAAAGCAGCTCGAAATCAGGACACGCCATCGCCGTGCCCAGGCCCGAAACGGATATCCTCGTGTCTGTCATGATCTACGGTCCCCCGCCGCGGCGCCAGGCCACGGCCGATCGAAAGTGAGGTGGCTCAGGAGCCCGTCGCCTGGTCGAGATGCGGCGGCAGGTCGAGGACCGACGACACGGAGCCGACCTTGCTCAGCAACTCGCGCCGCAGCCGGGCGATCTGCGACCCGATGTTGCCGATGCTCGTGTTGAGCATCGCCGCGATCTCCTTGTACGGCGCCGTCACCTTGCGTCGCTGCGCCTGCGCCAGCAACTTGGTCCGCTGTTGGCGGCGGCGCACGATCTTGCGCTCCAGCTGCTGGCGCTCCTCGCGCAGGCGCTCGGCGGCCATGCTGGTCGGCGGCAACGCGCCGAGATCGTCGCTGATGCGCTGCACGCGACGTTCGTAGAGATGGACCCAGGCCTGCACCGCGTCGAGTGCATCCTCCATCCGCTTCAGGCCCGCCTCGCGCTCGCGCACCGTACAGCGGAGCCGGTCGATGCGGTCGAGCACCTCGGGGACGTCGCAACCGGAGACCTGCGCCAGATAGCGCACCTCGAGCGGCTGGAACTCGTAGTCCTCGACGTAGAGCAGCTTCATCACCACCGACTTCGACGGGGGAAGTTCCCCCAACATCTGGCTGAACGACGTGCGATCCATCAGTCCTTCGCCTTCATGCGTTGTGGCGCGGTCGGCAGCCGGATCGGAGAGCTCGCCGATGGTTTCTATCGATACGGTTTCGATCTCGCGCACGCCGCGCTTCCATTCGAGTACGAGATCGTCGAGCACGAAGCCGAGCAGGTAGGCGCGAAACGGGGCTCGCCCCTCGTACGTCCGCACCCGCCTGAAGATCCGCCCCCGCTCGAATGCGAAGACGTAGAAGTCGCCCGCTTCGTCCGCCGGGACCCGGTAGACCCGCATCGGAAAGCCGTAGATCAACTCGCCGTACTGCGCCTGGAACTCGCGTGCCGCTTCCACCTCGCCCGCCACGCAGCGGGCAATGAGTTGGCGAGCTTCCTGCGCCTCGTCTAGCCGATCCAACCGGTCCTCCCATGCAGACCCCTGCCCGCACACCGCATCGCGTTTTCATGTGCCTCTGGCCGATGAGATGCAGGGTGTCGGCGCTTTGCTGCGGCAGGTTCCCGGGTATCTTCCCTTGTTCCTTCAAGGGCAAAAGCCCGGCGCATGCGAGGCGACCTGCCGTCTGGGAGGTTGTACTTGAGTATTCGGCGCGAGACGGTCAAATTTCCCAGTCTTCGCGGGTTCTGGGTCGAGACATCCTCCGGCATTCCCCTGACTATGCAACATATTCAAGTGCGAACGCATCCCTGTGGCGGGGGGGCGGTGTGGATTGCACGGCCGCGGGGCCCGGCATACTGGTGCGGCGAGGCGCAATGACGGCAGGGGGGCGATACGCGATTGCCGGAGCCTGCCTGGCGGTGGGGTTCGTCGCGGCGTGGGGGGCGTGGAATTCGCGCCCGGTCGAGCGCGCCGCCTTCCCTGGACCGCAACCGGCCGTCGCCGCCGCGCCGGTCGTGGTCGGAGACGGCCCGGTGCTGTGGGTACTGTCGGTCGGCGTCAGCCGCTACCGCGCCGCGGACCTGGGGCTACAGTTTGCCGACGCCGACGCGCGCAGCATGGCCGATACCCTGCGCGAGGCGGCCAAGCGCGGCCCCTACCGCGAGGTGCGCTCGCTGGTGCTGACCAACGAAGAAGTGACGCGCGAGAGCATCCTGTCGGGCGTATCGCGCTTTCTCGGTCAGGCCGGGCCGGACGACGTCGCCGTGCTGTTCGTCGCCGGCCACGGCGTGCGCGACCTGGCCAGCGGCAGCTACTACTTCCTGCCCAACCCGGCCACCGCCGACACGCTGCTCGCCGACGGCCTGCGCATGTCGGATTTCGACGAGATGCTGCGCATCGTCCGTCGCAATGCGCGGGCGGTGATCGTCATGCTCGACACGTGCCACGCCGGCGCCCTCGGCATCCCCGCGACGCGGCCGGTGACGGCCGATGAGATGGCCGGGCAGATGACTGCCGGCGAGGGCTTCTACCTGCTCGCCGCCACCAAGCCGGGCGAGGAGTCCAAGGAGCAGAGCGGACTCGGGCACGGCGCCTTCACCTACGCGGTCCTCGAAGGCATGCGCGGCAGCGCCGACGCGGACACCGATGGCGTCCTGTCGGTGTCCGAGCTGTTCGGCTACGCCGCCCGGCGGGTCCCGAAGCTGACCGGCGGGCGGCAGCACCCCTACAGTAAGATGGAAGGCACCGACTTCGTCTTTTTGCACGTCGGCGCCGTGACGCCGCGCGCCGTCCCGCTGCTGCCGGCGCCGCTCGCACCGACGCCGGCCGGGCCGCCGGTCGGCAACGTCATCGGCGTGCTCGACTTCCAGAACCTGCGCCAGGACCCCGCCTACGATTGGATCAGCCAGGCGCTGCGCCTGGCCTTCAACACCGAGCTCAGCAAGGTGAAGGTGCTACGCATCTACTCGCCGGAGCTCATCGACCGCACGACGCGGGCGCGCGGCACCGACCCGCTGGTCACGGCGCGCGAACTCGGCATTGGCCGCCTGCTGACGGGGGCCTATTACGTCAGCGACGACATGCTGCGCATCGACGCGCGCATCGTCGACGCCCGCACCGGGGTGAACGAAGCCTCCGACAGCGTGCAGGGCAACCTCGACCAGTTCTTCGACCTGCAGAAGACGCTGGTGCTCAACATGCTGCGCCGACTGAAGGTGCAGGTCTCGCCCGAGGAGGGCGAGTCGATCGAGAAGCAGACCAACACCGACGTCGACGCCTACCGCCTCCTGCTCGAGGCCGAGGGTGTGGTCGAGCCGTCGCCGCGCGCCGAGCGCACGCGCCGCCGCGCCGACAAGCAGTCGTGGCTCGGCGGCGCCCTCGAACGCGTTGCCGCGCTGGTGGTCGCCCCGGCGCACGCCGAAGAGGTCAGCGCCAGCGTCGACGCGGAGGTCCGTGCCCTGCTCGAACGCTATCGCCTCGCCCTGCAGCAAGAGGACCTCGACGCCGTCGCCGCTCTCTCGGTCAGCTTCTCCGAGCGCCAGCGAGCCGCCCTGCGCACCTACTTCGCCAACGCCGACAACTTCGTCGTCGAGATCGCCGACGTCACGGTCACCCGCAACGAAAACGGCGTGCTGGTGTCGTTCGTCCGCCGCGACCGCTTCGACGACGCCGAGAGCGGTCGCCCCGTGCGCCTCGAGGTGCGTTTGAGTAAGATGGTGGTGCCAGAAGGTACCACCTGGAAGATCGGGAGCGGACAATAGCCGGACACCGCATCGCTCGAGCCCGCGCCGCCGTCGGCGCGGCGGTCTCGCCGTCCGTGCCGACGCCCGTTCGCCGCCGCGCCGGGCTTGCCTGCGCCCTCGCCGCCATCGCCCTGCTCGCCCCCGTCGCGGCCCTGGCGCGGCCGCTCAACCAGGTCATCCCGTCGCTGTTCGGCGGCACCCTGAACACGACCATCAACCAGACCGCCAGCGACTTCAGCCAGCAACAGCCAAACATCATCGCCCGCTTTCGCGACCTGCCAGCGCAGCTCTCGGCGGCGCGTTCACAGGTGCCGTTCCCCTCAGCCAGCGGCGCCTTCAGCTACGCCTGGGACACCGAGGTCGATAGCTTCGTGCGCTTCGAGCAGAGCCTCGGCTCGGGCTTCGCCGAGCGCGCCCAGACGCTCGGTCGCGGCCACTTCAACGTCGGCGCGTCGTATCAGTATGTCGAGTTCGACAGCCTCGAGGGGGACTCGCTCGACAACATCGTCTCGCAGCAGCCGGCGTTCACGCAGGCCTACCTGGCGAGCCTGCCGAAAGGCGACCAGGCGATCTTCGGCGACGATGTCGTGCGCACCCAGCTGGCGCTGCAGTTCCGCTACGACCTGATCTACCTCGCCGCTGGCTACGGCCTGACCGACAACATCGACGTCAGCCTCGCCCTGGCGATCAACCGCGCCAGCATGAAGGGCCACGCCATGGCCATGACGCTCGATCCGGACGGCGACGGCGGCGGCGCGGTCGGCCAGTTCACCGAGAACCAGCCGGGCGTGATCGTCGACGGCACCGGTCCGATCTGCGCCCGCGGCCTGCGCTGCGCGTCCGACTCGTTCGACGAATCAGCGGCGGGGACGGGCGACGTCTACCTGCGCGTCAAATGGCACGTCGTCGACACCTGGCTGGCGGACATCGCCCTGGCCGAGGTGCTCACCCTGCCGACCGGCAATGCCGACGACTTCCTCGGCTTCAACGATCCCACCTTCACGCCCTGGTTCATCGCCTCCAAGACCTTCGGGCGCTTCTCGCCGCACCTGAACCTCGGCTACTCCCTGCGCAGTGCCGAGGACGTCAGCCAGGCGCAGTGGATCGTCGGCGCCGACGCGCGGGCGACGAACTGGCTGACCCTGGGGGCCGACTTCCTCGGCTATCACGACGACAACCGGGACGGCGTCAACGACGACGTGATCCAGTCCGCCGTCGGCTTCAAGCTCAACCCGTGGGGCGGCCTGGTGCTCACCGCCAGCTTCCAGTTCCCACTCAACAGCGACGGTATTCGCGCCGACGTCATCTACACCGGCCAGGTCGAGTACAATTTCTGAGCGGTTCCCCGGCGCCGCGGCCGCGTGCTAGGCAGCCGCGCATGCGCACACTGCTGGTCGCCTTCTCTCTCGTCCTGAGCGCCGGCGCCGCCCGCGCCGACTGGACCCCGTCGGCCTTCGCCGCCGAGGAGACGCTCGAGTTCCTCACCATCGAGGAGGGCGAGGAGCATTGGTCGCCGGTGTGGCTGGTGGTGATCGACGATCAGGTCTACGTGCGTCTCGGCAGCCGCGCCGCCGGCCGCTACGAGGGTAACGCCACCAAGCCCTACCTCAAGGTGCGCATCGCCGGGCAGCAGTTCGACACGGTCCTCGGCGACCCCGCGCCGGTGATGGCCGAGGCGGTGGCCACGGCCATGGCGAGCAAGTACTGGAGCGACATCTTCATCCGCTACGCGGCGCATCCGCTGACCCTGCGCCTGACGCCGGCCGGCAACTGAGCCGCCGCCCGATGCCGTTGCGGTACGGGCTCATCGGCTGCGGCATGATGGGCTGGGAGCACCTGCGCAACCTGGCCCTCCTCCCCGCGGCGCGCGTCACCGCCGTCGCCGACCCCGACGCCAACAGCCGCGACATCGCGCACCATGCCGCGCCCGAGGCGAGGGTGTTTGCCGACCACCGCGACCTGCTGCGCAGCGGCGCCGTCGACGCCGTCGTCATCGCCACTCCCAATCACACCCACGCCGCGGTGCTGCGCGACGTCTTTGCCACCGACCTGCACGTCCTGGTCGAGAAACCGCTCTGCACGACCATCGCGGACTGCCACCTCCTGCTCGACGCCGCGCCGCGCCACCGCGGCGTGGTCTGGGTCGGCCTCGAGTACCGCTTCGTGCCGACCATCACCCGCCTGGTCGAGGCCGTGCACGGCGGCGCCGTCGGCCGCCTGCGCATGCTCGCCATCCGCGAGCACCGCTTCCCGTTTCTGGAGAAGGTCGGCCATTGGAACCGCTTCGCGCGCAACACCGGCGGCACCCTGGTGGAGAAGTGCTGCCACTTTTTCGACCTCATGCACCTGCTGGTTCGCCAACGGCCGCTGCGTGTCTACGCCTCCGGCGCGCAGGACGTGAACCATCTCGACGAGCGCTACGACGGCGAGACCCCGGACATTCTCGACAACGCCTACGCCGTCGTCGACTTCGACGGCGGCGCCCGCGCCGTGCTCGACCTGTGCATGTTCGCCGAGAACTCGGCCAACGAGATGGAACTGGCGGCCACCGGCGACGCCGGCAAGGTCGAAGCCTACGTGCCCGAGCACCGCCTCGTCTTCAGCCGCCGCGATCGCCTGAGCCGCGACGAGGAGCGCATCACCATCGCCCCGCACATCCGCGACGCTGGCTTCCACCACGGCGCGACCTACTACCAGCACCTCGCTTTCCTCGACGCCGTGCGCCGCGGCGCGCCGCCGCAGGTCGACGTCGCCGCCGGCGCCCTGGCCGTCGCGGTCGGCACTGCCGCCGAGCTCTCCGCCCGCGAACACCGCCCGGTCGAGCTACGCGAGCTCGGCTTCTGACCTCAACCAGCTCGCCGCGAGGAATGCAGTCGCCGGGACCGCGGGCGTCCCGCCCGCAGCGCCGCGCGCCACATCGCGAGTCGAAGCGGCCTCGAGGTCGCGTCTCACCGCGACGGAGCGATCGGCGCTTACGGCTCGACGATCGCAAGGCCGGCCGCGGCAAACCGCTTGAAGTCGCGACCGTTCATGGTGGCCAGCGTCGCGCCGGCGTGTAGCGCCGCCGCGGCGATCATGCAGTCCGCCAGCGACCCACGGCGTCGGCCCCCGAGAGTGAACAGGGACGCGGTCGTTTCCGCGTCCGCCGCCGTGAACGGCAGGATATCACCGACGATCGCCGCCGCCGCCTCGACCGCGCTGGCGCCGATCGGCCCGCACAGGAACTCAGCCCAGGCGACGGCGCTGATCGCCAGGCGGTCTCCACCGCCCAGCCAGCGTCGCAGGAGACGGTCGGCGGGCGACGCCGGCACCAGCGCGTGAATGAGCACGCTCGTATCGAGATGAATCATCGCCGTGTGCCGCGCGCGGACGGCGCCCGACTCGTCCTCCGCTCGGCGCGGACGTCGGCCACCCAGGCGCGCGCCCGCGCCGGCGTCAGGGTCAGCGCCTGCTGCAGCCGATCGAGCGCGTCGATGCCGCGCCGCTCGCCGACATCCCCCGCCTCGGCCGAAAGAATGGCGCGCCGCAGCGCCTCGGACTTCGATACCTCCCAACGCCGCGCCATACGCTCCAGGGCACGAACCGTCGTGACGTCGAGCGCGTAGGTCGCCTTCACCGATGTTCTGGCCATACCGAGTGTATGGCCCGCCCAGACGATGCCAGCAAGCCCCGGCGAGCTGAAGCGAGGTCGTGTCGCGGGCACGATCAAGACGGAGCACCGTCAACCCCGTGCGCCCCGTCCATGGGGTCGAGGCCGGCGCCTGGACGCCCCTGGCACCCGACGCGTCGAGCCCTGCGCCCCGCCGAGGGTCCGTCACCCGGCAACAGTCTCGCGGACCTCTCGTCTATCGAAGGCGCGCTCCCCAGACCTGGCGTGGCGGAGTCTTCGCTTTCCTTCAGCTACCGGCGGCCCCGGCGACGCCCGTATTCGCCCGCCGCATTCAAGGCGACGATCAGCCCGCTCACCCCGACGACCCAGTCGCCGTAACGCACATACGGTGTCAGCTCCTGCCGCCGTTCAACCGACTCCGCCAGCGTCCCCACCACTCCGAACGGCAGCGACGCCACCACCGCCCCGCTCGGGTCGATGACCGCGCTGACGCCTGAGTTCGACGCCCGCACCCGCCAGCGCCGGGTCTCTACCGCGCGCAGCCGCGAAGCATCGAGGTGCAGCGCCGGCCCGAGCGTAGCGGCGAAACACGAGTCGTCGGTCTGATTGACCAGCACCTCGGCGCCAGCGCGCGCCAGCTCATTGGAGGCACCGGGGAGCACCGCCTCGAAGCAGATCGACGGCGCGACCGCCAGCGACGCCAGGGCCGACGCCATGAACGGCTGCAGAGCCATGACAGTGCGTCTGGCGCGAGATGCTCTTCGTGGACGACGCGGTCGGGGTTCGGATCCCCCGAGTCGATGGCCGGCGGCGCACTGTCGTCGGCAGACCGTATCGGCGCCGCGATAACGAGGTCCTCCGCCGGTGCTGTCGCCAGCGCCGCATCGCGGCGATCGAGCAGGTCGCCGAGCCGAGCCGCGTCTTCGGCTGCCAGCTCGTTGGCTTCGCTCAGCGCGGGAAACAGGCGACCGACAATGAACGCGCCGGCGGACGCGTCGCGCGGCAGGTCGTACTCCCCGAACACCGCGACCGTGCTCGGCGAGCCGGTGCCCTGGAGCCACTGCGCGGCGCTACCTGCGCGGTCGACGAAGGTGGCCTAGAGAAGCGCAAGTGCGACCGCGGCAGCGCCGACCTTGACGCGGCGAACCGTGGCGTCACGAGCGGACGATCTCCGAGAGTCCTGCGCGCGGCACGCCGGATCCAGCGGTGGGCGTCGGCGGCTGAAGGTCATCGGATCCTCCCGCGCCTGCTGATAGCCCACCCCCCTCCCCTGCAACGCCATTTTTTGACGTGTCGTGTAGGATAAAGCGCCGCCGGCGCCGCGGCGCCCGCGCACTCCGCCTCACCCCGGCGCGTACCCGAGCCGCTTGTCGACGACGTTGCGCAGCGGCTGCCCGAGGAGGAAGCGAGTCAGGTTGTCATCGAAGAGCGCCAGCATACGGTCGAAGTAGGTCGGCGTGTAGCCGGAGATGTGCGGCGTGATGACGCAGTTGGGCAGCGCCCACAGGGGACTCTCCGGCGGCAGCGGCTCCTCGTCGAAGACGTCGAGCGCGGCGCCGGCCAGGCCGCCGGCGCGCAGGCAGGCGACCAGCGCCGCCGCATCGATCACCTCGCCGCGCGCGACGTTGATCAGGTAGGTCCCCGAACGCATCGCGGCCAGCTCGGCGGCGCCGATCAGCCCGCGCGTCTCCGCCGTCAGCGGGACGGCGAGGACGACGAAGTCGGCCCACCCCAGCAGCTCGTGCAGGCGCGCAGGCGGCACCACGACCTCCGCGTGCTCGACCGCACGCGTCGCATCGCGGCGCATGACGCGCACGCGCATGCCGAGCGCCGCCGCCATGCGCGCCAGGTTGGCGCCGATCGGCCCGGCGCCGAGGATGGCGAGGTTGGCGCCGGACAACTCGCGCAGGCCGCCGCCGAAGACGATGACGCCGAAGCGGTTCCACTCGCCGCGCAACTGCAGCCGCTGCGCCTCGTGAAAGTTGCGCGCCAGCACCAGCATCTGGCCGAGAATGTGCTCGGGAATGCAGATCGAGTGCAGGCCGGTGGAGTTGGTGAGCGTCACCGCGCTCGCCACCAGCGCCGGGAACAGGCAGTCCTCGATGCCGGCGGAGGCGGAGTGGAACCAGCGCAACGCATGCGCCGCGGCGAAGTGCTCGGGCGGCAAGAGCCAGCCGAGGAAGATGTCGGCGTCGGCGAGCGCCGCCGGCAGGTCGGCCTCCTCCTCGATCGACACCGCCGCGAGCCCCGGGTGGCGCGCCGTCCAGGCCGCGACGGTGCTCTCCGGCAGGGTCCAACGGACTTCCTTCAGGCGAAAGAACGAAACGAGCTTCATGTGACGCTTGTAGACGGGACGGCGCGGCGGCAACAAGCCGGGGCGCCCGGGCCGCGGCCCACGGCGCGGCGGGCCGCGTTGCCCTGATCGTCGCCTTTCCTCTAGAGTCGCGCGGTTATGCGGATCCGCGCCCTCTTCGACCACCCCGCGCCGGTGTTCTCGGTGGAGTTCTTCCCGCCCAAGACCGAGATCGGCGAGCGCAGCCTGTTGCGCACCGTCGACCAGCTGCGGCCGCTGGCGCCGAGCTTCGTGTCAGTCACCTACGGCGCCGGCGGCAGCACGCGCGAGAAGACGATCGAAATCGTCAGCCGCATCAAGCGCGAGCACGGGCTGGAGGCGATGGCACACCTCACCTGCGTCGGCCACGACCGCGACGAGCTGGCCGCCATCCTCGACCGCCTCGCCGCGGCCGGCATCGAAAACGTCCTGCCGCTGCGCGGCGACCCGCCGCGCGGCGAGACCACCTTCGTGAAACCGGCCAACGGCTTCGGCTATGCGAGCGAACTCGCCGCGTTCAGCAAGGCGCGCGGCGACACGTTCTGCCTGGCCGGCGGCGGCTATCCCGAAGGACACCCGGAGTGCCGCGACCTCGAGCGCGATGTCGCCCACCTGCGCCGCAAGGTCGACGCCGGCGTCGAGGTGGTCATCACGCAGCTCTTCTACGACAACAGATTCTACTTCGACTTCGTCGCGCGCGCCCGCCGCGCCGGCATCACCGCGCCGCTGCTGCCGGGCATCATGCCGATCACCAACGTCGCCCAGATCGAGCGCATCGCCGGCCTGTGCGGCGCCCACATTCCCGAACCGCTGCGCGCCCGCATGCGCGCCGCCGAGGGCGACGATCAGGCGGTGCTGCAGGTCGGCGTCGACCACGCACTGGCACAGTGCCGCGACCTGCTGGCCGGGGGCGCGCCCGGTATCCATTTTTACACCCTCAACCAGTCGCCGGCGACGGCCGCCATCCTGGGCGCTCTGCGGGGATGAGGCGCGACGCGTTGTCGACCATCGTCACCTACACGCCGCTCAAGCCGCCGCAGCGCACCACCGTCACCGGCAGCGGACGCTCGGTGCAGCACGAGTGTCGCGACGGCAACGGCGAGTCGCACCGCCAACGGTTAGCGCTTGGCAGCGTGCGCGGCGTGTTCTACCTCGATGCCATGTGCCTGCACTGCGGCGCCCACTTCATGTGGGTCGAGGACGAGGACTGACCCGCCCCATGCCACTCCTCCGCCGCGCCGGCCTCGCCGTCGCCCTGCTCGCCGCGCTCGTCGCCCTCCCCGGCTGCGTCAAGCCGCCCGCCGTCGCGGCGGCGCCGGCGCCGCCGCCGGTGTTCGAACTCGGCGCCTTCAAGGGGATCTTGATCAACGGCGGCGGCGCCAAGGCCTCCAACTTTCAATCGCACCTGACGCACGTGCGCACATTGCTCGCCTATCTCGAGGCGAGCGGCGCGCAGCCGTCCGACCTCACCGTCTTTGCGTCCGACGGCAGCGACCCGACGCCCGACCTGGCGACGCGCGCCATGCACGGCGCCAACGACGACATGTGGCTGCTGCCGGCACCGCTGGTCAATCGTCTGCGGCCGATCGAGTTCGTCGACTCCAGCATCGCGGGGGTGCACATCCAGCCCGCCACCCGCGAGGCGCTGCAGGCCTGGTTCGCGAGCGACGGCCAGGCCCTGCAGGCGGGCGATACGCTCTTCCTCTACGTCACCGATCACGGCGAGCTGAACAAGAAGGATCCGCGCGACAATACGATCGTCCTGTGGAACCAGAGCCTCAGCGTCACCCAGTTGCGCGCCATGCTCGCCCAGCTGGCGCCCGGCGTGCGCGTCGTGATGCTGATGTCACAGTGTTTCAGCGGCTCGTTCGCCAACGTGATGTTCAGTGGCGATACCGGGTCGCTGGCGACCAGCGGCCGCGTCTGCGGCTACTTCGCCTCCAGCGCCGATCGCCCCGCGTACGGCTGTTACCCGGAGAACCGCGGCCGTGACGGCGTTGGCCACTCGCACCACTTCTTCGACGCCCTCGAGGCGACCGGCCGCCTGCCCGAGTCGCACCGGCGGGTGCTGGTCACCGACGACTCCCCCGACGTCCCCAACACCACCTCCGACTTCTACCTCGAACAGCTCCTCGCCCAAGAGGCGACGCGCCGCCAGCAGTCGCCGACGGACGTTGCCGACGCGTACATCGCCGTGGCCTTCAAGGACCGGGCCCGCTGGGAACCGGAGATCCGCCAGCTCGACCGCGTCGGCAGCACCTTCGGTATGTTCAGCCCGCGCTCGCTGTCCGAGTTGGATCTGCAGACGCGCACCCTGCCGCAGGTGAGCGAACAGTTGCGCACCTACGCGGCGCGCTGGCAGGAGGCGCTCGAAGCGCTGAAGGCGCAGAACTTCACCCGCCTCCTCGCCGCCGAGCCGGCCTGGAAGCCGCGCCTCGAAGCGCCGGTGCTGGCCAAGCTCGACGCCGCCGGCCGAGAGACGTTGGCGACGGAAATGGCCGTGGCACTGGCGCGGTTCGCCGCCGCCGACGCGGAGACCAATGATCGCCTGGCGCTGCTCAAGGCGCGCGCCGACGACGCCAGTGCCGCCGCCTACCGCATGGATGTGCGCCTCGGCGTCGTGCTGCGCATGCGCGCCCTGCTCGACCAGATCGCCGGCCGCGTCTACCTCGCCGCGCGCGGCACGCCGGAGGAACGCGCCACCTACGCCGCCCTGCTCGGCTGCGAGGACGTCACCCTGCGCGCCGACCCGCCCTTTGCCTCGGCGGCGGCCATGGACCCCCCGCCCGCCTTCCCGCCGCTGAACGACGACCGCAAGGTGGTCGCCGCCGTCATGCCGGCGTGGATGGGCATCCAGTTCAAGCCGCTGACCGAGGCCGCGCGCGCGCGCGACCAGCGCACCGCGGGCGCGGTGACGGTGATGATGGTGTACCCCGACTCGGCCGCGTCGAAAGCCGGGCTGGCGGTCGGTGACGTCATCCTCGGCCCGCCCGACGCACCGTTCCAGGAGCCGCACCAGGTGCGCGAGTGGACCATGCGGCGCGAGATCGGCGAGGCGGCGCCGCTCGACGTCGCGCGCGGGAGCACCGTCACGCGGGTGGAACTCAAACCCGAACCGTATCCGATCAAGATGCCGGAGTTGCCCGGCCCGCCCAAGGTGGGCAGCGCGGCGCCGCCGCTGACCAAGGTCGAAGCCTGGCGCGGCGATGCGACGCTCGCCGCCGGCAAGCCGCGGCTGCTGTTCTTCTGGGCCACCTGGTGCGTGCCGTGCAAGTTCGCCCTGCCCGAGGTGCTGGCCTTCGCCCAGGCGCGCGATGTCGACGTGGTGGCGATCACCGACGAGGAACCGGCGACCCTCGACGCCTTCTTCAAGACCTTCAAGGACCCCTTCCCTGCCACCGTCGCCATCGACCCCTACCGCGCCGCCTTCCAGGCCTTCGGGGTCAGCGGCACGCCGACCTTCGTGCTCATCGATGCCGACGGCACGGTGCGCTACTTCCACACCGGCTACAACGCGGCCAAGGGGCTGGGGATCGAAGGCTGGACGTACCAGGCGAAGCGCTAGCTAGCGGCGCGCCGCCGTCGCACCCTCGACGTCTTCTCGCGGCGCCGGCAGGTCGCCGGGGTGGCGCTGCTCGCAGCTGGGGCAGTGCCAGGAGAAGTAGCCCTGATGCGTCATCGGCGCCTCGCAGTCGGGACAGGTCATGCGGCAAGTACACGACCCGCGGCGGTGAAATGCAATCGCTTTCCCTGCTCACCCCTGCGGCAGCCGCTCGCGAATCTCTGTCAGGGTGGGCGCGGTGGCATCCTTCGGCGACAGGATCGGATCGGCGATCGGCCAGGCGATGGCGAGCGTCGGGTCGTCCCAGCGCACGCTGATTTCCAGGGCCGCGTCCCACAGGGCGGTGCACTTGTACTCGATCTCCGCCGGCGCCGCCGTGACGCAGAAGCCGTGCAGGAATCCCGGCGGCACCCACAGCTGGCGGAGGTTGTCCTCCGAGAGCTCGACACCGACCCAACGCCCGAAGTGCGGCGAGGCGCGGCGGACGTCTACCGCGACGTCGAAGACCGCGCCGCGCACGCAGCGCACCAGCTTGCCGAGCGGCGCGCCACCCACTTGCGCGTGCAGACCGCGCAGGATGCGGTGCCCCGAGCGCGAGTGGTTGTCCTGCACGAACGGCAGGGCGATGCCGACGGCGCGGTAGGCCTCGACCTGGAACGTCTCGAGGAAGAAGCCGCGTGCGTCGCGATGCACGGCCGGCTCGAGCACCAGGACGCCCGGCAGCGCCGTCGCCTCGACGCGCACGCTCAGCCCTGCTCCAGGACGCGCAGCAGGTACTGCCCGTAGGTGCCATTGCGCATCGTCGCGGCCAGGCGCTCGACCTCGGCACGGTCGATCCAGCCCATGCGCAGCGCGATCTCCTCGAGGCAGGCGACCTTGAGCCCCTGCCGCTCTTCGATCGCCTGGATGAAGTTCGAGGCCTGCAGCAAGGCCTCCTGCGTGCCGGTGTCGAGCCAGGCGATGCCGCGCCCGAGCTTCTCCACGTGCAGGGCGCCGCTGCGCAGGTACACCAGATTGACGTCGGTGATCTCGAGCTCGCCGCGCGGCGACGGCGTCAGGCCGCGTGCGATCTCGACCACCCGATTGTCGTAGAAGTATAATCCGGTCACCGCCCACGGTGAGCGCGAGACCGGCGGCTTTTCGACCAGATCGACGGCGCGGCCGTCGGCGGCGAACTCGACGACGCCGTAGCGTTCCGGGTCGCGCACCCAGTAGCCGAACACCGTCGCCCCGGCGTCGCGCGCGGCGGCGCGGCGCAGCGTGTCCGTGAAGCCGTGCCCGTAGAAGATGTTGTCGCCGAGGGCCAGCGTCACGGTATCGCCGCCGATGAAATCGGCGCCGATCAGGAACGCCTGTGCCAGACCGTCCGGGCTCGGCTGCGCCGCGTACTGCACGTCCATTCCGAGCTGCCGGCCGTCGCCGAGCAGGCGGCGGAAGCCGTCCTGCTCGTGCGGCGTCGTGATCACCAACACCTCGCGGATGCCGGACAGCATCAGCGTCGAGAGTGGATAATAGATCATCGGCTTGTCGTAGATCGGCACCAGCTGCTTGCTGACCGCGCGGGTCAGCGGGTAGAGCCGCGTCCCCGAGCCGCCGGCGAGAATGATCCCCTTGCGCATACGCCTCCCCGCGCCCCGCCGTCAGGCGCCCTGGCCGACCGTGCCGAGACGCTCGCGCCCGTACTGCCCCGCCTGCACCGCCGCGCACCACGACTTGTTGGCGAGGTACCAGGCGACGGTGGCGCGCAGGCCGCGCTCGAAATCGTAGCGCGGCGCCCAGCCGAGGTCGCGGCGGATGAGGCTCGCGTCGATCGCGTAGCGGCGATCATGCCCCGGGCGGTCGGCGACGAAGGTCTTCAGCCCCGCGTAACTGGTCAGGCCTCTCGCCGTCAGGGCGGCATTGGCCGCGGCCGGCGCAAGTTCGTCGAGCACGCCGCACAGGCGGTCGACGAGCTCGAGATTGGCGCGCTCGTTCTCGCCACCGATATTGTACTTGGCGCCCGGTTGGCCGCGGCGCAGGACGAGCAGGATGCCGGCGCAATGGTCCTCGACGTACAGCCAGTCGCGCACGTTGCCGCCGTCGCCGTAGATCGGCAGCGCCGCCCCGTCGAGGGCATTGAGCGTCATCAACGGGATGAGCTTCTCCGGATACTGGTACGGTCCGTAGTTGTTGGAGCAGTTGGTCAAGAGCGTCGGCAAACCGTAGGTCTCGTGGTAGGCGCGCACCAGGTGGTCGGCGCTGGCCTTGGTCGCGGCATAGGGCGAGTTGGGCGCATACGGGGTCGTCTCGCTGAACTGGCCGCTGGCGCCGAGGCTCCCGTACACCTCGTCGGTCGAGACGTGCAGAAACCGGAAGCGCGCCCGCGCCGCGTCGTCCTGTGCGCGCAGGTGGGCGCGGGCGGCGTCGAGCAGCTCGAAGGCGCCGACGATATTGGTCTCCACGAAGGCGCGCGGCCCGTCGATCGACCGGTCGACGTGGCTCTCGGCGGCGAAGTTCACCACCCAGGTCGGGCGGTGCGCGCGATAGAGCTGGTCGACGAGCGGCCGGTCGGCGATGTCACCCTGGACGAAGACCAGACGCGGGTCGGCGCGTACGTCCGCCAGGCTCTCGAGATTGCCCGCATAGGTGAGCTTGTCGAGTACGACGACGCGGGCGTCGGTCTCGGCGAGTACGAGGCGGACGAAGTTCGAGCCGATGAAACCCGCTCCCCCGGTGACGATGATCGTGTCCATGGTTGCTGGCGCCCTCCGCACTCGCGCTCAGTCGGCCGGTTGGTGTGCCGGCCGCAGCAGATCGTTGACCGTTTTCACGGGGCTGAAGGTCGCGTCCGGCACTTCCACGAACAGCGTCAGCCAGCGCGCCATGGCGCCGTTCCACAGGCCGGGCCGCTCGAGCGCCTGCAGGGCGCGGCCCTCCTTCGACTTGCGGCTGATGAACACCGCCGCCGGATCGACGAAGCGACGCAGATCGTAGGGGCGCCCCAGACGGTCGCGGACCGCACAGGCGAGGAAGACGGGATTGAAGTGGGTCGCCGCCGCGAAGGCGGCCCGCTGGCCGGCGTCGGCCTGATCGACCTGCGCCGATTCGACGATCTGCGCCGTGCAGGTGCCGTCTGCCGCGCGGACCCAGAACGGCCCGCCACCCGGCTCGCCGGTATTGCGGACGACGCCGCAGACGCGCAGGGGCCGGTCGAGCGCCTGGCGCAGCGCCGCCGCGTCGCGCGGCGCAGCGTGCAGGCCGAGGGCGGCGCAGGCGAACTCCCGCGCCGCGTCGCACGCCCCGGCCGCGCCCCCCTCGAGCGCCTCCAGATGCGCGCATAGCTGCGCCTGCACCGTCGCGAGATGGCCGAGCAGCAGGCGCATCCAGCGCAGCGCCTCGGGGCGCCGGTGCTCGGGCTGGACGTTGTCGATGTTCTTCACGAAGATGAGGTCGGCACCGAGGTCGTTCAAATTCTCGATCAGCGCCCCATGCCCGCCGGGGCGCAACACGAGGCGACCGGCGCCGTCGCGAAACGGCGCGTGCGCGGCGTCGGCCGCGAGCGTGTCGGTGGCGCGCTTCTGGGTCGAGAAGCCGACCGCGTAGCGCACCGCGAGGCGGTGCTCGTAAGCGCCGCGCACGCGCTCGAGCAGCGCCGTGAAGCCGGCGGCGTGTTCGGGCGACACGGTCAGGTGCAGGCGCGCCACCTCATCGCTGGCGCGCGCAATGTCCGCCGCCTCGGCGAGGTGTTCCTCGAAGGCGGTGCGGGGCCCGTCGGGGTAGCGATGGAACAGCAGCAGACCCTTCGGCTGCGCGGCATAATCAAGACCGTCCGGGTCGAGGAGCGCCGCCACCACGCCGCCGACATCGCCGCTGGCGCGCAGGGCCTCGAGCGAGCGACCGCTGCGGCGCAGGTGCGCCGCCAGCGCCTCGGCAAAGGCGAAGCGGGGCAACTCGGCGAAGAACTGCAGCGCCTCGGCCGCCGCCGCGTCGCCGGCCGCCGCCCGCGCCTGCAGGGCACCGCGCGTACCCCCGGACTCGGCACGCACCGCGAGCAGCGACTGGAACATCCGGCTGGCGGCGCCCGAGGCGGGCGTGAACTTGACGATGCGGCCGGCGGCGGCGGCGGCGGCGTGCGCCGTCGCCGCCACTTGGCGCGCGGTCTCACCGAGCTGCAGGACGCCGTCGCCGGGGATACAGGGCCGGTCGAGTCGGATGGGCGGCGGTGGGCTGCGAAACAGCGCCAGCTGGCGATCGGCCTCGTCCGGCGAGATCCCCAGTTCCGTCAGTTGGGCCCAGTCAGCCTCGGTGAACATGCCCGGCATCGGAATCTCGGCAAAGAGCGCTCCTATAACCGAGCCCCGCGGGGAAGGGAATGCCAGCGCCGCGCCGCAGCCGCGGCGGCGCAACCCGGCGGCTTGCTTATCGGCTCGCCGCCCGCTCGCGCCGCAGCGCGTCCCCCGCCAGGGCGAACTGGCTCTCGAGTTCGCGGTAGACGACCTCGGCCTCGCTGCGCGGAGCGTCAGCGAGGCGCCCCATCGATTCCAGACGGGTGCAGAGTTCCGCCATATGCATCGCGCCGAGACTGCCGCAACTGCCCTTCAGGCTGTGCGCCCAGGATGCAACACCATCCCAGTCCTCGCCGCCGATGGCCGCGGCGAGCGCCATCATGCGCTGCGGCGCATCGGCGAGAAACAGGTCGATCAACTCCGCCAGCAGGTCGTCGTCCCCATCATCCCGTAGGTCGCGCAGCGCGTCGATCGCGCTCATGTCGAGAACATCCATGCAGCACCTCGCTCCGAAGTCGCTGCGGCAAACAGCATTCTCCATGCCAGCGCGAGGCGAGCACGCCGCCGCGAGGGCAGCGGCCGCGGATGATCGGAAAAATGTCAGCGAATCGCCCAGCGGCCGGCGCGCACCGCCGCGAGTGACGAATTATGCCGCGCCCGGCCGGGGCGCGAACAGGCGCAGACCGCGGGCGCGGGTGCGCGTCAGGCGCTCCAGAAACGACTCGCGCGGCACCAGGCGGGCGCCCAGGCGGCCCATGTGCGGCGTCAGGGTCTGGACGTCGAGCCAGTCGAGGCCACGGCTGCGCAGGTGACCAATCAGGTGCAACAACGCCAACTTGGAGGCATTGGGGTGACGATGGAACATACTCTCGGCGGCGAACGCGCCGTCGACGTCGACGCCATAGGCGCCGCCGACCAGGACGCCGCCACGCCACGCTTCGACGCTGTGGACGATGCCCATCTCGTGCAGCCGGCAATAGGCCGTCACTACCGCCGGCGTGATCCAGGTGCCGTGTTGCCCGGGGCGCGGGGTGTCGGCACAGGCGCGGATGACGGCGGGAAAGTCGCGATCGAGGCTGAAGGTGAGGTGCCGCCGCGCCGGCGCATGACGCAGGCTGCGCGGTACGTGCAACTCGGCGAAATCGAGCACGCCGCGCTCGGCCGGGCTGAACCACAACAGCGGCAGCTTCTCCACCGGCCAGGGAAAGATGCCCTGCCGGTAGGCGGCCAGCACCGATTCGGGATGCAGATCGCCGCCGATGGCGACGATGCCCTCGGGACTGGCCGTGCGCGGATCGGGAAACTGGATGATCGCCATGCCTCGCTCGCATGCCGATGATGAACCCGCTTGCCCGCGGCGTGCAAGCCGTGGCGCCAGCCCGCCGCCGGCTGCGGCCGGCGTGCCGCCGCCGTCTTGTCCGTCCGCACCCCGTCCGATACCGTCCCGCCGATGCCTCATCCGCTCGACGAACGGCGCACCCGCTCCATTCGCGTCGGTACGACGCACATCGGCGGCGCCGCCGCGGTGGTCGTGCAGAGTATGTGCGCCACCAAGACGCGCGACATCGACGCCACCGTCGCGCAGTGTGAACAGCTGCGCCGCGCCGGCGCCGGTGTCGTCCGCATCGCCGTCGACAACGAGAAGGACGTCACGGCGGTGAAGGCCATCCGCCGCCAGACGAGCGCGACGCTGTCGGTCGACCTGCAGGAGAACTACCGCCTCGCCGCCTCGGTGGCGCCGCACGTCGACAAGCTGCGCTACAACCCCGGCCACCTGCACCACGTCGAACGCGACCGCTCGGTGGCGGACAAGGTCGGCTGGCTCGTCGCGGTGGCGCGCGAGCACGACGTGGCGGTGCGTATCGGCGTCAACTGCGGCTCGGTGGCGCCCGAGTTTCTCGCCCGCTACCCCGGCGACCAGCTCGAGGCCATCGTCCAGTCGGCCCTGTACCATTGTCAGCTCATGGACGACCTGGGGTTCGACCGCTTCGTGGTGTCGCTGAAGGACTCCGACCCATTCAAGGTGCTGGCCGCCAACCGCCGCTTCGCAACGGCGCGGCCGGACGTACCGCTGCACCTCGGCGTCACCGAGGCCGGCCTGCCGCCGCAGGGCGTCTTGAAAACGCGCCTGGCCTTCGAGCAGCTGCTCGCGGCCGGCATCGGCGATACCATCCGCGCCTCGCTGACGGTGCCCAACGAGCGCAAGCACGAGGAGATCGAGGTCGGCTTCGCCATCCTCGCCGACGTGCGCGCCGGGCGCTTCGTCTCGGTGCCCGATTTCGGCGCCGGGCTGAACATCATCTCGTGTCCGAGCTGTTCGCGGGTGGAGAACGACGCCTTCGTGCAGCTCGCCGAGCAGGTGCGCGATCTGACGGAGTACGCCCGCGACCACCGCGTCACCATCGCCGTCATGGGCTGCCGCGTGAACGGCCCCGGTGAGACCGACGACGCCGACCTCGGCCTCTGGTGCGGCCCATCGACCGTGGTGCTGAAGCGCAAGGACGAGAAGATCGGCTCGTTCGGCTACGCCGAGGTGCTGCCGCGCCTCAAGGCCGAGCTCGACACCCTGATCGCCGCGCGCTCCGCCTGAGCGCTTGCGGGCCGCCTGCTACCGGCGTACGTCTCGACTCGCCGCTATCGCCATGGACGCGTCGCGCCTGCCCAAGATGATGATCGGATTCGTCGTCCGCCGCTGCACGGTGGAGCTCGGGCGCGCGCCGACGCCCGCCGAGTTCGCCGCCTGGGCCAATGCCGATCCCGCTGGCGGGATCAACGTGTTCGGACGCGCCCTCAGCGAGGCCGATGCGCGCCTCATCCTGCGCCACCAGGCGCGCCTGGTCTCGGCACGCAGCGCCGCGGCCGAGGAGCAGTGGGTCGAGCCCGATCCGCTGCTGGCCGGCGAGGGGCGCGGGCCGAACGTCGTCAGCCTCGCTGCCGCCCGGCTACGCCGCGCGCGGTGAACGCGGTGCAGGTCGAACACCTCGACCCGGCGTTGGTCCGCGACCGCCGCGAGCGCGTCGCGGCGGCGCGCCGTCTCGCCAGCGCCGCCATGCCGGAAGCGCGCGCCGATGCCGACGACGCCGGCTACTGGCAGGCGCTCTTCGAGGCCAACGCCGTCGCCGTGCTGGCCGCCCTGCCCGGCGTGCGGCTCGCCGATGGGTACGCGGTACGCTACCGCTTCTGCGGTCGGCGCGGCGGCGATCTGTTGGTGCGGCCCTTCGTCACCCGCTCCGGCACCGACGTGCGCAACGTGCTGCGCGTGCTCGACTGGCATCCGCCCCCTGACGCTGGCGCGGCGGCACGCGCCAGCACGACGCAGGACGTCGAGTTACTGTACCGCCACTTCACCATCGAGCCGACGGCGGCGGGCGCCTTCGACTACTGGTTGGCGATGCAGGAGCTGTGGGCGAGCCAGCCCTGGATCCATTCGACCCTGCTCGCCGACGCCAGCGAGCTGTCGCAGCTGACCGCCGCGCCCGAGTGGCGAGTCGAGCGGCCGGTCGAGCGCGTCGAACCGGCGGTGCTGCGCGAAGCCGAGCACGGCGCGCACCTCGCCGTGCTCGTCCACTGCCCGCTCGAGCGCCATGCGGTGTTCTTCCACCGCGTCCGCATCGCGCCGACGCAGGCCATCGAGTATGCCGAGTCGCTGATCGTCGCCAACGGTCCGCGCGGCCTGCTGTCGTAGGGATCCTCGAGGAGGTCGAAACCGTCGGCGCCGCTCCGTCGGCGCCTGTCGGATGGAGGCAGACGCCTCCAGGCAACAGGCGCCGACGGGGCGGCGCCCTGCGGCTCAGCGCTTGCGCGCGACGAGTAGCGCGGCGACGATCGCCGCGGCGGCGATGAGCCCGATCCACAGCCACGGCGGGCCGCCGCTGGCAGCCGGCGCGGCCGCCGGCGCCGCCGCGGCCGCGGCGGCCGGCGCGGCCGCGCCGGTGTTGAGGCAGAGTTGCGCCGGCTCGGTGGCGGTCGACAGCGCATTGCCGGCCGGGTCGCTGCCGAGCACGCGGTCGAACTTGACGGCGCAGCAGTCCGACTTCGCGGTCAGCTCGAAGTCACAGCAGTACAGCGCGCCGTCGCGAATCGGCTCGACGTTGTCGAGCGCAAACACCAGGGCACGGTAGGTATTCTGCAGCGTTGGCGGCGTATTGCCGTGCAGCGGCTTCTTCGAGTCCGGAATCGCCTTGCAGCTGTCCTTCTTGAGCGCCGCGCAGGTGCCGTCCCAGATCAGGTCGTTCTGCGTCCCGGCGACCTTCTCGCCGGCGGAGTTCAAGCCGACGCAGAGGCGGATGTCGCCCCCGTCGCTCTTGGTGGCCTCCATGGTCAGTGAGACGGCACCGGCCGCAGCCGGCACGGCGACGGCGAGGGCCAGGGCGGCGAGGAGGCGAGGGAAAGTCGGCATGGGAGCTCCTTCTGGTCAGCGGTGAGGGGTCGAACGGCGACGCACCCAGGCGACGACGGCGAAGACCAGCGCCAGGGCGACCACCGGGGCGGCGCTGCCGCCGCCGATCTGGCAACCGAACCAGCCGCCAGGCGCCGCGGGTGCGGTGGCCGCCGGCGCAATGCCCGCCGCGACCGGCGCAGCCTTGGTCGCGACGGCGGTCGGGACGGCGGTGGTCGGCGTATCGGCTGCGGTCGGCGCCGCGCTGGCCGACACCGCCGCGGTCGGCGCCTGGACCGTCGCGGCGGGACTGGTAGCGACCGCGGGCGCCAGGGCGGCAGCCACCGTCGCCGGCGGGGCCACAGCCGGCGATGGCGCCGCGGCGGCCGCGGCAGCGTCCGCCGGCGCAGCGCCCGGTGCGGCGGCGGCCTCCGGCGCGGCAGTCGGCGCGACGGCGCCGCCGCCCTGGAGCACCTGCACGGGCGGCGCCGCCGCGCCGCCCGGGGCGACCGCGCCGGCGCCCGATGCCAGGCCCGCATCGGCCGCGAGCGGGCCGGCATTGGTGGCGCCAAGCGGCTGGCCGGGATCGACCCTGCCAATCGGGCCACCGCCCTGCGAACGCGCGGGCGCGGTGCAGATGCTGCCGGACGCGCCGAGCACGGGCTGGATCGCGTTGCCCTTGGAGTCGCTGGCGCCCGGGGAGACGACGGTGATGCTGCAGCAGCTGCCGGCGGCCGCCTCGCCCTGGAAGTTGCAGCAGTACAGAAACCCGTCGTCGATCGAATCGACGTCGCTGAGCGACAACACCAGCGCCTTCATGGTGAAGTCGGCACCCGGGGGCAGCGTCCAACTCAGCTGCTTGCCGTGCGATCCGGCGGCGTAGCAACTGGACTTGTCGTCCGACAAGGTGGCGCAGCTACCATCCCACACCAACCTGTTCTCGGTCCCCGCCACCTCCTGGCCGTTGGTCGACAGGGCGACGCAGATGCGGCCGCTGTCGCCCGCCTGCGCGACGGTGGCCGACGAGACGCTGAGTTGGACGGCGGCCGGCGTCGCCCGGGCAGCGACGACCGAGGCGACTGCCGTGGCCAACAGCGGGAGGACTCGAGCCAACCTGACGCAGCGCATCGTCTCCTTGTATCCGCGCCCTCCGCAGCGGTGCAAGGCCGCGCGCCGGCAGCTGCCGCGCGCCGGCAGCGCGCTGGCGCGGGGGTGGCGCGGTCGGCGACAACCGAGTACACCACACGCCGCCCGTATGCCCCCGCGCTTCCTCCTCGCCGCCTGCCTCGCCGTCGCTGCGTTCGCGGTCCCCGTTTCCGCTGCGGCCGCCGACGCGCCGGATTGGCCGCGCGTGACCGCTGAGGCGGCCGATCTGCTGTCGCGCTACATCCGCCTCGATACCCAGAACCCGCCCGGGACGACCAGCGAGGCGACCGCCTTCCTGGCCGCCGAGCTGCGCCGCGCCGGCATCGCGTCGGAGACGCTGGCGGCGGTGCCGCAGAAGCCCATGCTGGTGGCCCGCCTGCGCGGCCGCGGCGGCGCGGCGAAACCGATCGTTCTGCTGAACCACATGGACGTCGTACCGGCAGACCCGAAGCGCTGGACGTTTCCGCCGCTCAGCGGCGAGATCCGCGACGGCGCCATCCACGGACGCGGCGCCCTGGACATGAAAGGGCTCGGCGTCGCCATGTTAATGGCGCTGCGGCTGCTGGCCGAGCGCGGCGAGCAGCCGCGGCACGACCTGGTCTTCCTCGCCGTGCCCGACGAGGAGGTCGGCGGCGTCGACGGCGCCGCCTGGCTGGCCCAGCATCGGCCGGACCTGCTCGACGTCGAGGCAGTATGGGACGAGGGCGGCATCGGCCTCACCGACGTGCTGCCGGCGCCGGCGCTGTTCATCTCCGTCACGGAGAAGCGCGTCCTGTGGCTCAAGCTGGTCGCCGAGGGTCCATCCGGGCACGGCTCGCGACCGTTTCCCGGCGCCGCGCCGCGCCGCTTGACCAGCGCGCTCACCCGCCTGCTCGACAGCCCGCCGGCACCGCGCCTGACGCCGATCGCCCGTCAGGTCTTCCGCAGCGTCGGACGCCAGGTCGGCGGCCTCGAGGGCTTCGCCATGCGCCGGCTCAGCAATCCGGTGGTGTGGCTGTTCGCCGACGGCTACCTGCAGCAGGAGCCGTGGGCGGCGGCGATGACGCGCGACACGGTGGCGTTGACCATGCTCGACGCGGGATACAAGCCGAACGTCATCCCGGAACGCGCCGAGGCGGTGCTCGATTGCCGCCTGCTGCCCGACACCGACCTCGCCAGCTTCCTCGCCCAGATGCGCAAGACGATCGACGACGCGGCGATTCACCTCGAAGTGCTGCAGGCGCCCGAGGACGCGCCGCCCTCCCCGACCGACACGCCGCTCTTCGCCGCCATGCGCCGCGCCGCCGAGGCCGAGTATCCCGGCGTGCCGGTGACCGAGTCGATGGCCACCGGCGGCACCGACTCGCGCTTCTTCCGCCGCCGCGGCGTCCCCGCCTACGGCTTCTTCCCGATCCTGGTCTCGAAAGACCTGACCAGCAGCGTGCACGGCGTCGACGAGCGCATCCCGGTCGAGGCCCTCGGCGCGGCGGTGCGCGTCATCTACGAGACGCTGCGCACCCTGTAGCGGCGCCACACCACGGCGCCATCGGGGCAGAAGCGATCGCGCGCCAGGCGCGCCTCGACCTGCGCCGGCGCCAACCACTCGCCGCGGACGATCTCCTCGGCTTGCAGCACCAACGGACCGTCCCATGCGACGCGATAGGCGCGCCCGAGCACGGGACAGGCGGGATCGTCGAAGGCGACCGAGAAGAGCGGCTCGATGGCCGCGCCGACGATCCCGACCTCCTCGGCAAGCTCGCGGCGGGCGCCGTCGTCGTACGACTCGCCGGCGCCGACGACGCCCCCGACGGCGACGTCCCAGTGCGATGGAAAGACGTCCTTGTCAGCGCTGCGCAGGTGCACGAACAGCTCGCCGCGCCGGTTGAACACCAACAGGTACGTCGCGCGGTGGCGCAGGCGGCCGGCGCGCAGCGCGGGGCGCGTTACCTGGCCGACGACGCGATCGTCGACGTCGACCACATCGACCAGCTCGGATGCCGCCGCGCTCACGCCTCGAGCCCGACCTCCGCCTGCAGCTCGGCCACCCACTGGCTGAGCGCTTCGAGGAACTGCTTGCGCAACATGCGTTGCCGCGGCGTCAGCCTCGACAGGCCTTCTTCCTTCGCCTTGGCCGGATCGCCGCCCGCCTCCTCGTGCTCATCGGGCACCACCGACAGCATCATCGATGTGCGCCCGTCCCAGTCGTCGGTCGGCAACCCGAAGTCGCGCAGCGCCTTCGGCCAGGTCGCGTCGACGTCGACCCAGGCGCCACCGACATTGACCTGCAGGTAGTCGTGTAAATCGGCGATCTCGTTTTTCTGCAGCATCACCTGCATGTTCGCCGGCATCGGCAGCGGCGCCTCGTTGAAGCGGTGCGTACACAGCATGTGGCGCGAGGGGATGCCGGCGTGCGTGAACAGCGCGCCGAGCAGCGCGTGCTTGCCGGAACAGGACCCGCCGCCGCTGCGCAACACCTCGCGCGGGTCGCGGCTCGACGGGTAGCGGTACGGCAGGTCGCGGACGCGCTCGAACAGCGCGATCCGTGCGGCCAAGGGGTCCAGGCCGCGCGTCCACTCGTCGTACGCGTCCCGGATCGGGTCCTCGCTCATCCTTACTGCTCTCCTCGCGGCGCGTCGCCGCCGATCGTCTCGCCGCCCATCTGCACGGCGAAGCGGGCCGCGTCCTCGGGGGTGTTGATGTTCCGGAACGACTCCTCGGCGCCGGCGACCTGCTCCATGGTCGTCTGCGATACGTACTCCACGTCGACCTGCGGCAGGAAGTCGCGCAGGGCGCGGGCGCCGGCTGCCGCCGCGGCGGCGATGCGCGGCCGCAGGCGCGCCGCGTAGAGGGCGTGCAGCGGCTCGATGTCCCCGTCCCAATGCGGCACGATGGCATCCTGGTCGCGCAGCCGCGCGGCCAGGGCGCGGATCGGCTCCTCGCGCAGGAACGGCATGTCACAGGCGGTGACGAACGCGTAGGGCGCCGGCGCCCAGCCGAGCGCCGCGTGCAGACCGCCGAGCGGCCCGAGACCGACGAGTTCGTCGCGGACCACCTCCACCCCGAGGCCGGCGTACTTCTCCGGCGCGTTGCTGACGACGACCACCGCGGCGAAGCACCGCTGCAACACGCTGAGCGTGCGCGCGACGATGGTCTCGCCATCGACGCGCAGGAACGCCTTGTCACGGCCGCCCATACGGCTGTTGCGGCCGCCGGCGAGGATGACGCCGGCGACGCGGGCGCTGTGCCAGGATCGTTGCTCATGCATGAGCGGAATTGGAGACGGGCGCAGGCCGCAGACGGGTTCACAAAAATCTGCGGCGGAGCATAGAAGCGCCCTTCCGAGCAGTCAAGCCGCAGGCGGCCATGCCGCACAGGGGCTTGACCCGGCGCGCGCGGGACTCCTATACCGCTGCGCTGCTGCATGGCCGACACGACCTACATGGGACCGATCCCGAAGCCGACGCCGGAGACCCGTCCCTACTGGGAGGCGGCCAAGCAACGACGCTTGGTGTTCCAGGCATGCGACGACTGCGGCGCGCGCTACTTCTACCCACGGCCGTTGTGCCCCGGCTGCCTGTCGCGCGCCGTGCGCTGGGTCGAGGCGAGCGGGCGCGCGCGCCTGCACACCTTCGTGATCAACCACCGCCCGCCGCGCAACTACCCGGTGGCGGGGCCGTTCGTCATCGGCATGGTCGAGCTCGAAGAGGGCCCGCGAATGATGTCGCACATCGTCGAGGTCGCCGCCGATCCACAGGCGCTGCAGTGCGACATGCCGCTCGAGGTCGTGTTCGAGGACATCACGCCCGAGATCACCCTGGCCAAGTTCCGCCCGCGGGCGACCGCATGAGCGCCCACGCGCTGCGCGGCAGCGCCGCGATCGTCGGCGTGGCCGAATCGGACGAACTCGGCAAGCTGCCGCACAAGTCGTCGCTGGCGCTACACATGGAGGCGGCACACAACGCCCTTGCCGACGCCGGCCTGAAGAAGAGCGACGTCGACGCCGTCTTCACCTCCGGCCGCAACATGGCCAGCGACGTGCCCGAGTACCTCGGCATCCGGCCGCGCTTTGTCGGCGGCACACAGGTCGGCGGCTGTTCGTTCATCTTGCACGTCGAGCACGCCATGGCGGCCATCCACGCCGGCCTGTGCGACGTGGCGCTGATCACGCACGGCGAGTCCGGCGCGTCGCGCATCGCCATGCCGGCGCCGCGCTGGGGCGACGACTCCACCAACAGCCAGTTCGAGATCGTCTGGGGCACCGCCGGTCCGCCGACCGGTTACGGGATGCTCGCCACCCGCCACATGCACCAGTATGGCACCACCAAGACCCAGATGGCCGAGGTGGCGGTGGCGACGCGTAAGTGGGCGGCCATGAACCCCAAGGCCTACGCGCGCGATCCGTTGACCGTCGCGGACGTCCTCGGCTCGCGCATGATCGCCTGGCCGTTCAACCTGCTCGACTGCTGCCTGGTCACCGACGGCGGCGGCGCTGCCGTGGTCACCTCCGCCGCGCGCGCGCGCGACTGCGCCAAGGCGCCGGCCTATGTACTTGGCGCTGGCTCCTGCACGACGCACCAGATGGTCAGCCAGATGCCGAACTACGACCGCTGGGACGCCGCCGAGGTGTCCGGCGCACGCGCCTTCGCCATGGCGGGCGTACGCCCCGCGGACATCGACGTCGCCGAGTTCTACGACGCGTTCACCATCACGCCGATCCTCGCTCTCGAAGCGCTCGGCTTCTGCGGGCGCGGCGAGGGTGGGCCGTTCGTCAGCGGCCAACGCACCGCCCCGGGCGGGGATTTCCCGATGAACACCAATGGCGGCGGCCTGTCGTACACGCACACCGGCATGTACGGCATCTTCACCATCATCGAAGCGGTGCGGCAGCTGCGCGGCGAATGCGGCCCGCGTCAGGTCGCCGGCGCCAGAACCGCCGTCTGCCACGGCACCGGCGGTATCTGGTCCGCCGCCGCGACGATGATCGTCAGCCGCGACCAGCCCTGACGGCGCTGATTCACACGCAGGCACGGAGAAGGTCGGCGCTGCGTTTCTGCGTGCCTCCGTGTGCGTCCCTGCCCCTTACACCTGGGCGCGGATCGCCTCCCAGGCGGCGATGCCCGCGGGCGAGAGAAAGTCCACGACCGCGCGCCGGAAGGCGCTGAGGGCGCCGCGCTGCTCACGGAAGACGCGCTCGCGCACCCACTCGCCCTCGATGTAGACATCGAGCGACGGGGTATCGCCTAGGGTGAAGTCGATCAGGCGCTGGCCGAGCGGCTCGCCGCTGACGATGAAGCGCAGCGTCCGGCCGCAGTCGACGACGACGCCGCGCGCGTAGGGCTCCAGCGCCAGTTGCGCGACGAGGCGCTCGCGGTTCTGCTCGTTGTACGGCTTCTCGGCCAGCTGCACGTACCCCCAGCTGCCGTCGAGCGGATTGGCCGCCATCAGCAGCTTGACGTTGTTGTCCGTCAGCCGTGAACGCGCCGCCTCCTGCTCGAAGCCGATGGCGCTGCGGTAGAAGCGCCCGCCGACCGGCGGTGCCGGCGCGGCTGGGGCCGCCGGCGCCGCACGATCGCGCTTCTTGTCGCCGGTGTCGACCCACCATCGATCCTTGACCGCCGGCGCGCCGCCGTCAGGCGCGCCGCCCTCAGGTCCGCCGCCCGGCGGCCCACCGTCTCCGGGGGCACTCATGCGGCGCTGCGCAAGCGCGCCCGGCCAACACCGGTGGCGGCGAGGGTGCCATTGCGGGCGACGTTGCGCTCCATGCGCAACGCGAAGGCATCGGCCTTGCGCTCGGCGTCGGTCCAGAACACGTAGTGCCCCATCTCATGGTAGACGGCGTTCACCCACTGGCGCTCGGAGTTGTACTTGCGCCCGCGCTTCCAGTTCTCCGGATGAACGAGGTGAATCTTCCCGTTCTCGTAGGTGCGCCCGGCCGTCCGCCCCCAGTCGAGATACTCGAACCACTCCACTTGCGGCCGCTTGAGGCGGTAGAAGCGGCAGATCTCCATGATGGCGCGGTTGAACCCCCGCACCTTGTGGTCGCGGAAGAACTCAGCGAGCAGGCGATTGATCACCCGCCGCTCCTTCACCGGGGGCACGATCATGTGCATCGTCGGCGACTCCGAATCCAAACTGGAGGGCGAAAAGTTTCGCGACGATAGTGGCCGACTTGGCCAAAGTCAACGTGGCCACACGGCCCAGTGGAACAGCGCACCGAGGACCCTTTCTATATCGAAATCAGATACTTGCCTGAAGTCACGAGAATCGACTTGCAGCCCGCCCGGGCGACTGGATTGTCGCCGACCTCTCCGATATCCTGCCGCCCCGTGTGGCCGGTAATCCTTCAGCTCGGACCCCTGACGATCTACAGCTACGGCACCATGATGGCGATCGGCTTCCTGGTCTCCGGGTGGTTGACCGGCAAGGAGATGGACCGCCGCGGCCTCAACGGCGAGCTGGCTTCGACGATGGTGTTCTGGGCCGCCGTCGGCGGCATCGCCGGCTCGAAACTGTGGGCGGTGATCCAGGACTGGCAGGACCTCGTCGCCGATCCGATCGGCATGATCTTCTCCGGTTCGGGCTTTGTCTGGTACGGCGGCTTCATCGGCGGGTTCCTGGCCGTCTCGTGGTCGATCCGCAAGCACCATCTGCCGTGGCTGAAGATGGTCGACTGCATCGCCCCGGCGATGGCCGTCGGTCACGCCCTCGGCCGCATCGGCTGCCAGCTGGCCGGCGATGGCGACTGGGGCAGCATCTCCACTGCGCCGTGGGCCATGGCCTACCCGGCCGCCATCGTCGGCTGGCCGTACCCTGAGGGGGTGCGGGTGCATCCGACGCCGATGTACGAGTTCTTCGCGTACATGGCCGTGTTCGCCTTCCTGTGGTCGATCCGCAAGCGACCGCAACCCGACGGCACCATTTTCTGGTGGTATCTGGTGCTCGGCGGCGGGGCCCGATTCATCATCGAATTCTGGCGCATCAATCCCCCGGTCGCCTTCGAGCTGAGTTCCGCGCAGGTGTTCAGCCTGCTACTGATCGCCATCGGCGTCTGGCGCCTCCTCGCAACGCGCGGCGACGCGCCCGCACCGGCCGCCCGCGCGGTTGGCGGCGCGCGCCCCGAGGCGGCATCGCCCGAGGCGCGACCGCCGGCCGCGAGATCGCGATGAAGCGATCCCTGGCGGCGCCGGCGATCGCCGTCGTGATCGTCGTCGGCGCCGTGCTGGCGCTGCAGCGCCTGCAGGGGGGCGCGCGCTCGGGCTATGCCGCCGCGGACTTCAGCCTGCAGGATCTCAATGGCCAGACCGTCCGCCTCGCCGACCTGCGCGGCCGCATCGTCTTCCTCAACCTGTGGGCCACCTGGTGCCCGCCCTGCCGCGAGGAGATGCCCGGCATGGAGGCGTTGTGGCAGCGCTTCCGCGGGCGCGATTTCGCCATGCTGGCGGTGGCGGAGGATGGCGAAGGGGCCAAGACCGTCGAGCCCTTCGTCCGCCAGCTCGGCCTCACCTTCCCGGTCCTGCTCGACACCGACAACCGCCTCCCCGGCCGCTTCGGCGTCACCGGATACCCAGAGACGTTCGTCATTGATCGCGACGGTCAGGTGATCAAGCACGTCATCGGCCCGGAGGATTGGGACAGTCCGGAAATGGTCGCGTACTTCGAGGCGCTGCTCGCGCCGGAGAAGCCGGCGACCCCCTGAACCCCCACCCCCGACGGACGGCGCAGCGCTGCCATGCCCGCCGCGTCAGAACGTGCCGCTGATGCTGAAGTGGAACTCGCCCAGGGATTCGCCGGAGCGACGGTCGATCTTGAAGCCGTAGTCGAGGCTGATCGGACCGACCGGCGTCATGAAACGCAGGCCGGGTCCGGCGCCCTTGCGGAAGTTGCGCCAGTCGAAGGTGTTGTCGAAGACGCCGTTGGCCTGCTCGCAGGACGCCCCGCACTGCGTCAGGAACAGGCCACCGACGTCGACGAAGCCGGCGCCGCTGAGCTCGCGCCAGATCGGCACACGTGCCTCGAAGTTGAAGATCATCGCCGTGTCGCCGCCGAGCACGGCGCCGTTGACGTCGGTGGGGCCGATGCTGTTCTCGGCGTAGCCGCGGACGGTGGTGGCGCCGCCGACGAAGTAGCGTTCGCGGATCGGCAAGACCTCGGCGCCGCTGAAGGCGGCGCCGTAGCCGAGGCGGGCGGTGCCGATCAGCGACAGCCAGGAGAAGAGCGGGTAGGCTTGGCTGTGCTGCAGGTTGAGCTTGCCGAACTGCACCGTCGAGATCCCCGGCGGGGCGTAGCGGAAGCGGGCGGTGTCGAAGACGCCGCGCGTCGGCGCGAAGGGGTCGTCGCGGCCGTCGTAGAGCAGGAACGGCGAGACCGCAGTGGTCCACGACAGGCCCTCGTCCTCGGCGCGAAACGACAGCGGCTCGACGTTGAAGACATCCGCGTACTCGACCTGCACCTCGGCGCCGACGCGCAGGCGGCGAGTGAGTGAACGGCTGAAGGCGTTGCCGAGACTGCCGCGTACGACGCTGAACTGATCGATGGCGCGCGTCGTGCGCTCGCCGATCAGTTCGGCGTTCCACACCCAGGCCGAGCGCAGGAACTGCGGATCGCGCCAACCGAGGGCGACCAGAAACTGCGTCGAGCTGGGATCATCTGGCAGGATGCTGAGTCCGCCGCGCAGCGAGGCGCGCCGCGCCCGCCGGCCGATGTTCTCGTACGCTGTCTCGCCGTTGAGCGTGAACCCGTCGCGCGTGTTATAGCCGACGCCCCACTGAAAGCTGCCCGGCGGCCGCGGCGACACGGCGATGCCGACATCCGGCGCGTCGTCCTCCGACAGCGGCCGCACCGCGACGCTGCGGTAGGCCCCGAGGGCATACACGTCGTCCTGCCCCTGCTGCAGCGCCGTCGGATCGAGCGGATCACCTTCGGCGAAGGACACCTCGCGCAGGATCACCTCGTCGCGCGTCTCGACGTTGCCCTGCACCACCACCTCGCCAACGGTCCGGCGCGGGCCCGTGTCGACGCGCCAGCCGATCGTCGCCTGGTCGTCGAGGCCGGCGCGCAGCCGGCGCACCTCGGGCTCGACCGTCGCGCCGGTGAAGCCGGCGCGACGCAGCGCGGCGGTCACCGACGCGGCGGCCGCCGCCAGATCGTCCGGACGCAGCGGCGCGCCGATGCGCAGCGGGAGAGGTGGCGCGACCACCTCGGCCGGCAGCGGCGGTGGCTCGACGATCGCCACCAGGGTCCGCGGCCCCTCGTCGATGACGACCGTGACGTCGAGGGCGCCGCTGGCATCGTCGACGGCGATCGGCGCATCGACGATCTCGGCCTCCGCGAACCCCTCCTCCCGGTAGTAGAACCACAGCCGGCGCAAGTCATCGTCGAACACGGAGCGCACCAGGATGCCGCCGCGCGGCCACGGCACCCAGCGCGCGGCCTGGGTGTTCATCTGTCCCAGCAAGGCGCTCTCCGACACGCCGCGGTTGCCGACGACACGCAGGCGGCGGATGGCGTAGCGACGCCCTTCGTCGACGGTGAAGCGCACGCGCACGGGATCGCCGTCCTGGCGCTTCGCCTTGACCGTGGCGCGGTAGTACCCCTCGGCCCGGTACAGCTTGGCCATGCGACGCGCCAACTGGCGCCAGGTGCCGTCGGTGACGATCAGGCGGGTGCGCAGGTCCATCGCGCCGAGCAGGGTCGAGGTGCCGATCGCCTCGTTGCCGACGACCTCCAGCTCGAAGCGCGGACCCGCGTCGACGGTGAACCACAGCGCCCCGGCATCGGTGCTCGTCGGCACCCACTCTCCGTCGACCGCCGCCTCGAAGTAGCCGGCATCGCGCAGCAGGCCGAGCAGGGTGCGCTCGCCGTCGCGCACCATCTCACGCCGACGCGGGCGGTCGACGTTGCATCGCAGCGCATGCTGCAGGGTCGCCGCCGGCACGCCGGTCTCGCCGCCGACGACGATCGCCGCGACGACCTCGGGCGGCCCCTCGGTGATCTGCACCGTGACCTCGACTTCACCGGCGCGTTTGCGCGTCGTCGTCTTGACGCGCGCGTGCGGGAAGCCGATGCGCAGATAGCGCTCCTTCAGCCGCTGACGCGCCGCCTGCAGGGTCTCGCGATTGTAAAAGCTGCCCGTCCGCAGGCGCAGGGAGCGAAACACGTCGCGCCAGCCCATCCGATCGTAGCCGCGCACGGTCAGAGCGGTGAGGACCTTTCGTCGCACCAGGCGGATCAGCACCACGGCCTCACCATCGTCGACCTGCGCCGCGACGGCGATGTCGCGGAAGATCTCCGCCCGCGCCAGGAGGGCGCGCGTCGCCGTCAGCTGCGCCGCCGTCAGCGGCGCGCCGCGCGCGAACGGCAACTGGGCGCGCATGCCCGCCTCGTCGAACCAGGCGTCGCACTCGAAGCGCACCGCCCGCAGCGGCAGCCCGAGGGCCGCCGCGTCGGCCGGGGGTGGCTCCGTCGCGGCGTCGGCGCCGTGCGCCACAGGCGACGCTGCCGCGGCCCCCGCCAGGCCGAGCGCCACCGCCAGAACCAGTGCAATCCCCCAGGCCCGTCGCATCGCGCCTCAGCGCAGGTCTCGCAGCAGCGTGTAGGGCGTCAGGCGCCAGAACTCGTATCGCATGCGGATGCCGCCGGCGAAGGCACCGGCTTCCTTCTCGGTCTGGCTCTCCCAGGATACGGGAATCGAGACGCGTGGACCGAGGCGGTAGTCGACCTCGACACGCGTGCGCGACGAGACGCCGAAGGTCTGGCTGAGCGACGCCGTGAGGTCATCGGTGAGGTTCTTGCCGAGCTTGAGCTGCGGCTCGAAGGCCCCGGTAACCGGCGAGAACGTCGGCTCGAAGTTGATGCTGTCGATCGGCAGCAGCCGCGTCGCCGTGCCCTCGAGCGCGTCGGCGACCTGACCGGGGACGATGCCCAGCGCATCGTACACCGAAAAGCCGCCGCCGCCCTCCCGCAGCTGCGCCGTGGTGCGCCCGAGCGTGATGAGGGTCGCGATGTCGGTCTGACTGAGGCTGGGGTCGTCGCTGCTCAGCGACACGCGTGGATTCTGCGTCGTGCCAGTGACGCGGGCGCCGACCAGATAGGACGCCTCGGGAGTGTCGATGAGGCTTTCGGCGGTAATGTTGAGGGCGGCGGCGAGGCCGAGGTCGGGACGGAAGTCGACCGTGGCGCTGACCAGGTCGAGGGTGCGGCCGCGGAAGTACACCTCGCCGTCGAGGGCTTCGATGCGGCCGTCCAGCACCGGGCGGTCGGCGGTGCCGCTCAGCCGCAGATCGGCGCGTGCCTCGAGACGGGCCAGGTTGTTCTCCACGTACAGCTCGCCCGGCGCGACGATGTGCAACGCAAACTGCAGCTCGCGCCCGTCCGGCCGCCGCGGCGCCGCCGCCAGGGCGCGGTTGAATGTCGGCAGGAACTCGGCCAGTTCGATGCGCCGATCATAGAGCAGGCGCTGCACGGTCACGTCGCCGGCGAGTCGCAACTGGTCCCAGCTCCCGTCCAGCGTGCCGGATCCGGAAGTCTCGAGTTCGAGCGACGGGATGGGGTCCATGCCGACGTCGGTGAGCGTCCAGGTCAGGGCCGGGCCGGCGCGGAGATCGATCGACCCGCCGACCTCGAACGAGCCGGTGCCGAGGCGGCCGCTGAGCTGCTCGACGCGCACCGTCGACCCGTCCAGGCGCAGGCGGCCGCTGGCGCGCGTCACCGCCGCTGGCAGGCCGACGTCGAGCCCCGCCTGATCGAACGACAGTCCGCCCAGCACGCCCCAGCCGGCCGCACCGTGCTCGACCTGGGCGTCGACCGTGAAGGTGCCGCGGGCTGAGTGGATCGGTTCGCCGAGCAGTTCGAGCAGCGCCAGCCGGCCGCCGCCGTCGAGTCGCAGTTGAACGCGGCCGTCGAAGCCGACCTCGCCGCCGACGGTCAGCGTGCCCTCGGCGACGCGCAGCGTCAGCCGCTCGAGGCGGCAGATGCCGGCGCGGCACGAGGCGGTGACCGGAACGTCGGCCGTCGCCGCGTAGGCGCCGCCGGTCAGCGCCAGCCCCGTCAGCTCGAGACGCGCCTCGAGCTGTGCCGGCGCGCTCAGGCGGCCCTCGGCGCGCACGGTGCCGCTGCTCGCCACATGCAGCTCGGGGCGCGCGCTGATCAGCGGCGCGACATCCGCGTCCCGCCAGTCCACCGCGACCGTGAACGGCAGGCCGGGCTGCGGCCGCACCTGCGCCTGTGCCTGCAGCGCGCCGTCGAGCAGGGCGGCGCGCGCGTCCCAGAGACCGCGCGTCGCGGTGACGGCCACTTCGATCGTGCCGAATCGCCGGCCGGCGAGGACCAGGTCGTCGGCCGCCAGCAGCGCGCGCCCGTCGAGCGCCGCGGCTCGCCCGCGCAGCGCCGCGAAGGCGCGCAGCGTGCCGCCCATCTCGGCCGCCTCGCCATCCCACAACGAGGCCAGCTGCCAGCCCGCGCCGGTCACGTCGATGACGAGGTCCTCGCCGCCGCGGCCGCTGGCGCGCACGCCGAGGTGTTCGCGGGCGCGATTGTGCGCCGCCGCCTCGAGCGTCCACCGTCCGCCGGCGGCGCGCATCGTCGCCTCGAGCAGTCGCACCTGCTCGCGACCGAGCCAGAACTTCTCCAGGCGTGCGGTGCCGTCGAGCACCACGCTCGACCACGGCCCGACGCCGCGCCCCTCGAGACTGAGGGCTCCGCCGGCGATCGGCAGGGCGACACCGGTCGCGGCGTCGACCAGGGCGGTTACGGCGCCGCCATCGATGCCGCTGCCGCGCACACTCCAGGCGTTGGCGGTCGTGGCATCGAGCGCCAGCGTCCCGCTGAGCGTCACCCGGCCCCCGCCGATGTCCGCCACCAGGCCGTCGCTGCGCGCGGCGCGGCGGTCGGCGCTGAGCCCGCCGGCGAGGCGCGTCACGCGCGCCCCACCGAGGCGCAGGTCGCGCCCGTTCACCGCCCCGACGAGGCGTGGATCGTCGAGCGTCCCGCTCACCTCGGCGCTCGCGTCCAGGGCGCCGCGCACGTCCGGCAGCGACTCCAGCGGCAGCACTCCACGCAGACCGTCGGGGTCGGCGAGGGCGACGCGGACGGTGCCGGCGAGGGCGCCGCGCGGGCCGAGGCGAACATCCCCGCCGAGGCGATTGGCGGCGCCCTGCGCCAGCTCCAATGAACCGCCGCCGCTATCTCCCGCCCAACGACCGCGACCGCTCCAGGTCACCGGCGCGCCGCGCGGCGGTCGCAGCCGGCCCGTGCCGGTCGCCTCGATCCGCCACGGCTCGAGCGCGCCGCTCACCTCGCCCTCGCCGTCGGCGCCGACGGCGGGCGCGGCGACGCCGGCGAGGGCGGCGAGGTCGCGCACCGCCAGTCCGCTCCAGTCGAGGCGCGCCTGGTAGGTCAGCGCGGCGTCGAACTGCAGCGTGCCGCGCCCGCGCAGCGCGCCACCGCAGCCGCGCAGCTGCGCGGAGGTGACCTGCAACCGCTCGGCGTCGAGATCCAGCTCGGTCTCCACAACGCCAAGCACGCGCCCGTCGAGCACCAGGTCGGGCACGCGCACCGCCCCGCGCAGCCGCGCCGCCGCGAGCGGTCCCTCGAGGCGAACCTCGAGGCCCGCCGCACCGCCGAGCCGCTGCAGCGTCGGCTCCAGGACGGCCAGCCGCGCCAGGTCGATCGAGCCGCGCAGCGGCAACGCATCGGCCTCGCCCTCGCCGCGCAGCGCCACCCCGTCGCCGGCGAGCTCGAGCGCCTGCAACCACCAGCCGTCGGCCCGCTCGCCGCCGCGCGCCGCGGCGGTGGTGAACGTCAACGTGCGCGCCCCGCGGTGCAGCAGCGCCGGGGCGGCGCGCAGCGCGAAGCGCAGGCGGCCCGTGGCGGCGTCGGCAGTCACCTGGCCGTCGACGCCACCCGCGCCGATGCGCAGCGGCACGGCGCCGTCGACGAGCGTGACCTCGACGTCGCGGACGGCGAGGCGGCGCAGGCGGAACGCCGGCATCGGCACCGCCGGCAGCGACGGCGGCGGCAGTGCCTGCAGCAGCATCGGCAGGTCGAGGCGCAGCGCCGCCGCCTCGACGTCGAGTACTGGGCGTCGTTGCCGCCAGCTGGTGCGCGGCAGCAAGCGGACCCGCACCGCGCCGACGCGGCCGACCGCACCGTCGGGCCCGAGCGCGACGCCCGCGGTCTCGACCGCCAGGCGGCCGAGGTCGAGGCGCAGCGCGTCGAGCCGCAACGGCACGCCCAGGGCCAGGCTCGCCTCGCGCTCGATCACCTCCGTCAACGCCCCTTCGGCCGCCGCGCGCAGTCGCTCGCGCAGCGTCAACGCGAGGCCTCCCGCGACGCCAACGGCGATCATCAGCCCGAGCACGAACAATCGCAGCCACTTCATCGGAGATCCGCGCGCGGGGCGCCAGGTACCGTACCGAATCGCGCCCGGGCGCGCGAGCACCGCCTTGACCGCCCGCGTGCGACCCCGTAGTGGCCCGAGCGAGGTCGTTCGTGAAAGAAGAGCCGCGCACCGAGCGGCAGGAGGAGCACGCCGCCGCCTACCTGCCCGTTGGCGGAAGTCCGGTGCGCCACAGCCGCTGGGTCCGCGTCGCGCTGCTCTGCGGCCTCGCCGCGTTCGCCGCCATCTTCTTCTTCGCCGACGTCGACGAGCTGTGGGCCGTGCTGCGGCGCGCCAACCCCTGGCTGCTCATGCTGCCGGTGCTGTGCATGCTGGCGAGCTACCTCACCATGGCGCGGTCGTATCAGGGCATCAGCCAGGCGGCCGGCTACCCGGTTCCCCTCGTCGACATGCTGAAGATCACCGTCGTGGCCAACGCCGTGAACTACCTGGTGGCGACCGGCGGCCTGTCCGGCTTCGCCGTGCGCATGTTCTACTTCAGCCGCCTCGGCATGTCGTCGCAGACCGCGGTGCTGGTCTCCCTGGCGCAGACGTTTCTGACCAACCTCATGCTGCTCGCCTTCCTGCTGCTCGGCTTCGCCTATGTGATCAGCACCGGGGCGATGCAGGGGTCGGCGCTGCTGGTCACCACGGTCGTGCTCGGCCTGCTGGTGCTCGCCGCCGTGTTCGCGGCCCTGCTGCTCTTCCACGCCCGCCTGCGCCGTCGCGCCCTATTCCGGCTCGCGCAGGCGGCGCACTGGGTGCTGCACCGCCTGCTGCCACACCGCGCGCCGGCGCGGACCCACATCTGGCGTTACCAGTTCAACCTCAACCGCGGCATCGGCTTCCTTCTGGCGCAGGGCCGCGCCATGCGCGGCCCGGTGCTCTACATCGCCCTCGACTGGCTGTTCACGATCCTCATTCTGTACACGGCCTTCGTCGCCGTGCGGTATCCGATCCCGATCACCCACGTCATCGTCGGCTTCGCCGTCGGCATCGTGCTGTCGTTCGCGTCGCTGATCCCGGGCGGACTCGGCGTCATGGAAGGGTCGATGGCGGCGGTGTTCGCCAGCATGGACGTTCCATTCGAGACCGCCGTCGTCGCGGTGCTGATCTTCCGTATCGCCTACTACCTGCTGCCGCTGCTGCTCAGCCTCTTCTTCCTGCACGGCATGTTCGTGCAGGGCACGACGTTGCGCCATGAGGGCGGCGCCCCGTCCGGCTAGTGGTGTGGCATGAACCGGTTGCATCGATAGTTGTGCACCCCCTCACCCTGCTACCGATCTCGCCGCTACAGCCTCCTAGTGTCGCCCTGCGCGCAGACGGGCGACGACAGACAGGCCCGAATAGATCGGCACCGCGGCGAAGCAGGCCGTCAGCAGCCGCGCCGGCAGCCAATCGAGTCCGACCGTGTGGTTGAACACCAACACGCCGACCAGCACGTAGTTGGCGACGCCGCCGAGGTGGCCGAGGCGGCTGCCGATCAGCCGCGGCGGTCCGGCGCGACTACGCAGCGAGGTGGCCACATACACCGCGAACGCAGCGGCGATCGACGCCGGCACCCACCACGGCGCATACCCGAGACCGGCATACGTGCCCAACGCCGTCAGCAGGAAGGCAATGTCGGCGCCGTGGTCGAGTACGCCGCCGCGCCCCGACGCGGCGGCAAAGCGTCGCGCCAGGCGCCCGTCGACGACGTCGCTGGCGGCGATGATCGCGAACAGCGCCGCCGCCGGCCACCCGGACGCGCCCGCATCCGCCGCCCGCACCGCCAGGGCGAACGGCACGATGAGCGCCACGCGCAGCAGCGTGACCAGGTTGGCGACGTGGCGCACGACGCCACCGTATGACACCGGCGCGGTGGACAAAGAAACCCCGGTAGCGTCTGCGGCGCAGCGCCGCCCCGCGGGTGACGATCGCGGGAGCTACCGGGGCCGATGGTACCTGGGATCCCCAGGCAGAATCACCTCATGCGACGCGTGCACAGGCACGCGTCGGGTCCGGACGCGACGGGCCGCAGGCCCGTTGACCGCGGGCATGCGGCGACTTCCGCCTCGCCGGACCGGTCACTCGCGTGAGTCGGCCTTAGGGGGCCACCACCTCACTGATCACCGTAGGGTCACTCATCACTGGACCACCTCCTTTCTCGGCGCACCAACCAGCGCGCGGGTCCCAGACCCGCCGTACGAGCACGACGACCGCCGATTGCCGCCGTCTCGCCCGACCCATCGACGCCGCTCCCGATGAGCGCCGCCGACCACGGAGCCGTGTGAGCCCGAGTCGGAAGGAGTCATGTTTCCGATGTAGCGGCACCGCTGCGGTTCGTCCACAGAAATCTCGCCACGCTTGTCGGCGCCGGACGCGCTGCGTAGGCTGCCCGCGTTCATGCTCTACGACCTCCTGCGCCCGCTGCTGTTTCAGCTCGATCCCGAGACCGCGCACGAGCTGGCGTTGCAGGGCCTGTCCGCCTGGCAGGCGTGGCTGCAGCGCCTGCCAGCGACGGCCACGCGCCACGATCCGCTGCTCGCCTCGGATCTGTTCGGCCTGCACTTCCCCAACCCGCTCGGCCTCGCCGCCGGCTTCGACAAGAACGGTGCGCTGCCGCATGTGTGGGCGGCGCTCGGCTTCGGCTTCGCCGAACTCGGCACCGTCACGGCGCTGGCGCAAGCGGGCAATCCGCGCCCACGCCTCTTCCGCCTGCCGGCCGAGCAGGCGCTGATCAACCGCCTCGGCTTCAACAACCACGGGGCCGCCGCCGTCGCCGCCGCGCTCGCCCCCCGCCTCGCCGACGGCCGTCCGCCGGTCCCGCTCGGCATCAACCTCGGCAAGTCGAAACTGACGCCGCTCGCCGATGCCACCGCCGACTATGTCGCCAGCCTGCGCGCGCTGGCGCCGCTGGCCGACTTCATCGTCGTCAACGTCAGCTCGCCCAATACGCCCGGGCTGCGCGAGCTGCAGAGCGAGGCGGAGCTGGCACCGCTGCTCGCCGCGCTGCAGGCGGAGAACGCGCTGCTGGCACGCGACGGCGGAGCGCCGCGGCCGCTGCTGGTCAAGCTGGCGCCCGATCTCGCCGACGACGCCCTGCCCGGCCTGGTGGCGCTGGCGCGCGCACACGGCATCGCCGGCCTGGTGGCGACCAATACCACCATCGACCGCGGCGTCCTGCCCGCCGGCCATGCGCTCGCCGGCGAGGCCGGCGGTCTGAGCGGCGCGCCGCTGCGCGTCCGCGCCACCGCCGTCACGCGCCGTCTCTACCAGCTCGCCGGCCGCGCCCTGCCGATTGTCGGCGTCGGCGGCATCGCCAGCGGCGCCGACGCGTACGCCCGCATCCGCGCCGGCGCCGCGCTGCTGCAAACGTACACCGGGTTCGTGTATGGCGGCCCGGGCTTCGCGCCGCGCGTCGTCGGCGAGCTGCGCGCCCTGCTGGCGCGCGACGGGTTCGCGAACGTGGCCGACGCAGTCGGCATCGACGCGTGAATGGGGCCGCATCGCGACGTTCCGAACCTGGGCCGGACGGGCGGTGCGACGACCGTGTGGTCGGTCAGCTTGCTCCCCCACCGACCGAATCGTACTGTCGGGGCACGGCGAGGGGGTATCAGATGACACAGCTCGAAGCGGCGCGGCAGGACCTGATCACCGAAGCGATGCGGCGCGTCGCCGAACGCGAGGGTGTCACGCCGGAACATATCCGTGCCGAGGTGGCGCGCGGCCGCTTGGTCATCCCCGCCAATGTGCGCCACCTGGCCGGTAGCGGCGGCACGGCGCCGACCGGGTCAGGCGACGGACCGCGTCAGCCGAGTGCACCGGTGGGCCATCCCGGCGCCCGCGACGGCGCCGCTCTGTGGGTGAACCAGACCGTCGCGCAGCGCGCAGCGGCCCTCGACCGCAGCGACTACTGCCGCGGCGAACGGGCGCCAAAGCGCCTCGACCCAACCGGCATCGGCCGCCTGATCACGACCAAGATCAACGCCAACATCGGCGCCTCGCCGGTCAGCAGCAGCCTCGACGAAGAGGTCGAGAAACTGCACTGGGCGCAGCGCTACGGCGCCGACACGGTGATGGACCTCTCCACCGGCGGCGCCCTCGCCGAGTGCCGCCAGGCGATCATCGACCACGCCACGGTGCCGATCGGCACCGTGCCCATCTACAGCATGATCATCGGCCGCCGCCTCGAGGACCTCAGCTACGACATCATTCTCGCCGAGGTGGAGCGCCAGGCACAGCAGGGCGTCGACTACTTCACCATCCACGCCGGCCTGCTGCGCGAACACCTGCCGCTGATCCGCCGCCGCCTCACTGGCATCGTCTCGCGCGGCGGGTCGCTGCTCGCCAAATGGATGATCCACCACGGCAAGCAGAACCCTATGTACGATCTGTTCGACGAGATCAGCGCCATCATGCGCGCCTATGACGTCACCTACTCGCTCGGCGACGGCCTGCGCCCCGGCTGCCTCGCCGACGCCTCCGACCCGGCGCAGCTCGCTGAGCTGCACGTCCTCGGCGAGCTCGTGCACCGCGCCCGCGCCGCCGGCGTGCAGGTGATGGTCGAGGGGCCCGGGCACGTCCCGCTGGATCAGATCGCCTTCAACATGCAGCTCCAGCAGCGCGTCTGCGACGACGCGCCGTTCTACGTCCTCGGCCCGTTGGTCACCGACGTCTTCCCCGGCTACGACCACATCACCAGCGCCATCGGCGCCACCGAGGCGGCGCGCGCGGGCGCGGCGATGCTCTGCTACGTGACGCCGAAGGAGCACGTGGGGCTGCCAAAGGCCGACGACGTCAAGGCCGGCTGCATCGCCTACAAGATCGCCGCCCACGCCGGCGACATCGCCCGCGGCATCGACGGGGCGCGGCAATGGGATGACGACGTCTCCCGCGCCCGCGCCGCGCTCAACTGGCCGCGCCAGTTCGAGCTGGCGTTCGACGGCGAGACGGCGCGCGCCCTGCACGACGAGGATCTCACGGTCGACACCGACTTCTGCGCGATGTGCGGACACGACTGGTGCAGCATGCGCATCTCGAAGGAGATCATCGAGTTCGAGAGCGGCAAGGACGCCGGTTTCCAGCCGCAGCAGCGCGCCATGCCGAGCCCGGGCCTGAGCCCGGACGGCCGCACCCTGCTCGCTCAGCGCGCGGCGGCCCTGCCGGTGGTCGGCGAACAACACGCCTGCCACAGTGACGTCGTCCCGGAAGCGGACGTCGCACGGCAGATTCAGGATCTGCACAGCGCCTGAGCGCGTCCACTGCATCGGACGCGCGGTCCGACGGCGGTCTGATGCGTCGGACACATCAGGGATTCCCCGCACAGGTTGTCACCCGACGGCGTCTGGCCCACTCGTTGCTCCCCCTGGGGTCGCGAGGAGTGGGGAGATGGACGCGCAGGAACCGCCCGACGACAGTCACGCAGGCCCGGACGCCCCCCGCGACGAAGAGCTGCGCCGCATGGCGGCCTTCCGCATCCGCGAGACCGCCAACCGCATCGCCACCCTGGCCCACAGCGCCAGCGATGACCGGCTGCGCCAGGATCTTCTGCGCATCTGCCAGGAGCTCCTGCGCGACGAGCAGGGACTGATGAAGCGCCGGTGACCGCGCGTGGCGGTGGATTTCTCCCTGCCAGCGGCCTACGAGCACCGGCATGGACTACGGCATCGTCATGTTCGCGACCGATTACGCCCTCCGCCCCGGCGAGGTGGCGCGCGAGGTGGAGCAGCGTGGCTTTGAGTCGCTGTGGTTCCCCGAGCACACGCACATTCCGACCAGCCGGCTGTCGCCCTGGCCGGGCGGGGCGGCGCTGCCGAAGGAGTACTCGCACACGCACGACCTGTTCATCGCGCTGAGCATGGCCGCGGCGGCAACGACGACGCTGAAGGTCGGCTCCGGCATCTGCCTGGTGGTCGAGCGCGACCCGATCATCCTCGCCAAAGAGGTGGCGACGCTCGATTTCCTCTCGCGCGGCCGCTTCCTGTTCGGCATCGGCGGCGGCTGGAACGCCGAGGAGATGGCCAACCACGGCACCGACTTCACGCAGCGCTGGAAGGTGCTGCGCGAGCGCGTCGAGGCGATGAAGGCGATCTGGCAGCAGGACGAGGCAGAGTACCACGGCGCGACGGTGTCCTTCGACCCGCTGTGGTCGTACCCCAAGCCGGTGCAGAAACCGCACCCACCGGTGTACCTGGGCGGGCACGGCGCCAAGGCGCTCGACCGCGTCGTGCGCTACTGCGACGGCTGGATGCCCATCCCGATGCAGTCGCGCGCCCTGCTCGACGAGATCGCCGACCTGCGCCGCCGCGCCGCCGCCGCCGGTCGCGACCCGCAGTCCCTGGCGGTGACGCTGTACGGCGTGCCCGCGGATGCCGACCGCCTGCGCGAGTTCGCCGCGGCCGGCGTCACCCGCGCCATCTTCGCCCTGCCGCCGGTCGCACGCGACAAGGCGCTGCCACTGCTGGACCGTTATCAGTCCGTCGTCACCGAGTTGCGGGCGCACCCCTGATCAGCGCCGGCGTCGCCGGCGTCGCGCGCGCGCGCCTCCGCGCGCGCCTCATCGACCTGCAGCGGCCGGCCCTGAAGATCCTTGCCGTCCAACTGCTGTATGGCCTGGGCGGCCTCGGCATCGCTGCTCATCTCGACAAAGCCGAAGCCGCGCGACTTGCCGCTCATACGATCCTTGATGATGGCCACCGACACCACCGCCGAGCGAGATTTGGCACTCTTCTTTTTGCGACGCAGCTGGCTAATCTCAGAGCGCGGCAAAATGGAAGTCGCGCGGCCTTTCCTGTAGGAGTCGCCCCATGACCGTCCGGCCGCGCCGCGGCGCCCGCATCGCCAACTGTCTCGCCGAGCGGCCCTGAACGGCGCCGCGCGCGCCCGCTCCGCCATGCCCACCACCGCGCGCGCCCCGGCGGCGCTCGAGCTGCAGCAGGTCAGCAAGCGCTACGGCCGCGTCGTCGCGCTCGACGACGTCAGCTGCGCCGTCGCCGCCGGCGAAGCGGTGCTGTTGCTCGGCGCCAACGGCGCCGGCAAGACGACGCTGCTGCGCTGCGCCGCGACGCTACTGCGCCCGAGTCGCGGCACGGTGCGCATCGGCGGCCTCGATGCGGCGACGCATGGCGCCGCGGCGCGCCGGCGCCTCGCCGTCCTCGGCCACGAGAGCTTCCTCTATCCCGATCTCAGCGCCGTCGAGAACCTCACCTTCTACGCCCGACTCTACCGACTGCGCGACGGCGCCGCGCGCGTCGCGACGCTCATCGATCGCCTCGGCCTGCAGGGGTGGGCGCACCGCCCCGTGCGCGCCCTGTCACGCGGGCTGCAGCAGCGCTGCGCGCTGGCACGCGTGCTGCTGCATGAGCCGGCCCTATTGCTGCTCGACGAGCCCTTCACCGGCCTCGACGTCACGGCGCGCGAGCAGCTGTGCACGGTGCTCGGCGAGGTGCACCGGCGCGGCGCCGCCATCGTCATGAGCACGCACGAATTGGCCATCGGCCTGACCCTCTGCAGGCGGGCGATCATGCTCGTCGGCGGCCGCCTCGGCTGGGACGGTAGCGTCGCGCCCGGCGATGCCGCGGCGCTCGAGGACCGTCTGCGCGGCGGCCGCGCCCAGGCGGTCGCCTGAGATGCTCGCCATCCTCCTCAAGGACCTGCGCATCGAATTGCGCACCAAGGAGACGCTCGCGGCGCTGCTGCTGCTCGGCCTGCTCATCCTGGTCGTGCTGAGCTTCGCCTTCGACCCCATGAGCCCGTTGCGCGAGGCGGCGGCGCCGGGCGTGCTGTGGGTGGCGGTGGTCTTCGCCGGCACGCTCGGCATGAACCGCTCGCTGCTGCGCGAACGCGACAACGACTGCCTGCAGGGTCTGCTCCTGGCACCGGTCGACCGCGGCGCCATTTTTCTCGCCAAGGCCCTCGCCAACTTCCTCTTCATGGCCGCCGCGCAGGTGGTGCTGGTGCCGTTGTTCGTCTTCTTCTTCAACCTGCCGCTGGTCACGACGGTCACCCGCCTCGCGCCGGTCGTCCTGCTCGGACTGCTCGGCTTCGCCGCCGTCGGCACGATGTTCGCCGCCGTGTCGCTGCGCACGCGGGCCCGCGAGGTGATGCTGCCGCTGCTGATGCTGCCCCTGGCGGCGCCGCTGATCATCGCCGGCATCCAGGCCAGTACGGCGCTGCTCGCCGGCGCGCCGCTCGCCGCCGTCGCGCACTGGCTCAACCTGCTCGCCGCGTTCGACGCGGTGTTCCTGGTTGTCGGCTGGTTGGCCTTCGAGTATGTGGTCGAGGAGTGATGCGATCCCCCGACCTCACCGACCGCATCCTGCCGCCGGCCGTCATCGCCATCATGTTGGCGGCGCTGTACCTGGTCTTCGTGCGCGTGCCGACCGACGCCTTCCAGGGCCCGGTGCAGCGCATCTTCTACGTCCACATGGCGATGTGGCTATCGACCTTCACCGCCTTCGCCATCGTCGGCGTCGCCAGCCTGCTCTACCTCGTCAAGCGGACGCCGCACTGGGACCACCTCGGCCGCGCCGCGGCCGAGCTCGGCCTGCTGTTCTGCACGCTCGGTCTGGCCACCGGGTCGATCTGGGCCAAGCCGATCTGGAACACTTGGTGGACCTGGGATCCGCGCCTGACCCTGACGCTGATCCTGTGGATGATCTACGCCGCCTACCTGCTGCTGCGCAGCCTCGCCAACGAGCCGCAGCAGGGGGCGACGCTGGCCGCGATTCTCGGCGTCTCGGGCGTCGTCGACCTCTACCTGATCAATCGCGCCGTCTACTGGTGGCGCAGCATCCACCCGGCGGTGATCGTCGACCGACAGGGCGGCACGGGCCTCGCCGATCCGCTCATGCGCGCCACCCTGATCGTCACCATGCTCGCATTCTTCCTCGTCTTTCTCTGGCTGCTGCGCCTGCGCCTGCGCGCCGCCCGACTGCAGGATGCGGTCGACGACCTGCGCGCGGAGCTGGCCTGAGCATGAACGAATCGGCCCACCTCGAGTACCTGATCGCCGCCTATGCCGTCGTCTGGCTCGGCGTGTTGATCTACGTCACCGGCCTGGCGCGGCGCAGCAGCGCTCTCGAGCGCGAGGTGGCGGAACTGCGCGAGCTGCTGGCAAAGCGGCCGCGCTGATCGCACCGCCCGCACCCCCGGCCGCGGCTCGATCCAACCGGAAGATTCGACAGTAACGATCTCGCAGGGTGGAACGGAGCAAGGGAGACCGCCAGCCACAGGTGACGTTGCGTCGCCTCCGCAGCGGGCGCCGGCACAGTTCCTCACGGTGATCAGCAATGCCCTTCGAGAGAATCGTCATCGACCGCGTCTTGAGCAGCCAGATCTCCGCTCCTCCGCTTCTGCGTGTGAGATCATTGTCAGATTGATGCTAACCGCACACCGCCGCCAGCGCGGCGGCCGTGTGCGGCAGGCTGACTTTCCCGGTCTCGATCAGCGCCCGCAGGGCGAGCAGGTCCTCCCATTCGTCGACATCGAATGTCTCGGGCAGCAACGTCACCCGCAGCCCCGCGGCGGCGGCGCCGGCGCGCGTCTGCGCCAGCACCGCCGGCGTCCCCATGGCGACGCCGCTGAAGAGATCATGCGGCGCCCGGAGCCCGATCAGGCAATAGCCGCCGTCGCGCGTCGGGGTCAGCACGACGTCGGCGGCGTCCAGCGCCGCGAACGCCGCCGTCACCGTCGCCGGGTCCAGATGCGGCGCGTCGGCCCCGATCATGACCAGCCGCGCCGCGCCGCCGGCGAAGAGGTCGGCGACGACGTGCCGCATGCGCGCCGCCAGATCGTCGCCGCGCTGCACCACCTGCGCGGCGCCGGCGCCGACGATGGGCCGCAGATCGGCGTCGGCGGGCGTCACCGCCCACAGCAGACGCCAGGCCGGCGCGCCGGGCGGCGGCGCCAGGCGCGCCGAGATATCGGCGAGAAAGGCCCGATACAGCGCGCAGGCCAGCGCGGCACCGACGCGCCGCGCCAGGCGCGTCTTCACCGTCCCCGGCCGCGGCTGCCGGGCCATGACGACCAGCACCGCCGCCTTCATGCCGGCAACGGGCTCAGGCGGCGGCGCCCTCTGCCGTGGTCTCGAGCCGGTCGACGCGCGGTCCGGCGTCGAGCCACCGCGCCGCCGTGCGTCGTCCAGCGGCGCGCATGTCTTCCAGCACCTGGCGCTCGAAGTAGAGGTACGAGCCGGTGTCGAAGCGGCCGTCGCGGGCCGGGCGGACGGCCTCGTACAGGGTCACCTCGCGGTACGGACTGCCGTCGACGCCGGCGAGCTGGTTGCGATCGAGCAGCAGCTTTCGGTCGACGTTGTACGCGTTCTCGAGGATGGCATCGACGGTACGCTCGACGGCGCGACCGAAGTGCGGGAACTGGCCGCTGGTGGTGTCGGGCGGCTCGGTGACCAGGACGGTGATGATCTCGTCGGCGCCCAGCGCCACCATCGGCGCCAGCGGCGTGTTGACCAGCAGCCCGCCGTCCCACAGCCAGCGATCGCCGACCTGCACCGTCGGGAACAGCAACGGGATGCTGGCGCTCGCCAGCACCATGTCGACGGTAATGTGCTCGACGATGACGTAGTCCGGCGGGCGCGTCAGCGGCGTGCGGGCGCTGACATAGCGCACCACCTGCCCGGTGTGGGCATCGACCGTGTTGATCGCCAGCCGATGCCCGTTGGTCGGGATGATCTCGCCGTCGAACTCCTCCACCAGACGCTCGCGCAAGCGCGCCGTGTGCGCCACGAAGGGCTCCTTGATGCCCTCGAGGATCTTGCTGACCAGCTCGAAGCGCGCCGTCAGCATCCACTCGACGGCCAACGCCATGGGCGTGCCGGCCTGCGGCGGCAGGTGGTGCTTAAGGCGGCGCGCGAAGGGCAGCCACGAGCGCGACGGCACCAGCCAGCGCGGAATCTCGGCCAAGGCCAGGCCGAGCGTCGAGCGCAACAGCGAGGAGAAGAAGAGCGGGCTGGCGACCACCGGCGGGTCGTCGGCGATGCCGGTCCAGAAGCGCATCATCTCGCGCGGGGACTTGCCGGCGGCGATGAGCGCCGCGTTGATCGCCCCGGCCGAGGTGCCGGACAGGACCGTCGGGCCCCTGGCGAAGCGCGGGTCGCGCAGCAGCCGTTCGTAGACGCCGACCTGGAACGCGCCGCGCGCTCCGCCCCCCGACAGGCACAGCCCCAGGGTGTGCCCGCCGCCCCTCTTGTTGCGTCGCACGATCCGCATGTCCGCTCGCCCCATCCTCTGCAGTCCGCGCGCCGATTGCCAGCGCATTCTGGCTGCCAGTAGCGATGCCGTCCGCGCTTGTCCATCGTTCGGGCGGCGCCGCGGCGGCGGGCCGTCGCGGGGCACGTTGACCGCCCGCCGGCCCCCCGACATGGTGCGCAAAGATGGACGGGAGCGCAGCGGGCGGACTGGAGGGATTGCGCGTGCTGTCGTTCGAGAGCCGCCGTGCCACCGAGATGGCGGAGCTCATCCGCCGCCACGGCGGCGAGCCGCTGAGCGCGCCGTCGATGCGCGAGGTGCCGCTCGAGACCAGCCCGGCGGCGCAGGATTTCCTGGCGCGGCTGACGGCGGGCAGCGTCGATGCGCTGATCCTGCTCACCGGCGTCGGAACGCGCGCCCTGGCGGCCGCGCTCGCCGCGGACTGCCCGCGCGAGACCTTGGCCGCGCTGTTGCGCGCCATCACCGTCGTCGCGCGCGGCCCGAAGCCGGTCGCGGCGCTGCGCGAACTCGGCCTGACGCCGAACCTGGTCGTCCCGGAGCCCAACACCTGGCGCGAGCTGCTGGCGACGCTCGACGCGTGCCTGCCGCCCGCCGGCCTGCGCATCGCCGTGCAGGAGTACGGTCGCGTCAATCCCGAGCTGCTCGACGGCCTGGCCGCGCGCGGCGCGACGGTACTGCGCGTGCCGGTCTATCGCTGGGACTATCCCGAGGACCAGGGACCGCTGCGCGACGGCGTCCGCCGGCTTGCCGCGGCGACCGTCGACATGGTGCTGTTCACCAGCGCCCGCCAGGTTGATCACGTCGTGGAAACCGCCGCCCGCCTGGGCTGCGGCGACGCCCTCTTCGCCGCCGCCGCGCGCGTCGTCTTCGCCTCCATCGGTCCGGTCTGCAGCGAGGCCATGCAGGCGCACGGCCTGCCGGTCGACCTCGAGCCAGAACATCCGAAGATGGGCTACCTGCTCAACGCCCTGCGGCAGCGTGGTCGCGCCCTGCTGGCGGCCAAGCGCGGCGCCGCGCCCGGTTGACCCCCCTAACCGCCTCGCATACGCACCTGCCGTGGCCGATCACGTCTTCCTGCGCGCCTGCCGGCGCCAGCCGACGCCCTTCACGCCGATCTGGCTGATGCGCCAAGCGGGCCGCTACATGGCCGAGTACCGCGCCGTGCGCGAGCGCTTCGGCTTCCTTGAGCTGTGCCACCACCCGGCGGCGGCGGCGGAGGTGACGGTCACCGCCGTCGAGCGCCTCGGCGTCGACGCGGCGATCATCTTCGCCGACATCCTACTGGTGCTCGAGCCGCTCGGTGCCGGCCTCGAGTTCGCCGCCGGCGACGGACCGCGCCTGCATCGCCCCGTGCGCACGCCCGACGACCTGGCGCGCCTGCAGTCGTACGATCCGGCCGACGCCCTCGCCTACGTCGGCGAATCCATCCGCCAGGCGCGCGCCGGCCTGGCCGGCCGCGTGCCCCTGATCGGCTTCGCCGGCGCGCCGTTCACGCTGGCGTCCTATCTCATCGAGGGCGGCGGGTCGCGCCAGTACCTGCACACCAAGTCGTTCATGTACCACCACCCGCAGGCCTGGCACCGCCTGCTCGGCCTGCTGGCGCGCCTGGTCAACGGCTACCTGCGCATGCAGGTCGCCGCCGGCGCCGACGCCCTGCAGCTCTTCGACAGCTGGGTCGGTTGCCTCTCCCCCGACGATTACCGCGAGTACGCCCTGGCGCATTCGCGTGCCGCGCTCGACGGCCTCAGCGCGCTGGTGCCGGTGATCCATTTCGGCACCGACACCGGCGGCCTGCTGCCGCTGCTGCGCGAGGCCGGCGGCGACGTCATCGGCGTCGACTGGCGCAGCGACCTCGACACCGCCTGGGCGGTCATCGGCCACGACCGCGCGGTGCAGGGCAACCTCGACCCGCTGACCCTGTTCGCGCCGCCGGCCGAGATCCGCCGCCGCGCCAAGGCGATCCTCGACCGCGCCGCCGGCCGCCCCGGCCACATCTTCAACCTCGGCCACGGCATCCTGCCGCAGACGCCGGTGGACAATGTCCGCGCGCTGGTCGACGCCGTGCACGAGTTGAGCGCCTGACGCGCGGCGTCGCGGGCCAGCCGGGCGCGGCCAGCCGACGGCGCGCCGGCGCCGCGGCCGTCCTCAGGGCGCAGCCGGCGGCAGGCTGACGCAGAACGTCGCCCCGGCGTCGGCGCCCGACTCGCACCACAAGCGTCCGCCGTGCGCCTCGACGATCGAGCGGCTGATCGCCAGGCCCATGCCCAGGCCGGTCGCCTTGGTGGTGAAGAACGGCTCGAAGATCCGCTCCCGCGCTTGCGCCGAGACGCCGCCGCCGCTGTCAGCGACGCGCACCTCGACCGCGCCGAGAGCGCCGCGGCAGGTGCGCACCACCAGCGTGCCCTGCGCGTTGCCTTGGTCGACAATCGCCTCGAGCCCGTTGCGCAGCAGGTTGACGATCACCTGTTCAATCTGGATCGGGTCGGCCGTCACCGCCGGCAGCCCCGGCGCCAGGTCGAAACGTACGATGACGCCGCGATGGCGCGCCTCGGCGGCGATGAACTCGCCCGCCGCTTCGACCAGCGCGCCACAGTCGCACAGTTGCTGGCAGGAGACGTCCTTGCGCACGAAGCTCCGCAATCCCTGCAGCACCGCCCCGGCGCGCATCGCCTGCGTACTGATCCGCTCCGCCGCCTCGAGCATCGCGGCGCGGTCGGGATGCTCCTGGCGCAGCCGCGTGGCGAGCCCGTTGGCGAAATTGGCGATGGCGCCGAGCGGTTGGTTGATCTCGTGCGCCAGCTCGGCCGCCAGGCAGTTGACCGTCTCCAGGCGCAGGATGTGCGCCAGCTCCGCCTGATGCCGGCGCGCCTGCTCGGCCAGCTCCTTTTGGGCGGTGATATCGCGCGTCGTGCCGATCATGCGCAGCGCCGTGCCGTGCGCGTCCCGTTCGACCGCCCTGCCGCGCGTCAGCACCCAAACGTACTCGCCGCTCTTGGTACGCAGGCGCTGCTCGACCTCGTAGTGCGGCGCCGTGCCATCGCCCACGTGCGCGTTCCAGGCGCGGATGCTTGCCCCGAGGTCATCCGGGTGCGTGAGTGCCGCCCAGAACGCCGTCGACTGCCGCATCTCATCCGGAGCGTAGCCGAGTATCTCCGCCCCGCGCGCGTCGAAGATCGTCTCCCCGCGGCGCGCGTCCCAGTCCCACATGGCGAGGTCGGTCGCCGCCAGCGCCAGCTCCAGGCGTGTCTCCGTCTGCTGGCGTTGGGCCACCTCGATACGCAGCTGCTCGACCGCCGCCGCCAGCGCCGCCGTGCGCTGCTCGACGCGCTGCTCGAGCGTGTCGCGCGCCTGTTCGAGCGCCTGCTCGGCGCGCTTCTGGTCGGTGATGTCGACGGCGAAGACGATCACGCCGATGATCTCCCCGCGCGCGTCGCGGTAGGGCAGCTTGTCGGTGCGCATCCAGCGCGGCTCGCCGCTCGCCGCCTGCAACGGCTCGACGATGCCGAGCTTGGGCACCCCCGACGTGATCACCGCGAGATCGTCGCGATGATACTGCTGCGCGTGCTCGGGGAAGAGGTCGAAGGTCGAGCAGCCCTCGATCTCGGCGGGCGTCATCGCGTTCAACGCCGCCGCCTCGCGGTTGGCACGTACGACGCGGTTGTCGCGATCCTTGTACCAGACCATCGCCGGCATGGCGTCGAGGATGACGCGCAGTTCCTGGCGCTGCTCCAGCCCCTCGCGGCGGGCGCGGCGCGCGTCGGTGACGTCGTTCGAGCAGCCAATCATGCCGACCGGCCGACCGGCCTCGTCGCGCTGCAGCGACAGGCGCAGGTCGACATAGATCTCGGCGCCGTCCTTGCTTCGGGTGCGCAGCGCCGCCAGATGGTGCGTCCCAGCCACCTGCAGCGGCCCGACGACGCGTGTCCCGACCGTCGCCTGATCCTCGGGGAAGTAGAACAATGCCACCGACTGGCCGATCATCTCCGCCGCCGCGTACCCGTACATGCGTTCAGCCGCCGCATTGCAGAGCTGAATGATGCCGGCGAGGTCGGTGGCGATGACGGCATCGTGCACTTGGTCGAGCAGGCCGACCGGGAGGCCCGTGAGCGGGCCGGAAGCGCTGCGGACCGCTCTGTCGCGAGGTGAACTCATGTGCTGGCGGCGACGTAGCATTCCTGTCGCGCGCTGCCCAGACTGCGGCGGCGCGCTCGGCGCTACGACACGATGCGATGCAAGCGCACCCAGATGTCGTGTTCGTCCGAGGCCGCCTTGCGCACGTTGACCGCGCCGTCCTCGCGACGCTCCCTGGCCGCCGGCACGTCGGCCACCGGCTCGGCGCGAAAGATGGTGTCGGCCACCGCCAGGACGGCGCGAATCTCCTCGGTGACCCAGATCTCGCCCGGCCGCACCAGCGGCTCGATGCGCGACGCCACCAGCACCGCCGACCCGCCCTCGATCGCCGGCGGCTGCTCGCCGCGGTCGCGCACCGCGACCGGGCCGTGCGCGATGGCGACCCGCATGCGCGGGCTACCCGGCAATTCCGAGACGTCCCCCATGATGCGCCGGGCCGCTTTGATCAGCGTCAGGATGCGGTCGTCGACCAGCAGCAGCGAGTCGCCGTCGGCGAGCGACGCGTGCAGACAGCCGGCGGCGTGGCGCTCCACCGCATGGCGCAGCGCGTCGCGCACCGCCTCGTCGAGACCACGTTGCATGAGCGCGCCGAAGCCATCGAGGTCGGCGCGCAGGACGAGCAGCGACTTGAGCTGGCGGTCGCTGGCGTCGCGCCAGGGCCGGCCGTTGCCGACCATGTTCACCGGATCGATGCGCTCCACGTAGCTGGGATTGAGGCGGGCGATGAGCCCGGTGAGCACCGGGTGGACGAGATAGTGCGACGATGGCGGCAGCAGGCCGTCGGGCTGGAAGATCCGCTCGCCCGGCCGCAGGAAGCGCTGGATGCGGCGGCCGGAGACGTGGTCGAGGGCGAGGTGCCCGAGCAGACCGGCGCGGAACAGCATGCAGAAGATGTGCTCGAGGTCGTCGTCGACGCCGGCGTCGGCGTTGTGGGCGAAAAAGATCTCCTCCACCTCCTCGCGGCGCAGCACGTTGGCCGAGAGGCCGGCGAGGACGCCCGGCAGGTCGACGCGCCCGAGGTACGGCGCCACCTCGTTGAGGTACTCGGAGGCGATCTCGGTCGCCGCCTGGTTGACGACTTCCTTGAAGCACTCCGGCAGGCGGCGCTCGGCCGGGGTGAGGTCGGACAGCTTCTGCCCGACGCTCATGAAATCGCGCGGCCGGTGCAGGGTGTGGCGGGCGATGTACTCGAAGACGTCCTCGGCCTCGTGCGTGAACGCGTTGAGCACCGTCGCCTGGCCGAGGAACGCCTCCAGGGGACGGCCGCGCGCCAGCTCCGGCGTGACCAGGTTGCGGTCCTTCTCACGCCGGATGTTGTTGACGAAGATCTCGCGCAGGCTCTCCAGCGTGTAATGCGTCTCGACGGCGCTGCCGCGGTACTGCTGCACCATCGACGTCATCTCGTCGAAGCGCAGGACGGCCTCCTTGCGCACGGCGGCGAACACCTTGAGGTGGTGATTGACGCGGCGCAGTTGGTAGGCGACCTCCACCAGACCCATCTGGGCGAAGTACCAGATGTTCGGCGACACCTCGCCGGTGTGACTGGCGCGGCCGACGGCGCGCACGTGTTTGTTGAAGTACTCGTCGACGTTGTCGATGAAGATCGCCACCGGCGTATTGAGTGCTCGCAGCCGCGGCACCAGGACGTTGTCGGTGTCGGTGGCGCAGCGGTGCAGGTCGGCGCGCGGCAGGTCGAGCAGGTTGACGAAGTGGTCGATGACGCCGCGCAGGCCGCGATCATCGAGCAGCGCCGCCAGGCGCGCGTCGACGCGCACGCCGTCGAGCTGGTCGAGGCGCTTCAACACCGCGGCGGCGATCGAGGTGAGCCACACCTTGGCCCACCATTCGGTCGACTGGGCGTACAGCGCCAGCTGGTCCTTGCCGAAGATCTTGTCGCCGATCGGTTTATCGAGCAGCGCGTTCTCGGGAATGCACAGCACCCCGTCGGTGCGCTGCAGGCGGATGCGCTTGGCCTTCAGCAGCAGCGTCTTGCCGAAGCCCTTGGTGCCGACGACGATGAACTTGTCGTCGCCGGCGTTGAGGAAGCCCTCGACCCAGGGCGGCTTGTGCAGCAACCCGTCGTCGAAATCCTCGGCGATCTTGATGTCGTCGGCGTCAACCGTCCACGGCCGCATCGACCCTCCAGCGCGGCGCCGGCCACTCGCCGCCGCGCCACTTCGGCCCAGTAGCTATCCATCCCGGCGCGGCTTTTCCACCCGCCGCCCGCGGCGCCCGGCGTTGACTGGGCGCGCGGCGCTGATAACCCCAACGCATGCCAGCCGACGATGCCGTCCTGCCGATCGCCCGCGGCGGCTGCACGCGCGCCCCGACGGTCACCGCCCACCGCGCCCTCATCCGCAGGCTGGCCGCGGTGGCGGCGGCTGGCGCCGGCCGATGAGCCGCGCGCCCCGCGTCGCCGTCGTCGGCGGCGGCATCAGCGGCCTCGCCGCCGCGCACCGCCTGCTCGAACTCGCCCGGGACGCGGGGCGCCCGCTCGAGCTGCGACTGATCGAAGCCGCGTCGCGCCTCGGCGGCGTCATTCGCACGGAGCGGCGTGACGGCTTCGTCCTCGAAGCCGGGCCGGACTCGTTTCTCTCCGAGAAGCCCGCCGGCCTGCGCCTGTGCGAACGGCTCGGGCTGACGCCGCGCCTGGTCGGCACGCGCGAGGAGTTCCGTCGCACCTACGTCGTCCGCGACGGCCGCCTCTGCCCCCTGCCGGAGGGCTTCCTGCTCATGGCGCCGACGCGCCTGTGGCCGCTCGTCACCACGCCGCTGTTCTCCTGGCCGGGCAAGCTGCGCATGGCGCTGGACCTGCTGCTGCCGCGCGGCGACGGCGGCGACGAGAGCCTCGCCGCCTTCGTCACCCGACGGCTCGGCCGCGAAGCGCTCGAGCGCGTCGCCCAGCCGCTGGTCGGCGGCATCTATACCGCCGACCCCGAGCGGCTCAGCCTCGCCGCCACCATGCCGCGCTTTCTCGAGATGGAACGCACGCAGCGCAGCATCGTCCTCGCCATGTGGCGCCAGCAGCGCGCCGCGGCGCGGCGCACGGCCGACAGCGGCGCCCGCTGGAGCCTGTTCCTGAGCTTCGACGACGGCCTGCAACGGCTCGTCGACACGTTGGCGTCGCGCCTGCCGGGCGAGGCGGTGACGCTCGGACGGCCGGTCGAGGCGGTCGAGGCCGCGCCCGGCGGCGGCTGGCGGCTCGGCGACGGGCTCGACTGCGCGGCGGTGGTCCTGGCCACCCCGGCGCCGGTCGCGGCGGCGCAGGTGCGCGGCCTCGATGTCGACCTCGCGGACGAGCTGGCGGCGATTCCCTACGCCTCGTCGGCGACGGTGACCATGGCGTACCGCCGCGAGGACGTGCCGCACCCGCTCGACGGCTTCGGCTTCGTCGTGCCGCACGCCGAGCGGCGGGCGCTGCTGGCCGCGACCTTCTCCAGCCTCAAGTACCCGGGCCGGGCCCCCGACGGCATGCTGCTCATCCGCGCCTTCGTCGGCGGCGCGCTGCGGCCGGAGCTGGTCGAGCTCGACGACGCCGCGCTGGTCGCGGCGGTGCGCCACGAACTGGCCGCCCTGCTCGGCGTGCGGGCCGAGCCGCAGCTGACGACCCTGGCGCGCTGGCGGCGGGCCATGCCGCAGTACCACGTCGGGCACCTGGAGCGGGTGGCGCGCATCCGCGCCCGTGCCGCGGCGCTGGGCCTGCACCTGGCGGGCAACGCCTACGAAGGCGTCGGCATTCCCGACTGCATCCGCTCCGGCGAGACGGCTGCGGAGGCGGCGTTCGCGGCGGTGTCGAACGGCCGACCGTAGTCGGCACGGCGGCGACGCTGCCTGCACGCGACGTGCAGCGCCGATAGAGCCTGCCAGCCGGCTTGTCGGCGGCGGGGATTGTGATGCGGCCGGGGATGGACTACAGCTAGTCAGGTAGTGACGCTCTCCGTCAGCCACGGCTCACATGCCGCCGTCCGAGATTCTCGCGCCTGACCGGCCGGCGCCGCGTTACTGCCCCGAACGCCCCCTGCCGCCGTACCGCTTCGTGCCAGGTCTGCACCCGCATCCCACCCGCCACCCGTCCGGTCACTCCCATGCACCGGCGGGCCAGCCGTTCCAGCATGCGCCCTGGGACCCCGCTGAGTGGCGGCAGCTCGCCGATTGGCGGGCCGGGGTGGACCGCTTCAACGCCTTCTTCTTCTGGGAGGCGCACGAGAGCTGGGAAGGCCTCTGGTCGTCGGCACCGCGCGACGGCGCGCCGGGGCGTCTGCTGCAGGGGCTGATCCAGATCGCCGGCGCGCTGCTCAAAATTCATCTTGGGACGCTGCCTGGCGCGGCGTCCCTCTCACGCACAGGTGTCGAGAAGCTGGCCGAGTCGGCGGCTGTCTCGCCGATGTTACTCGGCCTCGACCTGCGCGCGACCGCATCCGACTTCCGCCACTATTTCCGTCCGCTCGCTGAGCGGACCCTGCCGCTGCTCGACGCGTCCGTACCGTTGCTGCAGCTCGCGGAGCACCGCGATGCGTGACGTACGCGTCGCCCCGCGCGCGCCCCTGGCGCGCTGCCGCCCCGCGCGCCGCCGCGCACCGTGTACGCCCGCGTCCGAGCCTGACGGCAGGAGGAGCTTCAATGCCGAAACGTATGCTGATCAACGTCACCCACTCCGAAGAGAGCCGGGTGGCCATCCTCAACGACCGGGTGCTCGAATCCTTTGAGATCGAGTCCCTCAGCCGCGAACACCTCAAGGGCAACATCTACAAGGGCGTCATCCATCGCATCCACCCCGCGCTGGAGGCCGCCTTCGTCGACATCGGCGCCGAACGCGACGCCTTCCTGCCGCTCGACGAGATCTGTTTCCGCAATCTGCCGTCGCAACCGGGGCTGCCGCGCGCGACCAACGGCGACGGTGACCGCGACGAGGACGGCGACGGCAAGCGACCGCGCCGCCGCATCCGCGATCTGCTCAAGCCCGGCCAGGAACTGCTGGTGCAGATCGCCAAGGAGCAGTTCGCCAACAAGCCGCCGACGCTGACCACCTTCTACTCCCTGCCAGGCCGCTACCTAGTGTTGCTGCCGGGCTCGGACGACACCGGCATCTCGCGCCGCATCGAGGGCGAGGAGCGCCTGCGCCTGCGCAAGCTGGTCGACGCCCTCAATCCGCCCGAGGGGTTTGGGCTCATCGTCCGCACCGCCGCCGGGCTCGATGAGGACACCACCGAGCTGTCGCGCGACCTCACCTATCTGCAGCGCCTCTGGGAGAGCGTCTGCGAGGCGGCGCAGCACAAGCGCGGCCCGGCCCTGGTGTACCGCGAGCAGGACATCGTCCTGCGCACCATCCGCGACCTGTTCACGCCCGACATCGACGAGATCCACGTCGACAACGAAGACGTCTACCTGCGGGCGCGCGAGTTCCTGCACAACGTCATGCCCGGCAAGGAGCACGTGCTGCGCTGCTATCAGGGCGACCAGCCGATCTTCTCGGCCTTCGACCTCGAGTCGCAGATCGAGACCGTCTTCAAGCGCCGCGTGCCCCTGCGCGCCGGCGGCACCATCGTCATCGACGGCACCGAGGCGCTCACCGCCATCGACGTCAACTCCGGCGGCTCGATGCGCGGACCGAACCCCGAAGAGACCGCCTACCGCACCAACATCGAGGCGGCCAACGAGGTTGCCCGCCAGATGCGCCTGCGCGACATCGGCGGCCTGATCGTCGTCGACTTCATCGACATGCGCGAGCCGGAGCACATCCAGGACGTCGAGCAGACCCTGCGCACAGCGATGAAGCCGGACAAGGCGCGGCACGAGATCGGCCGCATTTCGCGCCTCGGTCTGCTGGAGATCTCGCGCCAACGCATGCGCCCGGCGGCGATGGCGACGACCTACACCAGCTGCCCGATGTGCGACGGCCACGGCGCCGTGCGCAGCACCGAATCCGCCGCCCTGGTGGCGCTGCGCAAGATCCATAACCGCGTCGCGCTCGGTGACGTCGCGGCGCTGCGCGCCAGCCTGCCGCCCACCGTGGGGCTCTACCTGCTCAATCAGAAGCGTGACGAGTTGGCTCGCCTCGAGCTGCGCTACGGCACGCGCCTGCAGATCGACCTGGTCGAGTCCCTGATGCCGCACCAGGTGGAGATCGAAGTGCGCGAGCGCGCCGTCGCGCCGCCGCCGCCGGCCGTCGCGCCGGGCTCGGTGGTCGTCACCACCCCGGCCGCCGCCAGCAACGGCAACGGCCACGCCGACGCGGCCAGCGGTAGCGGCAAGAAGAAGCGGCGCCGGCGCGGGCGCAAGCGCGGCGGCGGCATGCGCGCCGCGATGGCGATCGGCGTCGGCCTGGCGACGTTCGGCGGCGTCGAACCGGCACCCTACCAGCCCGAGTTGCTGGCGCCGGGGACGGTGCCGCCGAGCGACGAGGCGGACGAGTTCGAGGACGCGGAAGGGCCCGAGTTCGATGCGGATGCCGGGTCCGCCGCAACGGGCGCCGACCTCGAGGAGGCGGCGGTCTCAGCCGCGCCCGCCGCGCCAGCCGAGTCGGGCGGCGCCACCGCCTCCAGTGGCGGTCAATCGAGCCCCGAGTCCGCCGCCGCCGAGCAGGCTGGCCGCCGCGGGCGCGGCCGCCGTGGCGGTCGGCGTCGGCGCGGCCAACGCCAGGGCGGACACGACGGGGCCACGCCCGGCGCCCAGAGCACGCCGCGACCGGAGCTGGCGCGGCCGCTGACCGATGTCGCGCCCGCGCCGAGCACGACGCCACCGCCCGCCGCCACCCCGCCGCCGCTCGTCGCGGCGCCGCCCATCGCCGCACCTGCCGCACCTGCCGCGGCCCCGCCGGCCAGCGCGGGCGAAGCGCCAGGCAAGGCGAAGCCGCGCCGCGCCTCCACCCCCCGCCCGTCGCGCGCCACGGCGACCCTGGAAACGGCGGCACCGTCGAGCGGCGAGAAGCCGGCGGCCAAGAAGCGCGCCGCGGCGGCGAAGAAGCCCGCCGTGGCCAAGGCCGACGGCGACAAGCCGGCGGCCAAGAAGCGCGCCGCCACACCGCGCAAGCGCAAGACCGACTGACGGCGCGGGGGGGCGCGACGCCTGCCGCGCCCCCCCGCCGTCCCCCGCGGCTTCCGATCGGGAACCGGTCGCTCTTCTCATCCGGCCCGCCGCGGGCTAGAACGCCGCGGTTGGCGCTTTCGTTATCGCCGCGTCCGTGAACGAGCTTGGAGGGGTGAGCACCGTGTCGACACCGCCGACGGCGGCGCAGCAGCGCGCGCTCGGCGCGACCGCCGAGTCGGCGCTGGGCCGCGCCCGCCCGGACCCGGGCCAGGACGGCCTGACGCCGCAGCGCGCCTTCCTGCTGCTGCGCTATACGTTGATCGCGGCAACGGCGTACCTGCTGTTGGTCGAGGAGGGTCTGCAGCTGCCGCCGCTGCCGGCGCTCCTGCTCGTCGTCCTGGCCCTGGCATCCAATGTCGTCATCGCGACGCTGCCCGCGCGCGCCACCGGCGCGGCGTGGTTCGGTCCGGCGGTGATCGTCGGCGACACCTTGTGGATCACCACCGCCCTGCTGATCAGCGGCCGCTTCACCGCCGAGTTCTTCTTCCTCTACTTCTTCATCCTCCTGCTCGCCGCCATCGGCGAGACGTTGTGGCTGATTGCCCTCGCCGCCGTGGCCGTCTGCGGCGCCTACCTCTATGTCATGGCGGTGACCGGCGAGGGCTGGTCGCTGTGGACCTCGCCGTCGCTGATCCGCATCCCCTTTCTCTTCACCGCCGCCGCGTTCTACGGCTACCTCGTCGACCGGACGCGGCACGAGCGCAACCGTGCCGAGGAGGCCGATCGCATCAAGTCGGAGTTCCTCGGCAACATCTCGCACGAGCTGCGCACGCCGTTGACGGTCATCCTCGGCTACGTCGACCTGCTGCTCGAGAACGAGTTCGGCGCCGTGCCGACCGAACAGCGCGACGTGCTCGGGAAGGTGCAGGCGGCCGGTGAGAATCTGCACCGCTACCTGACCCGCCTGCTCGATATCAGCCGTCTCGTCAACCGCCTGCAGTCCGGCCACGAGTCGGTCGTCTGCAGCGACTTCGCCCTCGCCGGCGTGTTCAGCGAGCTGCGTCACGACTTCCCCACCGACGACGGCGGCGTCCGCCTGCAGTGGCCATCGACGCCCGACCTGCCGCGCCTCTTTACCGATCGCGAGAAGCTGCTCACCATCCTGCGCAATCTGGTCGAGAACGCCCTCAAGTACGGCGGCGGCCGGCTGGTGACCGTCTCGGCCGCCTACGAGCGCGGCGGCGACGCGATCGTCCTGCACGTGCGCGACCAGGGCATCGGCATCGCCCAGGCCGACCTGACGCACGTCTTCGACCCCTTCCGGCGCACCGCCGGGGCGATCGCCGCCAACGCACAGGGCGTCGGCCTCGGCCTCTACATCGTGCGCCAGTTTGTCGAGTTGCTACGCGGCACGATCGACGTCGAATCAACGCTCGGCGCCGGCAGTACCTTCACCGTGCGCCTCCCGCGCCAGCTCGACGCGTCCAAGGCGTGAGAGCCAGGCGTGCGGAGCTGCGCCGCCCGCGCCAAACGCGCCACGGCGGCGTCGCCTCACCGACCCATACGGTGCCGGAAGGCGCGCGCCCGCCGGCTGCTGCCGTCGAGTTCGATGAACAGGAAGCCGCGCACCACCATGGCGAAGTACAGAAACAACGCCAGCAGCGCGCCCTGTGCCAGTTGCCCGACCAGACCACCGCCGACCGGCACCTGCCATAGTCCCCACAGGCCGGCCATGAGCAGCAGGTTGGGAGGGAACCACTCGATCCAGTTCGCCGCGATGAACTCGTAGCTGCGCGACAGCAACGCGACGGCGCCGGAATGGCCGAGATAGATGAGCTCGGGCACCGCGTTGAAGAGCACCAGCAGCACCAGGTTGATGGCGACGACAATCACCGGACCCTGCGGCGACTGGGCGATCAGCGGCGCGACGACGAACCAGAACAGCCACAGGACGAAGCTGATGCCGACGACGTCCCACAGATACACCCCGAAGCTGCCGCTGAAGTCCGCCCAGGTGACCTTGTTGGTGCGCACGATCATCTCGACCAGGTACAGAAACGAGCCGAGGCAGGCCGAGCTGAGCAGAGAGAGGAGGAAGCCGCCGGCCATGCCCAGGAACGCCGCCGCATACGCGCCGACGGTGGTGATCACGACGTAGCCGAACACGGTCAGCAGCACCGGCCAGTTGCGCGCCGCCAACACGGCGCCGCGCCTGAAGGCGCGTTGGTAGATGGCCAGCGTGGCGGCGAGGGACTCGAACACGGCGCCCCGCTGTAGCGGTCGCTGCGCGGAGGGTCAACGCGGCGGCGGCGGACACGGTGCGGGCGGGACCCGCACTAGTGCAGCGCCGTCGAGATTGAATTAAGGAAAGGGGCGCTCGTCTGACTGGGCATGAAACGACGCATGGTGATCAGACTCTCTGCCGCGCAGCGGCGCGCCCTGCAAGCCCTCGTGAGGCGCGCGGCGGAGACGGGTGGGGTGATCCGGCGGGCGCACGTCGTGCTCTGGAGTGCGGAGGGCGTCTCGGGCACCGCGATC
>Ga0163144_10000298_pt1 | contig 113684 bp, 94 predicted proteins | sample OliLak19BULKMAT1_FD_123175 | JGI IMG/M metagenome (GOLD analysis project Ga0163144, IMG submission 123175) | Freshwater microbial mat bacterial communities from Lake Vanda, McMurdo Dry Valleys, Antarctica - Oligotrophic Lake LV.19.BULKMAT1 | ecosystem: Environmental > Aquatic > Freshwater >...
AACGGATATTTAACATTCGCGCGTCAAATCGGGTTGCCGATCTGCGCTGCGACGCGGTAATATTCACACCGTTGACCGACTAGCCAGCGACGCCATACAGCCCAACTCCCTGTTTTCCGATCTGATGCGAATCTTGCAGCCCTTATGCGGCAGCGACGCGGAACGCCGCGCGTTGATCGCCGAAGCGTTCGGCTTGGACACGCCGCTGCTCTATGAACTCGATTTCAGCGGAGTCGCGCGCGTCTTCCTTACCAACCTGCTGACATATTTGCGCCGTTATGGGGAGGTCGCACCGGGCAAATCTGCGCTCGTGGCGCTGCTGCTGGCGGCGCGTAACCATGTCGGCTATACAGAGCAGACGGAGATCGACGCTCTGATCGTTGAGATGCCGCAGCCGAGGGTTGTGCGACACCAACGCGCGACGCCACGATGGATCGGGCGCGGAATACTGAAGTTATTGGTTCTGACGCTCGTTTTGGGCGGAACAGCAGCAATTATAGAATTTGTGCGCGACAGTAAGGCAGTGGAACGGAATGTCGATTGGACGCCCCAGTTTCAGACATTCGACGGCGTAGAGATGGCGCGTGTTCCGGCGGGCTGCTTCATGATGGGCAGCAATAACGGCGATGGCGACGAACAACCTGTGCATCAACAATGTTTCGATGATCCGTTCTGGATTGACCGTTACGAAGTGAGCCAAGCGCAGTTCCGCGATTTCGGCGGTGTGAAAGCGGACGCAAATGGGTTTAGCGGCGACCAGCGTCCGGTTGAGAACATCACATGGTTCGAGGCGCGCGATTACTGCGAGAACAAACGTCCGGGTGATGTGAGATTGCCGACAGAAGCCCAATGGGAATATGCAGCGCGCGGCGTCGATCATTTGATTTATCCGTGGGACAATGAGTTTATCGCAGAAAATGTTGTATATGGCGGCAATTCTGGCAATCAAACGGCGAACGTCGGCAACCGTCGAGGCGGCGCATCGTGGGTGGGGGCGCTGGACATGAGCGGGAATGTGTGGGAGTGGACGAGTTCAATCGATGCAGCTTATCCGTATCGCGCTGTCGATGAACGTGAAGATATACAATATATTAATAATCCGCGCGTGCAGCGTGGCGGCTCGTGGGACCCTACTGATAACGGCGTCCGCGCGGCGAATCGGGGCAGGAACTCGCCTGACAACTGGGACATCAGTTTCGGGTTCCGCTGTGTCATCTCTTAATTTTTGATTTCTGTCCTTCTGATTTCTGAATTCTGATTCACTTTGCCCTTCTCCATTCCGCGTCAGCGGATCAAATTTTTTGGAAAGCGCGTTGCCGCTGGCGGCAAGTGCGCTATACTCACCCTTATGACTGTCAAACACCTGCTCAACCTTACGTCCGACACGTTGCGCACGCTGCCGATGCTGATCCTGTACCTGACCGACGGTTGCAACTCGCGCTGTGTCACGTGCGATATCTGGCGCAATCCGCGCCGCAACATGCGCATGGAACGGGTCGAAGCGCTCGCCGCACAGATCCGTCCGTTGGGCGTGCGCTGGGTCGTCCTCAGCGGCGGCGAGGCGATGCAGCATCCCGCATGGGCGGCGATTGCGCGCAAATTGCGCGCGGAGGGCGCGCGCGTGATCCTGCTCACCAATGGGCTGTTTCTCAAAAAGCAGGCGGACGACGTGATCGCGTCAGTCGATGAAGTCGTCGTCAGTCTGGACGGCGGCACGGCGGCGACCTATGCCGCGATTCGCGGCGTCGATGCGTTCGATCTGGTGCTGTATGGCATTCGCGCCGTCCGCGCGGGCGGCATCGACGTGACGACGCGCACCGTTGTCCAGCGCGCGAATTACCGCGAACTGCCGGCGATCATCGACGCCGCAAAATCTGCCGATGTGAATCACATCAGCTTCCTGACCGTCGATGTGAGCAACCGCGAGGCATTCGGCGCGCGCTTTGAAGGGCAACCTCACTCCCCCGCCCGTACCGGAGAGGCGGGAGTCATTCCCCTGAGCTTGATCGGACAGGGCGATGATCTTTCTGTCCCGCGCCCCGTGATGGAGATGGAGGCGGGCGGTGAGGCGAACGACGTTCACCAAGCGATCCCCGTGTCTGCGCTGACGCCCGACGATCTGCCCGCGTTTGCCGCCGTCTTGGACGAGCTTGAACGCCGCTGCGCCCATGATTTCGCAACGGGACGCATCGCGGAGTCGCCCGCGAAGCTGCGCCGGATGCACGCCTATTTTGCCGCCGTCTTGGGCTTGGGTGCATATCCAACCGTCCGCTGCAACGCGCCGCACTTGTCCGCCGTCGTGGAAGTCGATGGATCATTGCGCCCATGCTACTTCCTGCCGAAGATGGGCAAGCTGAATGGCGCTTCGCTGAATGAGGCGATCAACGCGCCGGATGCGCTGGCACTGCGCGCCGCGTATCGGAACGGCGAACGCGGTGAGTGCGGAACCTGCGTGTGTCCGCTGTATAAAGGGGCACGCGCGCTGTTGAGGATGTGAGATGCGCTACTTCCTGCTTGCGGTCGGCATGTTGATCAGCGGCGGGTATTTGATTCGCCTGGGCTTGATCCTCGCTGGACTGCTCAAAAGCCCGGTCTTGCGCCGCTTTGAGCGCTACACCGCCTTCGATGATGCGTTCTATCCGCTCCCGATGTTGTTGGCGACGAGCGGCTTGTTCGTATTGTGTTTTGGCGTGCTGCTGCGCGAGATCGCCGGGACGGATTATCCCGCGCACATGCCGGGCTTTGTCCTGCTGGCGCTGGCGTTGGTCGCGTCGCGCTCGTTTAAAGTGGCGAAACGCTATCCCGGCGTCTTTCTCGCGTTCCCGCGCTGGTACGGCGACTTGCGCGACCGCACGACCCGCACGGAGCGGCGGCGGATCGCGTACTTGTGGCTGATGCTGCCGCGTCGGGCGCGCTCGTACTACGAATGGCAAACGTGGGCGTTCAATCAGTGGGTCGATCTGGTGATCGTCAGCACCAGCGCGCATACCTTCGAGGATATCATGCGCACCGTCATCAGCCGCAATCGCACGTAGACACATCGCGCGTTAGGCACGTATTCGGGATGGGTTGAGCGCATTGGCACAGGGCGCGCGGTATGGGGGTCGCCCCGCGCGGTTGAACGGCGGGTGAGCGTCAGCCCCGATGTCTTGGTACTGTCCGCCGTGCGTGCTATAATCGCTCAGTCTGTTCCGCTGAGGAGAGCTGTGTGTTAAGCCCGCTGGACTACTTTTTCGGATTATTCTCGCTCGATATCGGGATCGATCTCGGTACGGCAAATACGTTGGTGGCGGTACGCGGCAAAGGTATCGTGATCAACGAACCCTCATTCGTGGCGCTCGTCCGCAAGACGGGCGAACCGCTCGAAGTGGGCAGTCGCGCCAAAGAGATGTGGAGCAAGAATCCGAAAGACATCCTGATTGTGCGCCCATTGCGCGACGGCGTGATCAGCGATATCGATGTAACTGAGAAAATGCTCAGTTATCTAATTCATAAAGCGCATGAACAAAGTTGGGTGCCAATCCCGCGTCCGCGCGTGGTTGTCGGCATCCCATCGGGTGTGACCGAAGTCGAAAAACGCGCCGTCTATGATGCGGCGGTCAGCGCGGGAGCGCGCGAAGTCTACCTGATCGAAGAACCCGTCGCGGCAGCAATTGGGGCGGGACTGCCCGTCCAAGAGACGCGCGGCAGCATGATCGTCGATATTGGCGGCGGGACGACCGAAGTGGCGATCTTTTCGCTCGGCGGCATCGTGATCAGCCGTTCGATCCGTGTGGCGGGCGACGAGATGGACGAAGATATCGTCCAATACATGCGCACGAAACATAATCTGATGATCGGTGAACCGACCGCAGAACGTCTGAAAATCGCCATCGGCTCGGCGTATCCGCTCCCGAAAGAGGACATTGCCAAGGTCAAAGGGCGTAATCTGGTCACGGGACTGCCCGTCGAGATCGAAGTCAGCACGATTGAAATCCGTGAAGCGATTGCTGGATCGGTCGATATCATCATGGATACGGTCAAAGACGCGCTCGACGATACGCCGCCCGAATTGGTGGGCGATCTGATGGAGAGCGGTATTTGTCTCGCAGGTGGCGGCGGTCAACTCAAAGGCTTGGCTGAACGGATCACCGAGGAAGTCAACATTCGCGCGTGGGTTGCCGACGATGCCATGACCTGCGTCGCGCGCGGGGCGGGGCGCGTGCTGGAAGACTACAACAATCTGCGTCGGCTGCTCGTTGGTTTGGAGCGCGGCAGTACGAAACATGGCTAGAGGTGAACGATGAACGGCGGACTCGGCTATCGGCGGAATTGGCGCGCGAATCGGGGCTTGTTCCTGTTCGTGACGCTGATCGCGTGCGCGGGGCTGATCATCGCCAGCCGTGCGGGGCTGCTCGCGCCCGTCGAGGACGCCCTTTCCACGCCGATCAACGCGGTTAGCGGCGTATTCAATCGGATCGCGCTCGGAATCAACAGCAGCGCGGGCGATCTGGCGCAAATTCAGGCGCTTCAGCGGCGAAATAGTGAACTGGAAGAAGCGTTGGCACAGTTCCAAGCGGAACTGGTCGAACTGCGCGAGATCGCCAGCGATTATCAACGCTTGTCCGATTTACTCGATTACACCGCCACTATCGAAAACATGCAGTTCGTGACGGGCGATGTGATCGCCATCGACCAGAACGCGATCTTTCGCAGCATCACGATCAATCGTGGTACGCGCGATGGGATCGGCATTGGGATGCCCGTCGTGACGCGGCAGGGCTTGGTTGGGCGTGTGCTTCAGGTCAGCGCGGGCGCGGCGCGCGTGATGCTCGTGACCGAGACGACCGGCAATGTCAGCGGGCGTTTGCAAACGACGCGGGCGGAGGGCAGCGTGCGTGGCGCGCCCAACGGGAATCTGATCATGGGTATGATTCCGCTCGATTCGGAAGTCCGCGAAGGCGATCTGGTCGTTACGTCGGGACTGGGCGGCAACTTCCCGCCCGATATTGTGATCGGGCAAGTCACCAGCGCGCGCCAAGCTGAGAACGGCTTGAGCCAAGAAGCCCAAGTGCGCAGCCTGATCAACTTCGACACCCTCGAATTCGTCCTCGTCGTGTCCAACTTCCAGCCCATTGATCTGTCGGTGTTCGATCAGGCGACCGGGAATTGACCCGCGCGCATGAGAACAATCGTCGGGATCGTGTTGTTGGCGCTGGCGGCGGTGGCAGGATCGACATTCACGCCGCAAGTCCGCGTCTTTGGTGGGCAGCCCGATCTCGTGTTCTTACTTGTGCTGTCGCTGGCGGTGGTCAGTCCTTTAGAGCAGAGCGTGACGTGGGCGCTGATCGGCGGCATCTTGCAGGATATGCTGTCGCTGACGCCAACGGGCGCATCGGCGGTCGGACTGGTGTTGACGGTGTTCGCCGTCGATTGGCTGCGCGGACAGATGTTTCGTTTGGGTGTGATCAACTTGCTCGTGCTGACGCTGCTTGGTACAGCGCTGCAAAAATTCACCATCATGATGATATCGGCGGTCGTTGGCTTCTCTGTGCGTCCGGTCGAGATAGCGATCTACGTCGTCGCGCCGACGATGGTCTACAACTTGATCTTTCTGTTTCCGGTCTACTGGTTCGCGCGCCGTTTGAGCCGACGGCGTGCGACCGCCCAACGACTGACCCGCCCATATTGAAATTGTAGGGGGGTATCTTATGGGTCAACTTCAACCCTTTCAAGGCTGGCGGCTGACGCTGTTTCAAGGCGTTGTCTTTGCTGTGTTCGTCATTTTTGGCGTGCGCATGTATCAACTCCAAGTCACGCAAAACGAACTGTATCAACTTGCGGCTGACGAAAACCGGTTGAGCGAACTGCCTGTCGCGGCGACGCGCGGCATCCTGATCGACCGCTATGGCGCGTCGTTGGCGATCAATGTTCCCGCTTATAATGTGACGATTATTCCCGCGCTGCTGCCCGTCGATCAAGATGAAACGCTGCGCATCTTCAACCGCTTGTCGGCGCTGACAGGCGTACCGCCGACACGCGCGATTGCCGATTCGTCCGGCGTCGCCGTGCGCAGCATCGAAGAATTGGTCGCGGAGGGCGAAGGAATCGCGCCGTATCGCGCGGTATTGGTTGCGCAAGATGTGGGACAGCAAGTCGCTATGCAGTTGTTGGAAGAACGCTACACGCTGCCCGCTGTCGATGTGCAATCTGCATCGGTGCGCGACTATCCGACGGGTGAACTCACAGCGCAAATCGTTGGCTACATGGGGCGCATCCCGGCAGAGCAAGAACTAGACCTAATCGCGCAAGGTTATAATCCGGCATTCGACCGCATCGGCTACGCTGGACTCGAAGCGTATCTCGAAAACATCCTCGCCGGACAGCGTGGACGTGAAGTGCGCCAAGTCGATGTCGCGGGGCGTCCGATTGGCGAACGCGCCGAGTTCGACGCGCCTGTTCCGGGCTTGAGCGTGCGCTTGACCATCGATGCCGAATTGCAACGCATTGCAGAGACGGCGCTGCGCGATGAAATCGCGCGCGTCAACGCAGATCGACAGGCGATTGTCACGCAGACGGGATCAGTCATTGCCATGAACCCGATGACGGGTGAAATCTTGGCGATGGTCAGCTATCCAAGCTACGACAATTCCCGCTTCGCGCGCAACATCGACGTTGAATACTACTTGGATGTTGCCGCTGATCCGCTCACGCCGCTGGTGAACCACGTCACGCAGTCCGTGTATCCGCCCGGTTCTGTCTGGAAATTGATCACCGCGCTCGGCGTGCTGCAAGAAGATGTGATCGCGCCGGAATCGCTGCTCAACGATCCCGGCGATCTGCTGCTGCCGAATCGCTATGCGCCCAACGATCAGACGGCGGCACAGCGGTTCGTGTGCTGGCTGGATCAGGGACACGGCAACCTGAATATGATCGGCGGCATCGCACAAAGTTGTGACGTGTATTTCTATCAAGTGGGCGGTGGCAATCCGAATGTATCCTCCTCGGTACTGCGCCCCAACGGCTTGGGTCCCGTCGATTTGTTCCGCTACGCGACGGCATTGGGCATTGGATCGAAATTGGGGATCGAACTGCCGTTCGAGAATGCCAGCCGAATGCCCGATCCTGATTGGAAACGACGCTTGTACGGCGAAAACTGGTCAACGGGCGATACTTACAACGCCGCGTTTGGTCAGGGCTTCGTCAACGTCACGCCGCTGCAACTGATCAGCGCGGTAGCGGCGATTGTCAACGGCGGCACGCTGTATCAGCCGACCGTGATCCGCGAATTCTTCGATGCCGAAAACAATGTGATCCGCCCGTTTGAGCCGCAGGTGATTCGCAGCGTGAACGCTGATCTCGTCCCACTGGGTGAACCGCTCACACTGTTGTTGGTCGAGGACATGATCATGCGCGGTTCGACCAGTCTGGCGTGTTCATGCGAGGAAAGCAGCGAATGGTACAGCCCAACGCGCTGCAATCCCGCCGCCTACATGGGCGAGGTGGACGTGAATCCCGATCCGCTGATCGAGACGTGGCGTCCGTATACCGTTCATGTGCCGCTGAACTATCGCTTTCGGGACGGCTTCTGTTCGCCAATCCGCTTCAACCCCGATTATCGTCCGCCGTTCGCGTCGGAGGACAATATTTATGTCGTTCAGGAGGGGATGCGCGCCGCTGTCACCATTGGCACAGCGCAAACATCGAATTTGACGTATATCGACGTGGCGGGGAAAACGGGTACGGCGGAATACTGCGACGAGATCGCGCGCCCGCTGGGGTTGTGTCGTCCAGGCAACTGGCCCGCGCACGCATGGTACACCGCCTATGCGCCGTATGATAATCCCGAAATCTTGATTATCGCCTTTGTCTACAACGGCGGTGAAGGCTCGGCGGTGGCGCTGCCGATTGTGGTGGAAACGATGGAGGCGTACTTGCGCTTGCAAAACGACCGCGCGTTAGAGGCGGGCGCATGACGACAGTTGCACTCAATCGCCGCTTCGTCGCGGATTTCGCGCCGCCTTTGGTTGCGGGATTGATCGCGTGTGGGGCGTTCGTCGTGGTGGGGGCGACGCCGATTCCGCGCGCGTTAGCGATGGGGGCGGCGGTTGTGTTCATGGCGTTGGCGCTGCGTCCAATGGGGGCGGCGCTATCGGTGATCGGGGCTATGGCACTGGCGTTCAGCCCCTCGTTCTGGGCGCAGACGGGCGGCGCGGCTGAATTGCTGACGTTGGGCGCTGGTCTCATCGGATTGGCGCTGGCTGTGGTCGGCATCATCGGGTTGGCGGCGCTGGTTTATCTCCCAGCCATGATCAGCGTCATATTGGCGGGCGTCGTTGCGCTGGTGGTGTTCGGCTTCGATTTGATCGCGCTGCAAAGTTTGCGTGGAACCACGCTGCTGACGGGATGGCTGCTGTTCATGTTGACGGAGATGCTCATTCTGACAGATATTCGTCCGGACGCGGTACTGTTGACGGGACGCCAACCGTACCGCCGCGATCATGCGCCGCTGATTTTGTTGGTCATGGTCTTGGGCGTCGCCAATGATCCCCTGTTCGCGCTCTGGTCGCCCGCTGTGTTATTGGGCGTGTGGCTGACGCGGCATAAACTTCACCCGTTGTACTGGATCGCGCTTATTGGTGTCGCGTTGTATGGGGGAGTGGGCATCGCGCGGACGTATATTGATCCGACGTGGTGGGCGACGACGGCGGACAGCGTGACGGCATTAGGGCGGCATATTCCGTTTCTCGTCGCAGACGGTTGGCGCGAACCCGCACGTTGGTTCACGCTGTTCGATCTTGTGATTCGTCAGTTCACGCCGTTGGGTATCGTGTTGGGCGTCATCGGGCTGGCGCGCTTGTCACGCTGGCATCCACCGATTGGCGTGGTGACGATGCTGGCATATGGCGCGTATGCCACCTTCGGCTTGATGTACTTCGGGGGTGACGCAGCAACGCTCCTGCTGCCGCTCCTGATGATCCAACTTCTTTGGATGACCTATGCCGTCTATACGCTTGAACAATGGGCGCATAAATCCCTCAACCGCCGCCATCCGCTAGTACTTTGGTTCGCACCCGCCGCATTCACATTGCTGCCGCTCACATTGCTCTTGCGCATCATCGGCGTAATCTAGCGCACAATCATCACCTCGCGTAGAATATACAAAATTCACTTTCATTGAAATGTGGCACATCAGCGTATCGTTGGACGGGTTATTCATGCGGGACTCGTTGGTAACTATCAAAGGCGTGAAAGATGGTCTGCTCGTCACCATCAGTCCCTTCGAAGAATGGGGCTTGGTCACGGGCGATTTGGCAGCGCGGCTCGATCAGCAGAGTGCATTTTTCTCAGGGGCACGGATTACAATCGATGTCGGCGCGCGCCCCGTGCGCAAGGACGAACTTCACTCTTTGCGCGCGTTGTTCGAGCGGCGTGGCATGACCCTTTACGCTGTCACCAGCGAATCCAGTACGACCATCGATGCGGCGTCGGCGCTCGATCTACGGGCGCACTTCATCACGCCCGCGCCCCCTGCACAAACGTCCGATGGGCAAGTCGCGTTCAATCCCGAAGAAGATGGCACGATTGGGGTCATGATCCGGCGCACGCTGCGTTCAGGGCGGACGGTACACAGTCAGGGACACGTCGTGGTCTATGGTGACGTCAATGCGGGTGCCGAGATCATCGCGGCGGGCGATGTAATCGTGTGGGGCAAACTGCGCGGCAATGTTCATGCGGGCGCGAACGGCGACGAAAGTGCTGTGATCGCGGCGCTCGATATGACGCCGACCCAGATTCGGATCGCGGGCTTCATCTCGATGCCGCCGTCGGAGAAGCGACGCAAAACACGCCCGGAAGTCGCGCTCATCCGCGAGAATCGTATCATCGTCGAAGTGTGGGAAGCATGAGCATTCGAGCGGAAAGAAAGGCGGACTGATGGGTGCGAAGGTCATCACAATCACGTCAGGCAAAGGCGGCGTCGGTAAGACGACGACGACGGCAAATCTGGGCATTGCGCTGGCACGGATGGATCAAAAGGTCGTCGTGATCGATGCCGATATCGGACTGCGCAACCTCGATATCGTCATGGGGCTAGAGAATCGCATCGTCTACGATCTCGTCGATATCATCGAGGGGCGCTGCAAATTGCGCCAGGCGTTGATCAAGCATAAGCTGTTCCCTGAACTGTATCTGATTCCAGCCGCGCAAACGCGCGATAAGACGGCAGTCAGCCCGGCGGATATGATCCAACTCACCGATCAAATGCGTCAAGAGTTCGACTACATCTTGATCGACTCGCCTGCTGGGATTGAGCGCGGCTTTCGCAACGCCGTCGCGCCCGCAGATGAAGTTCTGATTGTCACCAATCCCGAAGTTTCCGCTGTCCGCGACGCGGATCGTGTGATCGGCTTGCTCGAAGCAGAGAACAAGAAAGCGCCGCGCCTGATCTTGAACCGCGCGAAAGTCGAACAAATTCGCAAGGGCGAGATGCTCTCGGCGGAGGATGTGACCGATATTTTGGCGATCAAGCTGATCGGGATCGTACCAGAAGATGATCAGGTGGTACCGTCGTCCAACAGCGGCGTACCGATCACGCTCAATGATAATTCTCGCGCTGGACAAGCGTTTCGCAATATCGCGCGGCGTTTGATGGGCGAAGATGTGCCGTTCATGACACTTGACGAGCCGACGAGTTTACTCAAACGGCTTGGTCGCCTATTCGCTGGTGGCAAAGGGAACTAGGGGGTTCGGATGATGGCAGGATTCCTCGAGCGCATGTTCGGGCGCGCCCCCAAACAAGGGACGGGCATAACGGCGAAAGAACGCTTGCAGTTCATCCTTGTGCATGATCGCATCAACTTACCGCCCGAACGCTTGGAGATGATGAAGAAAGAGATTCTGGAAGTGATCTCCAAATACGTCGAAGTGGACGGCAGCGGTATCGATATTGCACTGCAAAAACGACAGCGAGACAGCTTGCTCGTCGCAGAAATTCCATTCTCGCGCCCGTCGGAGGGCTTCGATCAGGACGAAGACGAGGACTCAGCGCAGGCGGAGGATAAACCATAGAGGCAGCAATATGACTCAAGCTAACGGCATGTGGCGACAGTTCGATGTCGTGTTGTTCATCGCCACGCTGATCTTGACCGTGTTCGGCATCGTGATGATCCGCAGCGCCACGCTCGAAGCGGTTGACCCCGACTTGATTAACCGTGTCCCCGATCAAATCCGCTTCGCCATTCTAGGCGTGCTGATCATGTTCGGGTTGGCGGCGCTCGACTACCGGATTCTTGGCAGTATCAATCTGTATTTGTACGTGCTGATGATCGCGCTCTTGTTCTTGGTGACGATCTTCGGTGTCGAGGGCGACGGCGGCGCGCAAAGCTGGCTGAATCTCGGCTTTATTCGCATTCAGCCATCAGAACTGGCGAAAGTGCTGATCATCATCACGCTTGGCTCCTATTTGGCGGCGAACTTTCGCAAGATGGACAGCGTGTGGACGGTGATCAAGGCAGCGGTGCATATTGGTATCCCATCCGTGTTGATCTTCATTCAGCCGGATTTGGGCATGACCATCGTGTTTGCGGTCATGTGGTTCGTGATGGTGTGGGCAGCGGGCTTGCGCCTGAAACATATCGCCATTTTCACGTTGGTGGTCATGCTGACGGTGCCATTGACGGTGCCGGTCGTGTGGTCGCGGATGGAAAACTATCAACGCGAACGCATTACCTCATTCATTTTCCCAGAGAGCGACCGCGATGCGTATTACAACATCTTGCAAGCGCGCATCAGCATCGGGTCGGGCGGCTTCTTCGGCAAAGGCTACGCGCGAGGACCCCAGAATACGGGACGCTTCTTGCGCGTGCGTCACACCGACTTCATCTTCAGCGTGATCGCCGAAGAATTCGGCTTCGTCGGCGGTGTCGTCGTAATCGTCCTGATCGGGGTGGTGATTGCACGAGTCTTGCGCGGCGCGCGCATCGCGTCTGACCCGTTCGGCAGTTTGCTCTGCTATGGCGTGGCGACGTTCATATTCTTCCAGACGTTCGTATCGATTGGCATGAATCTGAGTTTGATGCCCGTCACCGGATTGACTTTACCGTTCATCAGTTCGGGCGGAACATCGCTGCTTTCGACTTTGATTGGCATTGGCTTGGCGCAAAGTGTGATCATGCGCCGTCGGAGACTCACATGAGTAAAGTACTCGCAGATTTGTTATATCCCCACGTCGAGAAGTCGCTGGACGATTGGATGGTGCAGTATCCCCCGCGCGCGCTGCCAGAAGGCGCGCAAGTCACCCGCTTTGCGCCGAGTCCGACCGGCTTCGTTCACATCGGCAGCATCTTCACGTCGCTGATCTCGCGGCGCACAGCGCATCAGACCGGCGGCGTGTTCATCCTGCGCATCGAGGACACAGACAAGAAGCGTGAGAAAGATGGCAGCGTCGAAGAAATCGTCCGCAATCTGATCAACTTCGATCTGACACCCGACGAGGGCATCACTCAAATCGATCCAGAACGCGAAATCGGCGCGTATGCGCCGTACACGCAGAGTGAGCGCGTTGCAGAGTACGAGGCGTTCGCTAAATTCTTGGTCGAACGTGGCTTGGCGTATCCGGCGTTCGATACCGAAGAAGAATTGGAGCGTCTCCGCAAAATCCAAGAGGCACAGCGGCTGAAGCCCGGTTATTATGGATCGTTCGCCAAGTGGCGCGATGCGAAGATCGACGCCGTGCAAGCGGAACTCGACAAGGGCAACCGCCCCGTGATTCGCATCCGCGCGCCAAATCCCAGCGAAGCGCGCATCAAGTTCATCGATGTCGTGAAGGGCGCGATGGACATGCCGATCAATGATCAGGACAGTGTGCTGGTCAAGTCAAATCGGCTGCCAACCTATCATTTTGCGGTCGTGGTCGATGATACGCTGATGCGCGTGAATCTGGTCGTGCGCGGCGACGAATGGCTGCCATCTGCGCCGCTGCATTTGCAGCTTTATGAATATTTCGGGCTGCCCGCGCCGCGTTTCGCGCATATCGCGCCGATTGCCACGATGGACAACGTAATCGGTGAGGACGGACAAGCCCATGCGTCCAAGCGTAAACTGAGCAAGCGCAAAGACCCTGAAGCGAATGTGATGTATTTCTACGAACAGGGCTACCCGAAGGCAGCGGTTACTGAATATCTGCTCAACCTCGCCAACAGCAGCTTTTATGATTGGCGCAAGGCGAACCCAAGCGCGCCGAACGCCGATTTTCAACTGCGCATCGAAAACATGGGTGTCGCCAGCCCGCTGTTCGATGTGGTCAAACTGAACGATATCAGCAAAGAGATCATCGCTACCTACAACGCGGAACAAGTCTATGATGCAGGCGTAACATGGGCGCGCCAATATCAGCCGCGCTTGGCGGCACTGTTGGAGCGTAACAAGGACTACAGCTTGCGCGTATTCAGCGTAGAACGAGGGGGCGCAGCACCGCGCAAAGATATTGTGAACTGGTCGGATATCGAGCGCGCGTGCGGCTTGTTCTTCGATGAACGCTATGACGAAACGATTGCCGCGACGGGCTATCCATTCCCAGAAAAAGTTCCGGCGGCGGATGTGGCGCGGATTCTCGAACACGTCTTGGCATTCGATTTGGTGCGGACGAAGGACGAATGGCTGACAGACATGCGCGATTTCAGCGAGTCTGTCGGTTATGCGCGCGACGTGAAGTCGTTCAAAAAGAATCCTGATGCCTATAAAGGGCAGTTTGGGGATGTGATGATGGTCGTGCGTGTGGCGCTGTCAGGCAAGACGAATACGCCCGATCTATACGAGATTTTGCAGACATTGGGCGCCGTGCGTGCGTATGGACGGTTGCGTGCAGCGTTGGCACAAATTGAGCGCGCATAGCACGTTTCAGACTTGATCGTGCCGCGTGCGCATGATAGGATATCGCCTCGTGCTGCATTCTGATGTGACAGCACATTGAGGGATAGTTCAACGGCAGAACCGTGGACTCTGAATCCATTAATCCTGGTTCGAATCCAGGTCCCTCAGACTTATGAGCGGAGAGGAAGCCACAATTGGCTTCCTCTTTTCGTACCTAAACCACGCAGGACTCAAAGATGTTCGTCAAAGGTGAAATCTACCGGCGTCGTGATTTGCACGCGCTCTATGCCGAGTGGACTAAGACAAATTATGATATCCCTGTAAGCAAATTTAAAAACCAAACTTACAGTTTATTTATTATAGAACATAAATGATGGGCTGATATCTAATGACCAAAGAGCTTATCATGGGTTTCGATTGCACGGGTGGGCGATGTCGGAACTTTTTATTTCTCTGTTGCCGCTTCGTGTTAAAATAAAGAAACTACAGAAACAAGAGGCATCATGATAAAACATCGGATTTATGTAATGAGTTTCGCACGTGTCTATCCTGCATATATCGCTAAGGCAGAGAAAAAAGGACGCACGAAAGCAGAAGTCGATGAAATTATTCGCTGGTTTACAGGATACAGTCAGGAAGCGTTAGAAGCGCAATTGGAAAAACAAACAGATTTTGAGACGTTTTTCATGGACGCTCCTCAACTGAATCCTTTACGGGCTTTAATCAAGGGCGTGGTTTGTGGTGTCCGAGTGGAAGACATCGAAGAACCAACGATGCGGGAAATTCGCTACCTCGATAAATTAATCGATGAGTTAGCAAAGGGAAAAACGATGGAGAAGATTTTGCGGAAGTAATAAATTTTCTGGTGTACATCTAACGCCTTGCATTACGAGGCGGTGTTCTACAATGAATACCGTTCTCTGGGTTGCGTTGTAATCCTTGCCTTCATCGTCACCCTGAATGTGAGTTGCTCACCCTGACCTTGGTGCTGCGCCTTTTCAGACGCGCCAATCGGCAAATGCTGTCGTCAAGGTAATGCATATCCATACCAATACGATTCTCGATCCGAGAAAAGCACGTGCAAGGAAAGACGGTCTTGATCACGGGTGGAACAGGCGGTATCGGCAAACAAACCGCAATTGGTCTGGCGAAACTTGGTGTGCATGTCGTCGTCAGCGGACGAGATGCCGAAAGGGGTGAAGCAGCGGTGCGCGATATTCAAGAAGCCAGCGGACATCAACAGGTCAAGCTGCTGTTAGCGGATTTATCGCTCCTCTCGGAAACCCAGAGGCTTATTGATGCTTTTCTCAGTCGGTTTTCGCGGCTTCCCATTCGCAGTCCCCACAGATGATTGAAATGACCCTACATACCCTTCATGCTTTTTCCCTCAGTCATGAACGGTATGTAAGGTTTTGAATGGTTTTTCAGCGGCTTTCGTAAACGGTTGTCACATCCTAGCGCTGCATTGTATCGATCACATCGAGTGGTTTGACGGCGTAGGTGATTCCATCAAATCACATATAATGCGAATGCTCGTGGTTGTGTGTATGGTGCTGGTGATCGTGCGAATCGTGTTCGGAATGTTCATGCCCATCCTTCGTCCGCGTGACCAAACGTTCCTCAATCCACGCGATCACCTCTGGCAAGCCTGTTCCGCTTTTCAGGTCGGTAAAGCGGTATGGACGCTCGCCGCGCATCCGTTCGCTGTCAGTTTTCATGACTTCCAAACTCGCTCCAACATACGGTGCAAGGTCGGTTTTGTTGATCACGAGCAGGTCTGAGCGCATGATGCCGGGTCCACCCTTGCGCGGAATCTTCTCGCCACCCGCCACATCGATCACGTAAAACTCGACTTCCACCAGTTCGGGGCTAAAACTTGCCGCCAAGTTATCGCCGCCGCTCTCCAAGAAGATGAGGTCCAGATTGCCGCCAAATCGCCCCATCATGAGGTCAAGTGCGTCTTGATTGGCTGAAATATCGTCGCGGATAGCGGTATGCGGGCAACCGCCCGTCTCTACCCCATAGATGCGCTCGGCGTCAAGTGCGCTCAGGCGGGTGAGAATGGCAGCGTCCTCTTTGGTGTAGATGTCATTGGTAATGACCGCGATTTGGTGTGTGCCAGACATGGCTTTGCACAACTTCTCGATCAGCGTGGTCTTGCCAGAGCCGACGGGCCCGCCCACACCGATGATGAGGGGGCGAATTCCCTTGACGTGGCGCTCAAACGACTGTTCGGTATATTCGACCTTGCACATATGTATGTTCCTGTCTGATTTGAACTACGAAATGAACAAACGTTGGAAAAGGTGTTCATGCTGCATGGCGCGAATATCCAGCCCCGGCGCAAACCCGCCAAAGTCGTCCAACGTCCGTGCTAATGCCGACTCGGCTGACTGGCTGATCGCCGCGCCACACGCAGCCAAGACCGCTTGCGCTTGGGTTTGCCCGATGGACATCAATTTGAGGGATGCAGCAGTCTGGTTTGCTGCTAACGCATACGCATACGCGATTAACGCTGAACGCGGATCGACTTCCAGCGCGGCAAACGCCAACCCATGCACAACAGCGTGATGTCCGATACAGACTCCACGCGCAACGCATTCTCGGTAGGCTTGCAAGCGCGAGTCGGGACGCACATTGAGAACGCTGGCTAACATGCGTCGCCCGATCTTCTCGCTGGCTTCCCGCGTCTCTTTAGCCGACTTCGATGCGGCGCACAAGCTGTCCAACCCGGTGATCCTGTCAATATCCCAAGTTTGATAAGCAGATATGGCGCAGTGAATGACGATCAAATCAGTGTGCGCCGCGTTATCGAGCTTGGCAGCGATCAGCGCGCCGAGATCGCGGGCAGTCCGCACCGAGTCGGCTTGAACATAGGTTTCCAGCCCGCCTGAATGGGCGAATGCGCCGGTTGGAAAGGCGGAATCCATCCATTGAAGCAGCATCAAGAGTTGGTGAGCGTCGAAGTCCATCATTAAAACAAGAAGTAACGCTGTGCCATTGGGAGGACGGCGGCTGGTTCGCAGGTGATCAACTCACCATCAACGCGGACTTCATATGTTTCTGGATCGACGCTGATGTTGGGCAGAAAGTCGTTATGGATCAAATGAGCTTTGGTCAAGCCGCGACAGTTGGAGACGGGCGCAATCAACTTAGACAACTTCAACTGCTGGTGGATGCCGCGCTCATACGCCGCTTTGCTGACAAACGTTAGCGAGGTGCTGTGGATTGCCCGCCCGAACCCGCCGAACATCATGCGCCCGTGAACGGGCTGTGGTGTAGGGATTGAGGCATTGGGGTCACCCATCTGCGCATAAGCGATCAAGCCGCCCTTAAGGATCAAGTCCGGTTTAACGCCAAAGAACGCCGGACGCCATAAGACCAAATCTGCCAGCTTGCCGACTTCAATTGAGCCGACATATTGGGTCAGTCCGTGTGTGATCGCCGGGTTGATAGTGTACTTGGCGATATAGCGTTTGACACGGAAGTTATCATTACGTTCCGTATCGGGCGGCAGTTTGCCCCGCTGAACCTTCATCTTGTGGGCGGTCTGCCACGTCCGCATGATGACTTCTCCAACCCGCCCCATCGCTTGCGAGTCGGAGGACATCATGCTGAGTGCGCCCAGGTCGTGCAAAATATCCTCGGCGGCAATCGTTTCCGGGCGAATGCGTGATTCGGCAAACGCTAAATCTTCAGGAATCGACGGACTCAAGTGATGGCAGACCATGAGCATGTCGAGATGTTCAGCCAATGTGTTGATTGTGAACGGGCGTGTGGGGTTGGTGGATGAGGGTAACACATTGAGTTCGCCACAGACCTTGATGATGTCGGGGGCGTGACCGCCACCCGCACCTTCGGTGTGGAAGGTATGGATCGTGCGCCCTTTGAAGGCGGCAATCGAGTCATCAACAAAGCCCGCCTCGTTGAGCGTGTCGGTATGGATGGCAACCTGCACATCGTATGCTTCTGCGACGGACAGGCAGTTATCAATTGCAGCGGGAGTCGTCCCCCAATCCTCGTGGAGTTTCAATCCAATCGCACCCGCTTCGATTTGCTCACGGAGCGGATCGGGCAGCGATGCATTGCCCTTGCCCATAAAGCCCAAATTCATGGGGAAGGCGTCGGATGCCTCTAACATGCGATAGAGATTCCACGCGCCGGGGGTACAGGTGGTCGCGTTCGTGCCAGTGGCGGGACCTGTGCCGCCGCCCAACATCGTGGTGATGCCCGACGACAGGGCTTCTTCGATTTGCTGCGGCGCGATGAAATGGATGTGCGAGTCGATGCCACCCGCCGTGAGGATCATCCCTTCGCCAGCGATCACTTCGGTGGATGCACCGACAACCATACCCGCTGTCACGCCTTCCATCACGCCGGGATTGCCCGATTTGCCGATGGCGACGATCTTGCCGTCACGTACTCCAACATCGGCTTTGATGATTCCCCAGTGATCGATGATGAGCGCGTTGGTGATGACTAAATCGAGCGCCCCATCAGCGCGGGTGGTGTCCGCAGCTTGCCCCATGCCATCGCGGAGCGTTTTACCACCGCCGAACTTGGCTTCGTCACCGTAGCGCGTGTAGTCGGCTTCGACTTCGATAATCAGATCGGTATCGGCAAGCCGTACCCGATCCCCAGTGGTTGGTCCGTATAAATCCGCGTAAACGCGACGGGGAATGCGCAGCGGCATGGGTTATGTCTCCTTGTCCAGTTTGCCATTCACGCGGTTGTTCAACCCGTAGATTGTGCGCGTTCCGCCGATGGTGGTCAACTCAACCGTTTTAGAGTCGCCGGGTTCAAAGCGGACGGTCAGCCCAGAAGCGATATTCAGGCGCATTCCATACGCCTGATCGCGGTCAAAACTCAACGCCGAATTGACTTCGTAGAAATGGAAATGCGACCCAACTTGAATTGGTCGGTCGCCCGCGTTCGCCACCAACAGCGCGATCACAGGGCGATCTGCATTGGCGATAATGTCACCATCGGCTAAAAAGTATTCACCGGGGATCATGGTTACCCTCACGCAATCGGTTCATGAATCGTGACCAGTTTCGTTCCATCGGGGAATGTTCCTTCGATCTGAATGTCAGGGATCATCTCCGGTACGCCCTCCATCACATCCTCACGCGCGAGGATGGTCTTGCCGAACTGCATCAAATCGACGACGGTGCGCCCATCGCGGATGCCTTCCAAAACTTCCGCTGTGATCAGCGCCACCGCTTCGGGGTGATTGAGTTTGAGTCCCCGTGTGCGGCGGTCACGAGCGACCATCGCCGCGACGTAGATCATCAGCTTGTCTTTTTCTCTCGGTGATAAGTTCATGGGTTGCCTTTCTGGTGTATAAAAGTAGGTTCTATTTTCGCAGCGGCGCAGCATGATCAAAACATCGGGTGCGGATGTGGTTGCGCAGTTTGCCCAACACGTCGTAGATCGTCTCTAGGCGATGGCTAACGACGCGGATGGTCAACCCGTTACGTGCCAACAATGACACCCCAGTCATCCCCTCATGCTTGAGTAAATAATGCGCTGCAAATTCAGCACACAGCGCCGCAGCATCGATACCCCACGCGGCAAAATCGCCCAGCAGCGTTGCACTGCCCCAACAGGGAAAGCCTTCTAGCCTGCCAAGCGCATCGAGATCAAGCCGCGCAGGTTCAAGCACGGATGATTCGTAGAGCAACAAGCCCTGCTCATCGCTCACGGTGAGGCGATTCGCAAAGCGCCGAAACTGCAAGCGTTCGCCCATCGCCAAGCGCCCCGGCATGATGATATCGTAGAGCAAGAACAGCGCTCCTTGTTGCAAGGTTACTGTGGTGCGTTGGTGATAATCTGCGTCGGCAAATAAGATCGCTGCATCCGGGACATACTCGAAAAACGCATCCCGGCGAACGTCAATGTGCGTGACTTGTTCGGCGCAGCCATCCGGCATCCGGTAGATTTTCGTTGCAGACTGCGTGGTGAACAGCGCCCTCGATCCAGCGCCGATGGTTAGGGCGATACGATAGCGATCCCCCTGTACGACGCCGCCCGTCGGACTTAGCAAATAGACGCACAAAATCCCCGCTGCATCGGGGATCGCGCGCATCACTTGGAGGGGTGGACGTGAATACTGTTCGGTTAGAATCGTCCGCTCGGCGCGGCGCTCAAATGTCAAGCGCAATTCACCCGCTCGACCCACATTATGCACTGACATCAGACCGACAGATGTTCGCGGATAATGTCCGGCGAAAGCTGACTCGCGGTGCCTTTCGAGACGATCACACCCTTTTGCATGACGCGCATTCGACTCGACGACATCGACCAAGCCTTCTCAGAGCAATTTGCCCATGTGTAACACACTGACGGTGGTGGCGAACTGGCGGACGAACACCATATCGTGTTCAACCACAAGGATCGAGCGTCCTTTAGCGATGCATTGGAGCAGTTCACCCGTATGATCGCGTTCGCGGCGTGTCATCACGGCGACAGGTTCATCTAACAGCATCAGTTTAGGCGATTGAACGAGCAGCATCCCGATTTCGAGCCAGTGTTTCTGTCCATGCGACAAAATCCCTGCTGGTGTATCGCGCTATGGCACAAGGTTGAGGTTGGTTAACGTTTCCTCGATGCAAGCGCAATGTTCACCATTCAGCTTACGTCCTAGCCCAATGACTGGGGTTTTAAAACCTAATACTGCTTGGCGACCGCGGAGCTGAGGCTGATTGTGGGCAACATCGATTGTTGTCCTTGGTGGGTGAAGAAAAAGCTGAGTTCAATATCGTAACCAGATAGAGAAACTCGAAATATATATGAATATGACAACGTTCTCATCAATCTGTTTGTCAAAAACTCCTAGACTACCCATTTGGGCAACTTGCCAAATATACTAGGGTCTGTCTGCAAACTCTGAAACCTCACCTCCCAACCCCATCTCCACAGCGGGGGTGAGGGGAGGACACCTTTTCAAGAACCTCACCCCCCAGCCCCCTCTCCACGCAGTGGAGAGGGGGCTGGGGGGTGAGGTGAATCAGGGAGAAAACCAAACATGTCCTCCCCTCAGCCACAGCGGGGGTGAGATCGAACAAAATAGGCGAAAATCGAGTTTGCAGACACGCTCTATTAACGAAGCGTCAGTTTCGCGTTGGCTGCAAGGGCTGATTCGAGGAAGTCTGGCTGACACGGCAGTCAGCTTCAAGGGGGCTAGTGAAGGGCGATAAGCTCTCTCTGTCGCCGCATAAGCCGAACTAATTGAGGTGCGCGATAAATGATATTAAAGATTCGCGCTGAGGAAAGGGCAAACTATTGAGAAACAGATGAGTTTTGCGGGAAGGGTGAATGCTCGAATGGAAGCCACTTGTTCCAACACATAAAAATCGGATATAGTCCGACTTCAACAGCAATGAACACGATTTCATCGTTTTTGGTTTCATCATCTAGCCCGTAACATTGAATGAAGGACAACGCCATGAACACCGCTAGCAACGCCATTCAACTGCTCGAAGATGCGGTCGCCAAGGCGCACGCCGCTCGCACGATGATCGACGATTTGATCGTGGCACATGACTATCAGGATGCGGCTACCTTGGTCGTGCAAGCGAGTGTAGCGTTGTTGGAGGCTGCGGCGCTGCTGTTGACATCTAACGACGAGGCGGCGCTTGAGGGGTTAGAACGCGCTGATGATCTGCTCGACGCGGTTTATACGATCATCGATGGCGAAACCGACGAGGACGAGTAGGCAAAGTGGTGCCATTACGAAAAATGCACCGTTTATTCAGAACGGTGCATTTCAAAGGTTCAAATGATGCCCAAGTTTAGCGCAGGGTTAACTTTTCGTTCTTGCCGCCCTCGGCTTCGGTGCCGGTGAGCAGCGATTTTGCCAAATCCAGCAGCGCGGCAACTTTGCCATCCGAGACCCAGTATTCCGCTTTCTGCACGTCAACGCACAAGAGCGCCAAATTCGGTGTTTCCAGACCTTCAGGGAACCACGCCTTCAAAATTGGACTCCACAACGCTTCCATCTTCTGACGGTCGTGCCGGACACTCCCCGTCCCGCTGACCGAAATATACTGGTCTTTGCCTTTATCCATGTAGCTGACATTCACTTGCTGTTCGTGCGCGATGTCATTGGTCTTGCCGGTATTGTCATACGTAAAGAACCACAATTCGCCATCGAACTCAAATTCCTGCGTCGACATGGGGCGGCTGCGCAGCGTGCCATCTTCATGGACAGTCGTTAACATCGCCATGTCAATGCCTTTGATCATGTCGCGTAGCGTTTCAATCGCGTTTTGACGGGTGCTGCTCATGGTTGCATTCATTAATCTCGATCTCCCATTTCAACCTTCATTAGCATCATTATAGAAGCATTTCGGCGCTAAAGGTCGGTTTCCAACATTCCACACATCGAAAATAGGCGGACTGGTCACGCGCCCCTATCCTTGTGGGTGTGCAAGGATAGGAAACGTGGGCGGGTGTAGCCAAAATCTACGCCATGCTGTTCGTCGCTTGGGATGCGCCCCGAATGTCAACGACAGGATGGATGCCGTGTCCGTCGGTATTACCCATCATGGACAGCATTTACGTCAGCAGGATAAGATAGAAGGTCTTGGGTTGATACGTGGCGCACAGGTGAACTTCTGATATTGTCCATCAATATGAGATTCATATGCGCGTCGTTCTCCGCCAAAAGACGGAGATGGGACGGCTATACAATGAATCAAACGCCCGCACCAAAATTGAGGACACCGCTGATCATCGGCGGTGTCCTCGCGGTCACTGGAATTCTCTTGTTCGTGATTTTATGGGTGGTGTTAGGAAGTGCTGGCTTGAGTAACGTTCAGCGTTTGTTCATCAGCTTGTGTCTGCCGCCCGCGATCTTGGCGGGCGGCGTTGGCGCGTTCGTTCTGTTCATGCGTCCGAAGCGTTTGCCTTAATGAAGCGGTAGACGATGGCGACGGGCGCGGTCGTCGGCGCTTCGTGCGAGCGCGGTTCGCGCACGGCGTCGAGCCGCAAGTTCGTCGCTTCTGCGGCGCGCAAATAACTTTCGACGCCGTGTGGATAATGCTCGACGGCATACGTTTTCCCATCGGACGCAGTGAACGTTCGTTGCGGGGCGCGCTGATCTTTCACTTCTGCGAGGAACAGGTACGGATGGATATCGCTGATCAGCGCCGCGCCGCCGGACGCCAAAACGCGCCCGATCTCGCGCATCGACGGCGCAAGGCGTGACAAATGTCCCAATGCCAAGCCGCACAGTACGATATCGACTGAAGCCGACGCCAGCGGGATTGCTTCGGTCGTCGCGCCCGCGCGCCATGCCAACGGATTCGCCGCCAGCATGTGCGGGCTGTTGTCGAGCGCGATCACCGTCCGCGCGCCCGCGTCCCGCGCCATGATGCCATAGCGCCCCGTCCCGGATGCCAAATCTAGCACGACTCGACCTGCCAGCGACGGCATGAGATCGCGCATGGCGCTTTCTTCCGCCCGCATCAGCGCATTATGGGCGTGCGGTGGGTAGCTTGATGCCCACTTCGCGTAGGCGTCAATGCTAAACAGCGTCTGGAAAACGGCGGCGTTGCGCAGCGTGCGGCGGAGGCGCATCAACATGATCAGATTTTCAAGCGGTGCAAAAGCGCGCGGCACATCGCTTCGCACAGCGTTTCGACGAATGCCGATACGTTTTCTTCTGTCCGAAATTCATCATACTGCGCGACGATGCCCGTCCAGCCGGAGGTATGCCAGCGCGCAGGCGCGGGTAGCATCGGTGGCGTGAGCGCATCGACATAGGGATGGGCGTAGGCGTAGAGATACGGGCGTGGCAAGCCGGCGCTGCCCGGCGAAAAGCCGAAATTGAGGTGCGGATACGCCTCGGTCGCCTTGTCCGTCGCAAACCACAGCGTCGAGAGGTCGAAGCCGTGCGACCAAGCGACGATGGGCGTCATGTAACCTTGAATGTGTCCGCGAAAGCGCGCGATCCCGCCGTAAATCGCATCGATGGCGTCGGCGTAGCCCGCTGCGATAGCTGGATCGAACATCAGCGGGCTATCGTCGTTCACGTCGCCCGCGCCAATCGACAGCTTCACGCCGTTTTCTTCACCCAACAGCGCCGCGATTTTGGCATCGGCATTTTCCACGCCTGCGAACTGCCCATTTTGGCGCAGCCAGCTTATGACATTCTGAAGGAGCGCCCGCTGACTTGTACCCGCGAGGGGCAGGACGAACAATCCATCTTTGAGCAACCGGAACGTGCCATCTTGGTAGTCGAGTTGGATTTCGCCGCCCTTCGGCAGGATATCAGTTGATAATCCGCGTGCTGTGACCTTGGCGGCGAGGTGCAGATGATTGGGATCGCGCGGCAACGTCAAATTGCGGATCGCGCTGATGATCTTGGCGGCGCTATGGAGTGCGTCGCGTGTCGTTTCCCATCCGTCGAGTGCGTGCAGGGGCATGGTCGTTTCTCCGATTGCGTAAGCGATTATCTATCCGTCCGTCGCAACGTGCGAATCGTTACGGGGCATTACTCCAAGCGAACGCGCGGATTCAGAAACGCGACTAACAAATCCGCGATCAGGTTCGCAGCGGCGTAGAAGAAGATCACCACCATGACGACCGCTTGCATCAGCGGGATGTCTTTGCGCTCGACGGCGGCGGTCATGAGCCGCCCCAAGCCCGGATAGCTGAACACATTTTCGATCACGACCAAGCCCCCGATCAGCCACCCGAAGCTGATGGCGATTACCGTAATCGTGGGCGCAAGTGCGTTGCGTAACACATGCCGCACGAGGACGGCGCGGCGCGATAAGCCTTTCAGCGTCGCCGTCCGCACATACGGCTTTTTCAGTTCGTCCACCACGCCCGCGCGCGTTAGACGCACGATGTACGCGATCAAGACGAATGACGCTGTGAGTGCGGGCAGCGTCAATTGGCGCAGCAGTTCACCCAACGTCGGGGTATCAGCGGACGCGCTGGCAGGGAACCAGCCCAGTCCGAGCGCAAAGATGTTGATGAGCGCCAATCCGGTCACGAATTCCGGCAAACCGACGACTGCCAGCGTGAACAGCGAGATCGCGCCGTCCACAAATTTCTGCTCGCGCAAGGCTGCCACCGCACCCAACAAGATCGACAGCGGGACGCAAAATGTCAGCGCCAACAGCGCCAGCTTGAGCGAATTGCCCAGTCGCTCCAATACCAGCGGGCGAATCGGTGCGCTCCCGCCGATGAACGATGTTCCCCAATCGCCAGAGACGAACCCTGTGAGCCAGTTCCAATACTGCATCGGGACGGGATCATTTAAGCCCAACTGGATGCGCAAATTCTCTAGCGCCTCTGGGCGCGCTTCGCGTCCGAGAATGAGCCGCGCCACGTCGCCGGGGAGCAACTGTGTGAGTGCGAATATGAGAATAGAGGTGAGCAGCAAGGTGAGCGCCATTAGCACCAAGCGCCGCGCCAAATAGCGCGTCATGGCGTCTCCGGTCGGGGCAGCGCTTGCCCCGTTCGCATGGTTGGCGCACTCGTTTGCAGCACAGTCAGTTCATCAACTGGGATGTGACAGCGGATGAAATGCCCAGCGCCTGCATCTCGATAGGGCGGCGCTTCGTGTTCGCAGATCGCGCCAATTTTGCGCGGGCAGCGCGGGTGAAAAGGGCAGCCCGTGATCACCTGTGCGCCATTGGCATCGTCGTTGAGCAAAATTCGATGCGTCTTGATGGTCGGATCGGGGTTGGGAATGGCGGAGAGCAGCGCTTCGGTGTAGGGATGCGACGGCGGATTGTAGACCTGCTCAACGTCGCCTTCTTCGACGATTTCGCCGCGATACATGACCGCGATCCAATCTGCGAGATAGGCGACGGCGTTCAAATCATGCGAAATGAACAAGTACGAGACGCCACGTTCGGCGCGCAAATCTTTGAGCAAGTTCAAAACGGCGGATTGTACCGAGGCATCGAGCGCAGATGTGGGTTCGTCCGCGACAACGAGCGCAGGATCCGCCGCGAATGCCCGTGCGATAGCGACGCGCTGTTTTTCGCCGCCGCTCAATTCGGACGGATAGCGATCTGCATAATTTGCTGGCAAGCGTACCGATTCTAAGAGCATCATCACGCGAGCATTAATCTCGGCGCTCGATAGTTTCGCTGTACTCAGGCGGTAGATTGCGCGCTGTAACGTTGCGCCGACGCTGCGATATGGATTGAGCGAATCGTTTGGATTCTGGAAGATCATTTGCAGCCGTTGCAGCGTCTCGACCGGACGCGCACGCGCACCGTTCGCCAACGGCACGTCGAGCAGTTCCATCGTTCCGGCGTCCGCCATTTCCAAGCCCGCGATCAGGCGCGCGGCGGTCGTCTTGCCGCTGCCGCTTTCGCCCACCAGTCCCAACGTCGAACGTGCGCGGACTTGCAGCGATACATCGTCCACCGCAACGAGGCGCGCCCGCCGCTGGAACATGCCGCGTCGCGCGAACGTTTTGCGCAGATCGCGTGTCGTCAGCGTGTAGCCCGCAGTTGGCGCGTCGTTCGCACGAATGGGCTGGATTGGCGGGGCTTCCAACGTCAGCGTTCCAGCGGCAATCTCGCGCCAACGGTGACATTTGATCAACCGTCCGCCGTCTAGCGCTTCGACGGGCGGCTTCGTCCCACAAATAGCGATGGCAGCGGGGCAGCGCGGCGCGAATACACAGCCAGTTGGACGGTTGGTCGGCGACGGCGCGACGCCTTCAATGGTGGGCAAGCGCGTTTCTGTGCCGTGTGTGGGGCGGGGCAAGCTGGCGAGCAGTTGGATCGTATAGGGATGCAGCGGGCGTGCAAATAGGTCGGCGACTGCGCCGGACGCCATGATTTCGCCTGCGTACAGTACCGTCATCCGGTCGCACAACTGCGCGACGATGCCGAGATTGTGGGTGACGAACAGCGCGGCGGCTTGTGTATCGCGGATCAAATCGCGGATCAAGTCGATGATTGCAGCTTCGGTGGTCACATCCAAACTGGTCGTTGGCTCATCCAAGATCAGCAAGCGTGGACGCGCGATCAGCGCCATCGCTATCGAAGCGCGCTGCTGCATCCCGCCGCTGAGTTGATGCGGATAGCGGCGCGCGGCGTCCTCTGGCTCGGAGAAGCGCACGCGGCGCAGCATCTCGACCGCGAGGGTGTTGGCTTCGGACGCCGACAAACCGTCATGCAGTCGCGCCACTTCCGCGATCTGATCTCCGATGCGCTGCGATGGATTGAGTGATGCGAGGGCGTCTTGGGGTACAAGCGCGATCTGTTTGCCCCAAATGCGCTGCATGGCATCATCCGGTTTCGTCAGCAGATCGCTGCCATCGAAGCTCACGCGCCCAGAAGCGCGCGCATTCGCCGCAAGGTAGCGCATCATACCGAGCGCCAGCGTCGATTTGCCGCTGCCGCTCTCCCCGACCAAGCCATGAATTTCGCCCGGCGCGATCTGCAAATCGGTTTCGCACACCGCGTTGAGCCAGCGTCCATCAGCGCGATAGTCGATGGTTAGGCGCTCTGCCGCGATCAAAATCTCATTTGATGCGCTCATCCCAACGTCCCTTCGTAGCGCAAGGTGCGCCGCAAGCCGTCCGAGAGCAGGTTGACGCCGATAATCAACAGCGCAATCGAGGCAGCGGGCGCCCATAATGCCCACGGGGTTTGGGCATAGCTGTCGCGCGCTTCATTGACCATGCGTCCCCAATCCGGTGAGGGCGGCTGCACGCCCAAGCCGAGAAAACCGAGCGATGCGGTCAGGAAAATCGCATACGAAAAACGGAGCGCGCCCTCCACGATCAGCGCGGGCAGCACGCCGGGCAGCAGTTCGCGGAACAAGATATACGGTGTCGATTCGCCACGTAGTTTCGCCGCTTCGATGTAGCCCGTCGAGCGCAGCGACAACACCGCGCTGCGAACGACACGCGCTACAATTGGCGTGTATAGCACAACGATCACGATTACGATTCCAGTTTGCGATGCGCCGAGCGTGCCAAGCATGACCAATGCCAAGATCAGCGCCGGAATCGCCAATAGGCTGTCCATAATCCGCGAGACAACCTCATCGACCCAACCGCCGCGATAGCCGATGTACAAGCCAATCGCCGCACCGAAAGTCACCGCCAGCGCCGTCGTCAGCGCGGGCAAGCCGACAATATCACGGGCGCCCCACAAAATACGGCTGTAGACATCGCGCCCCAGTCGATCCGTCCCAAATGGGTACTCGACGGAGGGTGGCAGCCGCGCCGCACCGCGAATGAGCGCGTCGTAGCGATAGGGCGCAATGGTCGATCCAAAGATCGCTATCAGGACGAACATGCACACCAATGCCCCGCCAATCAGGGAGAGGGGTTGTTGCGTCAATCGTTTCAATTGCGCCAACCGTGCAACGTGGATTGTGGGGCGCGCAATCTGCGCGCCCCATTGAACTGGGTGAGGGAAGAGATCGACATTTATTCCAGTGATACTGGACGGAAATCGGTCAAGCCAGGAAATGCTGCCATCTCCAACCCGCTGATGGTGTCGCGGGCGGCACCGAACAGCGGCGCGAAATAGGGGATGATGATGGGACCCCGATCCAAGAAAATCTGGCTGATCTGCGCGTAAATTGCTTTACGGGCTTCATCATTCGTGGTCATGCTGGCTTCTGCGACCAACGCTTCGATTTCGGGATCAACAAAGCGCGTCTCGTTGAAATACGTTGCAATGCCTGATTCGATGTAGGCTTCGCGCAGCAAAATCTGGGGCGACGGACGGTCGCCCCATCCGGTGATGCCCAAATCGACATCGAAGTAGTTATCTGGGTTGCTCACGTCGTAGTAGTAGCCTTCTTCGCGGATTTGCACATCGATATTGATGCAGCCGGTTGCTTCCCACTGCTGTTCCAACACCGTCGCCAAATCGGGATACTCGAACGCATTGGGGGCGTACAGCGTCGCTTCGAGTGTCGTGATGCCCGCATCGCTGAGAAGCTGGCACGCCTGCGCCGGATCATAGGTCTGATTTTGGATCGTGTCGTCGAAGAAAAACTCAAACACGGGGGCAATTGGATCGTTATTGCCGATCACGCCGCGTCCGTTGAGCAGAATATCATTCAGCGCCTCGCGGTCGGTGGCGTACTTCAATGCTTGGCGCACGCGCACATCTTCGCCCAAATGTCCGGCGTCGGTACGCAGACGAATGACGGGATGCTGGCTGGTGGCGCGCTGCAAAACCGTAATGCCATCTGCGTTTTCAAGGCGCTCGATTTGCTGGCTCGGCACTTTGAAGATGAAGTCAAGTTCCCCGCTCAACAGCGCGTCCACTTGCGCGACCGCATCGTTGATGTAGATGTGTTCCATGCCGTCGAGCGCGACCTCGCCCCAATACGTTTCATTGCGGGCAAACACCGCGCGCGAGCCGGGACTGTATTCGGTCAAGACGAAGGGACCCGTTCCGTTGAAGCTGGCATAGGGTGCGTCCTCCGCGCCAATCACGTTCGGCGTGGTCATGCCATCCTTCAGGATCAACGCTTGCCGTGCCGCGACGCCGTACAGGAAATCGGCGTTGATGGACGGAAGCGTAAATTCAACGGTTTGTGCATCGGGCGCGCTGATGCTGAAATCGCCTAACAGATTGAGCGCAGGTGATCCGACTTCTTTCAGACGATTGAACGTGAAGACCACATCCGCCGACGTGAACGGCGAGCCGTCGTGGAACGTTACGCCATCGCGCAGCGCAAACGTGTACGTCAAACTGTCGTCGCTGATTGTCCATTCCGTCGCTAGGTTCGCCCCAATGGTGGCATCGGGCAGTACTTCGACCAGATAATCGTAAACGGCACGGTTCAGGGCGGTCTCGGGATCGTTGGTGTGCAGCGCCGGATCGAGGACGACCGGCTCATTCATACCGACGCGCAGTACGTTCGGCGTTTGTGCGCCAGCGACGGTCAGCGAAACGGCAAAGACGAACATCACAACGGCAGACGGGATGAGAAAACGGCGAGAGAGAAATGACATGAGGCGCTCCTTTGTGTAAGGGCGAGTGATTCCGCGATGAATGGGAACAAGGTCGCGAACAAACATTGAAATCGTCATTACGGCACAGAGTATATCGAACAATTGGACGAGCCTGCAAACATCAGTCTTACCCAAACAGCCGACCGGCTTTAAGGGTTCCAGTTCAAGATTGATCCGGCGTATGATGATTTCGTCTCGATGAGTGTGAAATTGTTACAGGTTGCGCGCAGATTTTGTTTGTAGACTTGACCGACCAACGTCTCTAGACAAACCGAATTGAGAGGACTATCATCTTCTAGGTTTGTCAAAAAGGAAAACCTCACTATGACGCTCGGCGCAGTCAAACGTTTCTTGCTAGGCAATCGTCTGCAAACCGCCGATCTCGCACATCAAGCCATCAGCCGTCCCGTCGGACTCGCAGTTTTTGCATCGGACGCGCTGTCATCGACCGCTTATGCCACCGAAGAAATTCTCATTATCCTCTCGCTCGCGTTAGGCGGCGGGTTCGGGATTTGGGCAACGGGGGGCAGCACACTGGGGCTCTCGATTCCGATTGCGCTGGCAATTGCCGTCCTGCTGATCATCGTCACCATCTCGTATCGTCAGACAATTTATGCTTACCCCAACGGTGGTGGTGCCTATATTGTCGCACGCGACAATTTTGGGGAAGTCCCAGCGCAGATCGCCGGCGCGGCACTGCTGACCGATTACATTCTCACGGTCGCGGTCAGCATTTCGTCGGGTGTGGCGCAAATCGTGTCTGCGTTTCCCGGATTGCTGCCGTATCGTGTCGGGATTGCGGTCGGTGTGATCATCTTCATGACCATTCTCAATCTGCGCGGCGTGAAAGAGAGCGGACGGATTTTTGCTGTCCCGACGTATTTCTTTCTCGGCATGATCTTCTTAACATTAATTGTGGGTCTGGTGCGTGGTCTGACCGGAACACTCTCGACCGTACAAGGCGTCGAGGCGATACATCACGAAGTACTGGAACCGCTGACGCTGTTCCTCGTCCTTCGGGCGTTCTCTAGCGGCTGTACGGCGCTGACTGGGATCGAAGCGATCAGCAATGGTATCACCGCGTTCAAGAAGCCGAGCAGCCATAACGCCGCTGTGACGCTGATCTGGATGAGCAGCATCTTGATTACGCTCTTTCTCGGCATCACGTTGCTTGCCAATCAAATTCAAGCCGTCCCTAGTCATGCTGAGACGGTGATCTCTCAAATGGGTCGAACGGTCTTTGGCGATGGCAGTATTTTCTACTACCTGATGCTGGCAGGGACAGCCCTAATTCTACTGATGGCGGCGAATACGAGCTACGCCGATTTTCCGCGCTTGGCGGCGCTGCAAGCCGGTGATAGCTTCTTGCCGCGTCAATTGACCTATCGGGGCGGACGTTTAGTCTTCTCGTGGGGCATCATCGTCTTGGCGGTCTTCGCATCGCTGTTGGTGATTATCTTTCAGGCGCGCACTTCTGCATTAATCCCATTATACGCAATTGGTGTCTTTCTAAGTTTTACCATGTCGCAGTCCGGCATGGTGATCCGAACGCTCAAGATTGGCAAGCTCAAGCCGGGCGAAATCGTCAAGGGTTTGGAGACCGACTTGACCTATGATGCCGGCTGGCGCTTGAAATTGGCGATCAGTGCAGTGGGCGCGGTCTGTACCTTCGTCGTGATGTGCGTGTTCGCTATCACCAAATTCCGCGACGGCGCTTGGTTCATTGTCATCTTGATTCCGACGTTGGTGGTCGTGTTTTTCCGCATTCACCACCATTATAAACAAGTGGCATATGCCTTGAGCCAAGAGAACTCCGCGCCCGTCGATCAAGACTCGCGCCCGATGCAAACGATCATCCTCGTCGATAACGTCCATGCCGAAACGGTCAAAATGGTGAACTTCGCCAAGGCGCTGCAACACCCGTGGAAAGCTATTCACATCGGCGTCAATCCAGATCGCGTCGAAGAAGTGCGCAACAAATGGCAGGAGCGCATTGGGGAGGGCGAATTGGTCGTGATCGACTCGCCGTTCCGCCTTTTGGCAGAGCCAATCCGCGAACACATCCTGAACATTCAGCGCGAGGTTCCCGGCTCGTTTGTGCATGTGATTATGGGTAGTTTGGTTATGGATACGTACTGGGAACAGGTGCTGCATCAAAATAGTGCGTTCATCTTCACGGTGGCACTCGGTGATCTCGAAAACGTTGCGGTAACGAGCGTGCCGTATCAAATCCATCACATGAAACACCCTGAAGGGCGTCAGCAGTTGCTCGAACGTCCTGTAGAGCGCATGGGCAGCAATCCGCCAACGCCGCAGACCGAGGCGGTCAAACCGGAAATTCCGTCGGGCGATTGAACGTAAGCATTAGGGAAGGGCGTCGATAGTCTGACGCCCTTTTTGATTGCTCATTTTGCGCGGCGGATGAGCGCGTTGTGTTAGGAACTCGTCGACTTTTCTTCGATGGGGATCGTCGGGTCTTCGTTCGCATTGAAGATCGGCAGCGTGACGTAGAACGTCGTGCCTTCGCCCAAGCGGCTTTCGACGCCGATCTGTCCGTTATGAAGTTCTACGAGCCGTTTGACAATTGCCAAACCGAGTCCTGTGCCTTCAATCGTCTCGGACTCGGCGCGGCGCACGCGGTAGAAACGGTCGAAGATGCGCGCTTGATCTTCGGGGCTGATGCCGATGCCCGTGTCCTGTATGGCAATGCACAAGCCGGCGTTGCGACGCTCTGACCAAATGCGCACGCGACCCTCTGGTGGCGTATATTTCACGGCATTGCTGATCAGGTTGCTAAAAATTTGATGCAGACGATCCGAGTCGCCAGCGACCAACGGCAAATCACCGCTGACCTCCGACTGAATGATCATCGCTTTTTGCTGCGCAATCGGGCTGATGCTCTGGATACAATCGTCGATCAGCGTTTGGATTGTGACCGCGCGCGCTTTGAGTTGGATGCCGCTTTCGATCTTGGCAAAATCGAGCAGATCATCGATCAATTTGCGCATGTTCTCGATAGAGCGCAGGACGATATTGCTGTAATTCATCCCCACTTCATCAAGCCGACGCTGAATCTGCATCAGTTCGATGTAGCCGTTCATGATGCTCAACGGTTGTTTGAGATCGTGCGAGACGGTTGCCAGCAGTTCGCTCTTGAGCTGTTCAGTCTCTTTCAGCGGTGTGATATCGTGCATGACGATGATCCAGCCGATGCGATCCAACACCGACAGGCTGGCGTAATAGGTGCATTCTTGTAGTTTGATCTCTTGGCTGACGATATGCTGCGAATTTTTCGCCTGCTGATAGACGGGTTGCAGGTTTGTATCTCCAAACACGCGCGAAAACGAATCGTCAATGTAGTTGCGGTCGGTATACAGCCGGAATGCGGAAATCGCGGATTGATTGACGAGGATCAAGCGGTCATCATAGCCCACCACGATGACCACGTCCGCGACGTTGCTCAAGATATGCGTCAGCTTTTCGCGCTCGCGCACGGAGTCGGCGAACAGGCGCGCGTTATCGATGGCGACGCCAGCGCGCACAGCGAGTTTTTCGACAAATTTCAGGTGATCTTCGGTAAAGTCGTTCAAGTGGCGGCTCTCGACGCTGATCACGGCGATCACGTTGTCTTGCCGCAGCACGGGGATGGACATGTGTGAGCGCATGTTGGATGCGATCATGACGTATTCGGGATCAGTGCTGACGTCGGGGATGATTTCTGCGCGTTCGGTGCGCGCTACACGATGCGCGATCCCGCCGTCCGTGTCACGGAGCAGCGCCAAGACATCGGCGGTCATCGTATAGCCCAGATCGCGCGCGATGCGCAGCTCGTCTTTCGTCCCGTCGTAGAGCGCCAGCGATGCCGCTTGCGCGTTGGTGTAACGCATTGACCAATCCAACGTCATGTCGAAAACGTGATTGAGGACGATGGTTTCGGTCAATTCGCGGTCGATTTGATTCAGGATGCGCAGTTCAGCATTCTTGGTTTCGAGTTCAGATTTAGTTTCGGTGTAGAGCCGCGCATTGTTCAGCGCGATCACCGCGTTGGGTACGATTGCTTTGAGCATGGCGACGGCAAGGTTATCTGGCGGCGTCTTGGTGGTGGGTTGGTCAATGATCAGTGCGCCGATCCAAGTGCCTTCGCGCATCAGCGGAACCCCCACAAATGGCACGAAACGCAGCGCCAACACCAAATCGTCCGCCAATGTTGGCTTGATGTCCGGGTTTTCGCTTGGTGGCGGTGTAAAATGGAAAGTATCGCCGGCTTGCCATGCTGTAATCAGCGGATCATTCGGGCGATTATAGGTTTGGAACGCGAAATCGTGCAGCGCCTTGCGCGAAGGGGCATTCTCGCCGCTCATGGCTTCGACCTGAAGGACAGCGTTATCATCCAGCAGCAGGAGTGTTGCCCGTTCACATTGAGTCAATGCGGCGGTTGCGTTCACGAGTGCCGGGTAGAGGGTACTGACAGTCAAAATTGTTCCCACCCGCACGGTAAATTGGTTAGCGGCATGGTAGGGAGCGATGGGATCATCGGGACGCAGATGGAATGCAGTCATGCGGTTCTCAACAGAAATAATGATAAAGATCAATTATAGCCTGTTCATGGAAAATGACACCATTCGTATTTGAAATCGCAGCATATGATTTGAAAAGGCGCGAATTGTCGAAATGCCGAATATTTTGTATGATCGCGTGCAAATGCAGTCATGCGGCGGCGTTTCCGCGAGCGAGGCGAGGGAATCATGGACTTCAGGGATATATCGGCGCGGCTAAAGAAGGCGCGGGACGACCGCGAACCGCAAAGTGCGTCGAGAGCTACCGACTACGATCAGTCATATGAGATTCGCGCGAAGATGATCGGTGTTTTGCTGCGTGATGCGCGCATGAACGCGGGGCGCACGCTCGACCACTGCGCTAATCTTTTGAAGGTGACACCAGAAGTCGTGGAATCATGGGAATTCGGTGACGATGTGCCGTCACTGCCGCAGTTGGAGTTGTTGGCATACTACTTGGATGTCCCCGTCAGCCATTTTTGGGGCAATCATACGATGGAGTCGGCACGCCAAGATCACACCACGACGCAAAGCGAATATATGGCGCTGCGCGACCGACTGGTTGGCGCGCTCTTGCGGCAAGCGCGCGAAGACATGGGTTTGTCGCTGGACGATCTGAGCGATGCGACGGGCATTCCCAGCGCTGAAATCGATGCGTACGAATTGGGCGAAGTGTCAATGCCGATGCACAAATTGACGGTGTTGGCGAATGAAGTGCGCAAGAACCTCAACTATTTCTTGGAGAGCAGCAGCAAATTGGGCGAGCTGCTGGCAATCCGCGAAGCGTGGAAGTATTTCTCTGCCATGCCGGAGGATGTGCGCCGTTTTGCCGCCAGTCCGCTGAACGTCGGCTTCATGGAACTGGCGATGATGCTGAGTCAGATGCCGACAGAAAGGCTGCGCAGCATGGGCGAGAGCATTCTCAATATAACGATGTGACGACCTCAGGTTATCATAGAAGCAGTACGAACCGTTCGAGGTTAAGGGGCAAAATCAATGAGCATCAGCGCGAATGAGTCACAAGAGCAGGGCATCAAACTTTTCAAGCAAAAGGAATACGAGGCAGCCGCGCGGTCGTTCCAAGAAGCATCCGACGCCTATAATGCGGCGGGACAGCGCGACATGGCAGCCGAAATGATGACCAACATCGGCTTGGTGAATCGTGCATTGGGCGAAAATCAGCAGGCGCTCGATGTCATGAATCAAGCGTTGACCGTGTTCCAAGAACTCAACGACGTGCTGCGCGCCGCCAAAGTATTGGGCAACATGGGCGGGGTTTATATGGCGTTGGGCGACCGGGAACAGGCGTACAATGCCTATCGTCATGCGGCGGATGTATTCCAAGAGTTGGGCGAAAAAGCCTTGCACGGCGAGACGCTCTTGGCGATGAGCCAACTTCAAATCAAAGGCGGCAAAATTAACGCCGCCGCCGCGACGTATGAAGCTGGATTGAGCCAACTCGATCACTTGAGCGCCAGTCAACGGCTCCTCAAGGGCTTGCTCGGCGTGCGCAATCGCTTGAGCGGGGCGAATCTCGACTGATCCGCCGCCATCGAGTGTCCGCCGACTCCAAACGCGCATCCACGGCGCACGGGGCGGGATTTGTGTGGATTATCGTCCTCCTGGCGGCGCTCTACCTGATCGCTTATCGCGCGCGGATCGAGAGCGGCGACGCGCTCATGCTCTTCGATACGGTGAGTAGTTGGGTCGATCACGGCGATTTCCGACTTGATTTGGCTGCATGGCATCGCCCGCCCACATTGGTGGACGATTTCGATCTCGTCGCCTACAATATTGAGCCGCTGCCTGTCATATTGGCGTCGCCCTTGTACGCGCTGGCGAAACTTGCGCCCGATGTCGGCATGGTTCACGTCGTCTACCTGTTTAATATCATCGTTGGCGCGCTGTCGGGCGGGGTCTTATATACCTACGGATTGACGCTCGGTTACTCGACGCGCACGGCGGTGAGCGCGGCGCTGCTGTTCGGTGTTGGCACCATTTTATTTCCGTATACGCAATCGTTCTTCCGCGAACCGCTGCTACTCCTGCTCCTACTCTTTGCGGCGTGGTGTGTGGAACACGCCCGCTTATCCAAAAATCGCCCATTGTTCTGGTGGATGCTGGCATGTGCGAGCGGGATCGGCGCGTTCCTGACAAAATCATCGGCATCGTTGGCGCTCCCCGCATTCCTCATCATCGCCGCGCCGTCGTTCCGATTGGATCGGCGTTCGCTGCGTTGGATTGGGCTTGTCGTGCTTGGCTTGGCGCTAATCACCGGTAGCTTCATCGCGTTGAGCGCGTTTGGATTGGTGGAAGGGCGTTATAACCTGATTGGGCGGCTGGACGCAGCGTCGGGTGGCTATTTGGGGTTGGCGTCCTCCGCGTATTTGCTCAGTCCGGGCGGGAGTATTTGGGGGACATCCCCGATTTTACTGTTGGCGCTGCCGGGCGCGTGGATCGCCGTCCGCGCGGGAAAGTGGCGTTACCCGCTGGCGGCGTTCATCCTTACGCTGTCATTCGCGTTCGGCTATGCGATCCTCAGTGGGCAGCATTGGTTCGGTGGCTTGTCTGCGCCGCCCCGTTTCCTCATTCCAGTCGTGCCATTTTTGATGATCGCGGCGTTCCCCGCGCTGGATCGCATCGTGCATCGCCGCCATGCCCTCGTCTGGGGCGTATTTGCGGCGCTGTGCGCTTACAGTTTGTGGTGGCAGTTCAGCACGGCGTCGTACTGGTGGGGCGTTTATCCCCAACAACTGCCAGCCGAGTCCGGTGGCTTGGTCGAATGGGCGCGTGGTTTATATGAGCTGCGCTATCTGCGTCCGGTCGTATTGTCGGCTCTGTGGGGCGAACTTCCCCTCGATCTGGCATGGGTGACGATCCAGCAGCCGGGATGGGCGTTGGCATTTGCGGCGTTAGTGGGGGTGTGCGTTCTCGGTTTGATACGACGTATGGCGCGTTTCGTCTGGATCGCGCCGCTGGTGCTGATCATTTTGACGGCGGGTTACATGCGCGCGCTCTATGCGGTGGATGATCGCTACGACGCGAGCAACACGCCCTTGATCGCCATGCTCGACATCATTGATGTGGAGACGACGGCGGATGATGTGATTGTGCTGGCAAGTCCGCGTTATCAGCCGTTCTTTTCCAATGCGTATCGCGGCGCGGCGCGGGTCATGGCGCTGCAAGAACAACCGGGAGAACAGCCGAGCGATACCCAGCCGCCGTTCGTCCGCTCGGACAATCCCGACATGCTGCTCACCCCAATCACGATCCCGATGATCCATCGGCTGGCTTCCGAACACGAGCGGTTGTGGCTGTTGGTCGAGTTCAGCCCAGAATTGGCATGGAGTGTGCGCCCGGTCGAGCGCTTCATGGTGTCGCACTATCACCCGATCCGCCAGTTTCAAACGTCACCGACCGTCCGCTTGATCGAGTTCAGCACGGCAGACGCGCCCGATCCGTTCGGCTTTCGCGGCGCAGATCGCAACACGGATTTGGTCTACGGTGAGGCGCTGCGCTTGCTCGGCGTCACGCTCCCGTATGGTGTGAGCTACACGGCGGGCAGCGCGCTCCCTGTATCGCTGCATTGGATGTGGAGTGCCGGTGTGCCAGCGGCACGCCCCTACACGGTGGCGTTATATTTGCGGGATGCGAATGGCGCACCTGTGACGCAGAATGATTGGCAACCGGGCTTCGGCTTCGCGCCGACGGAGACTTGGACGCCGAATTTACCCGTCTGGGACAATCGTGCGCTGCGACTTCCGTCCGATTTGCCAGCGGGCGATTATCAACTATGGGTCAAAATTTATGAATTCATCGATGGCGCGCCGCACGATCTTTCCGTAGCGGGATCAGCGACGTTGGATGGCGTGATTGGGGTACTGCCCGTCACGATTCAGGTGGAATGATCTCGCGTCCGAGGATGGCGCGCTTATCGGCGTCGGACATGAACGGCGCGCGCAAAATTTCCCGTTTGTATTCAACGCTAAACCACACCGTGCGCATCGTCAACGCCAGCGCGACGATCACGAGCGCGGCATAAGCGTAACGGCGGCGTGTTCCTAATCGCGCGGACAGCGATTCCCAGAGGCGCGCCGCGAATGCGCCGCTGAGGGCGCACAACATCGGCAGAATGACCAGCAAGAAGCGCGGATCGTAGGACGCGAACGCCCACCAGACGGCGAAGAACGGCAGCGTCCACCATAAGACCGTTAGAAATCCATTTTTGTTCTCGGTGTCGGGGCGTCGAAGGTGTTTTGCAAGCGCAAACCCGATACCGCCGATGATCAGCCAGCCCGTCACGCCGTAGATTTCGGGATGGATCACGAAAATCAACGCGCTGTCGAGCGTGCGCTGTGCCTGATCCGTCCACGCGGTCTCTGGGATGATGAAGCCCGCGCCCACAACGTTGCGAAGGTAATACGGCGCGGCAACAGCGGCGCAGGCGAAGCCAGCGATCACGATCTGGCGCAACGCAATTCGGCGCTGACTCCACGCCAACAGCAACCACAGTCCGAGCAGCGGCACGCCAACGAGCGCGGCATTCTTCGTCCATGCCGCGAGTCCGAGCATCGCACCTGCCAACGCCGCGTCGGTCATATGCCGCTTGTCCCATAGGCGGAGCGCGAACACGGCGCACAGCGTGTAGGGGAGCGCCGTCGGCAGATCGACGTAGCCGGACGACGCCCACGCCCCGAATGTAGGTGTCGTCGCCAACAGGAACGCCGCGATTCCGCCCGATCCCGCCTGCAATCGTTCCGCCAGCGCATACGCCGCCGCAAGACACGCTAACGCCAACAGCGCGGACACAAACTGCGCGAGATAATCGTTTTCCCAACCGGATACCATGTAGGCGTGCGCGTACAACAACTGCATGTGCATCGGGTAAGCGCGGTAGAGGCTGTCCGCGCCCGTCAGCGGGATCAACGCGCGTGTGCGTGCGATTTCGGCGGCTTGCGGCTGATAGATGTTGATCGCGTCATCGCGGTGGAATGCCCAATAGCCAGCGTTGAACGCGATGGTGGCGGCGATGGGGAGCAGCAAGCAAAGATAACGCAGAGACGCGGAGGAGCGCAAAGAGAAGGGGGGGATTTGCTCTCTTTTTCCTCTGCGTTTCTCCACGCGCTCTGCGATGAAATAACTTATCCCCATGATGATCAGATATGGCACGGCGCTTCCCAACGGCGTGTAAGCGATGCCCAACAAGCCTTCCCAGAGCATGATCAGCGACACGCCGCCCGCGCCCAAAGCCAGCGCCGTCGCCGCGCGCAATCCGATGCCCGCGTCGGGGATGAGCTGTGCTGTCAGTGGATATGCCGCCGCCAGTAGGAACAGCGTCCATGCCCACGCGATTAGGGTGGTGAACATTCGCCCTCCGATGGGGAACGGGCTATAATCGTGGTATTGTCGTTTGATTCATCGAGTCGCATGGTCAAGCCGCTGATCATCAAAAACGCGCGCATTTGGGACGGCGCAACCTTCGTCCGGCGCGAATTGTACACCGCCGAACGAATTGCCGCGCATCCCCGACATGATGCGGTTGCAGTTGATCTGGACGGCTACGCGATCTTTCCCGGCTTGATCAACGCGCATGACCACCTTGAACTGAATCACTTTCCGCGCACGAAATTCCGCGACACCTACGACAACGCGCACCAATGGGGCAACGATGTGAGCGCTCGCTTGAACGACGAACCCTACAAGTCGCTGCGCGCGTATCCGTTATGGGATCGGCTGTTCATCGGCGGGCTGAAAAATCTGCTGTGTGGCGCGACCACCGTTGCCCATCACAATCCGCCGCACAAAGAACTCTTTCGCGCTGATTTCCCCGTGCGCGTGTTGAAACGCTATGGTTGGGCGCATTCGCTGCATTTCTCGACATCTGACGAAATCGTGCGCTCGTATCGCACTACGCCGCCGGATGTGCCGTGGTTCATCCATCTCGCAGAGGGGACGGACGAGATCGCGGCGGGCGAATACCAGCGGTTGAAGGCGCTCGGCTGTGTCGGTGCGAATACCGTGATCGTGCATGGCGTTGGGCTGACCGACGAGGATATTGCGGACGCCGCGCCGCGTGTGCGCGGATTGGTGATTTGCCCGACGACGAATGTGTATTTGTTGGGCGAAACTGCGAATGAGCAAGCATGGCTTGATTGCGGCGGTCACGTCGCCTACGGCAGCGATTCACGCTTGACGGCGGACGGCGATTTGTTGACCGAGCTAAGACGCTGGACGGTTGCTTTGCAGACTCGAATGATGATCATGGCGGGTGACCGAAATCACGCGATATTTAGTTCATACTGGCATATCGTTTTCCCCCATGTATATACAGCTCTATACAAACAAGCTGCCATGATGCTGCAATTGCCCGATGCTGAGACAGCAGAGAAACCCGCGCCAAATGGCGATTGGATCGCCTTCAATACCGAACTGCATCAATTTGGCTATTTACCGCGCACGCGCGCTGATCTCGCGCTGGTCGTGCGCGGCGGCGTCCCGCAGATTGGCGATCCCGACCTGATACTGAAATTTCCGGTCGAATCTGTTCCAGCGACGCTCGATGGCAAGCCAAAACGGATCAACATCGATCTCGCGCGGCAGATCGCACGGTGTTCTTTACACGAGGCGGGACTCGAACTCGACGCGCTCCCGAACGAAAAACGAAAAACAATCATCGGATTCCAGCTATGACGGACATTCTATTCGGACAATCGTACTATCTGCGCTTCGATCCCAAGCTGTACGCCGCGATGCAGCCGTATCCGCCGCTCGGCACGCTGTACGCCGCCGCGATCATGCGCGAACGCGGCTATGGTGTGGCGCTGTTCGATGCGATGCTGGCGGAGTCGCCCATCGCGTGGACGGCGGCACTGGAGGCGCACAAGCCGAAATACGCCGCCATCTTCGAGGATAATTTCAACTATTTGAGCAAGATGAGCCTGTTACGGATGCGCGATGCCGCCTTCCAGATGATCGACGCGGCGAAGGCGCGCGGCTGCATCGTGATTTGCTGCGGCGCGGACGAAACCGATCATGCCGATTTATATCTGGCGCGCGGCGCGGATTATGTGCTGATGGGCGAGGGTGACGAGGCGCTGCCCGAACTGCTCGATCATCTCGAAAAACGAAGCGATACCGCGCTGTCCGAGATTCGCGGCGTGGCGTATCTTGATGCCGTTGGAACGATGGTCAAAACGTTTCCTCGTCCGGTGATCGCCAAGTTGGACACGATCCCATTTCCGGCGTGGGACTTGGTGGATCGGGACGCCTATCGGGACGTGTGGATCGCGCATCACGGTTACTATTCGATGAACTTGGTCACGACGCGCGGCTGTCCGTTCCATTGCAATTGGTGTGCCAAGCCGATTTGGGGACAGCGGTACAACGTTCGCAGCGCCGCCAATGTGGTCGAAGAAATGGCGTGGTTGAAAGCGAACTTCGATCCCGATCATATCTGGTTCATGGACGATATCATGGGGATTCAGGACAAGTGGATCGAGCAGTTCGCGGATTTGCTCGATGCGCGCGGCTTGCGTATCCCCTTCAAGAGCCTGAACCGCGTCGATCTGCTGCTGCGTGGGCGCACGATTCCGGCGCTGGCGCGGGCGGGCGCGCAGATCGTCTGGGTCGGCGCGGAGAGCGGATCGCAGTCCGTGCTGGATGCGATGGAAAAGGGGACGCGCGTCGAGCAAATCTACGAGGCGACGCGCGAACTCCATGCGAACGGCGTCAACGTCGCCTTCTTCCTGCAATTTGGCTATCCGGGCGAGACGCGTGCCGATATCGAACGCACGCTGCAAATGGTGCGCGATCTGATGCCCGACGATATCGGCATCTCGGTCAGCTATCCGCTGCCCGGAACGACATTCTACGAGCGCGTCAAGCACGAACTGGGCGAAAAAGCCAACTGGATCGACAGCCAAGATTTGGCGATGTTGTATCAGGGTCCCTTCGGCACCGATTTCTATCGCCAACTGCATACCGTCGTCCACAAGGATTATCGTTCGCGCAAGACGTGGCGCGAACTTCAGATGCTCGTCCGCCAACCGACGCGCGCGCGTCCGGCACATGTGCGGCGGGCGGCGTCGATGGTGTTTCATCGGCTGACACTGCGGGCGGCGGTGGCGAAGCTGGACGCGCTGGCAGATCTGCCGCAGCAATCGACTCGCGTTTCCAATGTTACTTTGCAACCATAAAGGGGAGAGAACATGGCATCCAATTTTGAAGCGGCGCTCGAAGATGTGGTCAAGAAGGTCGGACAGTATCTCGATAATATCAGCAAATTGACGGTGACAACCCGATTTGTCGAAATCGGTGGTGATATGAACTTCGATACCGCCAAACCCGTCGCGCAAACCACGCTCAATCTCGATGGCGACAGCGAGACGATCCTGCCCGGTTCGACTGAGGCGGGCGCGTTGACTCTGCGCCAAGATTTGCTGGATATCCATCGGCAGAACGTCGCTACCGCCATCGCATATCGCTCGCAGATGATGAGCGCGTTGTTGAGCGCGCTGACGGCGGGGCAAGGCGGCGGATGAACGACGAACTGTCGGCGCTGCTGTCAAACTTGACGCCGGATGAGTTGGTTTTCAACGGCGTTTTGCCGTCCGGCGACTATGCCATCCCGCCAGCTTCGCGCGAAGCGGTGTTCGCGTGGGCATTTGGCGCGCCGCCGCCCGACGAGATCGACACGCTGCGTCAGGGCGATGATGAGGACGAACTGCGCGAGGCGTTCTTCGACCTCAGTCCGCTGTCGTCGGGCGGTTGGGGCGCGATCTTTCCCGGTGGCGATCAACGGGTGATCGACGCGCTCAAAGACGCGCTCGCGCCGCTGTTGGAGCGCCGCCGCGCGCAAGCGGGCGTGAAATATCGTGATGATTTGGTGTTCACGCCCGGCGTCGATACGCGCGAGTCGTTCTTTCGGCGCGTCGGGATCGCGCCTGCCGAGCCGGTGAACCCTAATCTCTTGCCGTATTACCTGCTGATCGTCGGATCGCCCGTCGATATTCCCTACAACACGTTCCAGTATCCATTAGACGCGGGCTACGCCGTCGGGCGCATTTATTTCTCCGATGGCAAGGGCGGACACGATCTCGAAGCGTATGCCGAATACGCGCGCCGCGTGGTTGCCGCCGAGAGTGCCGCGCCGCGTCCGCGCCGTTTGACGTTCTTCGCGCCGTACAGCGCGGGCGACCGCGCGACGATCTCCAGCGCCGGAAAATTGATCATGCCGCTGCGCGAGAAGTTGTTCGCCATCGATAGCATCCGCGATTGGGACATGCCTGATCCGTACTACGGACGCGATGCGAACAAAGATCGCTTGCGGACGCTGCTCGGCGGCGCGGAGATGCCCGGTATCCTGTTCACTGCCAGTCACGGCATGGAGTTCGTCAGCGGCGATCCGCTGCAAATGGCGGGGCAAGGCGCGCTGGTGTGCGCCGATTGGGCGGGTCCCAATTCGGGCGCGATCACGCCGGATATGTATTTTGCGGGAGCGGACGTGAACGCCGATCTCGACGGCTTGATCGCGTTTCATTTCGCGTGCTTCAGCGCGGGGACGCCGCCGTTGGACGATTTTTCGCACACGCGCAAGGAAATCGCACCCGCCGCGTTCGTGGCGGCGCTCCCAACTGCGATGCTCAAGCGCGGCGCGCTGGCGGCGATTGGACACGTGGAACGGGCGTGGGGAACGTCGTTCCAGTGGACGGGCATGGCAGATGCACAAGTTGGAGCGTTCGAGAACACGCTGCAACTGATGATGGAGGGGAAGCCTGTCGGACACGCGATGCAGCAGATGAACCTACGCTATCTGACGCTTGCCGCCGCGCTGCAAGCCCTCCGCTACGATTTGGATGGCGAGTTCAGCAATCCACAGTATCAAGCCGATCTCGAAAATCAATTCGCCTTTACATGGACGGCGAACAATGATGCGCGCGGCTACGTGATCGTTGGTGATCCGGCGGTACGCGCGGCGGTATCTACAGCGGGCGCGCCATCGTTCGCCGCACAGACGCCGATCAATCTTCCATCCGCGCCGCGCCAACCGCAAACATTGCCCGAAGCGCGTGCATCCGCACCGCCCACGTTCCGCGCGGCGGGCAATCGCATCGTGATTCAGATTGGCGATCAGCAAGCGGTGATCGAAGCGCAAATCAGCGGCATAACGGATGGGGGAACGGTCGAAAGTTTCGGCTTGTTCGGCATGGACAGCGTGAAAGAAGTCCGCGATAAGCTGACGGAGGCAATCGAGTCGTTCGCCAAGCAGATGGGCGACACGCTCAAACAAGTGGTTGAGGACGCCACCGAACTCACCGTCGAAACTTACGTCGTGCCGACCGGGACGCCGATCACGCCCGACATAGAAAAGACGCTGACGCCGCGCGCCAGCACGGTGATGGGGATGGATGGCGATACCAAGCTGATCGTGCCGGAACGCGCGGGCGAACTGGATACGCGCTTGTGGAACATCCATGTCGAGATGGTGCAGCAAGCGCAAACATATCGCGTTGAGATGATCCGCGCGCTGATTTCGGCGTCGGCGGAACTGATCAAGGCGCTGCGAGGCTAGGGCGTGGCGACGATCTTTCAACTGGGCGGCGCGGACGCGCTCGATCTATGGGGCGCGTCTGCGCCAGCGACGATTGTTTCATTCGGCGTGAACGACGCCCCGCCGGAGACGCTCTGGCGCGTCGATCTGCCCGATGCCGCAGACGCTGCCGCCGCGATTTTGGCACGCGCGGGCGCGGATATCGCGGCATCCAATACGGCATTGGACGACGCCGCGCGGCGAATGCGCGCTTTCGATCCGCGCCTTGCGGTGGTCGAGTCGTTCGGCGTCGGAGATCGGGCGACTCCCGATTCGGAGTCCGAACTGCGCGCGCTCTTGCTGGATGATCCGGCGGTTGTCAGCTTCGGCATTGGCGCGGTTATGAGCGATACTTGGCAAAGCGCCGTCGAACGCTTCGAGCAGTTTACGGCGTGGGTGCGCGATGCCGTTGGCGCATCGAGCCGTGTGGAGACGCGCATCGGCGGACACTTGATTGCGGTGACGCGCTTGAGCGTGACGGGCGATCTGCGCACGGTGTGGGCGACCGTGCGCGCGTCAGAGACAGCACAGCACGAGCGCGCGTTGGCGCTGATGCTGGCGTCGCGCGCGGTGATGTTGCGCACGGTCGTGGTGACATTAGGCGGCGCGGTGGGCTTGGCGGCGACGCTGGCGCGCCCCGATGCGATCATCCGCGCGGTGCCAGCGGCGCTGCGCTTCATCGAAACGGTACGCGCTGAACTGCGCAAGCCTGAAACGGCGCGTGAGGTTAGGTAATTCGGCTCACCCACCGCTCACCCGAATACAGTACACTACAAGCGATTGACAACCACCGAAGGACAAACAATGTCTCTCAAAGTGACACTTTTCGGCGGCACAGGGCAAGGTAAGACCTGCTATACCCTCGCGCTGCTCTACATGATGGCGACTGGCATTGAAGGCTTGCGCATCGAAGCCGAAGACGCCGATACCGCCACCAAATATCTGAATCCATGGCGTGATTTTGTGATCGGGCGCAAGTGGCCCGCCCCAACGATGGGACGCCGCGAGGATGTGTTTACGCTGCTGTTCGACGACCAGAAGATTACCGATTTCCGCTGGGTCGATTATCAGGGCGGCGCGATCAATGTTCCCGCTGACGAGTCGGACGAAGCGGCGCAGCTTCACGCTGATATCCAAGAGAGCAATGCCATCATCATCGTCGCGGATGCGTACACGATTGCGATGCGCCCGGCGATTGAAGCCGAGATGCTCACGTCGTCCACCTACATCTACAATCTGCTCAACAATTATAAGTTCAAGCCGAACCTCGCCGGCGAGGGGATCGGCGGCGGTATCACCATCGTGCTGGTGCTGACGAAGGCAGACGCGCTGCCCGAAGAATATAAGGCGCACAACTACGAGGAATTGTACAAGAAGGCGCGCCAAGTCTTTCGTGGTGTGGTCGATTTCGTCGAGAAGGAACGGCGCAAAACATCGAGCTTGCGTCCGTGGCTGTACCCCTCCGCCATGCTGCCTGTCTCCATTGTTGGGGATGGACGCGCGCAAGTGGCGACGGAAGGCGAAGGTTACGCGCTGGCATCGTTCAATCTGGTTGCCGCGCCCGAACCCGTTGATGTGCATTATCCGTTCCTCTACGCGATTGGCAACGAACTCGACCGAACGGCGCTTGTCCTCGAAGAACAAGCAGACGATCTCGAACAGCGCCTCGAAAAGATGAGTAGCAACGTCCTCAAGCGCATTTTGCGCGGGCGCTCGATCAAGGAACTGCACGCCGAACGCCGCCAAGTCGCTGAAACCCTTAAGGAACTCGAACCGCAAATTCAAGCGGTTGCTGGCGTCGCCAACAAGAAGATGCGTCCGCTCGTACCATAGGGTTGAGAGAAGGGGGACGCATGATGCAGATCGAGTCGTTTTTGTTCACGCGCAATCAGCGCCAAGACTTCACGGCGTTCGTGCGTCCCGCCGCGATCAGCAACCGCGATGTCAGCACGATTGCGAACGCGCTCAACGCGATTAATGATGTCGAACGGCTGACGCGCGCCTTTCCGAGCCTGTACGGTTTTGCGCTGTCGGAGACGGTGCTGTTCTTTCGGCACTATGACAGTGGTCGGCGTCATGCGGGACGCCCGATCAGCGTGGTTGAGGGCATTGGCGCGCGGATGACGTGGGCAAGGCACTTCGCGCGTGCCTTGCCGTACTTGTTGGCGCATCAGGACGATGTGTTGAATATCGCGGACGGCGTGGGCGACATTGAGACACTGACGCCCACGCCGTCACCCGTGCGCGAGATGCCGGATCGCAGCGCGGCTATCGATGTGGACGATACCGCGTATATTGAAGATTTTCTCGTGCGACGGCAAGCGGAACGGCTGCATGTGCCGTTCGATAGAGGCGGGCTGATCTTGCTGGCAGGGGCATTGGCAGAACCGCGATTTGCATCGCCATTGGCGTTCGCCTTCGGCACAAACGGCGACGTGATCGCGGCGTTCGCGGCGCGCGGGATCGATTTCGACATCATCGGGACGTTCAATGCGGAACAGGCTTGTTTTCGCAGCCGCGAGACCGGACAAAAGACGGGCGCTGTGAATTTGCCCGTCATCGATGAATCGCTGGACGACACGCGCCCCAACGCGCCCATTCGCATTGAAGATACCAGCGGCGTGATGTCGATGCGCGCCCAACCGCCGCGCGTGCAAGCCTCCCCCGCGTTCTATACGCCGCCTCAAATTGAACCCATCGAACTCCCACCATCGGGTGGCGCGGCGTTCGTGCCAGAGAGCGAACGGATGCTGACGATGCGCGAGGCGCGCCGCCAATCCCAAGCATCGTCGCAGGCGGATGTGCCAGTCGAGCCGCATTCGACCTTCGATCCGTTTGCGGTACTGCGGCGGATCGTGCGTTTGCTGACGGGCAAGCGCGATTAGGGTATCATTGCGGACAGCATCGAAATCGAGGAACATTATGGCAGCATGGTTGAAGATCACGAAACCGAATGTCGAAATTGGCGCGAACTTCCTGATGTATCAAGCGTTGATCATCGATTTGGAATTGGCGACGGGCTTTGCGATTCAGACGGCGGGCAGTGTCAGTTTTATCGTTGATGGCAAGGCATTCGTCGTGCAGAAGCAGTTCGATGAGAAGGCGTATCAAGCAGTCTTGAATTTTGCGCAGCGTGTAACCGGACAAAGTTTGGTGTGAAGATGGCGAACAATTGGGTGAAATACGAAGCAAGCGGCGGATCGTATGAGTTGGTGAATTTGGATCGTGCCACCCGTTTTCGGCATGTGAGCGCGGGCGAGGAGTCGGTGATCGAAATTTACATCGACGGACAAGCGCACACGATCATGAAGAGCATCGACTCAGCGGCGTATGAGGCGGCACTGGCTGTCATTCAAGAGACGACGGGTTACAAACTCGAATAGCCTTCATCGGTGAAAGCATGGATATTTTACTCGCGCACGGCTATTTTATGTACGACGATCCGCACGAACTCAAGGTGATGAAGCCCTATCCCCCATTGGGGATATTGTATTTGTCATCGTACCTCAAGCGCGCCGGATTCAGCGTCGGCGTGTTCGACTCGACGTTCGCGCACCTCGATGATTTCGCGGCGCTGCTAACGCGCGAACGCCCGTCGGTCGTCGGGTTGTATGTCAATCTCATGACCAAATTCAACGCGCTCAAGATGATCCGCTTGGCGAAAGCGACGGGTGCGTTCGTCGTCTTGGGGGGTCCCGAGCCGCCCTATTATGCCGCCGACTATGTGGCGCATGGCGCGGATATCATCGTGCGCGGTGAAGGCGAGACGGCACTTGAAGATATCATCCCGCATTTGATCAAGCATGGCTTGCGCGATCTCGATGCGATAGCAGGGATCGCCTTCCAGCGCGATGACGGCACGTTGATCGAGACGCTGCCGCGTATGATGATGGCGGATTTGAGCGCAAATCCGTGGGCGGATCGAGAAGCCATCGACATCCCGCGCTACATGGAAACATGGAAAACGCATCACGGCACCAGTTCGGTCTCGGTCATTCATGCGCGCGGCTGTCCCTATACCTGTACATGGTGCAGTCACAGTGTGTATGGCAACACACATCGCCGCCGAACGCCCGCCGACGCCGCCGCGGAACTGCTGTGGATTAAAGAACGCTACAATCCCGATTTGATTTGGTACGCTGACGATGTATTCGGCATCAATCGGCGCTGGCTGTTCGATTACAAAGCCGAATTGGAACAGCGCGGCGTGCGTATCCCGTTCGAGTGTATCTCGCGCGCGGATCGGCTGAACGATGAAGTCGTCAAAGCACTTGCGGACATGGGTTGTTTCCGGTTGTGGAACGGCTCGGAGAGCGGATCGCAGCGCATCCTCGACGCGATGCAGCGCAAGGTGAACGCGGACGATGTACGCGCCAAGACGCATCTGCTGCAACAGCATGGCATCGAAACAGGCATGTTCATCATGCTCGGTTACGAGGGCGAACAGATCGCGGACTTGGAAGAAACGGTTGACCATCTGAAACGCTCCAACCCCGATATTTTCCTCACAACAGTTGCGTACCCGATCAAGGGGACGCCCTATTATGCCGAAGTCGAGCCGCGCATCTTCAGCATGAAAGCGTGGACAGAGCGCAGCGACCGCGACTTGGAGATCGCTGGACGGCGTTCGCGGCGCTTCTATCGCTATGCCACGCGCTGGATGGTCAATGAGGTGGCGCTTAACCGGGCGCGCATCAAGGGCGCAGCCTCGCCGCTCAAACGGCTGAAGATGGCAGCGAACGCGCGCATCGGGCGGATCGGCATGGCGCTCACACAGCGCGAAATTGTGCGCGCGCCACAGACAGCATTGATTCTGCCAGCGACCATCGCTGTTGAGCAATCTGCCTAAACGGATATGTCCGCGTTTGACCCGCTCGCCCCAACGTATGATCACGATTTCACCGCGTCGCCCATCGCGGCACATCTGCGGGCGCGCGTCCATGCGCGCTTGGATCGCGCGTTCGGCGCGGGCGACAGCGTATTGGAACTCGGCTGTGGTACGGGCGAGGACGCGCTCCGATTGGCACAGCGCGGCGTGCGCGTATTGGCGACGGATGCCAGCGACGGCATGTTGGCGGCGGCACGCGCTAAGACTGCGGGCGAACCGTTGATCATGATCCAAAAATTAGATTTAAGCAACCTCACCCCCCAACCCCCTCTCGATATGGAGAGGGGGAGTCGCGTCAGCGACGGGGGTGAGGTTTTCGATGCGGTCTATGCGAATTTCGGCGTGCTGAACTGTGTGGATGATTGGCGTCCGCTGGCATTATGGTTATCGGCGCGTGTGCGTTCGGGCGGCATCGCCGGCTTCGGCGTGATGAGTCCATTCTGCGTTTGGGAAATCATGTGGCACGGATTGCATGGCGAATGGGGCGTTGCGTTCCGGCGGCTGCGCGGATCGGCGCGGTTCGATGTCGGCGGCGGCGCGATTGCGATACACTATCCGACCATTCGACGGCTCACGCGCGACTTTGCGCCGCATTTCAAGCGCGTCCACGTCGAACCGTTGGGCGTCCTGCTCCCGCCGAGCGATGTCTACGGTGCAATCGAACGGCGTCCGCGCTGGCTGCGCCGCTTGTTGATGTGGGACGCGCGGATCGGACAGGCGCGCGCACTGGCACTGTTCGCGGATCATTATTGGATCGAATTCGAGCGACGATGATGCACATTCACGCGATCCGGCTGCGTCCGGGACAAGATTTGAAGCGCGAACTCACCCGCTTCGCGGCGGAACAGGCGCTGCAAGCCGCGTTCATCCTCACCGGGGTGGGCAGCTTGGAGCGCGCCGCGATCTGCTATGCCAATCACGATAAGACGACCATGATTCATGCGAAATTGGAGATCGTCTCGCTGTCCGGCACCTTGTCGGTACACGGCGCGAATCTGCATATCGCCGTTTCGGACGGGTACGGCGCGACCTTCGGCGGGCATCTCCAAGATGGCAGCATCATCTACACAACTGCCGAAATCGTCATTGGCGAGGCGACGGCACTGATATTCACGCGCGAACTCGACGCGAAAACAGGCGGCGCTGAGTTGGTCGTCACGCCGCGTCCGTGATTCGCACGTTAATCGCGCGGGCGTCCCATCAGGGTGCGCCTACGCTCGGACGCAATACCGCGATCCTGCTCGTGAGCAACATTGGCGGCGCGGCGCTGTCGTTCGTGATCGCGGCGGTGATCGGGCGTGCGCTCGGTGAACGCGGTTTGGGCGTGTATGCGGTAGCGATGGCGTGGGTGTACCCGCTGAGTCTAGTGGTCGAGTTCGGACTCGGCACGCTCATGACGCGCGATCTGGCGGGGCAGCCCGAACGCGCGCACGACTATTTGATTGATGTGATTCGCGTTCGCCTGCTGTTGGGCGTGCCAACCCTATTGGTGTTGATCGCCGCCGCGCCCCTGCTGTCGTCGGACAGCGAAATTGTCGCCGGGCTGCACGTTTCCGCGCCGCTGGTTCTGATCGTGCCGCTGACGGGCGCGTTCACGGCGGTCTTTCGCGCACAGGAACGCATGACGCCCGTTGCGGCGCTAAACGTTGGCATGTTGGCGGCACAAGCGGCGCTGACGGCGGTTGTGTTGGCGGCGGGGGCGGGTGTGGTGGTCGTGCTGATCGTGAACACGGCGACCAGCGCAGGGCAGTTGGTCGCGGCGTGGGGCATGTATCGCGCGACCTCACCCCCCAACCCCCTCACCGTATCCGAGCGGGGGAGATCGCTGTTGCGGCGCGCGTTCCCGTTCGCGCTGGCGGCGCTGTTCGCGGCGCTGCAAAATCGCTTGAGCATCATCATGCTTGAAAATCTGACAACGACGGCGGAAGTCGGATTGTTCGCCGCTGCGTATCGCTTCACCGAGGCGGCACGCATGTTCCCAAACGCCTTTTTCGGCGCGATCTTCCCGACGTTGACGGCGCTTGCCGCTGATCCCGCGCGGATGGAGCGAACATTTCGCCGTGCATTGGTCGGCTTAACGGCATTCGGGATCGCGTCGGGCGTCGGGCTGACTATTTTCGCGCCGATCCTGCTCACGCTCATCTACGGTGATGCGTTCGCGGCGGGGGCGTCGAGTTTGGCGCTGTTGTCGTGGGCGCTGGCGTTGAGCGTTTTACGCGGCTTATGGACGATCCGCGCTTATGCCCATCGGCGTGAAAGCCGCGTCAACGCCGTCAACGCGCTCGTGATCGCGTTGCAAGTTGCGCTCGGACTCGTGCTGATTCCGCGCTTTGGTGTGGACGGCGCGGCGCTGACGCATCTGATCATCGAAGCAGCGGCGCTGATGTTGTTCGCGGGATTGGGGTGGGGTGATGCGCGCACGAATGCTTGACGCCCTGCTGCTGGTCATCGCGTTCGGGATCGCGCTTGGCTGGCGGCTTGCGTATACGGTGGATTTCGATGGGCTGTATGGGCAAGACTCGTATGCCTACTACGATTTCGCGCTCGACTTGCCGCGCGCCGCATCAGAAGGGCGGATCGCCAGTCCCGCGTATTGGACGTTGGGCTATCCGGCGCTGTTGACGGCGGTATTTGCTGTGTTTGGCGAGTCGGCGGCGGTTGGACAAGCCGTGAACATCGTGATGGGCGCGGCGCTGTCGCCGTTGGTGTATGGGTTGGTGCGCTTGGCGGGCGGCGCGCGGATTGGCGCGTTCGCGGCGGCGCTGATCATGGCGCTGTGCGGGCAAGCGATCCAGTCGAGCATTGTCCTGATGACCGATATTCCCGCGTTATTTTGGGCGACAGCCAGCGCGGCGGCGCTGTTGGCGTATTTGCGGCGGCGTCATGTTCGCTGGCTGATGCTGATGGCGGCATGTCTTGCGCTGGCGATCTTGACGCGCCCGCCGTTCGCGCTGTTGGGGCTGGCGTGGGGCGTCACACTGATCTCAACGCGCGCGAACGGGCGACATATCATTGTCGTGGGCATCGTCGGCGCGCTGATGCTGCTCCCACAGGCGGCGTACAACGCGCTGAGTCCGCTGCCGTCGCTGAACATCGCGCCGCTGTCCGGCTGGCATCCGGCGAACGCGCTGGCATCGTCGTTCGTCAGTGCAGAAGGGGCGGTCAGCTATCCGCAGATCAACGCCGTTTATTACGCGCAGTTTTTGCACGCGCCGCATTACATCTCGGTCGCCTTGCTGCCGTTCGCCGCGCTCGGATGGTGGCGGTTGCGTCGGAATGCCGCGCTGATCGTGTTGGGCGGCTGGCTGATTCTGCCGTACATCTTTCTCATCGGCTTGGCGTATCAGAATATTCGCTACCCGCTGATGAGCGTTCCGGCGTTGGCGGCGCTGATCGGATTGGGCGTAGGGCAAGGGATTTACCGCAGAGACGCAGAGACGCAGAGAGAAAGGGTACTAATCGGGTCGCCCCTACTGCGCTTTTGGGTCTCTGTGGTTATCCTGTTTTTCAGTCTTTCGTCGATGCACACCGCCGGACGCGATCTGACGCAGACTTTCGTCGCCAATCAGCAGCGCGATATCGACGTGGCGACGTGGGCGGCGGCGTCCATCCCGGATGGTGTGACGATCTACGCTTTTGCTATCACGCCGACGCTGACGCATCGCACGACCTTGACGGTGTACGAAATTTACCGCGAGACACCCGCTTCGCTGTCCGCGAAATGGACGCGCGGACGCGCCGATTACGCGCTGTTGGACGCGGCGCGCATCGAGAGGCAGTGGGCGGGGCGTCCGCCCGCCATCGCGCTCGATTGGCTGCGAACGATGCGCGGGCTGACGCCATTGGCGCGCTACGGCGACTTGACACTGTATGAGGTGGGTGCATGAATATTGGCATCCTTTTGCCCGGCTTCAGCGGCGACGAAAACGACTGGGCGCTGCCTGTGCAGCAGCATCTCGCGCGTGAACTGGCGAAAACGGACGATGTGCGTATCTTGGCGTTGCGCTATCCGTTCCGGCGGGATCGTTACATCGTGAGCGGCGCACAGGTCACGAGTTTGGGCGCGGGGAGTTATGCCAGCGGGATAAAGCGGCTGCGCTTGTGGGCGGACGCGCTGAATACGCTGCGCAACCTGCACGCTGAAAAGCCGTTCGATGTGCTTCATGCGATGTGGGCAGACGAAACCGGATTGATCGGCGCGTGGGCGGGGCGTCTGTTGGGCGTGCCGTCGGTGGTGTCGATTTTGGGCGGCGAACTGGTTGGCTTGCGCGATATCGGCTACGGCTTGCAGTTGAGCGCGTTCAGTCGATGGATCGTCGGACAGGCGTTGCGTTCGGACACGGTGATTTCCGCCAGTCGCTATGTGGATACGCTGATCGCGGGCGCGGGCTATCGGCGCACAGGGCGGATCGTGCGCGGGACACTCGGCGTCGATACCGAGTTGTTCAAGCCCGATGGGACGATCCCCGATCCGCGCCGGATTATCAATGTGGCGTCGCTCGTCCCGGTGAAGGATCAAGCGACGTTACTGCGGGCGGTTGCCCGTTTGGACGATGTGACGCTGGATATCGTTGGCGTTGGGACGGAAGAAGGGCGCTTGCGGGCGTTGGCGGCGGACTTGGGCATCGCGGCGCGCGTGAATTTCATCGGCGCGGTCAAGCACACCGATTTGCCCGCGTATTATCGGCGCGCGGCGCTGAAGGTGCTGACCTCGCGGCACGAAATCTTAGCGATGGCGACATTGGAGGCGGCGGCGTGCGGCGTTCCGGTGGTCAGCACGAATGTGGGGACGCTGCCGGATCACCCTGATATCGGCGTGGTTGTTCCAGTGGGAGATGATGCGGCGCTGGCAGACGCGATACGGGGATTGCTGGACGATGAGGGGCGGCGTGTGGCGTTGGGGGAGGGAGCGCGAGGGAGGGTAGAGCGGAAATTTAGTGTGCAGGTGACAGCGGCGGGATTACGAGAATTATACGAAAACGAATAGGGCGTCCCATCAGAACGCCCGAAAATTGTCGCATTGTCAGCTACGATGCGCTGAATTTCTTGATCTGCTCGACAAATTCATCCTGTATGACTTCGGGATGTGTGTCCAACAGCGCCTTGAAGCGCCCCATGTATTCCACCAGTTCCGCCGCCGTGTACGCCTCGAAGCGCAGTGTGATCGCGGGCTGCGTGTTCGATGCGCGCACCAGTCCCCATCCATTCTCGAACGCCGCGCGCACGCCGTCCAGCGTGATCACTTCGTAATTCTTCGACAATTCCGCTGTGATTTCCTCGATGATGGCGAATTTCACGTTGTCCGGCGCGGACAGGATGATTTCCGGCGTCGCCACCAGTTTCGGGATTTCATCGAACAGTTCAGAGACCGTCTTATCTGAACGCGCGAAGATTTCCAGCGACTTCAGCGCGACCAGCGGCGCATCATCGAAGCCGTAGTAATTTTCGCCGATGAACATATGCCCGCTGACCTCGCCGCCCAACGGTGATCCGATCTCGTGCATCTTGCGTTTCATCAGGCTGTGTCCGGTTTTCCACATGACCGGGACGCCGCCATACTTGCGGATTTCGTCCGGCAGCGCCTGCGACGCCTTCACATCGAACACGATGGACGCGCCCGGCATCCGCGTCAGCAAATCGCGCGCCAGCAGCGCCAACAAGCGATCCGCCGCGATGTGATGCCCGTGATTGTCGATGAAGCCGCAGCGATCCGAGTCGCCGTCGAACGCCAAGCCCAAATCTGCGCCGACTTCGATCACCTTCGCCTCAAGGTCTTTCGTCATGTCGGGGTCTTCGGGATTGGGCAGGTGATTCGGGTACGTGCCGTCCGATTCGCAGTACAAGCAGGTGACTTCGATGCCCAAATTGTGCAGCACGTTGGGGACATAGGTGCCGGATAAGCCATTGCCGGCGTCCAACACGACCTTGAGCGGACGTTTGATGTGGACTTTGCTTTGGATCGTCCCCATATGGCGGTTGATCATGTCGTAGTCGGTGTCGATCACGCCGTTGCCCGACGCGAAGCCGTCTGCTTGGATGATCTGGAGCAAATCTTGAATCTGCTGATCCGCCAACGCCAGCGCGCCATACGCCATTTTGATCCCGTTGTAGGTGGTGTTCAGGTGGCTGCCCGTGATCATCACGCCCGCGCCACGTTCGCCGTGACTGGCGGACGCGAAATAGACCGTCGGCGTCAGCACCGCGCCAATATCGGTGACGTGCAGTCCGGCGGACGCCACGCCTGCCATGAGCGCGTCTTGCAGCGGCGGCGACGTCAGCCGATTATCGCGCCCGACAAACATGCGCTCCGTGTTGAACGTGCGCGGCAGATAGGTGCCGAGCGCGTGTCCCACCAATCGCGCCAGATCAGGCGTCAACTGCGGGGCGTCGCCCGTTACCGTGCCGCGAATATCATACTTGCGAAAAATCGTCGGATTGACCTGTGTCATGCGGATTCCTCTCTCGTTGAAAATCAAGTCTCTGCAAAAAACGAGTCGAACGGCTGTCCCGCGCTGGCGAACACGCCCGGAGCGGCGTTGCGATATAAATCTCGGCACGCATCACGGATACTTGCGCCGCGTCCGCCGCTGCGAATCTGATTGTCGTGCGCCACGAGCCGCGCTTGGACGCGCATCGTCGGTTTTTCCGACGCTTGGTAAACGATGATCAACGCCCAATCGGACTTGAACGCCGCCGTCGTCACGTCGATCAGCCGTTCGAGCGTCTCGCTCGTTGGCGCATCGACCCACTGATGATCTTTGTAATGCGCCGGACTCTTGTAGGCGGCTTCGGGCGTCTTATGAATATCGTGATTCGCCGCCAAAACCGCCCACAATTCCCGCAGCGCCGCCGGAAAATCGGGCTTCGCCTCGACGTGTTCCCGCTGCTGCCCCCATGCGCACGCCAGTGACCACGCCGCGCCCCGTTCGGACGGTGCGATACGCAGCGTCAACAGCGCGTCGGGGCTATATTCCGCGCTTAAGTAGCCGATGGTCGCCAACCACGCTTGCAAGCCCGTATCGGGGCGCTTGGGCAACGGTTGCGAATACAGCGTATCATCCGTTGGTGACAACGACAATTTCCTTTCCGTCCAACAGCGCGGCGAATTGCAGTGTTGTGCCGTCCGGCTGCGCGTCGATGCGCACGCTCGTCCCGGCGGGTGGGTTGGAACGCAGTAGGAAATCTGCCAGCGGTTCGCGCACCGAACGGCGGATGATGCGCCGCAGCGGACGCGCGCCATATTCGGGTTCGTCGTTCTGCGCCAGCATCCACTGGACGGCAGATTCAGTGAACTCCAATTTCAAGCCGCGTTCCGCGCCCAACTGAGCTTCTTTCTTCAACATGATCTTCATGATCTTGTACAGCACGTCGGGCGAGAGCGCGTTGAACATGATCACTTCATCGAGGCGGTTCAGGAATTCGGGGCGGAAGTAGCCGCGCACATCTTCCATCGCGTTCTCGCGTGCTTCATCATCGATCACAGGGACAGCGAGATAGTCCGCGCCCAAGTTGCTGGTCAGGATGATCACCGTCTCGCTGAAGCGGGTGACGTTGCCGCGCCCATCCGTTAGGCGTCCTTCTTCGATCATTTGCAGCAGAATGTCGAGGACACGCGGGTGTGCTTTTTCGACTTCATCGAACAGGACGATGATGTATGGCTGTTGGCGCACGCGCTCGGTGAGCTGTCCGCCCGCCTCGCTGTCCACGTAGCCGGACGGCGACCCGATCAAGCGATTCAGGCTGCTTTCGTCTTTGAACTCGCTCATGTCCAAGGGCAGCATCGCTTCTTCGCTGCCGAACATGAATTCTGCCAGCGCGCGCGCCAGTTCCGTCTTGCCGACGCCCGTGGGACCCAAGAATAGGAACGCGCCAATCGGGCGACGTGGGTCTTTCAGCCCGACGCGCGCTGTCTTGATCGCGCGGCTGACGGCGAGGACGGCTTGATCCTGCCCGATCACGCGCTCTTGCAAATGCTCAACCATGCTGGCGTAGCGCCCGCGCTCATCCTCGCCCAATTTGTTGACGGGGACGCCCGTCATTTGACTCAATGCCAGCGTCACATCTTCGGCATCGAGCGTGTTGGGCGTGGCGGGTGCGCTTCCCCCGTTGGCTTGGGTCGCGTCGCCGGGCTTGATCATGCTGTCTTGGCTCATGTTGACCATCGCCGCCGCGCGGTGCATCAGTTGTTCCGCGCTGCGGGGGAGCGGATTGGCGTTCATGTAGCGTTTCGCCAGCCGTACCGCCAAGCCCAAGACATCTTCATCGATTTCTAGTTTGTAGTCGGATTCGAGATGTGGACGCATCACCTTCAGTATTTCGATGGTTTCGTCGATGGACGGCTCTCCGACGCGCAAAAGCTGGCTGTGTTCGGTGATGGCGCTCACTGGCACGATGCGCTGGGTATATTCGATTTCGGTGGTCGTGCCGATGATCACCGGATCATTGTCCAAGAACGCCTTTTGGATCATCGGCGTCCCCTTCGAGAACTCCGCTTTGATGGGCCCCCCGAAGAAGCGATGCAGATGGGGGATGAACAAAATGCCGCCGCGCGCCTCGTTCAATCCGGCGCGCACCGCTTTTTGATCGCTGTCCAGCAGCGCCGCTTCATCGATTTGGACGAGTTTAGTCAGTCCACGGGGACCCTTGCCTTCCGCAATCAACAACGCGAGGCTGTACGCTAACGTGCGCTTGCCTACGCCGTCGGGCCCGATCAGCAGGATGTGCCGATTGACCGACTGTGACAGGATGTTGTTCATATCGCGCAGCAGGTTCTCGCGGAAAAAGACGGCGCGCAGTTTGCCGGCTTTCGCTTGCGCGGCGTAGTCGGTCAGCGTCGTGTTGTCGCGGATGGTGTCCTTCTTCGTCACCAGCATATCGGCGATGGCTTTGGGCGTGATGCCATGCTGCCGGAGCAAGCCGCTGGTGCTGACCGAGGCTTCGCTCATCACTGCAAGGATGTGATCGGTATCAGCGTGGATTTCGTTCTGCGAGTTCGCCAGCGTCAGTGCGTCATCGATCAAGATGATGCTCTGGCGCGAAAGCGGCACGATCCGATTGGCGCGCGCCATAAATTCGAGGTTGCCATTTTGATCCGTGCGGCTCTCGGCGGCAAGCTGGACTTGGCGCGTCAGTCGTTCGACATCGATGCCACGCCCCTGTTTGAAGCCCTCCATGAGCCGCGCCGCTGCGGTGTCTTTGCTACGCAACAGCGCCAACAAGATCGCTTCGGGTGTCAATGTCGTCTTGCGATACTGGTCTTTGACCGAGACGGCATCGTTCAGCACCGCGTCCACGTCTTTCGATATCAGGTCGGGGTTGAGCGTACCCATCGGTGATTTTTCCTGTCGATTTATGGGACAATATAAGATGACTTTAGCGCGAAATGACGTGGAAAACAAGCGCACGCCGTCGTGGTTTGATCGGCGCGAAACGTTAACGCAGCGCTTCAATCACCGCGTTACAATGAACCCGAGACTGGGATTCCCATGTAAGGAAAGATGTTATGATTCGTAAAGCAACATCGCTAGGTACCTTGTTTGTCGGGCTGGTGTTTGGATTTGCAGTGGTGATAGCAAACGCCGCCCTAACGCAAGCACAGTCCGCCTGTGACGCCACGACCAATGCCGCACTCGGCTTGACCGACAACACGATTGACTCGGCGGGCGGCGAACGGCGCTATCTGTTGTATGTGCCAGAGTCCTACGATCCCGCACAGCCGACGCCGCTGATCCTCAGCTTGCACGGCTTTGCCTCCAACCCTGAACAGCAGATGGAGTTTAGCCAATGGAACGCCGCCGCCGACGAATACAACCTGATTGTCGCCTATCCGCAGGGGACGGGCTTTCCACTCGGATGGAACGCGGGCGAACTGCCCGGTATTTTGGGCATTTTGGTGCAGCGTCCCGACGATGTGTCTTTCATCCGCGATCTCATCGACGGTTTGAACGCGCAACTGTGCATCGATCCAGTGCGCGTGTACGTCAACGGACTATCCAACGGCGGTGGCATGTCGAATCGGATTGCGTGCGAACTGGCGGATACCGTGGCAGCGATTGGCTCGGTCGTCGGCGCGTACAATCCGCTCGAAACGTGTGAACCATCGCGCCCGATTCCCGTGATTGCGGTGCATGGCGATGCCGATCCGGTCGTGCCATATGAAGGGGGCGAGACGCAAGGCGGCGCGCTGCCCGCTATCCAGACGTGGGCAGCGGAGTGGGGTGTACGCAATGGCTGCGACGCGACACCCACCATTGATGAGGATGTCGTGCGTTCGCAGCAAATCTATGGGAACTGTGCTGAGGGCGTCGAAGTCGTCTTGTACACGATCTTTGGCGGCGGGCATACCTGGGCAGGCGGCGGCGATCATCCGCCAGAATCGATAGTTGGCGCGGTGATCGCCGAATTCCCAACGACCGATATCATGTGGACGTTTTTCGAGGCGCATCCGTTAAACGGATGATTCGGTAGGGAACCTGAGTTTTGGATTGGCAGCTCTGTTTCGTTGCTTCATCAGTTCGCGTCCCGACTGCCCGCCGGAATCTCGCCTAATGTGACCGCCAGTTGTCCCCGCGCGGGCTGTGCGCCAAACAAGATCGCGCACGCAGCGGGGACGGCTTCGCGCGCCGGGCTGTAGGTGGCGATGTAGGCGGCGACTCCCGGATAGGTCAGGCGATCATATGGCGACCAAATTGCTACGGCAATAGTCTTGCTGCCCGGCAGCGCGTTGACAAGCATCTGTTGGCGCTCGTTGCTGATTGCGTTTTGCGTCCAAACGATCACCGTGTCCGCCCAGCGTCCGACTTCGGCGGCGCGCGCGATTTCATCATCGGCAGGGGCGTCCGACACGACGACCAAGCGCATGTCGGGGCGATAGGGTTGACAGTCGTTTTGAATCTGATAGCGTGTCCCCAAGAACACCATACCGACGTTCGCTGTTGCTGCCGGAATGGGGACGAGATTGGCGTTATCGTAGGCGACGGTCACGCCGTTGACGAACAAATCGTTGAGTAGTGCTGCACCACCCGCCGCTGTTACGCGATCTTGCGCGGTCTCTGGTTCGAGCGGCTGCCAGTCGAGTAAGCCGAAGCGCGCTTTCGTCGTGAGGATGCGCCGCGCCGACTCATCGATACGCGCCGCTGGGATTTCGCCGGATCGCACCGCTTCGATCACCCGAATCAACGAGCGTTCCGCCACTGACGCATCGATGCCGGGTCCCATCGCCAGTAGATCGACGCCCGCATTGACTGCCATGACGGCTGCTTGCGTGAACTCGAATTCCAAATCGATGGCGTTCATATCGAGTGCATCGGTCATGATCAAGCCTGTGTAGTCAAGTTCGTCCCGCAGTAAGCCCGTAATGACGTTGTACGACAGCGATGCAGGCAGTCGTTCGGTGTCGTATGCCGGATACCAAATGTGATTGACCATGATTGCGCCGACGCCTGCGTCAATCGCCGCGCGGAACGGCACCAGTTCGCGTGATCCCAGTGTCGCGCCCGACAAGTCCAAGCGTTCCAAGACGGAATGCGAGTCGCCGCGACTGTCGCCGTGTCCGGGAAAGTGCTTCGCTGTTGCGATGACGCTGAACGAGTCGAAATTGAACGTTTGCGTCCCGCGCACGACCGCCGCGAGAATCGGTGCGGCGACGGCGGCATCGCTGCTGAACGCGCGTCGTGCGATGATCGGATTTTCGAGGTTCGTCTCCAAATCCGCGACGGGCGCGAGGTTCATGTTGATGCCGACAGCACGCAGTTCCGCCGCGACGGTTTCGCCATAGCGTTGTGCCAGCGTCGCGCCCGCGCCTGTGACCAACAGCGGCGTCGGGAAGAAGCTGAAGCCGTCGGTCAATCGCTGGACGACGCCACCTTCTTGATCGATGGCGATGATCAGCGGCACGCCGCCCGCGTCGGTGATCGTCTGCTGATATTGATTCGTCAGCCGTGTCACAGCGGCGGGCGTTCCCGTGTTGGATGTGAACAGGACGACCGCGCCCGGCTGCCAGCGTTGCAAGAAGCTCGCGCCCGCCTCGGTCATGACCCCGCCGTGCAGCGTGACAAGGAACATCTGCGCGACCTTCTGTTCGAGCGTCATGGTTTCCAACAGCGCATCGACACGCGCTTGGGCATGGACTGGACGCGCGGCGAACGAAAATAGCAGCGTCAGACACGCCGCGATCAGCACGATTGATCTCAACATGTGTTAGCCTTCAACGGACTCATTTAAGCGATAGCCAATGCCGCGCACATTGATGATCACATCGTCATCTTGCCCCGCGCCCTTCAGCTTGCGCCGGAGATTGCTGACATGGGGGCGGATCACCTCGCGCGCCTCGGCTTCATCGACGGCATATCCACGCACTTCGCGCACGAGTTCATGGCATGAGACGACACGACTGCGATGGGCGGTCAGGTATAGCAAGAGATCAAACTCTGTTGGCGTCAAATCGATAGGGCGTTCACCCACCGAGATTTGATACCGTCCGGGATAAATCACGAGGGGGCCCAAGACCATCGGCTGCCCGTTCATCCCTTCAGCGGTGGGAGACATTCCAACTGGGGTGTTGTCTGTGCGCGGTTTGGTTTCAATCTCGTCCTCGAACGGATCATCCCCGCCGCGACTCAATTCAAATACATTGCTGCGAATCAGATCCAAGAGCGCCCGCCGACGTTTGAGGGCATGTGCGCGTTCGATGCCGCGTTCGACGCTGCCGCGAATATCTTGGCTCGAACTTGGCTTGATCAGGTAATCGTGGGCGCCCAAACGCAGCGCCTCGACGGCGGTATTCAAGCTGGGGTAGGCGGTCATGAGGATCACGACGGTATCCGGATCGGCGTCTTTGATCCGGCGGACGAGTTCGACGCCATCTAAGCCCGGCATCCGAATGTCGGTCAATACCACGTCGAAGGTCTGGGCATGGATCGCGTCGAGTGCGTCTTCGCCACTGGCGGCTTCGCGCACGGTGTAGCCGACGCGCTGGAGGGTTTTGCTGACGGAATAGCGGATCGCGGCTTCATCATCGACCACGAGTATACTTGCGCTTGAGTTGTCCTCGACCATTTAATCCCGCCTTTTCGATGGGAAAAGTTTATTGTATCTCAATCATACAGCGCCTTCATGGATATGCAAATCGTGGACTTACCAGCTTGGGTATGACGTGTCGAAGTCTGGTTTGTCGATCCAAATCCAAATGGATGGTTGTTTATCATCTGTAGGGGTGAAACGCTGCTCGATCTGCGGGGCGAGCAACCATAGAATTGCGGCGACATTATCGTTTACGGTCAGAATGGGGATTCGGTCGCGGATCGCTGCCGGGATTTTCTGGTCGATCATCCAACGACTGAGCCTGCACGAATGTCCATTCAAGCGCCTAGGACTCATGCGGTCGCCAGCGCGCCGACCACGTAATTTCAGTGTGGCATCTGGCGGGATGTGCAGCGCAATCGCTGTCGATATGCTCGCTGAAAGCGTTGACGCAGCGTGAAGCATCCAGCCTTTGTACAGGGTTGTTGTCGCTTCGAGCGCAATTTCATGATCAGCGGTGAGCAGCAGCGGCACATCCTCATCCAGTGGTGCATCACCACGTTCAATGATAAATACATTGTAGTCGATGCGAAAGCGCACGCCGTCACCGAGCAGTTCCAACGCGCCGACTTGATTGTCGCCATGCAAATGGCGAACGGCGAGACGTACAGCGGCGAGGACGCGCTCGAAATTCATCTCAATTTCGGGCATAACGCGCCGCGCCGCCCAGACGATAAAGCGCCGTTGAAGGGCTGTCTCCAGCACCCCAAAACGTGCTTGTGGAAAGACGATCTGCTTTTGCTGCGCGAGTATGTTTTCTTCCATCAGGATCGTTTGTAGCTGTGCGTCGATCAACTCATCTTCCACAAGCGCGACATCTGCCAATTGGATCAGCGCGCGATCCACCTGCGGATTAATCGTGCGCAGCAGGGGCAAGATTTCATGACGGAGCCGGTTGCGAACCGTATGGGTCTCGGCGTTGGTTGCGTCCTCGCGTGGGATGATGTTCGCTTCGGCGCAGTAGGCGACGAGTTCGGCTTTCGTCGTATTGAGCAGGGGACGCACAAGCGCGAAATTGCCCGCACCCAGCATGGGCGACTCATCGTGCATCCCGCCTAAGCCCTCAATCCCCGTCCCGCGCAGGATGCGCATCAGCACCGTTTCGGCTTGATCGTCGGCGTGATGGGCGGTCAGCAGATGATAAGCGCGGATCGTCCGCAAGATATCCGCCAGAAAATCATAACGCGCCCGCCGCGCTGCTGTTTCGATGCCGACGCTCCATTCCGCCGATAGCGCACGCACATCGACCACGCCGCGCGTGCAGGCGACACCCCATTGGGCGGCGATCTGTTCGACGTAGCGGGCATCGTCCGCGCTTTGTTCGCCGCGCAAGCCGTGATCGAGTGTGGCGGCATGGAGTTCGACACCCAGTTTGTGACGGATCGCACACAGAAGATGCAACAGCGCCAGCGAGTCCGTGCCGCCAGAGACGGCGATGACGACGGTTTCGCCAGCAGCGAATTGCCCATTTAGCCCTTTGAAAATCCGACTTTGGATGGATTTGTTATTCATGGGGTCACTTCTGGGCGGACTTAGGATTACAATCAAGACGATAAACGGTTGTTTGGGAGCGCAATTTGATGCCCCTCTACGATTATAACTGCGCCAACGGACATGCGTTCGAGACGCGGCATGGTTTCAACGATCCCGCGCCCGCGTGTCCAGTCTGCGGCGAGGCGGATGTGCGGCGTGTGATCACATCCGCCCCGAGCGTGATGCACGGTGTCAGCGCGCCCGTGAGCAAGTACGCGGGCAAGGATGAATTGCGCGCGAAGTGGTCGGAAGAGACGCCGAAACTCCGTGAGCAGTTGGTGAAGAAACTCGGTGAGGACACGGTGAACACCTATGCACCCTCGCTCAATACGCACTACGATTAAATTCGCCTCAGCCTGTCGCCCACTGATTGGACTTAGCTGGACTTAGACGCGCTCGTTATGATGCGAAGGTGCATTTTGCAATTTCAGTGAATCACGGATTGGATTCACCTCACCCCCCAACCCCCTCTCCACGCAGTGGAGAGGGGGCTAGGGGGTGAGGTTCCTGAAAATGTTTCCTCTGCTCAGGCAAGGGATGAGGGCTAAAGCAACAATCCGTGATTCACTGAATTTGACTGTCGCAATCCATCGCGTCAACCTACCGAATCGTTAAAGGTCAGCGTATGAACGCAGAATTTATTGCTCGCGTCCCGTTCAAAACCGATCATCGCACCCCGCTTCGCTTCATCCTATCGCACATCGCGCGCCATCCCAAGTTCGCGTTGATGATGGTGTTCGGCTCGTTCAGTAATGCGGCGCTGGCGGCGAGTGTGCCGTATTTCATCGGGCGCGCATTCAACGCCGTCACCGAGGGCGACGGCATGGCGACGGTCGTGCCGATGGCATGGGCGATCATCGCGTCACAGCTCTTACGCGGTGCCTTGCAGTTGATGCGCAATATGTCGTCAGAAGTGTTTGCGCAGCGTGTGGAGCGCGATGTACGCGACGAACTGTACGCCAGCTTGCTCGGCAAGGACATGACGTTTCACGACATGCAGCCCGTCGGGGAGATCATGGCGCGCGTTACCAACGACGTGCGCGAGATGAATTTGATGATGAATCCGGGTCTGAACCTGATCATTGGTTCGGGCATGTTCTTGTTCACGCCCATTGTCGCCATGCTGCTGACATATCCGCCGTTGGCGCTGATGCCGACCGTGTTTTTCATCGGCTATATCCTCTCGCAAATTACGTACCTGCGGGAGCTTGCGCCAACGGCACAGCGTGTCCGTGTGTCGTTCGGCACGATGAACGCGCAAGTCGCAGAATCGTTAGATGGTTTGCAGGTCGTCAAGGGCGCGGCGCAAGAGGTCAACGAGGCAGCGCGCTTCAATCTGCGTGCCGATGAGGTGCGCGCGGCTGTGACCGCGCAAGGTCGCATCGAGGCACGCTACATCGCGCAACTCCTGCTCGGCATAGTTACAGTGGGCGCGTTTGCGCATGGTGCAATCTTGTATCGCGCGGGCTTGATCGACAACGGCATGTTGATCGCGTTGATCGGGCAGGTGGCGTTGTTCGGTTTTCCGGTGTTTACCTCGCAAATGTCATTCTCGCAAGCGGCACTTGGCTATGCCAGCGCCAAACGTATCTTGGATATTATCAACACCAAGACCGATCTTGATCAAAACGTGGACGGCTATGCTGGAACATTACGCGGCGCGATTCGCTTCGAGAACGTCGATTTTGGCTATCAGACGAGCGGCAGCGTGCTGCATGATGTGTCCTTCGATATTCAGCCGGGACAGACCATTGCCATCGTCGGACAGACCGGCAGCGGCAAAAGCACGATCACGAAGCTGATCAACCGTATCTACGACGCTGATAAAGGGCGCATCTTGGTCGATGGCATCGATGTGCGCGAGTGGGATTTGGCGCGGCTGCGCGGGCAGGTCAGCGTGATTGAGCAGGATATCTTCCTGTTCAGCCGTTCGATTGCCGACAATATCCGTTTCGGCAAGCCCGACGCAACGCAAGCCGAGATCGAAGCGGCGGCGCAAGCAGCACAAGCGCACGAGTTCATCCTGAGTTTCCCAGAAGGTTATGCAACGATGGTTGGGCAGCGCGGCGTCACCCTCAGTGGCGGACAGCGCCAGCGCCTCGCATTGGCGCGCGCGTTCATCGCGGAGCCGCCGATTTTGATTTTGGACGACAGCACCAGTGCGATTGACAGCGCGACCGAGGATAAGATTCAGCAGGCGATTTGGGCGGCGGCGCAAGGGCGGACGACCCTCTTGATCACGCATCGCATGTCACAAATTCGCTGGGCGGATCACATCATCGTCTTGCGACAGGGGCGCGTTGTCGCTCAAGGGACGCACGATCACTTGATGGCGTCATCCGATGCGTATCGCCGTATCTTCGCGCTCTACGAAGGCGCACCGAAGGCGCGTCCGACGCTGCAAGCGCCGCAACCCGTCCTGACCGTAGGAGACTGAGTATGTCCAGTGTGATGGCGGGGTTGACCGCCGACAAATATGACCGGCAATATTCGGATCGGTACTTGCTGCGGCGGGTGGCGGGCTACTTCAAGCCACATCGTCAGCGCGTGATCGCCATCATCGTCGTGGTGGTGAGCTTTGCGCTGATCGGCGCACTGATCCCGATCATCACCTCAGTGGGCATCAATCTGCTGCAAGCCAACGCGCCTGATGCCGCCGTCATTGGGCTGGTGGTGGGCTTCTTCTTCCTCATGGTGTGCGATTACGGCTTGTACTGGCTGCGCAAGGCGCTGATGGTCACGGTCGTTTCGGATGTGATCAGCCAGATTCGTAAGGATGCGTTCGCCGCGTCGGTGGAGCGCGATTTGGCATTCTACGACGAGAATAAATCGGGCAAGATCGTTAGCCGAATCACCAACGATACGCAAGAACTGAACACCGTGATCATGATTTCCAGCGATATTGTTGGGCAGTTCACCGAGTTTCTGATTCTGTTCATGGTCTTGATCAACCTCGAATGGCGGCTCACGCTCGTCCTGATGGGGATGATTCCCGTTGTGATCGGCTTGACGATGCTCTTTCGGCACTTCGCGCGTATCGTCACGCGGCAGGGATCGCGCGCGATGGCAATGGTCAACGACAACATTCAAGAGAGCGTAACGGGCATCAGCGTTGCCAAAAATTTCCGTCAAGAGGCGATGATCTACGGCGAATTTCGCGCAATCAACGACCAATCGTATCGCGTCAACTTGCGGCGTGGCGCGGTCTTGGCAACCGTGTTCCCCGTGATGAATGCGATGTCGGGCATAGCGATTGCGGCGGTCGCTTATGTGGGCGGTGCGCTGGTGTTGGATGGCGTGGTCGATGCGGGTGTGTGGTTCTTATTCGTTCAGGGTGTGGATCGCTTCTGGTTTCCTTTGATTAACCTCTCATCGTATTGGAGTCAACTACAAGCGGGCTTGAGCGCCGTCGAGCGCATTTTCGCGCTGATTGACGCGGACAACACTGTGAAACAGACGGACGATATCCCTGCGCCGCTGCAATGCGAAGGCGCGGTCACGTTCGAGAATGTCACGTTCGCGTATCGGACGGGCGAAGTGGTGCTGCGCGACTTCGATCTGACGATTGCGCCGGGAGAGAGTGTGGCAATTGTCGGACATACGGGCGCGGGCAAGAGCAGCATCGTCAAACTGCTGACCCGCTTCTACGAATTTCAAACGGGGCGCATTTTGGTCGATGGTGAGGATATTCGCCAATATAATTTGGCATCCTATCGTTCTCGACTCGGCATCGTACCGCAGCAGCCATTCTTGTTCAGCGGGACGATTGCGGACAACATCCGCTACGCCCGCCCGACGGCGACTGACGCCGAGATCGAACAGGTTTCCTACAGCATCGGCGGCGGCGAATGGTTGGAGACGCTCCCCGACGGGTTGCAAACGCACGTCGGCGAACGCGGGGCGCGCTTGAGCATGGGACAGCGGCAGCTCGTGAGTTTGCTGCGCGTCTTGGTGCAAAAGCCATCGATTTTCATCCTCGACGAGGCGACAGCAAGCATCGATCCGTTCACCGAGACGCAGATTCAAGAGGCATTGGAGCTAATCCTCGCCCAGTCCACCTCGTTCCTGATCGCCCATCGGCTGAGTACCGTGCGCAGCGCCGACCGCATCATCGTCTTGCAGCGCGGCGCGATCATCGAGCAGGGCGATCATGAGGCGCTGATGGAACAGGGCGGACACTACGCCGAACTTTATAATACATACTTTCGCCATCAGAGTTTGGAGTATCTCAACACGAATCCGGCGGCGCGGTTTGCGACAGTTGGATGAGTATCGAGCGCCGCGCCATGTAAAATGGACGATCACGATGTCATGCTTATTTTCACGCTGGCGCGGTCATGGAATTTATAATACGTTGACGATCTTGGGCGTGAACATGCGCGAGGAGCGCGCGCTGATCGAACCCTTTGTGCGCGATCTCGGTGAGCGATACCCGATTCTGGTCAACCCTGACGATGAAACGTTGGTGATATCTACCGTCGTGGGGCTGCCGCAAACGCTGATCATCGCGCCGGACGGCGAATTGGTGTGGCGCAGTTTCGGGGAGATGGAGTACGAGTTGTTTCTCGAAACCTTGCGGGCGTTGTCAAATCGTAGAATCTAACGTTGGTTGTTGATCGCGCACGAATGCTGCGGATGGACAGTCCGCCTCTACGCTCGGACGACGAACGGAATTGAGAGGCGGATGTCTTTATTCCTCGTCGCTGGATCGCGGAGCCTTGCGCGGTTGCGGCTGTGACGCGCGAGTGGGCTGTGCGGATTTCCCCGACTTGTATCCGTTCTTCCCATTCCGCTGCCCATCGCGCCCGCTGTAATAACAGTCGTCGCACAGCGGATACGGATAGCGGTTCGGCAGCTTTTTCCCACATTGACGGCACGCCTTGCCCGACACGATGCGGCTTTGCAGCGCGTCGTCGATCTTGGCTGACCATTCCGTGCGCTGGATACGCACTTTTTCCTCGTGCGGCGCATAGAAATCGAACTCTTTGCGTTGTGCCAGCCACAGATAGACATCGGCACAGTGGATGCACGTTTCGATCCGCTCAAGGTCGTTATTACTCAGAATTGAGCGCGGTGGAATCGGCGGGAGCGGCATCCGTTCATCGCGCAGAATCGCCATCACGCATGACAGCCAAAATTCGCGCGTGCTGCGGCGCGTCGGTGCATTGACCAGCTTGATCGCGTTGGGCAAGCCGAGGTATTCAACCTCGCGGTCGCGCAGCATCGCCGCCAGCGCGATGCGCTCGCCCATGTCCGCCGTCTTGAGCATCGGACGCAGCGCCTCTGGGATCGATTCGAGCGTCGCCCATTGCTGCAACCGCTGCGACAAATTGCCGGGGATCATCTCCAAGTCTTGAACCGTCGGCGCGATGCGTGCGAACGTCAGCGGTGGCGGCGCGGTGTCGAACAACTGGCGGATGATGTTCAAATCGTCGCGGCTGGTCGCGCCGATTTCGCCGCCTTGCGACAAGCCATAGCGTCCTGCGCGTCCGCCGATTTGATGGACTTCGGCGGCATTGAGCGGACGTTTCTCTTTCCCATCAAACTTCTCGACTTCATAGAAACAGACGTAATCGGCAGGCAGATTTAAGCCCATGCCGACGGCATCGGTCGCAATGCAGATTTCCGCCTCGCCATCCGCGAAGCGATCCGCTTGGCGGCGGCGCACTTCAGGCGGCAGGTTGCCGTAAACGACGGCGACGCTGCGCCCCATGTCTTCCAGCGCCGCCTTAAGTTCCAAGACGGCGGCGCGCGAGAACGCCACCAAGATGGTGCGTCGAGGGATATCGCGCAGGCGCCACGGACGATCCGCCACCTTGATCGGCGTCAGACGCTCGTGTTTGACGGTGCGGAAGTGCATCCCGGCGGCTTTGACCATCTGTTTGATCAATTCCGCCGCGCCTGTGGGGGCGATCACGCGGATTTCGGGCGACTGTGCCTCCATCAGCGCGCGCGTCCACGCCCAACCGCGCGATTCGTCGGTCAGCATGTGCGCCTCGTCGATAATCACGCATTGTCCGCTCTGGGAGGGGTTGAACATTTCGATGGTCGATGCGGTGATCGTCGCGCCAGGAACGGGGATGTATTCTTCGCCCGTGAGCAGATTGCACAACACGCCGCGCGCGTTCAGGCGGTCAAAGACCTCAAATGCCAAGAGGCGCAGGGGCGCGAGATACCAACCGCTGCCCGCTTTCGCCAACGCTTTCAGCGCGTCATGGGTCTTGCCGCTGTTGGGGGGGCCCACATGCAGCTTGACCAACTGTGCCTTGCGCCCGTCATGTTTCCACGATGGGAACGACGCCAACAGCCGTTCGCGCAGCGCCTCGCGTTCGAGCCAATCTTTTTCGAGGACTTCTTGCCAGCCGCGCTTCTCTTTCGAGTCGCGTTCAGCCAGCCATGTTTCCATCTTGGCGTCCGCGACAATCAGGAACTCGCGCAGATTGTCGGGCAAGCCCCATTTGCCGCGCACATCGCCCCAATACGGTTCGGTACGCGAGAGTCCGGCTTTCATCAGACGACGCTGTGCGGTCGAGTACGAGATTCCGGCGACGACGGCGATATGGCGGACGCGCACTTGCTCGAAGGCGACGATGGCTTCGCGTCGCCCATCATTGCGGTAGGCGGATTCGATATCGGTGGCGGGGATGCGCTGTCCGCCGTCTGGGTCGGTCAAGAGTGCCACGACGCCGTTTTTCGCGGCGGTTTCGAGGACGCGGATACGGACAGCGAGCCGTTTAGCGGCTTTCTTGATGATGTATGTTCGGGCGATCACGCGCGCGCGTGCTGTACCGCCGTCCTTGGCGCCGGGACGGAGCATCTTGCCGACTTGGGAGAGCAGCGCCTCCCATGCGTCGTCATTGTGATTGGTAGGGTGGGTGTTGGTGGTCATCTTTGCATTATAGCAGGTTGACGTATAAAGCGCGTTTATGGAATGGACTTTGTTGCTATACTAAAGGGGAGGAAAAATCATGCGAACCATCTTGAATATCCAACATATTGTCTCTGACCCGAACGTGCGCAGTGGACGCCCGTGCATCGTTGGAAGGGGTTTGCGCGTCACGGATGTTGTGATGGCGCATTTGTTTCACGATCAAAATGCCGATGAAATTGCGGTGGGATTTGGCGTGCCACTGGCGAGTGTCTACGCGGCACTGGCGTATTATTACGATCACAAGCTCGAACTTGACGCGGATATTCGGGAACAGATCGAGACCGCGCGCCGATTGAAGGCAGAATGGATCGCCAGTGGCGGAACTCCGATTTTATCTCGATGAAAAGATGCGTGCAGCGCGTGAAAACTGTGTTCTCTGCACACATGACAATGATTTCGTTGTATTGGTTCGACAACATGATGGCAATTATTTCTCAAGCTCCACCGCCAGCGCCACCGCTTCCGCGCCGCCCAAACACAACGCCGCTAATCCTCGCTTGAGTCCGCGATCTTGCAGCGCGTGAATCAGCGTGATCAGCACCCGCGCGCCGCTCGCGCCCAACGGATGCCCCAACGCAATCGCGCCGCCGTTCACGTTCAACTTGTCGGGCGGCAGCGTGTAGCCGTCCTTCGCCAAGCCTTTCACATCTGCCAACACTTGCGCGGCGAACGCCTCGTTGATCTCGAATAAATCCACGTCCTCCATCGTCCAGCCCGCGCGGTGCAGCGCCAGCGGGATCGCTTTCACGGGCGCGTAGAACAGCCACGACGGTTCAACCGCCGCTTGCGCATAGCCGACGATGCGCGCGATGGGCGTGCGCCCCTTCGACTCGGCGTAGCTGCGGCTGGCGATCACCAACGCCGCCGCGCCGTCGTTCATGCCCGGCGCGTTGCCCGCCGTCACGCGCCCATCCGCTTGGAAGGCGGGCTTGAGTTTCGTCAATGCCTCCAATGAGGTATCGCGCCGAATCCCCTCATCCGCGTCAATGATGGAGGCTGTTTTGCCGTTCTGGACGCTGACGGAGACGATTTCGGCGCGGAATTTGCCCGCGTCAGTCGCGGCGGCGGCGTTTTGGTGGCTGCGCAGCGCGAAGGCGTCCATTTCGGCGCGCGTTACACCGATTTCGCGCGCGATGAACTCCGCCGCGTCGCCCATGCCCCAATCGCACAGCGTACACCACAAGCCATCGCTCAACAGCGAGTCGCGCAGTTGGACGTGTCCATATTTATGTCCCTTGCGCTGGGTATCGTTCAAGAACGGCGCACGGCTCATACTCTCGACGCCGCCCGTGATGAACAGGTCGCCGTCGTCGGCGCGGATGGCGTTCGCCGCCAGCATCACAGTTTTCAGCCCGCTGCCACAGACTTTGTTCACGCTCACGCCGCCGACGTGATCTGGCAGCCCCGCGCCGATGCTGATTTGACGCGGCAGCGCCTGTCCGACGCCCGCGCTGACGACGTTGCCGAGCATGACCTCGTTCACGTCGCCCCCGTCGATGCCGCTCCGTTCCACAGCGGCACGCACAGCAATTTGCCCCAGCTCCGCCGCGCTCAGCGACGACAATCCGCCCAAGAATTTGCCGATGGGCGTGCGCGCCGCGCCCAGAATCACAACATCACGTTCGTGGTTCGCCATACAGTTCCTGCCAAACTTGGTGAAGTTCGCGCTGCGTATTTTCAAGCGTATCGGGGATCACGCGCGTTTCACCGACGACGGTCATGAAATTGGCGTCGCCGCTCCAACGCGGCACGATGTGAAAATGATAATGCGCCGCGATACCCGCGCCCGCCGCCGCGCCGATGTTCGCCCCCAGATTGAACGCCATCGGATTGTACAGCTTGCGCAGCGCGCCCATTGCCCGGTTCGCGGTCAGCATCAAATCAGTCAGCGCCTCGACGGGGAGTGCTTCTTGCGACTGTACATGCGCGTAGGGGACGACCATCAGGTGTCCATTATTGTAGGGATACAGATTCAAGATTGCGTAGACGTGCGTCGAGCGCGCGATGATCAGCGCGTCGGTGTCCGATTGGGCGGGCGCGTCGCAGAAAACGCAGCCCTCGCCTTGTTTCGCCTTCGTCTCACCGCGAATGTACTTCATACGCCATGGGGTGTAGAGATGATCCACGCTTTGCCTCTTGGGGGTGACAGACACGAAAGCGGACAATCCGTTTGGATTGTCCGCTTCACGTCGTCAGCCCAACGTCCCATCGCTCAACGGCGCATCGCTCAGATCGACATCAACGCTGCCATCGTCGTTCAGATTCTCGATGCTCCCATCGCCATTCGCATCGTTGAGGTTCTCGATGTCGATGTCGCCGTTCACGCCTTCCGGCACGCCTTCCATGATCGCAATCCCGATCACCGCGTCGTCATTCGCCAGATCGATCAGCTTGACGCCTTGTGCGACGCGCCCCGTATCGCGGATCGCTTCTAACGTGGAACGCAGGACGATACCGTTGGAGGTCAGCACCAAAATGTCGTCTTTCGGGTTGATGCAGCGCATTGCCACGACGGGTCCCGTTTTATCGGTGCGATCCAGCGTCTTGATGCCGTGTCCGTTGCGTCCCTGCTTACGGTATGCCTCTAGCGGCGTGCGCTTGCTAAAGCCGCGCTCGGTCACGACAAGAATGTGCGTATCTTCTGCGCCGATGGTGTCCATGCCGATGATCGTGTCGTTCTCGACCAGTTTCATCGACAGGACGCCGCCCGCTTGCCGCCCCATCGCGCGCACGCGCTCCTCGTGGAAGCGCAAGCTCTGCCCGTTTTCGGTGGCGATGATCAGGTCTTGATCGCCGTCGGTGTACTTCGCCCAGCACATCTCATCGTTGTCTTCCAGCGACATGGCAATCAAGCCGCTCGGACGGACTGCCTCGAATTCGTCCAACTGCACGCGCTTGATCCGTCCGCGCCGCGTCGCCAACACAAAATAGCCCTGTGTGTCGAACGATGCGACCGGAACGATTGCCGTGATGGTCTCGCCCGGCGTCAGCGGCAAGAACGTTTGTACGAGTGTGCCGCGTCCGGCGCGGGCTGCTTCTGGCACATGGAACGTGCGTTGGCTATAGACTCTGCCGCGATTGGTGAAGAACAACAGGGTATCGAGGCTGTTGGCGGTCAGAATATCGTTTACGCCGTCTTCCTCTTTGGTCTTCATGCCGGTGACGCCTTTGCCACCGCGCCGCTGCTGTTTGTAGGCGCTCGATGGCACGCGCTTGATGTAACCGTGATTCGTGAGCAGAATCACGACTTCTTCATCGCGGACGAAATCAGATTCGTTGAACTCGGTGCTGACGCCGTAGATCACTTGCGTGCGGCGGGCATCGCCATATTTCTCCGCCACTTCGGTGATGTCCGCGCGGATCACGCCGAGAATCTTGTCTGGCGAATGGATCAAATCGTCCAAGTAAGCGATGCGCGCTTGGACTTCGTTGAATTCCTCTTGCAATTTGAGACGTTCGAGCGCGGCGAGGCGGCGCAGTTGCATTTCGAGGATCGCATTGGCTTGCGCTTCGCTCAGATCGAAACCTTCGATCAAGTGATCGCGCGCCATGTCAGCGCTGTCAGCGGCGCGAATGGTTGCGATGATCGCATCGAGACTGGAGAGCGCCTTGAGCAAGCCTTCGAGGATATGCGCGCGCGCTTGCCGTTTAGCGAGTTCAAATTTGGAGCGGCGCACGATCACATCGCAGCGATGTTGAATGTGGATATGCAGCGCGCGTTTCAAGCTCAGGTTGCGCGGTTCGCCGTTGACCAGCGCCAGCATTTGGATGCTGAATGTGCTTTGCAACTGGGTGTATTTGTAGAGTTGATTGAGGACTTTGTTTGGCTGGGCGCTGGCTTTCAGTTCCACGACCAAGCGCATCCCGGTGCGATCCGATTCGTCGCGCAAATCGGAGATTTGGTTGAGCTTATCCTCGCGCACGAGTTGGACGATCCGTTCGACAATCGCCGTTTTGCTGACCTGATAGGGGATCGCGCTGAATACGATGCGGTAACGTCCGTTTTTCGTCTCTTCGGTCTCGGCACTTGCACGCATCGTGACGCGCCCGCGTCCCGTCGCGTAGGCTTCTTTAAGTTCGTCGCCAACGATGATCTCGGCTGCCGTCGGGAAGTCGGGTCCCCGCACGAACTGCATCAGATCATCGACGCTGATTTCTTCGAGCGTCTCGAACTGCGCGACCATTTCAAACGTGATATCGGGGATGGCGCTCAGGTAGTCGATCAAATACGTGATCGCTTGCCCCAGTTCGCGCAAATTATGCGGCGGGATGTTCGTCGCCATACCGACGGCGATACCGGACGCCCCGTTGAGCAGCAGATTGGGCAGTCGTCCCGGCAGAATCAGCGGTTCTTCCTGCGTGCCGTCGTAATTGTCGCCAAAATCGACGGTATTCATGTCGATATCGACCAGCAGTTCTTCGGCGGTGCGTGCTAAGCGCGCTTCGGTGTATCGCATCGCGGCGGGGGCGTCACCATCGACGCTGCCGAAGTTGCCTTGTCCATCAACCAACGGATAGCGCAGCGAAAAAGTCTGTGCCATGCGCGCCATCGCCTCGTACACGGCGCTATCGCCATGCGGGTGATACTTACCGAGAACTTCACCAACGATACGGGCGCTTTTCTTGTAGGCGGCGTTGGCACGGATGCCCATGTCATACATCGCAAACAAGATGCGCCGCTGCACGGGCTTCAAGCCATCGCGCGCATCAGGGAGGGCGCGGGCGACGATCACGCTCATCGCGTAATCAAGGTAGCTGCCACGCATTTCCTCGTTAATGTTTATCGGACGGATCACGCCAATTTCATCGACCATAGCTCGCTCGTTGCCGTTCTCGCTGACGAAGGTTTGTTTGTGTATACCCTTTATTATACCTGAAAAATACGCGAAAATCGCCCCGAATTTACGCGAAATACTCGTTCATACCTTGTTTTTTTTACGCGATCATTGCACGCTTATTGATCGGCTTTAAACAATCTCAGAAATTGAGCGAATAATCGTGTTGATGGAGCGAAAATGATGCGTTTTTTGCGAATGCTGTTGCTATTTTTATTGTTGATCGTCATCCTGATTGCAGCGACGGGCGCGGTGCTGTTCGTCGATACGACGCGCGCGCCGCTCCCCGTCATCGATGGCAACCTGACGGTGCCGGGCTTGACGGCGCAGGTCGAAGTCTTGCGCGATGCGTATGGGACGCCGCATGTCTACGCCAGCAACCTGTACGATCTGTATTTCGCACAGGGCATGACACAAGCGCAAGATCGCTGGTGGCAGATGGAGTTTTTCCGCCATGTGGCGCGCGGCGCAATCCAAGAATTGACCGGTAAACAAGATCATCTGATCGGAACGGATGTCTTCTTGCGCACCGTCGGCTTATACCGTGCGGCGGCGCGCGATTACGCCTTGCTTGGCGTGGAAGCGAAAGCGTTCCTCGATGCCTTCACCGATGGCGTGAACAGCTACATTACGCGGCGCGCGCCGGACGACTTGGCGCTGGAATATCGCTTGCTCGGCATCACAGGTGCGAATATCGTGGTTGAAGCGTGGTCGTCGGTCGATACGCTGGCGTGGGGAAAGGTGATCGCGTGGCAGTTGACCGACACGTATGCGCGCGAGTTGGCGCGGCAAACGATGATCGACACGCTTGACGCTGAGATGGTGGCAGCATTTGCGCCTGAATATCCTTACGATTTATACACGCCGATTCTGCATTCTGAGGATTTGCCGCTCGATGCTGCCAGCGTAGGAACGCCCATTATTCCTCCGACAGGCGCGGCGCGCTCCAGCCCGATCAGCGCTCAAATGGCGGGCAGCGTGCAAGCAGGCGATGAATTGGCGTCGGTCGGCTTCGTCTCGGTGGCGTCTGACACCGGCGTTGGCAGCAACAATTGGGTGGCGACGGGCGACATGACCGACGATGGCTTGCCACTGCTCGCTAACGATCCGCATCTGGGGATTGCGATGCCGTCGGTGTGGTACGAAATCGGCTTACATTGTCTGCCGATTACGGAAGATTGTCCGCTTGATGCCGTCGGCTTCACCTTCGCGGCGACAGCGGGCTTGATTACGGGACACAACGCTGATATCGCGTGGGGCATTACGAACGCGGGAGCAGATGTGCAAGATTTGTATCGTATCCGCGTCAATCCAGACAATCCGCTGCAATATGAGTGGAACGGCACATGGCGCGATATGACGCTGATCGAGACGCCAATTCAGTTCGCGGACGGCGAAGCGCCGCTGATGCTGCAAATCCGCGAGACGCATTGGGGTCCCATCATTAACGACAATCAGGTTGATGCGGAGACGGGTGAACTCAGCGGTTTCAATAACGTCGATCCGCTGGCGCTGCGGTGGACGGGTCACGACGAGGGACATTTGTGGGAGGCGGTCATTGGGCTGAACCTCGCGCGGAATTGGAGCGAATTTCGTGCGGCGTTGAGCTTGTTCAATCTCCCGTCACAGAATTTTGTCTACGCCGACACTCGCGGGAACATCGGCTACCAGACGCCCGGATCGATCCCGATTCGCGCGCCGGGACACACCGGCTTAACGCCCGTTGACGGTTGGACGGATGAGTACGCATGGCGCGGCTATGTGCCGTTCGACAGCTTGCCGCGCATCTACAATCCGGCGCGCGACTATATTGTGACGGCGAATCAGGCGATCACGCCGCCAGAATACTACGATCAATTGGCGGCGGAATTGGGCGAAGCAGCGCGCAATCCCTTCACGCGCGATTGGTCGTATGGCTATCGCGGGCAGCGGATCGATGATTTGCTCAACCAACTGCTTCCCCATACGACCGACAGTTACAAAATAATCCAGACCGACAACCTGAACACGCCCGCGCTGGCAATTCTGCCCTACGTGACCGAATTGTTCATTGATGACCCGCTGCTGGCGGAGGTACGCGACTGGCTGCGCGCGTATGATGGCATCGATACGATGGAGAATCCGTACAGCGCATTGGTCAATCTGCTGGTGCTGCGCTTGGTGCAAAATACATTCAGCGATCAACTCCCAGATGAGGTATCAGTTACGACTCAGCAGATTTATGCGCTTCAAGCCTTGTTGAACACGCCTGATCATGTGTGGTGGGACGATGTGAATACGCTGGATGTGGTCGAGACGCGCGACGATATCATCCGGCGATCCTTGCGCGAGGCGAACGAGCGCACGATTGCCGCCATGGGCGCGGATCGCGGCGCATGGGTGTGGGGGGCGCTGCATACGGCGACGTTCATCAGCAATCCGCTGGGCGCGTCCGGCATCGATATCATCGAAAACATCTTTAATCGGGGTCCGTATCCCGCCAACGGTGGCTATGAGGTTGTGAACGCGACCAGTTGGCGCGTCGAGAATGATAACTTTGCGGTAGGGGGGCTGCCATCGTATCGGATGATCATCGATCTCAACGATATGGACGCGAGTTGGAGCATCCACACCACGGGCGCAAGCGCGCATCCATACAGCCCGTACTACGACAATCTGATTGAGATGTGGCTGCGCGGGGACTACAAGCCGATGCCGTTTACGCGGCGCGCGGTCGAGGAAAGCGCCGCGCATCGGTTACTGCTGCTGCCCGTAGATCGATGATAAACGAGCATAAATAATCGCATCAGTAACAAACGATGTAGGGGCAATGTCCGCGACCGGGCGGGCGTCGCCCCTACACACCGATTTGCAATGGGTCTTACAGCGCCAACCGTCCGGTCAGCAGCAGGACGGCGATCCCCAAGACGACGATGTTCATGAAGAAGAAAATCGACAAGAACATGCGCTCGACGGCGGTCATGCCCAAGAACAAGCGTTCTTCGCGCGCTGGCGCATCGCCAAAGTCGTCGTCATCGTTATCATAATCGTCCTCATTGGACGAGCCGCGCCGTAATTCTTCCAGTTCGGCAAACGGATTTTCGTCTTTCTTCGATGCGCGTTTGCCGCGTGACTCCCGGTTGCTCATGTGCGCCCCCACAGGTTGAGTTGATTCATGTCACCCGATTATATCGTCGGTTGGACGGAATGCGCCACGTCGCGCGGCATTTTAGCCAGCGCGCCGCCATATGCCGCCTGATAGTCGGAACGCGATTGACTCGGTTGCGTCGTTTTCGCCCACTTGCACGACCGTGCGCAGCACTGGAACGCCCGTCGCATCGACTTCGCGCACGACCGAGACCACTGTGCGCGCTTCTGCGGGGACGCCCGCCGCGAACCGAGACGCTGCCAACGCTTGACCATACTCGTCGTTATCGTACAGTGCCGCCATGCCTGCCGCGTCGCCACTTGCGATCAATTCGCCCTCTAGTGCCAAGCGCCACGTCAGAAAATCGCGCCAATCAACGGATGCGCTGTCCAACGACGGCGCGCCTGCCGCCGTTGCCACGACCGCAATGCTCGAATCGGGCGCGAGGATTTGCAGCAGCACGCCCACGCTGGCATCGCCATAGGTGCGCGCGAGGCTGTCAATCAGGTAGGCTCCCGTGTCGATCTCCGCGAAGCGCCCGATCAGCCAGTTGACGATGGCGGTTCGCAAATAGATAGCATCGTTGGGATACAGGGGTTGAAGATCGCGCGTCGATGTGACGATGCGCTCCACCACAAGCCGCGCGATCTCCAATTTCAGCCCGCGGTCGAAGGGTTGATCCAGCCGTTCCGCGATGATGAACGGAGAGCGGACGCGCAAAAGCGATGAATCGACCGCTGACCAGCCGTTTTGCAGCGTGGGATCGGGTTCAATCTCAACGGTGAACATCGGCGGCGCTGGGCAGCGCAGCGCGGCGCAGGCTGTCTCGATCCAGCGCGTGAGATCGGCGTGGATCGCGCTTGCCGCGCCCTCGTCCAGCGCGCGATAGCGCACCGTTACACCCTCCGCTTCGATAGTCCGCAGTTCACCCCAAAAGGTGTAATCCGGCGGGACGTGCCGCCAGCCGTCGTCATAGCGCCAATAGAACCAGACGCGCCCATAGGGGACGCTGTTCACGATCTCTTCGATCACGATGCGCCCGCGCAAGCGATCTACTTGCGCTTCGACGATGCGTCCGGTCAAGCGAATGTCTTGGGTGATCTTCAAGTTTTGATAGCGGTCGAACTCCGCGGCTTGTCGCTGCGTCCAGTCGTCCGACGCGCTGCGCTGCGTTTCAAGGAACAATTCGCGGTTGCCCAAGCGCAAGGCGGCGACTTCAGCATCGACTGTATCGCGTAAGCGTTGTTCGATCTGCCAATCGGCTTGGCGTAAGCGCACTGCGACTGCCGCGACGCCGGCGCCGATCAGCGATAACAACAGCACCAGCGTGAGCAGGAAGCGGACGCGCGTTTGGCGCCGGCGCCGGCGCGCGTCGGGGTCTTCGCCTGCACCGCGAATCTGCTCTCGTTCGGCTTCGATCTCCCAATCAAGTTTGATGCTCATTTGATTTGTTTCCTGAAACGGGGTTGGCAGCGCCAAGCCCATACATGGTTGTGTTTGCGGGTTTGCCAGCGCCAAACCCTTACGATTCCATGCTCAATCCGGCGATATCGCCTGCAAACGCGCGTCCAAGCGTGCCGTCGGCACGGCGGATCAAGAGCGCGCCGTGTTCGTCCACATCTTCTGCGATTCCGCTGATCGTCTCTTGCGGCAGCGCGATGCGGACAGCTTGCCCAATCGTGCTGAGGCGCGCTCGCCATGTTGTGCGGGGGGTATCGGTGGCAATCTGCGCCATCCATGTATCGAGGTGATGCAGGACGCGGGTCAACAACAACACGCGATCCACGTCCGACGTGACTTCCGAAACGCTGATCGCGCTCGATGCCATCGGTGTATCTCCAAAATCGACGCTCACATTGATGCCGATTCCCAGTGCGACGCCCAAAAACTGTGAGCCATCCCACGCGCCCTCACTCAGGATGCCGCAGACCTTGCGCCCATTCAGCAGCACATCGTTGGGCCATTTCAGCGTCGTTTGTGCTGCGCCCACGTCATTGAGCGCCATCTCGACGGACAGCGCAGCGATCATATTCACGCGCGCGAGGTACAGATGCGATGGGCGGAGAATGATCGAGAACATGAGCGCTGTTCCCGGCGGGGCGTGCCAGCTTCGTCCGAGCCGTCCGCGCCCGCGGGTCTGATAATCCGCGATGACAATGCTGCCATGCGCTGCATTGTCGCGCAGCCATGCGAGCGAAGTGTCATTCGTGCTGCCAATTTCGGCGTAGTAGTGCATAGGACGCGCGCCGAGCGCGTGTTGAAATTCATGGAGCTGCATATGATGATCTCCTGCAAGGGCGTCATTGGACGCGCCCTCACAACGCTTTAAATCACCTATAACGACAAAAGGGCGTTCAATTGAACGCCCTCATTATACTGAATTGGCTGCATGGTGGTCGCTATCACGCGGCGCGTGATGCAGCAGTTAGAAATCTTCTTCTTCCTGCTTGCCTTTGGAAATAACTTCCGGTTCGGCAGCAGTGGCGAGTTCTGTGTCGGTCGCGGCGTCGGATTCGGCGGCGGCGGTCTGTGCCACGCGCACGATCACTTCATCGAGGTCGCCCACGATGCGCAGTTTGTCGCTCAACTTCAAATCACGGACGTGGATGGTGTCGCCGGGTCGTTCGAGTACCGATACATCGACCTCAATGCTGAAGATGAGATCCCCCGGCAGTGCCTCGATACGGATCGTGTTCATGCCCGTTACGAGGACGCCCAGTTTGGTGGCGACAGCCGGGCTTTCGTTGAAGAAATGAACCGGGACTTCCGTTTCAATCACCTTGTTCACGTCGATGGCGAGAAAATCGACGTGTAGAATGTCACCGCGCAAGACATGGCGCTGCACTTCGCGCGCGATCACGGTTTGCGCTTTGCCATCAACATTGATTTCGATCAGGTGCGTACCACCCGCCTTCAAGAGGGTCAGTTGGAGGGCGCGCTGCGGAATTTGCACATGAATCGATGGACGACCTGATCCGTAGATCACGGCGGGTACCAGCCCTTGCTGGCGCACTTGACTCACTTTTTTGCCCGTGACGGCGCGCGGTTGCGCGTCGAGGGTATAGGTTTCAGCCACGTTAATTGTCCTTACACAGGGGTGCGTTCACTCAAAATACTGCGGAACGTGTACAAAAGTCTGACGATTGTAATGGTCGGTGGGGGATCGGTCAATCCTAGACAGCGCATGTAAACAAAAAGACGCTCGATTGAGCATCTTGAGAGCGGGTGACGCGGCTCGAACGCGCGACATCTTGCTTGGGAAGCAAGAACTCTACCACTGAGTTACACCCGCATTGAGGACTAGTATAAATCAGTTTCATGGCTTGTCAAGGAGCTTACACAACCAAGACGTGCGCGCCAACCCCATGTATAATATGCGCGATTTTCGTGACATAATCGCGCGCTGATGGACGGGAATGCCCTGACGATCCTCCCCATTGCGCCCTGTACCTCGACTGACAAGACGGTGGAACGCGATGACCAGCACTTCACAATCTCTGCCACGAGCGACGCCAAACGGCGCATCCGTTGGTGGCATTCCGCGCGCCGTGATCGCGCACATGACACGCAACGAAGCCGACATGGCATTCAAGAAGCGTGTCGAGACGATCTTTGAATGGATCGCCCCGACCGACGAGATGTTGATTTTGGATATGCCGTGCGGACGTGGCTTCTATTTGAACATGTTCCGCTACGTGAGCAAATGTCGGCTGATTGGCGCGGAACTCGATTGGGACGTGATCGAAAAGGCGCGGCACAACGTCGGGCATCTGCCCGATCTTGCGCTCCACAATGCCAATATCTACGCGCTGCCCTATCCCGATGATACGTTCGACGCCGTGATCCTGTCCGAAATCTTGGAGCATCTCGATCACGACGTGGACGGCTTGCGCGAAATCTACCGCGTCCTGAAACCGGGCGGCGTCGTGGCGATCACCGTTCCCAACGCGGATTATCCCTTCTGGTGGGATCCGATCAATCGCACGCTCGAATTTCTATTCAAACGCCCGATCCGAACGGGGACGTTCGCGGGCATCTGGGCGAATCATGTCCGGCTGTACACGCGCGAGCAACTGGCGGCATCCGTGGCGGCGTCGGGCTTCATCATCGAAGAACAACGCGCGTTCACACATCACTGCTTTCCGTTCATCCATAATTTGGTCTACGGACTCGGCAAGCCGCTGCTGGAGTCCGGCTTGCTACCGCAAGACATGGCGAACGCCGCCAATCGCATCACCTTCGATCAGAACGACGGTAGCGCGCTCAACCCGATCAATCTCGCGCTGAAAGTCCTCAACTTCTTCGACCGCCCGAATCGCATCAACGAGCCGCCAACCGTTTCGACGGTCAATCTGGCAATCAAGGGACGCAAACCGTGAATGAAACGGCGTTCGAGAATGAAGCTGCGCCGCTGCCGCCGGATGAGGGTGCAGCGCGCGAGCTAACACCCGCTTCAGCCGCTTCAGGGCGGGACACCGAGGGCGATTTCGAGTCTTTGAGTGTCGCCGGGATGCTCGATGCGCTGTTTCGGCGTCCCGGCAAGACATTCGGCGCGTTGATTGAGGTCACACGCTGGCGTTCGAGCGGCACAGTACGCCGCAATGCGCAGCAGGGGCTGATGGTCGATGAAATCACGCGCCCGCTCGATCCGGTCGTCGCCTCGTCTGTAACCAACGCCGCGCCGCCGACCAACGAGGATACGCCGTATTTGACGCCCGATGATGTGCCGTCCGACCAACCGCGCCCCGTCGTGGTGTATTTCCCGCCTGCGCCGTCTGAAACGACGATGATGGGGGCGCGTACAACGGCAATTCCGCTGCCGCGCGCATGGGGACTCGAAGCCTTCCAATGGCTGCTGCGCGCTGTAGGGTTCGGCGTGGTCATGGGCGGGCAAATATTCATGCTGTTCGCGCCGCGCAGCGAAATTTCTGGATTGAATGTCGGCGCGCCGTTCTTACTGCTCGGTTTCGTGCTGTGGGTCGTCTCCGAGTTCGTCGGGCGCGCGCCTACGCTGCGATTGCTGAATGCTGAACGTTCCGAGCGCATGATGCTGCGCGCTGTGCCGTTCGATCTGGCGGCGATCCTCTGGCGCTTCGCGCTCGCGGTCATTGGCGCGATTGGATCGCTGTTGACGTGGCGTTACACGGCGGGCAACATGTTCACGCTCGAAGGCGTGTTCGCGTGGTTCTTGAGCATATTCTTTTGGTGTTGGGCGGTCGCGCCGCTTGGATGGTCGCCGCTGTCAGCGGTACGCGCGATCCGTGTGTCCATTGGCGCATGGCGTCCACGTATTACGCGGAGCGATGGGCTGACGTTGATCGCGCTGGCGCTGATCATGATCGTGGCGGTCAATTTTCGGTTCACAGACTTCGATCTGGTACCGCCAGAAATGACCAGCGATCACGTCGAGAAACTGCTCGACGCGAATAATGTGCTGACTGGGCGCACGAACGTGTTTTTCGTCAACAATCATGGGCGCGACGCGCTGCAATTCTATTTGTTGGCGGGCATGTCCCAGCTTCCCGGCTTGGATTTGAATTTCCATCTGTTGAAACTATTGACCGCTCTCGAAGGCTTGATCACCATCCCGCTGATCTGGCTGATGGGGCGCGTGATCATCGGGCGCGGCAATCCCACGTTGGGCAATCTGGTCGGCTTGGCGGCGGCGGCGTTGGTAGCGACCAGCGGGTGGCACGTTATGTTAAGCCGACTCGGATTGCGTATCGTCTTGACGCCGTTGGTGGTATCGCTGCTGCTGATCTTCTTGGCGCGCGCGCTGCGGGGCAATCGGCGCGGCGATTGGATCGGCGTCGGCTTAGTTTTGGGCTTCGGCGTTTACACCTATCAAGCGGTGCGGATGCTGCCCGTTGTGGTCATAGCGGGTTTTGGAATTGCGATCCTGTTGGGCGTGTGGAATTGGCGCAGCGCCATCGACAAGCGCGCCTTTTGGAACACCGCTGGACGCATGACGCTCAATTTATTCGTTGCGGGGGTTGTCGCGTTCGTCGTATTCGTGCCACTGTTCCGCTTCTCCGCCGAATATCCCGAAGATTTCTGGCGGCGCGCGTCGGGGCGTTTGTTCGGGGACTCGATCACGCAGGATACCGATGCCGATGGCAACCTGATCTTCCGTCAAGCGACATTGGGCGAACGCTTGGAATCCTTCCAAGCGAATTTGCCAGCGTTGTCGAACAATTTGCGCACCGCCTTCTTGATGTACAACTGGAAAGGTGATGTGGCGTGGATCAACAACGCGCCCAATTATCCGACGCTCGATCCGGTGATCAGCGCGCTGTTTCTCGTCGGCATCGCGGCGTGGATCGCGCGCATGATCGAACGGCGCGATCCAGTCGATTGGCTCATGCTGCCGATGATCTTCATCATGCTGCTGCCAACGGCGCTGTCCATCGCGTATCCGATTGAAAATCCGAGCGCAACCCGCGCCAGCGGCACGCTGCCGCCTGTGTTTCTACTGGCGAGCTATGCGCTGGTCTTGCTAGGACGGTCATTGGCGCGGATCGTGCGCGGCAGAATCGGCGCGGGGTTGGCGATCATCGGCGCAGCGGCATTGATCGGTGGCAGCTACTACTACAGCGCGCTGATCTATTTCAACAACTACTATCTGGCGTACCGTAATTCGTCGCTGCCCTATTCCGATGCGGGCGATGTGCTGCGCAGTTTCGCGGAGAGCAACGGTTACGGCAACGCCTATGTTTTGGCGTATCAGTACTGGTGGGATCATCGTGCGCTCGGCATCGAGGGCGGGCGAATCGACTTCCCGAACGGCGTGCCAACCTTGGAGCGTGTCGCGGAATACATGATGCGCGGGGCGGAGCGGACGAACGATTATCACTTCGATCCGAACAAAGAAATGCTGTTCTTCTATTCTCCGCTCGATACCGCGGCTGATTCGTGGTTGCGCGCGTTCTTCCCTTTCGGCGTCGCGCAGACTATCCAGACGTATCAGCCAGAAGATGTTTATATGATCTATCGTGTACCGCCGATTGGCGATGATGGCTTTGCAGCATTCTTGGCGGCGGCGGGGATTGTCGCGCCGGGTGCATAAGCAGGTGAGGAAAAACGGCGCGGCGCGTGTAAATAAACGGTCAATGTCGCGGTGAGCATTGTCTCGCTCGATACACCCAGATGATGGAGCAGATTCATGCAAAATATCCGCACCTTTCCCGAAGCATCTGCACAAACGGACGCGCGGACACGGCGGCGTACAGGCGTCGGGAGCGATGTGATCGTTGGCGTCCTGCTGATCGGCATCATGCTGATGGGTGGGTACTTGCGCTACGACGGGCTGAACTGGGACGATTACACCCATTTGCATCCTGACGAGCGGTTCTTGACGCAGGTCGTTTCATCGCTCAATAGTGGTTATCTCAGTCCAGCGGGCGGCGACGACGAAAAACGCGCCCAAATGGATATGTGCTTTGAACGCTATCCCGAAACAGGCGGGATCGGCGGCTATTTCGATGCGCGCTGTTCGTCGCTCAACCCGCACAATGTCGGCTATGGGTTGTACGTCTACGGCACGCTGCCGCTGTTCATCACGCGCGGCGCGGCGGAACTGTTCGCGCCGATTTCGGAACGGTTCGCGCGCGCGGTGACGTACCCCCAAACGGGCGACAGCATGTGGCAGAACTACAACGGCGAACAGTGGATGAGCTACGACGGGATTCATCTCGTGTGGCGCTTCTTGTCCGCCGCCGCCGAGATGGGCTGTGTGTTCATCGTCTTTCTGATCGGGCGGCGGTTGCATGATAAGTGGGTCGGCATCCTTGCGGCGGCGCTGTACAGCGTGACCGTGTTCTCGATCCAAATGGCACACTTCGGCACAGTCGATGCGATGGCTAACTTTTTTTCGGCGCTGTCGTTGTTGTTCGCTGTCTCGGTGATGCGGCGCGGCGGACTGGAGAATTATCTCGGCTTTGGGTTGGCGTTCGGTTGTGCGCTCTCCAGTCGGATCAATCTCGCGCCGCTGGCGGGCATCGTGATCATCGCGGCGGGTGTCTGGGGTATGCCCGCGTTCGATGGACGCACCTTTGGCGAAACGCGCCGCCGCATGATCGCCCAAGTGGTCGTCGGGCTGATGCTGGCGGGCGGGTTGAGCATCGTCGTCTTTCGGTTGCTCAATCCGTATGCTTTCATGGGTCCCGACGTATTGGGCTTGTCGCTCAACAGCAAATGGCTCGACGATCTCGGCACGGCGCAAGCGTTGGTCAGCGGCGCCGTGGACAGCCCACCGAACTTCCAATGGGTATCGCGCGCGGCATATTTGTTCCCGCTCAACAACATGATCCTGTGGGGGATGGGGATCGCGTTCGGGCTGACGGCGTGGGTGTCGTTCGCGTGGGCGCTGTGGCGGCTGGTGCGCGGCAAACCGGGCGCGTTGGCGAATATCTTGCTGGTCGTTTGGATCGTGGGCTACTTTGGCTTTCTCGGTCGTCAATGGGTGACGACCATGCGCTATTTCTTGCCGCTGTATCCCGCGTTGGCAGTCTTGGCGGCGTGGGGCTTGCTGGCGTTCATGCGCGGCGCGATGCTGAACGTCAAGATCGGCGCGCTGCGGCGCATCGTTGGCAGCGTATCACTGATTGGCGTGATCGGCTTCACAGCGGTTTGGGCGCTGATGTTCACCAACATCTATCGCCATCAGCTCACGCGCGTGCAAGCTAGCCATTGGGTCTGGGAGAATGTGCCAGGCGATTTCGCCATGCGCATCGACGGCGCACCGGATGGGACGCCGCTGATCAACATCCCGATCAACAATGAGAACATCTCGCGTCAGCGCCGCGCGTATGACGAATTCTATCCCGAATCAATGACGGCGTTCACCGTGACGCAAGCGGGCGCGGTCGATACTATCCAAGTCTCCATCTACGATGAATATGCCGATCCGCCGCGCGAGTCGACGCTGCAAATCACGATCCTTGATGAGGACAGCGGCGAAACGTTGGCGCGCGGATCGCTGACGCACGCCTTCACGTCCAACGGCGTCGGGTTGAGCGTGGGCTACAACATCGACTTGGATCGCCGCTTTCCCGTGCAGATAGGCGAACGCTATCTGTTCAGCGTCGAGCTTCAGCCGGACGATAATCCCGATATCGGCAGTTCGATCTCTACGACCGATTTCACGGCGTTCGTCGAACCCGATCCGCCGAGCGATTTCACATCGATGCTGACGACGGCGTTGATTCCAGTCACCAACTGTGCTGGATCGACCGATGATCTGGTACGGCGCGTGACCTGTTTTGACCCATACCATACCACGACGATCAACGAGTTCACCGCGCCCATCGACGGCACAATCACGATGATCCACGCCCCACGTTTGGGCGATCCGGCGGACGACGCGGACGCGGAATCGCTCCGCTTCACGATTAGCGATGCGAACACGGCGGAAATCCTCTCCGAAGCGACGCTGAGCGCCAACTTTGTCCGCGATGCCCACATCTTGGGGAATGCTTACGATATTCCGCTGGATCGCCCGCTGACGGTGCTTGAAGGGGCGACTTACAAATTCCAAGTCGATCTGGTGGGCGGCGCGCCGATTGTCGTCGGCGGCTCGGTGTTCACATGGGAAGGCGCGTGGGACGACCCGATTCCGACGAAAATCTGCGATTATCCGCCAGGTGTCACATTGGCGGACGATCCGCCTCCGGGCTTGGGAATGTACCCTGAACCGTGCAACGGACTCGATCCGTGGTGGGGCTTCTTGAACGGCTACGAACTCGATATCGTCTACGAGGATGTGCCGGACAAGCGGACGGGCTTGATCAATCATCTGAATAACAGCGATTACATCGCCATCAGCAGCAATCGCTTTTACGACACGCTCTCGCGCAATCCGGTGCGCTGGCCCATGACCAATCGCTACTACGAGGCGCTGTTCAGCGGCGAACTCGGCTACGAATTAGTGGCGATGTTCCAAGAAACCTATGAATTTGGCGGGCTGCGCGTCTCGGATCAAGTCTTGCCGTTTTATGACGTGCCGGATTGGCTCAATGAGTTCGAGGCAGAAGAAGCGTTCCACGTCTACGATCATCCGGTCGTGATGATCTATCAGAAATCAGCGGATTACGATCCGCAGGTTGTGCGCGACATCTTGTACAGCGTGCCGATTGCGCGCGTGCAAGAGACGGCGATCTATCGCGCCTGTCCAGAGAATGCGATCTACTACTGCGACCCGACGATGAGCGCGGTGATCGCGCTGAACTCGGATCAGGCGGACGAGGCAGCGACGCAGCTCCGCTTTTCCGATGAAATGCGTGCGACGCAATACGATAACGGCACGTGGTCGGATCGCTTCAATGCGAACAGCGAAATCAGCACGAATCCGCTGGTTAGCGTGGTCGCGTGGTGGTTGGCGATGACGGTGTTCGGGTTCGCAGCGTTCCCGCTGATCGCGTCCGTGTTTCCGGGCTTGGCAGATCGCGGTTATGGGCTGACGAAGTTTGCCGGGATGTTCCTCGCGGCATGGGGGACGTGGTTTCTCGCCAGCGTGCGCGTACCAGTTTGGTCGCAAGCGGGCATCATCGGCGCGATGATCGTGTTGTTCATCGTCGGCGTGTTGGTCGCCGCCCGGACGAAAACGGGTGTGATCGCTTTTGTGCGCCAGCATTGGCGGCGCTTGCTGACCATCGAATTGATCGCGCTGGCATTGTTCCTCGCTTTCGTCCTCGTGCGCGCCAGCAATCCCGATCTGTGGCATCCGTCGTTCGGCGGCGAGAAGCCGATGGACTTTGCCTACTTCAACGGCGTCTTGCGCAGCACCATCTTTCCGCCCATCGATCCGTGGAACGCGGGCGGCTTCATCAATTACTACTACTTCGGCTTCGTGATCGTCGGCGCGCCCGTGCTGCTGCTGCAAATGGTGCCGTCGGTCGCCTACAATCTGATCTTGCCCACGCTGTTTGCGCTGACGGGCATTGGCGCACTGTCCGTCGCTTTCAATGTCGTGTCGGCGCTGCGCGTCAAGCGCGACGTGGACGACGAGTCGGCATCGGGTGAGCCGTCCGAACGCAAACGATCTCGCCCCTTCGCCAATCCATGGTTGGCGGGCGTCGTGGCGCTGCTGCTGGCGGTCGTGATGGGTAATCTGGACACAGCGCGCGTATTCCTCAATGGGGTGGCGCGCACGGGTGGCTACACAGAACCCGTGAGCATCGAGGCGTATTTCTATGATCAATTCGTTGCGGAGAACACGCGCACGCCCGAACCCGCCGAATACGAAACGATTGTCGTGCGCGCGCTCAATCCGAGCATCGCGGAGCGCGTCGGCTACGAACTCGATACCGTCCGCGATACCGTTGTAGCAATTGGGCGCGGATTTGGCGCGCTGGCAAGCGGATCGCCGCTGTCGGTTGGCGCGGAACGTTGGTTTTGGGCGCCCAGTCGCATTTATGCAGAAGCGCGCGGCGTCGAAGGGCAAGCGATCACCGAGATGCCAATTTTCACCTATGTCTATGGTGACATGCACGCGCACATGATTTCGATGCCGATGCAGTATCTCGTCCTCGCGTTCCTGCTCAACGAAATCTTGTTGGCGGGATCACGCCGCCGCACACTTGGCATCGTCGCCGCCGTATTGTTGGGCGCGATCACCGTGGGGATGATGCGCGCGACGAATACATGGGACTGGATCACCTATCTCATCTTGGGCGGGGCAGGCTTGGCGTTTGCGTGGTGGCTGGCAGAGCGCCCAACGCAAGGCTTTATCCCATTCAATCGTTGGGCGCTTTTGCGCGCGGCGGCGTATGTCGGTGGGTTTGTGGTCGTAACGTTCATCGCGGTGATGCCGTTCACGACGTGGTTTGCATCCGCTTACTCGCGCGTCCTGCCGTGGACGGGCGGCAAAGCGCCGCTGTGGGCGTACCTAACCGTGCATGGGCTGTTCCTGTTCCTCGTCGTGGCGTTCTTGCTCTGGGATACTGGGCGCTGGCTGCGCGCGAATACGGTGCGCTCGCTGCGTGGTGGCTGTTTGCCGCTGTTGCTCTTGGGCTTCGTGACATTGGGTGTTCTGGTGGGCGCGGTCGTTTTGGCGCTGCGCGAATATCAGGTCGCGCTGATCGTGCTGCCGCTGTTGTGGTGGATCGTGGTGCTGTTCTTCCGGCAGGGACAGACGCGCCCCGTCCAATTCTTGTTGGCGCTGGTCGGCTTGTCGTTGGCGCTGACGCTGGGCGTCGAATTCGTCGTGTTGGACGGCGATATTGGGCGGCAGAATACGGTCTTTAAGTTCTATCTGCAAGCGTGGCTGATGTTGAGTGTGGTCGGTGGCGCGGCGTTCGCGTGGCTGTGGCGCGGATCGATCCGCTGGCGCGGCGGACTGCGGACGGTGTATTTTGTGCCGTTGGCGCTGTTGTTCATCGTGGCGGTTGCCTTCCCGATCATGGCGGCGCGCGGCAAAGCCGTGTTCCGCTTCGATATCGATCAGCCGTTCACGCTCGATGGCGCGGCGTACATGAACTATGCGACGCAGTATGAAGGCAGTTCTGAGCTGATGGCGTTCAATCCAACGCTGGCACCGTTCACGCTGTCGGAAGATTACGCGCTGATCCGTTGGCTGCAAGATAACGTGCAGGGTACACCCGTGATCGTGGAGGGTTTGAGCGACGGCACGGAGTACAAATGGAACGCGCGCATCTCAATTTATACTGGCTTGCCCGCTGTGATCGGCTGGAACTGGCATCAGCGCCAGCAGCGCGGCTTGAACGAGATGGGGCGGATGGTCGAACTGCGCGCCGCCAACGTCAATGCGTTCTACACGACGCAAAATATCGAGCAAGCATGGACATTCTTACGCTGGTACGATGTGCGCTACATCGTTGTTGGGCGCTTGGAGCGCGCGTACTATGCGCCAGAGAGTCTGGCGAAGTTCGCACGGATGGTGGAACAAGGCTTGCTGGAAGTCGCCTTCCAATCCGGCGAATCGATCCTTTATCGGGTGAATCAAGCTGCACAGTTAACGGAGCTAGGCTGAGTGGGGCAAATCTTCGAGTGGTTCAGCCGTGAGGGCATGATCGTCCTCGCATGGTGGGCATTGGTGACGGCGGCGGGCGCGGCGGTGCTGCCGCTGTGTTTCCGCATGTTTGGCGGGCTGCCGGATCGCGGCTATACGTTGGCGCGCGCCGTCGGCGTGTTGGTCGTGGCGTTCGTGTATTGGCTGTTGGCGAGCTTCGGCTTTCTACGCAACACGACGGGGAACATCGTCCTCGCGTGGGCGCTGACGTTGGGAGTCGGCGTCGCAGTGTATTTTGCGCTCGGACGCAATCCGAAGTCCGGCGGCGTGAACTATACGGCGTGGTGGCGCTCCAATCGCGCCGCAATTTTGACAGCGGAAGTCTTGTTCATCACCATTCTGATCGGCTGGTCGATCTTCCGCGCGCATCAAAACGGGATCGTCGCCACCGAAAAGCCAATGGAACAAGCCTTCATGAGCGCGGTGATGCGCTCCGAGACATTCCCGCCCAACGATCCGTGGATGGCGGGCTACGCGATCAGCTACTACTACTTCGGCTACGTCATGATCGGCATGTTGGCAATGATGAGCGGAATCAGCAGCAGCGTTGCGTTCAATTTGAGCATCGCGCTGTTATTCGCGCTCACGGGTGTGACCGTGTTCGGCGTCGTTTACAATCTCGTGCGGTCGCGCGTCTTGATCGGCTGGAGCGCACGTGCAGGACATGGATTCGATGTGCGGCGCGGGCAAGGGGTCGCCGTAAGTGTTGGATTGGTGGGCGCGTTGTTCGTGGCGGTCTTGGGCAATTTCGCCACGCCTGTAATCGAACTCCCCTACGAGACGGGGACTGCATCCGCCGAATATCTCGCGTTCTTCGATGCCAAGGATCGCGGTACGCCGCGCGGTGTCGGGGCGACTGACTTATCGCAGTGGCAGTTCTGGTGGTGGTTCAATTCGGCGCGCGTGCTGAATGATCGCAATTTAGATGGATCGCGCGAAGAAGTGATCGACGAATTCCCGATGTTCAGCTTCTTGCTGGCGGACAATCATCCGCATGTCTTGGCGCTGCCGTTCGCGGCGCTGGCAGTCGGCTTGATGCTGAATGCGCTCATGCGTCGCCAGCCGTTCGGCGTGCCGGATAGTGTGTTCTATGCGGTGTGTTTGGGCGGCTTGTCGTTCTTGAATACGTGGGACGGGCCCATCTATACCGTGGGCGTGATCGGCGCGCTGGCACTGCGCCGCCTCTTGGCGAATCGGGATGCGCGCTTGCACACGAATGATTGGGTGGCGCTGATCGGGACGGGCGCGGCATTATTCGCGCTGTCGTTCGCGCTGTATCTGCCGTTTTGGGTCGGCTTTCGTTCGCAGCTTGCGGGCGTGCTGCCCAATCTGATGCACCCGACGGCGTTCCAGCAGTTCGCAGTCCATTTCGCGCCATTTCTGCTGATCTTGATCGTGTTTGTCGCGGTTGAGGCATGGCGCGGCGGTGCGCGCTTCAACTGGCGCATGGGGATCGGCGCGGGCGTCGGCTTGTTCGCCGTGCTGTTGGCGGCGATGATCTTGTTCGGGGTCGTCGGGTACATCAATCCGGGTACGCGCGCGTCGGTTGAAGATGTGATGAATCGTTTCGGCGGCTCGACCCTGTTCATTCAGGGCGTGGTCGATAAGCGCATCTCGCATATTTTCACGTCGCTGTTTTTGACTATCGGCATCATCCTCGTGGTGGGACGTTTGTTCCCGCGCGCGGATCGGATGCCCGACGATCCTGAGACGCCGGAGGACGAATCGCAGTTTGTGAACGCACGCTATGCGCCGCAAACGGGCTTCGCGCTCTTGCTTGTCGGCATGGGCTTGGCGCTGACGCTTGCGCCAGAGTTCGTTTACTTGCGCGATAATTTCAGCACGCGCATGAATACGATCTTCAAGTTCTACTATCAGGCGTGGCTGCTGTGGGGCGTCGCCAGCGCCTATGCTGTGTTCTCGATCTTGTTCGACGGCGCGTCGAAACGGCAGCCGGGCATTCTGGCGCGCGCGGCATTCGTCGGCGTGGTGGCGGTGGTGATCACGGGCGGGCTAATGTACCCGATTCTCAGCACCCACAACCGCGCGCTGATCGAGACGGGGCGCGCGAATTATCCGCGAGAGAACATCGACGCCAATGGACAAACATTCGTGATCAATGCGCCGCCCTTGACGCTTGACGGCGGATCGACGACCGCCGGCGTCGACGATTACGCCGCCGTGATTTGCTTGGGCGAACTGGTAACAGGTGATAATGCACTTGTAATCGCGGGTGTCGGCAATTCGTATGATTCGGGGACACCCGCGTCGGGCTTGACGGGGCGTTTGGTCGGCATTCCCGTGCTGTATAATTGGCCCGGACATCAGGGACAATGGCGCGGCGAGACGTTGGGGCAGGTGGCGGGATCGCGCCAAGAAGATATTGAGCGCCTGTACGTCGATCCGACATGGAATACCGCGCGCGATATCCTGCTGCGGTATAACCCAGATTACATCTTCTACGGCGAATTTGAACGCTTCAAATATGGCACAGACGGCGAGATCAAGTTCCGTGATCGGCTGCCCATCGTCTGTGAATACGGCAACAGCCGCTTTTACCGAGTCGAACCCAACGCCCTGATGGAGTAGTGCTATGCAAGATGTTCGAGAATGGGAAAGTGGCGACGCGCCGAGCGAAACAAGCCTAACACGTGACGTGCCGCGCTACGCCATCACCGTCGAATTGGCGGCGGCGGTAGCGATTGCGGTCTTGGCGCTGGTCTTGCGCTTGGCAAGCCTCGACAGCGTGCCGCTCACACACGCCGAAGCGCGCGAAGCCTTGGCGGCGTGGCGCGCGGTCTCGCCAGAGGCGGCGGGCGCGGATATCGTGCCGCACAGCGCGCTCAACTTCGTGGTGCAGGCGTTCACGTTCAGCACACTCGGCGGCGCAGAAACGTCCGCACGCTTGGGGACGGTGCTGGCGGGTGTGGCGCTCGTGCTGATGCCGTTCGCGTTTCGGCGGTTGTTTGGCGTCGGGCGCGCGTTGATCTTCAGCTTGCTCTTGTTGGCGTCGCCCGTGCTATTGGGCGCATCGCGCTTCGCCAGTCCTGCTGTGTGGGCTATGTTGTGCGCGGCGCTGCTGCTGTGGACGATCTGGCGTTACAACGAGACGCGCAAAGTCGGCTTTGCGCTCGGCGCGGCAGGCGCGGCAGCGGCGCTGATCCTGCTCAGCGATCCGGCGGGTGTGATTTTGGCGCTAATCCTTGCGGGCGCGGGCATCCTCACCGTTTTGACCAATCCCATCGATGAGGATGAGGACGAAGCGAGCGATGCCGCTGCGCCGTCGTGGATACGCGCGTTCCCGTGGGGCGCGGCGTTGGGCGTCGCGGCGCTGTTGGTCTTCGCCGTCAGTACGGCGTTTTTGCTGTATCCGGCGGGCTTGAGCGCGGCGGGCGAGGCGCTTGGTGGGGCGTTGCGTGGTTTCGTCGAGAGTTATCCGAATGCGACGCCGCTGTTCCCGACGGTGATCGCGTTGTTCTACGAGCCGTTTATCGCGTTGTTCGCGCTCGTCGGCGTGATCGCATTGGCGCGCGGCGGCGGCATGACGGCGATTGAACGCTTTCTCATCGCGTGGGTCATTTTGGGCGTGTTCGCATCGCTCGTTTACGTCGGCGCGACGCCCGCGCACAGCTTATGGTTGACGATGCCATTGACGGCGCTGGCGTCGTCTGCGGGCTGGCGCTGCATCGTGATGACGACGGAAGATTCGATCATGGGGACGCCGATCAGCGCGCGTTGGATCGTGGCGGTGGCGATGATCGGGCTGTTGTTCTTGGTCACGCTGCCGTTTCAAGACGTTGCGCGCGCGATGGTGAATGCGGTTGACCTCGCCAGCGTCAACGTCGATCCTGCCAGCGCGATCCTCGTGATCCTCGCCGTATTGTTTTTGGTCGTCGGCTACTTGCTGATCGCCAGTTTGTGGGATGCACGCACGGCGTTGCGCGGCATTGGCTTGGGCGCGCTCATCTTCGGCGCGGTCACATCGTTGGGCAGCGGTTGGGTGTTCAGCGTCACACAGTCCGAAGATGCAACATCATTGTGGCATCAAGAGACAACCCATCGGGACTTGTTCTTGCTCCGGCAGACGTTGATCGAGGTGGCAGCGCGTGAGGAAGTGGGCTTCACGTATTATCTGCCCGTCTATGCGCTGACAACGGATGTTTCGCCGCTGGCATGGGTTCTGCGCGATTTCAATGATACGGTATTCATCACCGATATCGCAGAAGCGGCGACGCAGGCGGTCGCTGTGCTGCCGAGTGAGGAGGCAGCACCCGATTTGGGCGCGCCGTATGTCGGTCAAGATTTTGTTGTCGGGCGGCGTTGGGCGTGGCGGCAGTTGAACGCGCTCGATGCGGCGGCGTGGTGGTCACAGGGACAGTCGCGCACGCCCTCGTTGGAAACCGATGCGGTTGTACTCTGGCTGCGTCAAGATGTCTATCAGGGCGTGCCGTTCGATATCGGCGCGAATGCGAATGTGCCGGGTTGAGCGCATCGGGTGAGGAAACGTCGCACACTCAATGTATAACGGTTTGGCTTCATAACCAGTGCCGATGCAGCTTGGATGAGAGATGAATAACGACCTTGAAACCCAGATCGCTCAATGTTTAGCGGGCGATCAAACCGGTTATGCCGTATTGTACGATCAGTTCGCACCGAGCGTATATCGGCTGTGCTTCAGTTTGCTGCTCAACCGCGAGGACGCGGAAGATATTGCGCAGGAATCATTTGTCTATGCGTTCAAGAATCTGCGCCGCTACGATCCGAAACTATCGGCGTTCAAGACATGGCTGTTCACAATTGCGATCTGTCGCTGTCGCAACGTGTATCGGCGGCAGCGTCCGATGCTGATCGATATCGCGGGCTTCATTCAAAATACGCTGCACGCGCCGCGCATTGAGACGCCCGAAGCGCGCTATACGCAGCGCAGCGTCCAAGACGCGGTGCAGCAGGCATTGGCGACTCTTTCCCCGCGCTTGCGTGAGGCGGTCGTTCTGCGCTACGGTCATGGGCTGACTTATCGTGAAATGGCGGATGTAATCGGCTGTCCCGCCAAGACGGCGGAGAGCCGCGTGCGCTTGGCACATGACGCGCTGCGTGATCGGCTTCAGCCGCATGGACATGGTTTGCTCGAAGAATTGGTCAATATCTAATGGTGGACGCATGATGTGGTCGTCAGAATGCCGCCGCTGTCGGGCAATGCTGCCCGCCTATGTTCATCGTGAGCTTCAGCCACGCGCGCGCCGCCGCGTATCGGCGCATTTGGCGCGCTGTGCCGCGTGCGATGCTGAATTTGGGCGTCAGTGCGTGTTGACACGCGCGCTGACCGACGAAATCGCCGCTGTCGGGCGCACGACTCCGCCGCTAGGGCGCATGTGGAGCCAGATACAAGCGCAAATGGTGCAACCGCGCGCACGGCGTGGTGCGGTGCGTTTCCACAAACGCTACGGTGCGGCGGCGGTGCTGTTGATAGCCGCGCTGCTCTTGCCCTCTGTGTTGAGCGAGACGCCGCGTGTCTTTGCCAGCTTGAGCGTACCGACGCAGCAGACGCCGCCCGAATTGCTCGACACGCCCGAACGCACGCAAGATAATTTACCGCGTCCCGCGTCCACACCGATAGTGATGCTGTCGGTATCCGTGAATGCGGGCAATATCACGCCCAGTTTGCAGAGCAATTACGCGCCGGACGGCATTTCGGATGCGAATCCGACGGCAGACCCCGCGCTCACACGACAAATTACCGATATCCCGGATGGTGACTAAATGGCAGCTACACTCGGACAGCGTTCGATGGGTCGCGCGGGCGTCGAGGGCGACGGGGTAAGCCGTCTGCTCACACGCGCGTATGCGATCAAATGGGAAGTCGCCGTCTACATTGTGATCTTCGCGGTGGCGGTGTTCACGCGCTTCGTCGGTTTGGGCGACCGCGTGATGAGCCACGACGAAAGTTTGCACACGTATTATTCATACTTGCTGTATCAAGACGGCAATTTCCAACATACACCGCTGATGCACGGGCCCATCTTGTTCCACGCGACGGCGCTCTCGTATTTCCTGTTCGGGGATAGCGACTTCACCGCGCGCATCTATCCGGCGCTACTCGGCATCTTCATGGTGATGTTCCCGCTGTTGATGCGGCGCTGGCTCGGACGATGGGGCGCGATTTTGGCGTCCATCGGCATCCTCATTTCGCCGCTGCTGCTGTATCACCATCGCTATATCCGCGAAGATACACCCGCGATCATGGCGTCGCTGTTGATGGTCTATGCGACCTTCCAATACATTGATGGCGCGGCGAACGTCCGGCGCAAGACGCGCTGGCTGGTGCTGTTCGCGGGGTCGCTGCTGTGGAATCTCGGCTCGAAAGAGACGGCTTTCATGTATGTTGCCATTTTCGGCAGCTTCCTCACGATCTATTGGGTCGCGCGTTTGTTGCAGCACTTCTTCAAGCTGCCGGGTCGGACCATTTTCTATACGCTGATCCTATCGATGGCGACGGCGGGCGTGGCGGCGCTGATCATGTACGCTGTGATCGCCATCACGCTGAATGGACAGCCAACCCTCGAAGAACGAACGGCGTTCATCGGCGCACAGCTTTCGCTGGTGTTCGGCGGCGCGACTGAAACAGTTAATGGAGAAGTCGGCGCGCTTATGAATGGCACTTCGACGACGAGCGTCAGCCGCGATTTCATCACGTTCGCTTCGTGGACGGCGCTGACAGCGGCGGGCATCGTGGCGCTGGTCGTAGGAACGGGGATTTATGTCACGGCGCGCGGTGGGCGCGTGCGTGCGCGCGAGATTTTGATCTTGCTGCTGCTGATTTTGGCGCTGTGTATTGTGCTGATCGTGGTCGAGGAACTCTCGTTCATCTCGTCGCGCTTGCTCACGGCTGAACCTGCCGTCCCCGAAGCAGGCGACTCGATTGTGACGACGGGGACGGTCAGTCTGCTACCGCTCGTCGCTGCCTACATCGCCGCGGGCGTCGTGATCATCGGTTTGTTATATTCGCGCGCGGCGGGCTGGTGGCGGACGTTGAGCCGCTTCGCAGAATTGGACGTGTTGATTGTACTCGGCGCGCTCATCCTGCCGTGGCTGACGCCGTTCCTCATCAAGCTCACGGGCGCGAGTCCGACGGATTACACGCCCGACGGCATTCAGCGCGCGGTCTTGGCGTTGATCCCGCTGATGGCGATCTCCATTGTGACAGGTCTGGTATGGAATTGGCGGCGCTTCTTGATCAGCGCAGCGGTGTTCTACGTCTTGTTCGTGTTCTTCTTCACGACTATGTTCACCAATCCGCTTGGTTTGGCGACGGGCATGATCGGCAGTCTGGGCTACTGGCTGCAAGAGCAAGGGACGCGGCGGGGGAGTCAACCGCAGTACTACTACACGCTGATCGTGATGCCGTTCTACGAATTTTTGCCGATGATCGGCAGCTTCATCGCTATGATCGGCGGCTATGTCTTCTTCTGGCGCTATCGCTCCAATCGAATCGCTGCGCGCCAGCAGATGGAGGACGCGCCCGAACTCGCGCAAGTGATGGGCGACGACGCTTATATCGAGGCGAATACGCGCTATGACACGGATGCCGATCCGGATGTAGATGCCGAAATCGAACGGCGTATTGCTGCTTCGCGTGCCGCCGTGAACGTGTCCAACGCTGACGCGGATGGACGATTGAAACGGTTGCCTTTCACGCTGTTCGTAGGCTATTGGGCGGTTTTCATCATCGTAGCGCTGACGCTGGCGGGCGAAAAGATGCCATGGCTGGTCACGCACATGACCGCGCCAATGATCTTGCTCACGGGCTGGTATTTCGGCGGGATCATCGAAAAGATCGATTGGCAGACGTTCAAACAGCGTGGTTGGATTTACCTGCTGCTGCTGCCGCTGCTGTTGATCGCATTCTTCCAAATCGTCTCGCCCTATCTCGTCGGTCAATCGCCATTTCGTGGGCTGGAACAACAGCAGCTTGCCGATCTCAACTTCTGGATTGGCATGGTGGCGCTGTTTATCGGTTTGGGATTCGTGTCGTATCGCATCATGCAGCGCGTCGGCGCGCGCCATGCCCGCCAGATGTTCGGCGTCGTGGTATTCGTGGTTTTGGGCGTGCTAACTGCGCGTTCGGCGTGGATGGCGGCGTACATCAACTACGACTACGCCAACGAATTCTTGGTGTACGCGCACGGTGCGCCGGGCATCAAGCAGATGCGCGACCAAATCGAAGAACTAAGTCGCCGTACTACCGAGGGCTTGGATATTCGCTTCGCGTGGGGCGGGAATGCGTGGCCCACAACGTGGTATTTCCGCGATCTCGATAATGCGGTGTTCTTCGGGCAAAATCCGTCATTCCAACAGATGGACGGCGCGATTGCGGTCTATGCCAGCTCTGATATCCGCGCGCGCGTCGAGCCGCTGCTTGAAGATCGCTACTATCGCTTCGAGTACATGCGGATGTGGTGGCCCATGCAAGATTACTTCGGGCTAACGACGGATCGGGTCTTGAACGCCTTCGATTTCACGCCAACGAACGCACAAGCCAGCGAAATTCGGCGCGGCATGTTCGATATCTGGTGGGCGCGCGATTACAACCGCTATGGCGAAGCGGTGGGCGGTGATTACAGTCTGCGCAATTGGCCCGTGTCGGAAAAGCTCTACTTTTACGTGCGTAAAGATATCGCCGCGCAAGTCTGGAATCTCGGCGTCGGGGACGGCACGGCGTTCACGGGCGCGGGCGAGGTCGTCGAAGCGAATGTCTGTACGAGTAACTGGCAGCAGCGTTACGCAGATCGCGTGTTCGACACCGCCGGGCTGCCAGATGGACGCTTGAATACGCCACTGGATATCGACATCAGCGCTGATGGACGTGTGTTCGTGGCGGAGGAATTCGCCAATCGCATCAGCGTGTTCGATACCGAAGGCATGTACCTATATTCGCTCGACAATACGACCTTGGGGCAGGCGCTTGAACGTCCCAACGCCGTCGATCTCGCGCCGAATGGGGTTCTGAACATCGCGGATACGTGGCATTACCAGATCAAGCAGTTCACCGATCAGGGTGGGTTCCTCAACGGCTGGGGACAGCCAATCACCATGGGCTTTGATGTGCCGCTCGAACCGCTCGATGGGCTGTGGGGCCCGCGCGATGTGGTCTCGGACTCGCTCGGTAACGTTTATGTCTCGGATACGGGCAACAAACGGGTGCGCGTCTATGACCCCAACGGCTCATGGCTGCGCGATATCGGCACAGGCGGCAGCAGCGATGGTCAGCTTGATGAACCCGCCGGACTCGCCATCAGCCCCGATGGACGCCTGTACGTTGCAGACACATGGAATCGTCGGATTTCGGTCTTCGATCTAACGGGCATACCGCTGTTCAACTTCCGCGTGCGCGGTTGGTATGAAGATTTGGGCAAGCGTCCGTATCTGGCAATCGACGCCGCACGCAACTTGCTCTACGTCACTGACCCCAACGCGGGGCGCGTATTGGTCTATGATTTGAATGGGAACTGCGTTGGGTCATTCGGGCAACCGACGGATACACCCGTCGATAGCAGTCAGTTCCGCGCCGCGTCAGGTGTGGCAGTCGATGCCAACGGCAACGTATACGTCAGTGACTCGGACGCGGGACGCATCTTGCGGTTCGCGCCGTTCGTGGAGTTTGCGCCGCTTGTGCAGGAGGTTCCCGCTGATTTGAGTGGGGTGAGTTCCGGCGGTCAGAACTTCTTGGAAGTGACTGCCGAAATCGCGCCAGATACGGGCGTCGTGGTGGAAACGACCGCTGAAGTCACGCCAGAATCGTAGCAACCGCAGGGCATGATCGCGCGATCATGCCCTGCATCGCGCGCGGCATGGGGATTGCACACGAGTCGGCGCTATGGTAAAATTTTGACATTATAAGGTGGGTCTGACCCAGCCTTTTCGATTTTAAGTCCCAACGGTCTTATTTTCCCCGGAGTTCAACACACGTCATATGAAAAGCGAGTTTGAAGTCGCCTTCACCGAGATTGCTGAAACACGGGCGCTCTCGCGCGAAATGGTGATCGAGGCGCTGCAACAAGCACTCGTCTCTGCCTATCAACGCGACGCCGGGATCGGCAAGGCGCAGCGGGTCGAGGCGTCTATCGATGCAAAGAACTGGCGTCCCACCGTTTACGTCGAAAAAGAAGTCGTCGAGGAAGTCCTCGATCAGCGCACAGAAGTCAGCTTGGAGCGCGCGCGCTATTATGCGCCCGAAGCCAATTTGTACGATATGGTGATGGTGCGCATTGAGGGGACACTCAAACATCTGGGGCGCATCGCCGCCCAGACTGCCAAACAAGTCATCCTGCAAAAAATCCGTGAAGCCGAGCGGAAGTCGCTGTTCGACAAGTACAGCCAAAAAGAGGGCGAACTGGTCACAGGGACAGTGCAGAGCGTCAATCCGCAACTGGTGACGATCAGCCTTGATGGCACCGAAGCGATTTTGCCGCGCCAACAGCAAATTCCCGGCGAACGCTACAAACAGCATGAGAAAGTCCAAGTCTACATTGTCGAAGTGAAGCCGCACAATCGGGGCCCGCAAATCATCCTCAGCCGCACGCACAAAAATATGTTGCTGCGACTCTTGGAACTCGAAGTCCCCGAAATCTACAACGGCTATATCGAAATCAAGAGCATTGCCCGCGAGGCGGGTTATCGCTCAAAAGTCGCCGTCGCCGCGCTGCAAGATGGCGTCGATCCGGTCGGTGCGTGCGTTGGACAGAAGGGCGTGCGCATCCAGAATATCGTCCGTGAACTGCACGACGAGAAAATCGACGTGATCGAGTGGAGTCCCAATGCAGAGGCGTTCATCGCCAAAGCCTTGAGTCCCGCGCGCGTGAGCGGCGTGTATCTGGAAGATGATCCGTATCTCGGTCGGACGGCGCTGGTGATTGTCCCCGAAGAACAGTTGTCGCTGGCAATTGGCAAAGAGGGACAAAACGCGCGCCTTGCGGCAAAGCTCACGGGCTGGCGTATCGACATCAAGAGCGTGATCGAAGCGGTACAAGAGGCGCTGATGGGCTTGGACGCGCCGCCGCTGCGCGATCTCAAGCCGACTTACAGCGATATGATCGTGGATGTCGAGCGGGTGATGGACAAGCGCGCCGCGAATCGTATCGTCACGGGCGAAGAATACACCTTGCTCGGCAAATTTGCGGATGTTGCACAGCGGCGCTTGATGGCAGGGCGCGAACAAGCACGTCAGCAGCGGTTGGTCGAGATCGAAGCGGTCAAATTGACGCTGCCGCAAGCTGCGTTCCGTACCCCGATCAGCTCGCTGCCGCTGCCGAGCGACGTGCTAGAGGCGCTTGCCTCGCTCGAAACGGTGGGCGAGATCATGTGGCGCTATCTGTTAGATGAGCGACGGCTGCATCAACTGCTCCAAGATACCCCGCCAGACTCGTTCAAGAATTTGCAAGATGCGCTGGATGTGATGGTGTTCCCCGATCAGGTCGAGCGTCTTAGCGCAGATGCCGACGCTGGAGCATCGCCAGAATCCATTGGTGTGGTCGATGGGGATGCGTCGCCGAACGCAGAACTTGATGCACTCGGACAGGTTTCACTTGATCCATCTCGTCAGCCCGCGCCCGGCTTCGAGGCGGTTGTAGCAACGACCGACGAGGAAGACGACGAGTTCGATCCGACCGGTGAGAAGGGCAAGGGCAAGAAGAAGAAGAAGGGTCGCCAATTGGTCTTCGATGAAGATCGCGGCGGCATCGTGGTACGTCGTGAGCGCAAACGCGGTCGCGCCGGTTGGGACGATTGGGAAGAGTAGCGCACGCTTTCGACATGGCGCGATCCGATATGACCCTGCCGACAGGACGACCGGGAAGACAGAAGCCGACGCCGATACGCATGTGTATCGTCTGTCGTCAGAAGGGCGGTAAGCGCCAATTCATGCGCATCGTGCGCGCAGAAAACGGCGTGATGATCGATCCGACCGGAAAGATGAACGGACGCGGGGCGTATGTGTGCGATCAAGCGACTTGTTGGGAACGAGCGGTGACTACGGATATCGTGGGAAAAGCGTTGAAAACCCAGTTGACCGATGATGATCGTACCCGTCTGCGCGCTGGTTTGCGCTTGTCCGGGTCGGACTCATGATCGCACCGACCAAGCTTCACATGAGAGTCCAATATCGCGCGCTGCTGAGGAGACGCCAGTCTTGATGTGACTGCCATTCTCGGCTCATGGCGCGCAATTTCATCGCCGAAATGCGAAGAGGAGCCAGTATGGCACAAGAGAAACAGGTTATGCTCGTACCGGATTTTGTCACGGTACGTCAGTTAGCGGACTTAATCGGGGCAAGCCCGATTGAAGTAATGAAACGCCTGATCGCCAACGGCATCATGGCATCGATCAATCAACAGATCGATTTTGATACCGCTGCCATCGTCATCGAAGATTTCGGCTTCGAGGCACAGTCTGCCAGCGCCGTCGCCGCCCGCGAGGAACGCGAAAAGCGCGCCGAGACGGCTCAGACGTGGCGCAAAGTCTATCAGCAAGAAAAGCGCGAAAACCTCGAAAATCGCCCCCCGATTGTAACTATTCTCGGTCATGTCGATCACGGCAAGACGACGCTGTTGGACACGATCCGCCGCGCGAATGTCGCTGAAGGCGAAGCCGGCGGGATCACGCAGCACATCGGCGCGTATCGCGTCGTTCACAATGGGCGACAAATCACCTTCTTAGATACGCCGGGTCACGAGGCATTCACAGCGATGCGCGCACGCGGGGCGCAAGGCGCGGATATCGCGGTCTTGGTCGTTGCGGCGGATGACGGCGTGATGCCGACCACGCGCGAGGCGCTCAATCACGCGCGCGCCGCAAACGTGCCGATTGTCGTGGCGCTCACGAAAGTGGACAAGCGCAACGCCAATACCGAGCGCGTCAAGCAGGAATTGGTCGAACTGGGACTGAATCCGATGGACTGGGACGGCGATACCTTCGTGGTTCCGGTGTCAGCCGTCGCCAAACAAGGCATTGAAGATCTGCTGGAAGCCATCCTGCTGACGGCAGACGAGAATGATATCCATGCCAATCCGAACGCGGCACCCACCGGCGTCGTGTTGGAGGCGCGCATGGAGCACAACAAGGGTGCGATTGCCACGCTGTTGGTGTTGAACGGCACGCTGAATACCGGCGATGAGGTGGTCGCGGGGACGGCATACGGGCGCATCAAGGCGATGTACGATGAACATGGTAAGACGGTTAAGACCGCCACGCCCTCCGCTCCCGTTGCGGTTTTGGGACTGCATGATCTGCCATCGGCGGGCGATATGTTCGAGACGGTCAAGAACGATAAAGCCGCCCGCATTATCGTCGAAGAACGCCAGAACGTCGTCGATGCTGCCAAGAATCAGCCGTCGCGCGCGTTCACCCTCGATGATTTGTTCATCCAAGTGAAAGCCGGCAGCGCCAAAGAGATGAACTTGATCATCAAGGTCGATGTTCAAGGGTCGCTGCAACCGATCACCAGTACGCTGGATCAAATCTCGGAAAAAGGCGACGACAGCATCCGGTTGCGTATTCTCGCGGCGGAAGTTGGCAACGTCAGCGAGAGTGATGTGATGCTGGCGAGCGCGTCTAAGGGCATTGTCATTGCGTTCCATAACGAGATCGACTCTGGCGCGCGGCACGCCGCCGAATCGATGGGTGTGGAAATTCGCCAATACGACATCATCTACAAGCTGTTCGAGGATATCGAACTGGCGCTGCAAGGGATGCTCGAACCGAAATACGCAGATCGCACCATTGGCGTGGCAGAAGTGCGCCAAGTGTTCCGCATCTCCAAGATCGGGACGATTGCGGGTTGCATGGTCACACAGGGCGAAATTCGCCGGAATGTGAAAGCGCGCGTCAAGCGGGGCAACAATATCATCGTCGAAAATTCGCCCGTTTCGTCGCTCAAGCGCGTACAAGAAGATGTGCGCGAAGTCCGCGCCGGCTTCGAGTGCGGCATTGGCTTGGCGAATTATGAGGCATTTCAGCCCGGCGATGTGATCGAGTTCTTCGTGACGGAGCGCGCAAGCTAACGTGACTATCAAACAAGACCGGATGAACTGGCGTGTGCGCACAATCTTGAGCGAATTGATCCGCCGCGAGGTGTCCGATCCGCGCTTGCAACATATCACCGTGACATCGGTCGATCTCGATCAAGAACTGCAATACGCGCGCGTCTATGTCAACGCATTGGGTGACGAGTCGCGTCAAACCGAAGTCATGGCGGGATTGGCGCACGCCAAAGGCTTTTTGCGGCGTGAAGTTGGCAAGAGCGTGCGGCTGCGCAACACGCCCGAACTCGAATTCCATTGGGATACCTCGCTTGAACACGGACAGCGCATGGACAGCCTGATTGCAGGTCTCGATATTCCGCCGGAGGATGATGAACCCGTTAAACTGGGCTGAGGCGACGGCGACGGTCGATGCGGCGGCATCGATCTTGCTGGTCACGCACGTTTCGCCCGACGGCGACGCGATTGGCTCGATGTTGGGGCTGGCGAACGTGCTGATCGCGCGCGGTAAACAGCCCGATATGGTGGTCGATGGTGGGACGCCGGATTTTTTGCGCTTTCTACCTGGCACAGCGGCGATCCGAAGTGCCGCGCCAGATAAACAGTGGGACGTGCTGATCACGCTCGACTCCAGCGACGAAGAACGGACAGGTTTGGCGGGCGCGTTTGGACGCGCCCACAGCAAGACGGTGATTAACCTTGATCATCATGCGACCAATACCCGCTTCGGTCAGATTCACCTGATCGATGGAGCAGCGGTCTCGGCAACGGAGATCGTGGCGCGCTGGATCAAGGCGCTGGGGCAGTCGCTTACGCCGGAGATCGCGCTGCCGCTGTTGACCGGGCTGGTCACGGACACGATGGGCTTTCGCACCAGCAATGTTCGACCCGATACGCTCGATTTGGCGCGCGATCTGATGGCGGCGGGTGCGTCGTTGACTGAAATCATGGCGCGCACGCTGAACAGCAAATCGTATCGTGATCTGCTGCTGTGGCGCGCGGCAATGGGGCGCGTCGAATTGGCAGACGGCGTGATCACGTCAATGGTCACAGTCGATGATCTGCGCGCGCTCGATTTCCATGATGCGACCGACGCCGATTTCGTCAGCTTGCTCATTCAAGTCGAAGAGGCACAGGTGGCGGTCGTGTTCAAACAGACGTTCGACCATCGCGTCAAGCTCACGATGCGCTCCAAGCCCGGCTACGATATCGCAGTGGTCGCGCTGAGCGTGGGCGGCGGCGGACACAAACAAGCGGCGGGCGCGACCGTCGTCGGCACGTTGGACGAGGTGAAAGCGCGCATTATGCCGCTGCTGCATCAAGCCGTTGAAAAGGGACAAACGTAATCACAAAGGTCATAAAGGCGCGAAGATGGCAAAGAAAACTCTTCGTGTCCTTTGTGCCTTCGTGATCTTCGTGAACATTATGTTTGGATTTCTCAATATCGATAAGCCCTCTGGCATGACCAGCCACGATGTCGTCGCCAAGATACGGCGGCGTGCGACGCAAATCACGGGCGCAGAAATCAAAGTTGGACACGCCGGGACGCTCGATCCGATGGCGACGGGCGTCCTCGTCGTATGTCTTGGTGCGGCGGCGCGCTTGAGCGACTATGTGATGGCGGAGACGAAACGTTATCGCGCGCGTGTGCATCTGGGCGTGACGACGGACAGTGAGGACGCCGACGGCGCGGTCACAGGGACACAGCCGATTGACGGCGTGACTGAAGCGGACGCGCTTGCAACGCTGCCCGCGCTCATGGGCGAGATCGCACAAATTCCGCCGATGGTCAGCGCGATCAAGCAGGGCGGGCGCAAGCTCTACGAATTGGCGCGCGCCGGACAGATCGTTGAGCGTGAACCGCGCCATGTGCGGATCGATGCGCTCACGCTGTCCGAGTGGCAACCGCCCACGTTCACGCTCGATGTGACGTGCAGCGCGGGGACGTATATTCGCAGTTTGGGGCGTGACATCGGCGTGGCGCTCGGCGTGGGCGCGCATTTATCGGCGTTGACGCGCCTAGCAAGTGGGGATTTTACCTTAGAAAATGCGATCTCTTTGGAAACCTTGCTTGCAGCAAATGAGTGGGGAAGTTACATTATGGATGCACGCCGCGCGCTGGCGTATCTGCCGACGCTGACGCTGAACGCCGCCGACGTCGATGCCATCCAACATGGACGCTCGATTCGTGTGGCGTTCGTGGGTGAGGCGCTGGCATACGATGAGTCGGGGACGCTGATCGCGCTCGTGCGGGGCGACGAGGGCATGTGTAAGCCGCAGAAAGTATTCCTATGATACACGTTCGTAACTTGGCAGACCTCCACTTACAACAGCCGTCGATGGTGACGATTGGCGTGTTCGACGGTGTACATCGCGGACACCAACATTTGATCCGCGAGTTGGTCGGGGAGGCGCACGCGGCAGAGCAGCTTGCCATCGCGCTGACGTTCTATCCGCATCCCGATGTTGTCTTGCGCGGGTGGACGGGGCGCTACTATCTGAACACGCCCGACGAACGCGCGGCGCTGTTGGGCGATTTGGGCATCGATTACGTGGTAACGCTGGCGTTCGATGATGGGTTTCGGCAGATTCGCGCCGCGGACTTCACCGATCAACTGCTCAAACATCTGCACATGGACGCGCTGTGGGTCGGTTCGGATTTTGCGATGGGCTACAAGCGCGAAGGCAACATCGACTTTCTGCGACGGCAGGGCAATGAAAAAGGCTTCCATCTCGAAGTCATTGACTTGATCACGAACGATCACGCTGCCATCAGCAGCAGCGCGATCCGCGAGATGTTGCTCGAAGGCGCGGTCGAACGTGCGCGCGATTTATTGGGGCGTGCGTACAGTGTACGCGGCGAAATCGTGCATGGTGAGGCGCGCGGACGCAAAATTGGCTTTCCGACGGCGAACATTGACGTGTGGAGCGAAAAAGTAATTCCCGCCAACGGCGTGTATGCGGGGTGGGCATCGCTGCCCGATCTACAGAACGGCACACAGCCCACGCGCTACATGGCGGTGACGAACGTCGGGATGCGCCTAACGTTCAGCGGACAGGGCATGACGGTCGAAGCGCACTTACTCGATTTCGACGCCGATATTTATGGGCAGCAGATGGTATTCACATTCGAGAAGCATTTGCGCGCCGAAATGCGCTTTAATGGGATCGCGGAGTTGATCGACCAGATCGGACGCGATACCGAGATCGGGCGCGCGTTCTTGGTGGACAAACAGCCAGATCGGGCTTAATCCGGTCAGCCTGTCGATTTCCGCGTGGGCGTGCCAGCGGTACGCCCTTAATCGTCGTCCTGCATCTTATAACCCAACCGCTGCATCAACCCTTCGTCGCTGCGCCAATTCTTCAGCACCTTCACGCGCAAATCGAGATGCACGCGCGTCTCTAACAACGTTTGGAGTTCCATGCGCGCATCCGTGCCGATGCGCTTGATGAGCGCGCCGTTCGCGCCGATCACGATCCCTTTTTGCGATTCGCGCTCAACATAAATGATCGCGCTGATGATAGTCAATTCCGACGATTTCTCTGTATAGCCGTCGATTTCGACCGCCACCGAGTACGGAATTTCCTTCTGCGTGTAAACCATGACTTTTTCGCGCACGGTCTCGCCCGCGATGAAACGCATGTTGACTTCGGTCAAGTCGTCCGCTGGATAGTAGCGCGGTCCCAACGGCATTTTTGTTTTCACGGCATCGAGCAGTCCTTGCACGCCATCCCCTTCGAGCGCGCTGATCGGGAAGCCGTAATCGCTCGGCACTAAGGTTGCATGAGCCGTCAGGTGCGCCGCGCGCTGCATCAGGTCGGGGATCAGATCGATCTTGTTCAGCGCGAGGAACACGGGCTTATCGCCGCGCAGCCGCGCGATGGTTTCCGCGATAAATCGGTCGGCACCGTCGGGCGCGTCGCTGATATCGAGGATCGCCAAGATTAGATCGGCATCGCGGAACGCTGCTTCGGCGTTCTTGACCATGTATTCACCCAAGCGATGTTGTGGCAGGTGCAGTCCGGGCGTGTCGGTGAACAGGATTTGTGTGCCGCCGGGCGGCAGATCGTCGGTGTAGATACCCAATTGGCGCTTGCGGGTCGTCTGCGGCTTCGGGCTGACAGCGGCGATCTTCTGCCCCAAGATGTGATTGATGAGCGTCGATTTGCCGGCGTTGGGACGCCCAACGACCGCCACCACGCCGGAACGATGATCAGGGGGTACATCTGCGAAGATTGAATCCATTTCAGTCATGTTCAATGTCCTGCCACGCGCTCACACGCGGGATAATTGCCAACAAACGCGCGGGGAGCGCGGCAGCCGTGTCGTCGTCCGCGATCAAGGTGATCGGGCGCGCAATCGGGGTGGTGGCGCGCGCGTCGGAATAGACCAACACTTGAAACGGCAGCGCCAAATCGAGATTCTTGACGGTGATCATCTCGTCCCGTCCGTCGCTGCGAAAGCCCACCACGTCGGCACGCGGATACAAGTTGCTGCGTTTGGTGATGAACGTCCACGCGGCTTCGCCGTTGAGCAACTCGCCGTAATCGAGAGCGACTAAGCCGGGTACGACCGCTAGATATGGTTTGCCTAAATACCGAATGCCATAGCGCACGATCAACGCACCGCGATGCAGCAACCGCGCATTCGGGGGGAGTGCCACTGCCTCGACCGCCAAATAATCGACACCGTTCTGGTTAAAGGCGACGCCATCGAACGGATCGCCAATGGGTACTCGTTCGAGGATTGGCTTGGTCGGCATGACGCCGATCAGTGGCTCATCCCACCCGATGGGAGCGCGTGCGGCTGTGCTTCGTCGTGTCCGGCTTCGAGTGCCGGATGATCGTCGTGTGCGGCGACATGCGCGTGTCCATGTCCATCATCGAGTGGCTTGCTGATGTCGTCGAAGTGTGCGAATGGGCGCGTCACACCGATCCACGCGGCAACACCGATGATCAACAGCACGAGACCGAGCAAGAACAAGACGCCAATCCCGCTCGTATTCGAGTTCGCGTCCCCGACCACACCCATAGCCAGCGCGACGATCATCACCGTGAGTCCGATGCCCGCGACCAACGCCATGCCAAAGCTCATTGGGTTGTCGGTCTTGGTGGTCTTGATATCCACGTTTTGCCCCTTCATTCGTTTCTGAGTTGCACTATGCGCTTAATTGTGCCGCTGTCCGCGCCCCGCGTCAATGCCGCGCGCGCGACACTCTTGATCGATGTGCGCCTATTGAACGCCTCTGTTACAATCTCCGTTCTTTCAGCATGGAGTGAAGGGAAAACGCATGACGCGGGCGCGGATTTTGCTGATTCGGCACGGGCAGACCGATTGGAACAATGATGGACGCTGGCAGGGTCAATTGGATATTCCGCTGAACGATGTCGGCTTAGAGCAAGCGGCGGCACTGGCGGCGCATCTTCAAGGGCGTCCCATTCGTGCGGTACATACCAGCGACTTGGCGCGCGCACAGCGCACGGCAGCGGTGATCGCCGCGGCGCTGGCGCTGCCGTTGAGCGTGGACGCGCGCTGGCGAGAGATGAATCTCGGCGTCTTTCAGGGCTTGACCGGCGAACAGATCGAAGTGAAATACCCAGAAGAATTCAACGCGACGCGCACCGATTATCTGAATCACGTCATTCCAGAGGGCGAGTCGCGGCGGATGATGCAAGATCGCTCGCAGGTGGCGCTAGATGAAATCCTCGCGTCGTTTTCCGCTGAGGCGGATAGCGAAGTGGCAGTATTTTCGCATGGCGGCACGATCAAGGCGCTGCTGATCCGCTTGTTCCCAGACAACGCCGACATTCGCGGCACGTCGATTCCGAATACGTCGATCACAACCCTCGAATATACGGCGGATGGGGGTTGGCGCTTGATCGAAATGGGGCTGACGCCGCATCTGCCCTCCGATCTATCCGAAGATATTTATAAAGCCGGCTATATCCCGAAAGAGAGCGCGCCGCCATCCGCCGATGGTGCGTGACAACTGTCCGCGCGATGGGTGACGAATGGCAGCGTTTAGGTAATTTTCATCATCTGCCACTACCCGCCCTTCGGAGGCGGTGCTAATCTTGACAGTCATGGCATTCTGCATCGAATTGGAGTTTTTCTTATGGGACGCAGCAAGATTACAATTGTAGGCGCGGGCAACGTCGGCGCGACGTGCGCGCATTGGATCGCGGGACGCGAACTGGGCGACATCGTGTTGATCGATATCGCGGGCGATCCGCCGGGCAACGTCGCCAAGGGTAAGGCGCTCGATTTGGCGGAGAGCTTCCCTGTCATGAAATACGATGTGGGTATCAGCGGCGGCACTGATTACGCGCTGACCGCCAATTCGGATGTGGTCGTGATCACCGCGGGCGTGCCGCGCAAGAAGAAGCCAGATGGCACGTTTCCTAGCCGCGATGAACTGGTCAAGACCAATCAGGGCATTGTCGGAGATGTGACCAAGCAGGTGATCGCTCATTCGCCCAACGCAATCCTGATCATCGTGTCGAACCCGTTGGACGCGATGTGTCACGTCGCGCTGCACGAGAGTGGCTTCCCGTCAACGCGCGTGATCGGTATGGCGGGGACGTTGGACACGGCGCGCTACAAAGCGTTCATTGCGATGGAATTGGGCGTGAGCGTGCGTGATGTGCATGGCATGGTCTTGGGCGGACATGGTGATGACATGGTGCCGCTGCCGCGTCATACGTCGGTCGCGGGCATTCCGGTCACAGAATTGATCCCGGCGGATCGCTTGACCGCGATCATCGAGCGCACGCGCAAGGGCGGCGGCGAAATCGTCGGCTTGATCGGTGTGAGCGCATGGTACGCGCCCGGCGCAGCGGCGGCGGAGATGGTCGAATCGATTGTACGCGATCAAAAGCGCGTGCTGCCGAGCGCCGTCTATCTGACCGGACAGTACGGCTATAACGGGCTGTATATCGGCGTCCCAGCGGTCTTGGGGACGGGCGGCGTCGAAAAAGTGATCGAGATGGAACTGGACGACGCTGAAAAACAGATGTTGGCGGTCAGCGCCAAATCGGTTGGCTCGGTCGTCGGCGTCTTGGGCTACTAACGCGATTATATCTATTGGGGTGAGCCTTGGGGTTCACCCTATTGATGCTTGAGGGGATTCGATGCGCTCCACCATCAACCGAATTTTTGAGACTTTTTTGTGGAACAGCCGCTATATCATGCTGCTGCCCGTTATCTTCGGCGTATTGATCGCGTTGGCATTGTTCATTTTGGCGACTTTCGATGCAATTTCCACTTTCGT